>Ga0209254_10000926_pt1 | contig 25756 bp, 23 predicted proteins | sample FrelakmetDIP11DI_FD_187148 | JGI IMG/M metagenome (GOLD analysis project Ga0209254, IMG submission 187148) | Freshwater lake sediment microbial communities from the University of Notre Dame, USA, for methane emissions studies - DIP11 DI (SPAdes)... | ecosystem: Environmental > Aquatic >...
CTCTGCTCTCGCCGGCTCCCTCTTCCACCCGGCGCTGGACGGTCGGCGCACGAGGCCGGGCTGTTGGAGCTTCCCGATTGACCGGCGGCGCTGCTTCGGCCGGGGGTGGCGCAGACCCTTCCTCTGGCTCTAGCTCTAGTTCTGGCTCTCTGCTCTCGCCGGCTCCCTCCTCCACCCGGCGCTGGACGGTCGGCGCACGAGGCCGGGCTGTTGGAGCTTCCCGATTGACCGGCGGCGCTGCTTCGGCCGGGGGTGGCGCGGACCCTTCCTCTGGCTCTGGCTCTGGTTCCAGCTCTCTGCTCTCGTCGGCTCCTTCCTCCACCCGGCGCTGGATGGTCGGCGCACGCGGCCGGGCTGGTGGAGCTTCCCGATTGACCGGCGGCGCTGCTTCGGCCGGGGGTGGAGCGGGCGGCTGTTCCTCCACCAGACGTTGGACGGTCGGCGCAGCGGGCCGCGCAGACGGGCCGCCACTCCCTTCGGTCGCACGCGGCACAGGGGTTTCCTGACTGACCGACGACGCTGCTTCGGCCGAGGGCGGAGTAGACGGCAAGTCCTCCACCAAACGCTGCACGTTCAACGGGGCGGGCCGCACAGACGGCGACTCCTGACTAACCGACGGCGCTGCTTCCTCCGGGGCCAGAGCGGGCAGCTGTTCCTCCACTGTGCGCTGGACGGTCGGTGCAGCAGGCCGAGGCCGCGGGCCGCCAGAAACATCCGGCACAGGGGCTTCCCGACTGACCGACCGCGCTTCTTCCGGGGCGAAGGTGGGCGGCTGTTCCTCCACCAAACGGCGGACAGTCGGCGCAGCAGGCTGCACAGACGGAGCTTCCCGACTGACCGGCGGCGCTGCTTGGGCCGGGGGCGGCGCGGGCCATTCCGCTAGCTCTGGCTCTTTGCTCTCGCCGGCTCCCTCTTCCACCCGGCGCTGCACGGTCGGCGCACGAGGCCGGGTCGGCGGAGGTTCCCGACCGACCGGCGGGCGCGGCGCTGCTTCTTCCGAAGCCGGTGCGGGCCATTCCTCTCGCCCTGACTCTAGCTCTAGCTCTCTGCTCTCGCTGGCATCCTCCTCTACCCGGCGCTGGATGGTCGGCACTGTAGGTTGCCCGCGCCCATCCGACACGGGTGACTGTGCCACACGCTCCTGCGGCACCGGCGCCCTGGCCTCAGCCGGCGGCACACCTTTTTCCTCCTCCTCGATGCCACCGATCTCTTCCCTGCTTATGCCGGGCCGTTCTGCCGCGGCCATTTCGGCTGGCGTCTTGCCGCCAGGAGTTATCTCCTCGATGCGCGACTGAGGACGGACGCCCGGCTTGCGCTGTATGGTCTTCGGCGGCTGTGCCCATGGCGGCGGCTGTGACGGCCCCGGCGCCGGCGTCTCGAATGTTGGAACGAAACCAACTTCCGGCCAGGCAGCACCCAGTTCGAACTGGGCAGCCTCTGCCCCCGCAGCGTCGGGCAGCGGGGTCGATTGGACACCTGGCGCCACTCCACCTATCGGTGCCAGGACGAACTCGGCCTTGCCCTCCTCAGCGCCTTCCTCTGGCGAGCGGGCCAGGTACTTGCCGGTGATACGCTCGAAGGTCGGGTGGCGCTGCACGATTTCACCGGCAAAGCGATCAAAGGTCTCCGGCGCGACCGAGCCGACGTCTGGGCGCCACACCCGGCCGCCTTCGACCTTGCGGTCCACATGGCCCAGCATGGTGCGTGTGTGCCGCTCGGACAAGGCCATCTGCCGCTGGCCGGCGCCGATTCCAAGTCCCCTGGAAGGGATCTCCATCAAGCGCTGAACCCACGGCGACAGCACCGACCTGGCCTGGTTGGCCCTGGACAGCAGCGATTGCGCCCAATCGCCGAGCTGGGCAAACCGGTCCCGTTCGGGTCTGGCCGGAGTCGCCTTGGCACTTGTGCCGGGTGTTTCTGCCGGCCCTGTACCGGACGCCTGTGCCGGCTTGTCGCGCTTGCTGGGTTCCATGCCGCTACTCACTCAGCTTCAATCCGTGGTGGGCGATCTCCAGGGTCTCGACCGCAACCTGGTTGCCCTCCACATTCAGCGACGGGCCTTCCCACTTGACAGGGAAAGCATCGTCAACACTCCAGCGCTTTACGACGGTGCCCTTGACACCGCGCAGGAGGATCGAGAAGTTAATTCGCTTCACCTTCCCGTCGAGCAGCCCTTCCTGGTACCACTTCCACAGTTCGTCGGTATGCATGACGCCGTACTTTAGGACGATATTGGAATACTTGTTGCGGCCGGGCAGCAGGTGCACCCGGTCGTTGACACCCCCCTCTTCAATCGTCTCCACCGCGCGCTCAAGGCGCAGCCCGCTGCACTCCTGGAACTCGGCGACGACGATGCTTTTCATCTCGACCCAGAACTTGAACACAGGAAGTGGGTCGGGATCGTCCGCCCTTTTTACGACGAATTGGCTTGGCCATTTCCGTTCTGCCATCCGAACACCTTACCTTCGTTGTGCCTGCCCCAGAGGGGAAGCTCACCTGTGCCTGTGCCCCAGGTGCAGGCAGGACAGGCTGAGAGCTTACGACTTGTAGCCCAGGCGCTCGCGCTCCATCCGCGCTTGCTCCCTAAGTAGCCGGTAGACCCGTTCGGCCAGCGCTTGTAGGTCGACCCGCTGGAGCGCCTCCCGCGCCTCACCCCCGCTGCGTTCCGTTTCAGGGACTTCCGCTGCCGGTGATTCCGTCGTCTCACTCATGCCCGGTTGTCGCTTTGCGCACTACCCTTTGACCCCTTCGTTCAGCCTGCGATTGATCTTGGCTATCTCTTCCACCCATCGCTGCCGCTCGCCGTGTTCCAGGCTCAGGATCTCCCGCGGCGGCCAGTGGAAGTGATAGGCGATGTAGGCTACCTCCTCGTGCAGGCGGTCGAGGGGGTAGCCTACGACCCCCCCAGTTCCGCCAGGTCCAGCTCGAACTCGGTGCTGCACTGTGGGCAGGTCAGCGTGACCCTGCTCGTCCCCTGTTCGTTGATCTGGCGGTAGAACGCCTGCAGATAGGCCAGGTCGGCGGCAAAGAGGTTCTCGATCACCCCGGTGGTCACCTGTGACAGGCTGCCGAGCCGGACGATTACCCGCGACAGCAGGATGATCACCAGGTAGGCCTGGTTGGACCGCACGCGCAGATCGCGCAGCGGGGCGATCTCGTCCATGGCCGTGGCCAGGCGCATGACGCCGTCGCGGTGCAGGTTGCCCGCCTGGTCAACGTATCCCCGTGGCAGAGTAAACTCGAATTCGGTCTGCAGGCCCATATCTCTTCCTTTCTGTAGGACATGCTCTTATCCCCTGAAGGGGATCTCCGTCGAGCAAACTATCCTTGACTATGCTATAAGGCATCCCGTAGGGGCGAGGTCCCCCTTGAGTCATTTTCTGTGCATGCCATTGGACAGGCCGACTCGTGGGCGAAACTGGCATACGCCACCTCGCCCCTACGGACCCTTGCACGGCATTTGCCCTTACACTTTCTCGCGCCACATGCCTTCGTGGACGATGGTCACTTCCTCAACGCCAAACTCGTTGCTGTCCGATTTCAGGTTGGGGCCGGTGACCTTTGACGGCCAGGCGTTGTAAAAGTGCCAGATGGCGACTGGGTTGTACATCCGGTCGAGCATGGTGATCGTGCAGTTCTTGCGAGCCGTCTTCATCTCGCCTTTCACCGCGTCCTGGCGCCATTCCCAGATCTGCATGTCCTGAGTAATGCCCCGCTTGAGGGTGACGTCGGTCCACTTCAGGCGGCCGGGGATCTTGCGGACCACTTCGTGGCCCGCTTCGTCCACGACCTTGTGCTCGACGATCTCGTGCTCAGAGCCGATGCCGCCGCACTCGGTAAAGTAGCCGGCGATCGCGCCCTCAAGCTGCAGCATAAAGTTAAACCCCAGGAGCGGATCTTGGGTGAGCGCGTTGTCCCTCTTGGTCACAAGAGGCTGTTCAGTTGAAGTAGGCATGGTATCTTACCTCCACACTGTTAGTGTCATCTTAACAGAGACTTGCCGATTATCCGCCGCCGGCCCACTGGCTGATGCGGAAGATCACAAACTCGGCCGGTTTGACCGGCGACATCCCGATCTCGATGAACAGCCGGCCCAGGTCACGCTGCTCGGGTGGGTTGAGCTCCGCGTCGCACTTCACATAGAACGCCTGCGCCGGGCTCGCGCCGAACAGGGCCCCATCGCTCCACACCGTGGTGAGAAACGCCGAGGCGTCGCGCCGCACGCGGGCCCACAGCATCATGTCGTTGGGCTCAAACACCACCCACTGTGTGCCGCGCTCGATCGACTTTTCGACATAGTTGAACAGGCGCCGGACGTTGATGTATCGCCACGACGGGTTGCTGGACAGGGTGCGCGCCCCCCAAACGCGGATGCCCCGGCCGGGGAAAGCCCGGATGCAGTTGACGCCGTTGGGGTTGAGCGTATCCTGCTCACCTTTGGTGCAGTTGTACGCTAGCCCGGTGGCGCCCAGCACCACCTCGTTGGCCGGTGCCTTGTGCACCCCCCGCGTGTTGTCGCTCCTGGCCCAGATGCCGGCCACGTGGCCCGAGGGCGGGATGGGGATCGACCGGTTCTGGATCGGATCGTCCACCTGGATCCAGGGGTAGTACAGGGCGGCGTAGCTAGAGTCGTAACCGGCGATATTCATCCGCCATTCCTTGACCTCCTGCGGCGTGGCGTTGGGCGGTGCGTCCAGGATGGCCACCCGGTCGCCCAGCCGCTCGCAGTGGGCGATCATGGCCGTCTGGACCGCCTTGACCATGTCCAGGTTGAGCTTTTCGCCGGGCGGCACCGACATCAGGTCGGGCACCACTAGCATGGTGACGTCTTCCATAACCTCCAGGCCCTCGACCCCCGAGCGCTCGGTGACCTCGCCTTTGAACTCTTTCGACGTGGCCGGCATCAGCATCTTTTGCTCCAGGTTGAGCGACTGCTGCTGCGCCGTCGGCCACACCTTTGCCAGCGGGGCCGTATCCGGGATCATGTCGATCCACTCGGACGCTCTGTTGTTCTTGTAGGCCACCTGGACCTTCTTGGCGCCGTTGTCGTGGGCCTCGACCAGCGTTACCTCGGGCAGCACCTCCTTCACCTGCCAGGCGCCGCTGGCCCCTTGGCGCTCGACGGTGATGGTGAACGGTGGAAGCTCACCGCCTTCGGCCGGGGCTGCTCCTTCCTCGCCCTCCTTGGCCTCCCCCTCCTTGGGCCTGGCACCTTTACCCTTGGGCCCTCCTGCCGGGAGCTCTGGCACGTCCACCTTGACCCGCAGCCGAAGGCCGTCAAAGCCGGCCTGCTTGGCCCGGACGACCAGGCGGGGCTTGCCGTCGGCGCCGACCAGGGTCGCCTGGGCCTTGCCGATGTTCTTGACACTGACCACGTAGCACCGCGACCCGCCGTTGTGGAAATAGCCGTACACCGCGTGGGGCAGGTAGGCGCCCTCGACAAAACTGCCGAAGCGCTGAGTATACTGGCTCCAGTTGGTGATTAGCTGCGGCTTGTTGAGCAGGTTCTCGGTGACCATCTCGCCGTCCACCATCCGCTGCCACTCGGCTTTTTCGGTAAAGCCGACGAAGGCGGCCATAGCAGTGCCGACCCCTTCAATCGGCTTGGGCCCGCGGTCTACCTCTTCGACATAGACTCCGGGTGATAGATATTCCGCCATTTAAACCTCCTTTGCGTATTGCGGTTCTATATGCCTCGTTCTGTGTCATACATCTGAATCTGTTTGCTTCCTTGACTGCCTCTATGTCGCTCCTCTCCCTCCTTTCAACTACCTGTTGTCTGATGCATCGTAGTGAGCCATCAGCCATCGGCCGTCATGCTTCCAAGTCATAGTCGGGTGCCGGGACGGCGATCGTGTGACGGCGGGGAGCCTGGCCTTCGACCATGACCTCCAGGGTATACTCGCCGGCCCGCAGACGGCCGACGGCGAACCGACCATCGGGCTGTAGCGCTACTGCCAGCCCGTGCTCGACGAGTGTCAAACGGACCTTCCCGACATCCAACGGCTGCTTGCTGTGCAGCGTGCCGCCGACCGTCCAGAAGCGATCCGGTTGGCTGCCCGCCTCCAGTTGCTGAGCCGCCGGGACAGGCGATGGGCCGATGCGCAGCTCGCGCACGCGGACCAGCGGCGTGACCGTGGGCACGTACGGGTCGATGGCCAGCGTGACCGTGAGGGCGATGCCCGGCCGCATCTCGTTGTCCAGCACGTTCCACACGTCGGTGGGGTTCTTCAGTTCGTCGTATTGGGCAACCATGATCGAGATCGGGGCCGACTGGTGCCGCAGGCTATCGGGCAGCAGGTCGTCGGGCAGCTCGGGATGGCGGAACAGCGCCATCAGCGTCCGGCTCAACAGCCGGTGCTCGTCCTCCGGCTCGGTTGCCCAGGCGGTGATGATATAGTGCAGGTCCATGCGCACCGGCTTGCGCCGCTTGGTAACCGTGCCGTTGGGGTTCTGCTCCAGTTCCCACATCGGCTGCGTCTGGCGCAGCTTCTGGTTCTCGCGGATGTCGTGCAGGAACAGGTTGAGGGTGGGCCGGCTGACCCGGCCCGACCATTCCCGCTCGGGCTGGTCGAACTCGACGTCCACCTCGCCGTTCTTGATCGGCAGCTCGCGGATGAGCAACTGCCGCAGTACTTCGTCTAAATCGTCGATCATGGATAGGTCACTCCTGACCCCATCTTACGCCATCGTTCCGCACGCCACGATTGCAGGCGGGCTTGATCACATGTGCTTGATGATGCCCCTGCCACCAATGAACCGCCCCGCGCCGCGTATCTGGCGCTTGAGCCAGTTCGGGTCCTTCCACGCTTCCTTGATCCCGCCTCCCTGGCCTTGCACCCTATCGCGAAAGTCTGCGAGCAGTTTGTGCGTTTCCTCGATGGCGATGGTCAGTCCCTCGGGGTTGTCGCTTATGTTGTCGCAGAAGCCGAAGGGCATGTTTTCGCCATATTTACCCTTGCCCATGTCGGTGTAAACCCACCTCTTGGTGGCATACTCATTCGGCGGCGGGAAGAACCGCCGGGGATCATGCCCCGTTCCAGGCTGTCCGTGTCCATGGGCGCCGATGTCCTGGGCTGTGTGCAGGGCCAAGGCCAGGGTGTACATGGACTGGTGCGGGTTTCCACTCCACCACTGGGAGACGGAATTGTCGAGGTACTCCTGGATGCGCGCCCGGTCCCGACCTTCCCCGTCGAAGCTTTTGTACATGCCGCCTTCGGCATGGTTGGGCGCCTCGGCGGGGTTCCTGTTATAGCCTATACCCTCATCGTACTCCTTGGCCCGTTTGCGCTTTTCTGCCTCTTTAAGACCTCTTATGACCTCTGGCGGCGCTCCCTTCTTGCCCACTTTTTTCTTCATCTGTTTCTCTGTGATCGGGCCGGCGTACATGCCTCTCCCCTTTTTCTTGGCTCTATTCTGGCTCATCATGTAACTTTTCACAGGGAACAGGTAGCCGCCGCGCAGATCCATCTTGTCGGCATGCGTGGCCAGGTGCGAAAGCGCCTCACGCCCAAAGTCGTTGACGAGGTCCTTGTCCATTTTTTCGTAGGCCTTGGTCGAGACTATCGTGTGCGGGGTGCCATAGGCCGGTAGACCCTTACCCCATCTTGCGATCCTGTCATTCGTCCCCCCCTGCTGGACGACGTGGGTCAGCTCGTGGGCCAGCAGCCTTTTGCCGGCTTCGGCGCCTGGGTTGTACCGTTCAGGATTCATGTAGATGTCGCGGCCATGGGTGAAGGCCTGGGCGCTCAGCTCGCGGTTCATCTGCACGGCCGCGGTGTCGGTATGGACTCGCACGCTGCCAAAGCTGGTGCCAAAGTGGGATTCCATGTCCGCGCGCACCGGGTCGGGCAGAGGGCTGCCGCTCTCCTTGTGTGTAGCTAGACGTTGCTCCATACTGGAGCCGGCGTCAAAGCTGCCATCGGCGTTCGCGCGCCGCTGGAGCAGGGGCTTGGTCTGGATCTCCTCTTCGTCTTCCTGGCGCTGGAGGAGGGGCTTGGTCTGGATCTCCTCTTCGTCTTCCTGTCGCTGGAGGAGCGGCTTGGTCTGGATCTCCTCTTCGTCTTCCTGTCGCTGGAGGAGCGGCTTGGTCTGGACCTCCTCTTCGTCCTCCTGTCGCTGGAGGAGGGGCTTGGTCTGGATCTCCTCTTCATCCTCCTGGCGCTGGATGACGGGTGTGATCGTCGCCGCCAGCGGCTTGGTCTGGACCTCCTCCTCATCCTCCTGGCGCTGGACGCCCATCTGCTGACTTGAGTCGCCGCGCGCCCGGTCGGCGCGGCCGCTGGCTACTAGCTCGGCGACGCGATCGGCCTCTTGTTCATAGCGGTCGCCGGCGCCGCCCACGGTCAGCTTGGCCTGGATGAGGCGCGACACGGCCCGGTTGCCGGCGGTGCGCTGCAGTCCCAGGATGTCGCCCGGGGCTGCCTGGGCCGGGTTCAGCACGGCGCGCTGGAGGGCGAGTAGATCGGGCTGCTCGGCCATTTCGGCGGTAGGCTTGGCTTGGTCCCTAACCGGCTCCTGCCGCTGGTGCTTTTGCTCTCGCGATGTGTGTTGGGTTTGACCTGTCATGATCACCTCCTGTCTCTTGGCCCTTCGAGGGGCGTTGAAGCTTCAATTGGCCATTCACTCCGCCTTGGCTACAGCCTCGGCGGGAGGCATGTTACCGTAGATGACACTCATGATGCCGGGCAGGTAGCGGTCCATCATCAGCACGTTGGCATACACCAACGGCTTGACCAGGGCCGGGCTCAATAGGCTACCCTCGACATCGATGCTGGTCTTGTAGCGGATCTCACCATCGGTCATGTCTAGCTCAAAGTTGCCGATGTACAGGCCGTAATTAGCCCGGGTGAGGAACTCGGCCACGGCTATCCGGCGGTTCTCCGGCGCCTTTACCGGGCAGACGGAGTAGAACAGGAGCTGCGCCAGCTCCTCTCGCGCCTGGGCGTAGCAAGGCCACTGCCCGCTCTCCCCCTGGAAGCCCAGCTTGAGGATCGGCTGATCCTCGAGCTGGGTGAAGGACCACCCGTCCTCCTTGAAGAAACTCATTGCTGCGTCGAGAATGTCACCCATTGTACGATCACCTTTCTATCATGTCTTTTTCGTTCACCAGCCGGCCCATCTTTTGTAGCTCGCGGCGCGTGCCGTGCAGCAGGTGCTTCATCGCCAGCCGCCCGCCGTCGGACGCGGCCAGGTAGGCCGCGCTGACCAGGATGTTGCGGATGTTGCCGCCGGCCAGCTTGAAGCGGCGGGCCAACAGCTCGAAATCGAGGTCCGGCTCGCTGGGCACGCTTGGCGGCAGGAGCGTCTGCCAGATGCGCAGCCGGTAGCCCTCGTCGGGGAAGGGAAAATCGACGGCGAACTGGAGGCGCCGGGTAAAGGCCTCGTCCAGGTTGGCCCTTAGGTTGGTGGCCAGGATGGTGACGCCGTTGTATGCCTCCATCCGCTGCAACAGGTAGCTGATCTCGATGTTGGCGTAGCGGTCGTGGGCATCCTTGACCTCGGAGCGCTTGCCAAAGATGGCATCGGCCTCATCGAAGAAGAGGATGGCATTGCTGCTTTGGGCCTCGGAAAAGATCCGCTCGAGGTTCTTTTCCGTCTCGCCGATATATTTGCTGATGATGGTCGACAGGTCGATCTTGTACAGGTCCAGGCTCAACTCGGCGGCGATCACTTCGGCGGCCATCGTCTTGCCGGTGCCGGGGGGTCCTGAAAAGAGCATCGTCACGCCCGGGCTTGAGGCCAGCTTGCGGCCGACACCCCACTCCTCTAGCACCAGCGCCCGCCCGTGCACCGTGGCGACAATCTCGTGCAGCAGCGTCAGTTGGTCGTCGGGTAGAACGATGTCGGACCAGTTGTAACGGGGCGTGATCTTGCGCGCCAGGCTGGCCAGGCGTGGGTTGGAGTGGGCGCGGGCCGCGGCCAGGAGGCTGCTGCTGTGCAGCCCTTCCCCGTGCTGCGCTGCCCAGTCCCGGGCCGAGGCGACTGCGTCGCGGATCTGCCCGGCGGTCAGGTGGAACTGGCCGGCCAGGGTGCTAAGGTCCATTTCGGACACTTGAGCCTGTTGCCGCAAAAAGTGCCGCCACAGGGCGCGCCGCTCGGCATAGCCTGGGGCCGCGAACTCGATCCACACCAGGGTGCGATCCCGGTCGATGCCGCCGGCCTGCCAGGCGGTTTGCCCGGCGACGACGGCCAGGTCGGGGTAGGCGCACATCTCGGCCAACAGGTCGGGCGGTGGGCTGCTGCCTTCCACGCTGCCCCGGGCCGGCCCTTCGGCCGGTCTCCCGTCAGAGGCAAGGCAGACGTCCCACCCGGCCAGGCAGGGAACTGCACCGGTCAGGCGCGCGTCGCGCAGCGCCAGCCGCAATGCCTGCAGGGGCGGGGTTCCCTGTGCCGCATCCTCCGGGCGGCTCCCGCTTGCCACCGCCGCCAGGTCCACCGTCAACAGCGGGCGTCCGGCCCGCGCTGCCAATAGCCTGGCCGCCGCCTGCTGGCTGATCGGGTCTGGCCCGTAAAAGACGACTACCGGCTGTTCTCGTGCGGAGCTCTGTATTGCCAGGGCCCGTTCCAGGTCCGGCCTTGCCCGTCCCGCCAATAGGGCATCGGCGTCGTCATCGCTGGCGCCTGGCGGGCGCACATCCCCTTCGGAGGGCGGCTGCCACAGGGTGGCGTGCGGGCCCAACTCGGCGTGGGGCTGGTAACCGCCTAGCAGCCAGGCGACGATGGTCGGGTCCACACCCAGTGCCTGGCCCAGTAGTGGAGGATCTGGGGTCGAGTCAGACACCCGCTCCAGCAGGTGGTACTTGAAGAGGGGGGCATCGCCGGCGAAACGCAGCAGCAGTGGCAGGCGTTCCTCTGGATCATGGCCGCCCCACTCCGCTTCGCTACGGGACCCTGCCACCAGGTCGAGCACCAGGCTGACCGTCGGCCGCTTGCGGGTGACGTCGTCCTGCAAATAGGCGTACAAGCGCTCGTAGCGCAGGTCGAGAGCAGGGGCCAGGCAGATCAGCAGGGCGTCGAGGTCGAAACGATCCAAGTGGAAGACCGTTGCCAGGCGCTCTAGGCGTAACACCTGCCCTTCCTGCCGGGCCGCCTCGGCCACCTGCTGCGCCTGGCGGTCCGCCTGAGCTTCGACCTGGGCAAAGGCCTCTGCTTCGCCAGGCGGCAGGGCGGCCATCTGTCCCCAGCTTGCGCCAAAGTGGCGCTCAGACAGCAGCCCGGCCTCAGCATCCGACAGGTGCAGCCCGCGGAACGAGTCGGCCGGATCCTGGCCGGCCAGCTGCCAGCGCCGGACCTCGCGGCGGATGCGCGCGTCGATCCGGCCTAGCTCGGCCTGCAAGTGCCTCAAGCTGACTTCCACTTCTGATTTCGCCGAAATCGCCCTTAGGGGATCGGCAAATGTTTTGGGCGCCGTGCCCGATGTCATGTCAGGACCTGCTCCGTCCCATCCTTTTTTACGCTCAGAATCACTTGGGCCAGGTCGTCAGCCGACAAGGCCATGTATCGGCAACTGGACAACAGTACTGCATCATTGCTGGCCAGGCCCAGGCCCAGCAGCGGCAGGCCTGGATGCCCCCGGAGGAACGAGAGGATCTGGTGCACGTGGGGACTGTCCAGGTCAAAGATGACCACGTCTGGGCAGATCGCCTGCAAACCATCCTGGGCGTCGGGCAGTGCGGCGTCGATCCGCACCACATTCAGCCCCTGTCTGTCCCGCAAGCTCGCTTCCACTCCGGCCATGAACAGCGAATTGCCATACAACGCAGCGATTGTACCCTTTGTCACTTCCACCTCAGGTTGGCCCGAGTATTTGGTGACACTATTGTTACATAAATGCTACCTTTTTGGCAATACCCCAAAGTGCAACCGGGGAGGCAACAAAAGTGCAGTCCTTGCCATACAAGAACTGTACTTCAGGACAGGGGTCTCTCGTTCCCTGCCGGGTTGTTGATTTGGTGCCAATCGAGAGGCTGCTCACTCCTGCTGGTTGGGAGGGCGTCTGGCCAGCCCCATGCGGGTGGCATAGGCGATGGCTTCCGCCCGGCTCTTGAAATGGAGCCGGGTCAGGATCTCACCCATGTGATACTTGACGGTGCGCTCGCTCAGGCACAAGGTCGTTCCTATCTGTCTGTAGGTTAGCCCTTGTGCCACAAGGGTCAGGATTTCCACTTGCCGGGTAGTCAGGCTCGGCTGCCAGTCTCGGGAATCCGTCTCATCTGAGGCAAACGATCCGGCCCGGCTGGCCTGCTGGGCAAACTCCTCCAGGATACGTGTCGACAAGCCCGGCGACAGGGGGGCCTCACCCCGTTCCAGGCTAGAAAGGAGGTCCATGAACTCTTTGGCATCCAGGCTTTTGTGGAGATAACCAGACGCTCCGCTTTTGATCGCCTCAAACAGGATGCTGTCCTCCTCAAAGACGGTGAGGATCACGATCTTGACGTCGGGGAATTGGGCTTTGATCAGGCGTGTGGCGGCCACGCCATCGCAGCGAGGCATTTTGACGTCCATCAGGATCGTATCGGGGTGGAGTGCGCGCGTCTTGTCCAGCGCTTCTAGTCCGTCGCGTGCCGTGCCGACCACCTCGATGCCGCGGGCCGTCAACAGGTTTCTGAGTCCCTCCAGGAACAACGGGTGATCGTCCACCAACAGTACCTTCATAGCCTGTCCTTCCTTCTGTATAATGGCACTCGCACAGTAATCCGGGTCCCCTGGCCCGGCGTTGAAAGCGCCTCGAGGCTGCCCTCTACCTCTTCGGCCCTGTGCTGGCCGAATACTCTCATCCGCCGGGACTTTGGCCAACCAGGACGCTGAATAGCTCAGCACGGGACAGACACGGGGCAGGCAATCCGCGAGTGTTTCGTCCAGAGTGAGCCATCACGAGCACTGGACAAGCAGCTGAATGCCGATCACCTCTGGTCACTGGTCACCTGCACCCACTCTGACGAATGGCTTACCCAAATTGCGCTACAACCCGGATTTCTCATTGGCCGAGTATAGCACAAAAAGGCGGCATAGGCAAGAGTAGGCTGCCCAGCCCTAACTTGACGTGTTATGTACTATGAGAATGTAGATTCGCAGAGGTGACAGGCGACAGTCCTTTCTCGGAGTGCCCCAAGGGACCTTGGGGGCCGCCCTGGTCGCCACTCTGGCAGGATTGAAAGCCTGTCGAAAATAGTATACCACAACTGGCAAAACCTCAAAACGGCTCGGGGGCCGTTCTGCGACCTTGACCCACCTCCTGAGCCACTCGGTTTCCGAAAACCGCGTCGAAACCCGTCTGCACGGGGCAAACGGACTCAGCCTGCTCCTCTCCACGGCGGGACCAGGTGTTCAGGGGAAGTGCAGGACAAGCGCTGCTGAGGGTATCCTGGACTCACAGCTTGCCCGTCTCCCGTCGTCTCTTGGGTCGCCCCTCCAGGACGACATACTCGGCCGTTCATCAGCTGCCCTGAAGGTACGTCGCATCGGGCATATGCTGAACTGTGGCTAATATGGCGTGATGCAGGCGGACTAGAACCTAGCGCTCTGGGGTGCGCGCCACTGCACCTTCACGGGCATCGGATTATCCCTTTGCCCCACAGGCAGTCTCCACATACGGGGAATGGATTGCCTTCACAATCCTCCTCGTTCATCTCGGCCAGATCGCAGCCGCCGCAGTTCGAGCACGCTGGGAAGTCGAATACCTGCACCCTCTTGCGCAAGTCGACAAAGTCGCGCTTCCGCCAAATATCATCAAGATTCTCAACGCCGATGTTTCCCACGGCGTAGCGCCGAATGAGCTTCTCTCGTCCCAGGATGTAGCACCGATAGGAGTGCATGAGCGCAATGCACGGGCTAACGCTACCATCGCAGGAGACGGCCACCGCCCCCTCACCCACAAAACGACAGTACCCGCCGGACTGGCCCCCTCCGTCCGAAGAGACATCGACAACTCTGGCGCCAGCCACCAACGCCGCCAACGGCCCCAAGTATTCGGTCCTCTGGTCCATCCTGCCAACAGTAATGTCCGGCCGTCGCTCGAGACGAGCGGCCGGAAACCACCGATCCGTTGAATTGTGGTAGAGGATCTGGTGGGCCATCGCCGAAGTGTAGGGGAGGAGGTTGGACACTACGATGAACTTCGCCCCGACCGAACCGGCTAGTTCACGCAGTCTCGGCAGCTCCTCGATGTTCTCTCTGGTCGCCACGAATTCCAGGCCAATCTCGGGCTCGTCAATTGCCTGCGCACAGACGTCGCTTCGGACCACGTTTCTGCAATGAAGCGCCGCGACTGTGTGGAGTCGCTTGATGTTCTCCACGACGACAGCCAGTTCTGTCTCGGAACCGGGATGGCCAATGGTGCTTATCGACGTGCCGTCGATAGAAAACACGATCGTATCGAGGCCCGCCTCGATGAGCCCCAGTGCCATGGCATCGTCCAGGAGGAACCCATTGGTGATCAACTCGGTTTCGATGCCGATGTGGTGGGCCTCGGCGACCATGCGGAGAATGTCAGGCTGCAGCAGCGGCTCGCCGAGACCTCAGAACGACATCCGTCGGCATGTCCCCATCTCTTGCAGTCCCGCAATGAGCCGCTCGTAGGCCTCCCAGGACAGATCGGCCAACGGCTCATCCCAGGACTGCCGCATGCACATGGGGCATTGCAGATTGCAGCGCGTGGTCGGCTCCACGTACACCTTACGCAGCGGTGGATCGAGCGGCAGGAGCACCAGTCCATTCGCTGTCTCCCGCAACAGGATTTCGTCGCCTGGGCCTAGTCCCATTCGGCCGAGTTGCTCTTCCGACAACGTGATCCGTCCCGCGCCATCCAACTTTTCGGATAGGTAACGACTCACGTCTACCTCCAGAATCCGAGGCGAGCACCACTCACCTGGGTCCCCTTCCAATTCCTGAACGTGGCGACACGTCTTCCCCTCAGCCGGCAATAGGGAACACAAACAAGGCATACGAAACGAAAGCGTATGCCCTCGATCAATCTCCGACAACCCCGGCGCGGAGCAACTGCCCTGGTGACGGTATCAGCTCGTTGGGATACTCCGCGCCGGGCGCACAGTCCTCTGATGACCAGCCTAAGGCTGTGTTCGCGGTGATGCCGCTAGGCCTGGACAGGGTGACGAGACGATCTAATTCTTTTCGTGACTACTATTCGATGGCCTGCAGCCTGGCGTCGATTTCCGCAATATTCTTTCCGATCTCGCCCGCCTGGGGGAACTTGGACAGCGCCTTGAGGGTCATCGCCGCCACCATCTTCATTCTTTTGTCTGCCGACATCCCTGGATAATACTCCTCCAGAATCGCGAGTGCCTTGGGCTCCTTCATCAAGTCGCCCATCTTGCTGTCAATTGAGAACTTGGCCACTGTAATCTCCTTCTGTCATGATTATCGTTCTGTCCTTGCGCGGTCCCCCGACCGTGCCGCGGCTGAACTCGCCAACGCCTGCCGCGCAGCGTAGTGATCACGCACATCAACCTTTGAACCGCATGTAAGAGCGGAGAATCAACCTCCGCTATAGATGATACGGAACGCTATCCGGTCCCCATCCGACAAGGGTGTCTGGGACGCCACAGAGCGTGACAACATCGTGCTATTCAGAATGGTCAGCACGATAGGCCGGATCTCACCCGTCTGGGCATCCAAGATGTCCTGCCACGCTTGATGGTCACCCTTGTCCAACCTGGCGAGCAAGTCTCCGAGCGTCTCACCCTGGCCTATCTCTCGCTGCAGGACAAAAGGCCCCACGCCCTGGGAAGACATGTAGCGTGATAGCGGAGGATACACATGCAGCTCAACTCCAGCCAACGCTTGCCTCTCTTGCGGATACCCACGGGTTCCACCCACGGGTACTACCCGTGGGTATCTGTCCTCAGATGATCCGGCATCCTGTCAGTCTGGGTGCCAAGGACCTTCCCTCACACTCTTTCCCTCAAAGCTAGCCGCCCAGCACCCCCCCGAACAACATGTCGACCACCATGCTTGTGGGCTGACGCTCGTTAAGGATCTCCTCCGCCCGCGTCTTCGCCGTCATCATAAACTCAGGATGGGTGAGGATGTAGAACTTGTCTTCCTTGATGGCATCGAAGACCAGTTCAGCTACCTGTGTGGGTTCCATGCCAGAACTATTCAACTGCGCGGTCATCTCCTGCATGGCCTTGATGTGAGCCAGCTCCCGCATCTTCTCTTCCCATGCCGGGTCATTCTGCAGTTCGGCTGGACGATTCCGCGCCGCCTGCCCGATTCGAGTATTGACGACCCCCGGGCAGAGCACAGACACACCAATCTTGGCCCCCATCAATTTCAGCTCGTGAGATAGTGTCTCAGAAAGGGCTATGAGGCCGTGTTTGCTCGTGCAGTAGCCTCCCCCCACGAATGGGCTGGACATCAGTCCTCCAATCGAGGAGGTGTTCACGATGTGACACTCGGTGTCCTGCTTGAGCATAATGGGGAGGAAAGCCCAGATGCCATAAATAGGGCCCCACAGGTTTACGTTCAGGGTCCATTTCCAGTCGGCCAAGCTGGTCTCCCAGATAGCGGAGCCGCCGCCGACACCGGCATTGTTGTGCAGCAGGTGTACTGCACCAAACCTGTCAATCGTCGTCTCGGCCAGCGTCTGCAGGTCCTCGGCCTTGGAGACATCGGTCCTCACGGCCAGAACCTCAGCTCCCTCCGCTTTCAGTTCGCCCTCGGCTCGATCGAGCGCTTTCTGCTCAACATCGGCCAAGACGACCTTCATTCCCTCTTTCGCAGCACGCCCGGCTACGGCGCGTCCCATGCCGCTGGCCGAGCCAGTGATGACTGCCACTTTGCCTTTGAACTCTTTCACTTTTCCCTCCTCATCCCTAGCTCGCGACGCCCATGAGCCCGAGGATGTTCTCTGGATTGGTCTCTTGGTCGATGTGTCCTAGCCTCTCGCGCATGATCACTTTGGAGCTCGGGTGGGGGAACACATAGAACTTGTTCTCCCGGATGGCGCCAAAGACCATCTCCGCCAATCGCTCGGCAGACGTTTCTGCCTGAGCTGCTGCCCGAACGATGTCCGCCACCTTCTCGAAATGGGGACTTGCCTCGCCAACCGATTCCTTGGCCGCGGCATCTCGCAGTTCGGCTGGACGATGCCGTTCGCTGTCGAGGATTGCCGCGTCAGCATATTCCGGGCTGAGAAGAGAGACTCCGATCTTGGCCTCCTTGGCCGACAGCTCGAGGGACAAGATCTCAGACAGCGTTACGATGCCGAACTCGCTCACGTTGTAGGGTCCGTTGAATGGCAGAGCGCAGAACCCTCCCAGAACCGGGGCTGTGTTGACGATGTGACACTCTGTGTCTTGCTCGAACATGATGGGCAGGAAGGTTGCAACGCTGTGGATGACGCCGTACAGATTCACGCCGAGGACCCATTTCCAGTCAGCCAGGGAGGCTTCCGACAGCGGCGTGAGGTAATGGACCGCGGCCGTGTTGCACAGCAGGTGAACTGCCCCGAATTTGTTGAGCGTCTTTTTGGCCAGCGCTTGCACATCCTCGACTTTTGAAACGTCGGTCACAACCGCCAGAGCCTCTGCCCCCGCCGCTTTCAAGTCTTTCTCGACTCTAGCGAGGGCCTCCTTGTCAATGTCCGCCAGGACGACCTTCATGCCCTCTTGTGCACTGCGCTCGGCCAGGGCACGTCCCAGGCCACTGGCGGCGCCGCTGATCACTGCTACTTTGCCTTTGAACTTGTCCATTTCTCCCTCCATAGATTGCTTCTGCTTCCAAGTAAGGCGTGTCCCCTGCGGCATCCAGGTCTCTATGGCCATAGCTCCTTGGCGACATCCTCAAGCCCTACCCTTCTCAGGGTCTCGGGAAGAGGCCTGCCCTCTTTGTCCCAGCCCCTGGTTTCATAGTAGGTATCAACCATCTGGTCCCAATTCGCTCCGACGCTGATGCCCTTCGCCGGACCATCCAGTGGTGGCTCGAGGATGCGTGGGGAAACCGAGTTGTGCTCCCGGGTTTCTCCATGCCGGATGTTGAAGGCCCGCATCAGGTTCAGAACCCTCTCGCCGACGTCCGCGGCCTCCCTCCAGGAAAAGTCCCATCCTGTGACCGCACCCACGGTATCGGCGACGGTCTCCCAGGGTACCCCGGAAAGGAACATGCATACCCCCAGGCAGTCGATAAAGTGCCCTCTGCGAGCCATTATGGCTTGAGCCTTGGAGACAATCTCCGCCGAGAAAGCATTGTCGGGATCCAGAACGTTGACGTCACCCAGAGCGCCCATAAGGTCTCCCTGGTCTCCCATGTCCGAAGCATAACCGGAGCCCATATCCGAGATTGCCATCCCAAACGAAATGCTCCACAGTGCCCTGGGGTCCATGACGTGAGGCCCATTGCCCTTGTGGGTGTAGACCGCAAAGTTGGGGGCGTCGCCGCCGATCTTCTGCGCAGCCCTCATAACCCCCTCGGCCAGCACATCGCCAAAGCCGTCGCGCCGGGCGATCTTGTTCAGCAGGGCCTCCACATCCTCGACGTTGCCCCAGGTCAGGTCCAGGTCGCCGGTGTCCTTCTTGGTGATCAGACCCTTGTTGTAGCACTCCATGGCCATGCCCAAGACCCACGCCTGCTCCTTGAGGTCCATCCCCAGCCGGTCGTTGACGTTGTTCAGCCACTCCATGGCATCGATGTCGTTGTTGCCAATCTGGCAGCTGAATGCTTGTGTACCCTCGAACTCCGCTTCCTCTACTATCTCCCCTTTGTGAGGCCCTGACTTGAGCTCGATCTGGTGGCAATGGGCCCACCTGCAGGCATAGCAGGGACGGGGTTTCCCATTGTAGTACTCCCGCAAGGCGTCTCCATTAAACTGCTCGTTCTCCGGCCAGTCATAGGCGGTCAGGTTCCTCACCGGAGCCATCCCCATACTAGTGGAGGCGGACAACTGGCCATTCGTACCCATAGTGGGAATCAGCATGCCCCAAATCGTGTCGTCGTCCTGCTTCCACCATTCTTTGACCAGAGCATTGAACTTGGTCTTGTCGTGGATGGGCACCGCAGTCTTGCCGTGCACCGCGATGGCCTTCAGCTTCTTCGAGCCCATCACGGCGCCACAGCCGTTGGTGGAGGCGACATGCCCTCTGTCGTTGCAGATACAGGCATACTTCACCAGGTTCTCGCCCGCGGGTCCGATGCACGAGACACTACACTGCGCGTCTCCGCTCTCCTGCTTGAGCAGATCTTCGGTCTCCCAGGTGTCTTTGCCCAGGAGATGAGCAGCATCGCGGAGCTCGGCGACGCCGTCGTGGATGTACAGGTAGACCCACCTCTTGGCCGCACCTTGAACGATGACAGCGTCGTATCCGGCGAGCTTTAATCTTGCGCCAAAGAATCCGTTCGCGTGTGCGGCCACGAACAAGTTGGTCAGTGGACCTTTTGTGGCCACCGCATACAGTCCGGAACCTGGCGCTTTCGTGCCGGCAAGAACCCCGGCCGTCCAGATCATGCGGTTCGCGGGGTCAGACCACTCGACGCCGGCAGGAACCTCATCGTACATGATCTTGACGCCCAGCCCCGTTCCCCCAAGATACTTCCTCAGCGTAGCCTCCTGAAGCTTTTCCTCGGTGATTTGCTCCCTGGTAAGGTCCACCCTGAGGATCTTGCCCATGTAACTACCCAATTTGGCCATCGCTAGATACCTCCCCTGTTTCTCAGTGTTTCGGTCGGCCTTGCACAAATCGGACGTACCAAAGTATGAGCCCCCGCTCACGGTTTCTCTCAAAATCAGCCTATTCGCCTCCTTCCGCCGGAGGCTGTTGTCTTGACCTTCTTCTACACTATACTCCTAAAAGCAGTCCATAGTCAAGCAAATGTGCCCAACTTTGATCTACTTTTTGGCTCAACTTTCGTCTACTTTTTGGTGCGGGCGCGGGCGCAAACGTGAAAGACTAGACGTGGTGTTTCAAGGTCTTGTATTGCGGAGAGGAAAAGCGGCTTCAGCGGACAGCGAAGTGAATAGGAGGTGACTTCTTTCGGACTAGGGCAGAAAACGTGTAGCTGAACTAACTGCCAGTCGAGATAGGCTCTTTCCCGTGCTTGGCATCCAGCAGTTCGGCAATCTTCTCGATGGACTCTGCTCCCAATGGGGCAAGACCTTGTAACACCTCATCCAGTGAGGCAATCTCGCCTATGCTGATCTCGCCTTTTTTTAGCGCCAATACAACCGCATCGGCTCTCTTGCGTGCCCCTAGCTTGGTAGATGCCCGATTGAGGAATGTTCTCACCGCACTGGTGGACATGCAGAGGAAATCGGCCATTTCTTTGTTCGTGAGTCCATGTGCGACAAGAATGAGAACGTCTCGTTCCCTGTTCGTCAATATCCCATTCTGTCGTCTGTGTGTAAGGACGATCTGTTCGTCCTTCGCCGGGAGGTGCCCATCCTCCTGCTCTTGGCGCACAAGGTGCGCTATCCTTCTCAACGTATCTGGGTCCAACGAGCTATAGAATTCTGCCAGCTCATCAATCGAGAGGAACTCGTCAACGCCTAGCTCTCCCCGTTTCATAGCAAGTAGGATGGCTTCGTTTCTATTGTCCGCTCCCAGCTTGACGCATATCTGGTGTGTGAGCGTCTTTACTCTGTTGACAGATATGCCGAGACGTTGGGCAATCTCACTGTTACAAAGGTGTCTATCACTTGGATGCTGGGTGGCCAAGATGAGGATATCCCGTTCCTCTTTGGTCAGAACAGCGCTCCTCGTTTTCATTCGCGTTCCATCCTATGATTACTGGCGCAATCTCACGTGAACAGGAAAGGAGGCCATCGCCGCGCAGCCTTTTGGGCGCGCCAAGCGAATAGACCTCCTTTGCGCAATGGCGGGCGAAGGGATTGCTCCCTCCACCTTCTCGCTCGTGTGTCCCCGAGGGATCGCCACGAGTCGGAGGACCATCTTCCGTTCATAGCCGAACCTACCCGGCCTCACCAAGTACAGTATAGCACAGGCCCGTGGATTTGTCCAGGTGCGATCTGCCCTTTCGAGTCAGAAGTGGAGCTATAGGTTGGGGAGCCGACCCGACCCATAGATCGGGCTGTAGGTCCTGCCTGTCTGTTCTTTTCGGGACCTCGGCTCCAGAAAACTATGTCATTCGCGTAGTTGTTTCAGACGGCAGGCACCAGCCGCCGCTGTGCAACAAAACAGGGGGAGTTCGTCGTCAGACTCCCCCTGTTTATGTACCTAACTGCTTAGCGGTGGTGTTCCACTGCCGTTACTGCCCATCGTCCACCAAGCGAGCCGGGTTCTACCCGGTAGGTAGACATAATGTTCCCAAGGGACCCTAGGGGCCGTTCTAGTCGCCACTCTGGCAAAACTGTCACATGGTCTCGGGTAGCCCACTACTTGCCGAACAACGTTTCCACCAGCGTTTGCCGCGGGATGCCCAGATGCTCCGCCACGTCGCTGAGAACAGCACTCAGCGTGCCGACCCGCAGTGAACCGTGAAGCGGGATCGTGACGTGGTGCTCTCCCTCTTGGGTCATCGTCAGGCGGATGTGGCTGCCTGTCTGGCGCGTCACCTCGTAGCCACAGCGCCCAAGCAAGATGGCAAGCTGCTTGCCGCTTACGTCTCGTGGCAGCCTCATGCCGGCACAATCTCCTCACGTACGGCGTGCAGGCGGATCAGGTCTGGCTGCTGCCCTTCATCAAAGTGGCATTGCACGGCATCTCGAATGGCCTGCTTAAGCTCCTCCCACGAATCGGCTTCGGTGAAGATGGAATAGCCCAAGGCGCGGGCGACATATCCCCCTTCGTCTGCGTCCTCGACCAAAAACAGTACTTCCTTTGCCATGCCTCTGACTCCTTCAGACTCTCGGCCAGTCGCCGATCCGATCGGATCGATATAAGGAGATTGTAGCACCCTTTGAGCGGAGATGCAAGCTTGCCACAGGCAAGGTGTCCTCCACTGTCCTGAGACAGAAGAGGCTGGACCCTCCTATCAGGCTCGGCCTCTGCTCGCAATGTTCGTCGCCACTGGCGACATGGAATTGCCCCCAAGGGGGTGCTGTATACATCCCTGTCATTTCGTGCAGGGGAAAGGTGTACGACAGTTCGGTCCCTATGGGCCCCATTACGATCTTGGCGATCACCTTCGAGAGCAAGTCACGTTTGGCAGGCAGATCCCCCGACCTCAGGGTTCTGCGCATCGTGGTCAGTGTCCGGTGAATCGTCTCCGGCGAGATTGTAACCTCACGAACCTGTTGATGCAGTTCCAACCGCCGTACGCGAGCCTGCAATTGCGCTCGCTCTGCTCCCCGTTCCGCAATGCGGGGACCGGCGCTGGCCGCGCCGAAACGCTCAGCCAGGTCCAGCAGGTTGTTGATCGCCTGCTCGATCTCGTCGAGCTGCCGCTGGGTGTCGTCGAGCTGCCCCTGCACCGAGGGGGCATCCCGGACCGTCTGCGCATTGACCTCGGCCACCAGGGCCGACACAAGCTCAGGGGTCAGCACGCGCCAGCCCACTACCTGGAGCACCGCCTCGTCTGGTCCTGTGACCCTGATCTTGCCGCTGGGGCAGGAGCGCCAACCTTCCCGCTTTTTGCGCCCGCACAGGTAGTAGGGCCAGGGCGACTTGCGGTTACCGCTTACGTTGTCTTCACCGCTGACCATCGCCGCACCGCACACGGCGCAGGTGGCCAATCCGGACAGCAGGTAGGGTGAGTTGGCGCGCATGGGATGCTGCTTGCCCCTTGGCCATCGCTCCCCTTTTTCCGGCCGCTCGCGCAGGGTCGCCTGTACGGCATCCCACAGATCGCGGCTGACCAGCGGCTCGTGGGCGTCCTCCACTTCCAGTTCGCCGCATTTGCGAATGCCCAGGCAGGTCACGTTGCCGAACATGGTCACATAGGAGCCGTAGGTGCCCATGACCCGCGTTGCCTCGTGAACCTCTGTTTACGAGGCGCCTGCGGCTCGCAGCTCAAAGGCCCGCTTGACGCGGGGTCCCAGCTCCGGATCGACCACCCACTGGCTGACGATGCGTGGCTGTCCGTCGCGCTTGACGCCGATCTGCACCTTCTCGGCCAGGTATCCGCGTGGCGGGAACCCGCCAGGGGCATAGCCCTCGCTGGTCAGGTCGTGCAATCCGCGCTTGACATCCTGGCTCAGGTCTTTGAGAAACCGCTCATTCTTCCAGTCGATGAGGGCCTCGACCACCGGCGCGAACTCGCCGTCGGGGATGTCGTCGGTCATCGAATAGAGGACATACCCGCGCCGCCGCAAGTCGACTTTGAGGAACTGCGAGTCGAGCTGATCGCGGGCCATGCGCGAGAACGACCAGAAGATCGCCCCATCCACCGGGCGTGGCTCCCGTCGGGCCATGTACAACAGATCTTCGAGCCCGTCGCGCCCTACGGTGGTGGACCCGATCCTGGCTTCATCGGCAAGAAAGTGGACCAGCACCAGGTTGTTTTGGCGGCAGTACTTTTCAATCGCCCGGCGTTGAGAGGCTACGCTTTCCCGTTGTTCGAGGCCGCCGCTGTCCCGGCCGTAGCCCCATACTCGATCCCTTTCCTGAACCTGTCAAACATGGTAACATTTTCTTTCTTTTTAGTGTCCGATTTGTTCCGCGGATGTGCAATCACCGTCTTGAATCGGTACGACCATAGTATACCATCAACGAGATCCGCCAGCAAGAGTTTCATAGGCCTCACAAGCTCCCCGGGTGCGGCCGGGCAGTTGAACCGGGGTCAGTCGGTCAGCACGATCCAGGCCTCGGCGAGAGGCTCGGATAGGATCCGCCTGTTCATCCGGTTCCGGGAGCTTGAATACCTTCAGCCCACCTTGCTCGTAGACCCGCACCCTTTGTGTCTTGCCATTCAATGTAATCTCGATCTGGGCTCCTTTTGTCAGTAATTGCACGGGGGGATTGGTCTCTCCACTGAGGCCAGATACGGGGTCATAGTGTCTGCCCTCGATCTCGACCCAGGTGTGATCCTTGAAGATAACACGACCCGGAAGAGGCTTGCCGTAAGTCAGTCGGTGGGCATGCCCCGCACCATCTCCAGCGTGATCGTGGCCTGCTGGGCTTCCTACTGCATGGCCAACTGCTGCAGATGAACTTGCAGCACCGCTCGCTCCGCTTCCCGTTCAGCCAGGCGGGATATGATCGATCACCTCACAAAAAGTGAACCGGCCCACGAGCCGGCTCACCAAGCGAAGTTCCAATACTCCTTATTGACATAAATGGCGACATGGAATTGCCCCCAAGGGACCTTGGGGGCCGCCCTGGTCGCCACTCTGGCTGCTATGCGCGGGTGCCAGGTCTGACGTCAGGGTTGCACCCCAGGCTGTGCTGGCTAGAAACGCAGGTGCGTTCGAGGATCCACCGCTCAGGATGGATAACCCTTCTGGGCTATCCGGGCCAATCGGGAGTTCCCTGACCGGACGACGTTTTTCGGCCAGGACAGTGCCAGAAGGCGGGTGCCTCCATCGAACCCGCCGTTCTGGTAAGGGAGGCTCGCTAGAATTGCCACGCTTTTGGCGCCGAAGTGGGGCGGCATACCTTGAATCGGCCCACTTTCAACTAGCACCAGTGGTTACATATGAAAAAACAGCTACAAGTTGTCATAGACGTAGAAGATGTAATCTTGAGACGTTGTCTTGACTCCCAGATCGTATAGTAATCTGAGAAGTTGTGCGCGATGATCTGTACCGTGATTGACCACATGGAGAAGCACTTGCCACAGAATGAGATCTTTGTCCTCTCCATCTAACGGCTTATCGAATAGCATATCGTCCCGCAGTTCTGCAAGATAGTCGCGCATATTCTGCTCAACGTTGTCCCAGTGCGCACGAATGCTTTCCCGATCGTGAAAGTCTGCGGGATTGAGCGGTTCTGGAATTACCACGCCTCGCAGACCGCTGAACCATGTATCGTCAGCGCTGATGAGATGAACGATTTGATCTCGAACAGACCCACGAGAATAGTCCACATCTTGCGTGAACTGCTCATGGGATAGTGGAGTGACATAACTATCCCATATCTTGCGGTTTTCAGTGAAGTGATAGTCGTAGAAATGGCGAAAGGCATCTGCATTCATGTCCCAATTTCCTCCTCTGTATGCGACCAAAAGCATTATAGCACGAGTGTTCGAATTAAGTCAAGGTATATGTAATTCATCCGATCAGGAAGGCTAGGGTTCGATCCCACGCCAGGCTCGCTGCCGCTTGGTTGTATGCCTGCGGGCGGTCAGGTTCAAAGAACCAATGTCCAGTGCCACTGTAACGATGGAAGGTCACTGGGCGGCCAGCACGCCTTAGGGATTCCTCCAAATTGTCGACGTTGGATTGCGGCTCAAACTCATCCTTCTCGGCAAAGTGACCGAGGTAGGCTGCTCTTGAGCTGCTGAAGTCGCCGCCCCCGGTCCCGTAAAAAATGACGACGGAGCGGATGTGTTCGGGATCGGCGGCGGCGAGGTCCAGCGCATAATAGGCGCCCAGAGAGAAGCCAACCACTGCAAGGCCGCGGCCGGTTTGTCCAACGCGTTCGTTGAGGTACATGGTTGCATCGGCGATTTCGGCCTTGGCTTGCAGGTAGTTGGCGTCGAGCGCTTTGCCAAGGGCCTCCGCATCGGGGATGGCGTCTGCGACCTTGCCATGATAGAGGTCTGGAGCGAAGGCCACGAAACCGGATTCGGCCAGTCGTATGCAAAAACCCTTGATCGTGTCGTTCAGCCCCCACCAGGCATGAAGGACCAATACACCGGGTCCCTTGCCAGTGGGCGGGACGGCGAGGTAGCCCTGAGGTTGAGA
>Ga0209254_10000927_pt1 | contig 25754 bp, 21 predicted proteins | sample FrelakmetDIP11DI_FD_187148 | JGI IMG/M metagenome (GOLD analysis project Ga0209254, IMG submission 187148) | Freshwater lake sediment microbial communities from the University of Notre Dame, USA, for methane emissions studies - DIP11 DI (SPAdes)... | ecosystem: Environmental > Aquatic >...
CTCAGAGCCTGCGGCAGGGCTGTCCGGCCTGCCCTCGCTGCCGATCCTCAGCCTCGACGCCAGCAGCCGGGTGGAGCGGGCGTTCCAGGCGGCCGGCGTTCCCCTCCAGATCGTGCGCAGCCGCCGCGACGCGCCTGCCGGGAACCGGCATACCCTGCTCAAGCTGGCCGGCGACCTGCCCAGTCGCAGCGGGGTGATCCTTAGCCGAACCGAGATCGACAACCTGCCTGCCGACGCCGACAAGCGCTACCTGCTGGCCGAGGCCGGCCGCGTGGCCGTGGGCGGCGCCCTGCTCCTGGTTGACTGCGACCCGGCGGGCGAGGATTTCCGCGCCTGGTGGACCATGCTGGCGCCGGCTTTTCGCGGCACCGCCTGCTTTGTCGTGGGAGAGCCGCCGGCAGGCTGGCCGGACAAGGTTGCCTGCCTGGGGCCAGACCTGGATGCGGTCAGCGCCGCGCTGTGGGCGGCTCAACCATCGCCAGCGCCGGAGCCAAGATCCGAACCGCTCCAGCCAACAACCATCACCTGGCTGCACCTCTCCGACCTGCACTGTAGCCCCAAGAGCTCTTACGACGAGACAATAGTCGTCAAGGCACTCCTGCGCGACGTGGCCGAACGTATCCAGCAGGATAGTCTACGACCCGACTTTATCACCGTCACCGGCGACATCGCCTTGACCGGCAAGCCCAACGAATACGAAATGGCCCGAGCTTTTTTTGACGACCTGTTGGGCGCCACCGGCCTGGACAGGGAACGGCTGTTCCTGGTCCCCGGCAACCACGATGTGGACCGGAGCCTGGTCTCCGTGCTGGCCAGGACAGCCGGCGACTCGCTCAGCGACCGGGCAAGCGTCAACAACGTTCTGGTTACGCCCGGTGACCGGCGCTCGATGTTGGCCCGCTTCAGAGGTTATGCCAGATTCACCAAGAGTTACCTGGGCAAACCCCTGGCCTTTGACAGTGACCGCTATTTCTACGTCCGCACCCTAGACCTGGCCGGGCAGCGGATCGCCCTGCTTGGCCTCAACTCGGCCTGGTTGTGCGCCTCGGACGAGGACAAGGCCAAAGGGCTGGCCATCGGTGAGCGCCAGGTAAGGGAAGCATTGGAGGCTGCTCAGGACCAGGGGGCATCCCTGACCATCGCCTTGCTGCACCACCCCTTCGACTGGCTGCGCGAGTTCGACCAGAGCGACAGCGCTACCATGCTCCTTGACCAGTGCGATTTCGTCCTGCATGGCCATCTGCACCAACTGGCCATGACCCAGTTGGTCAGCCCGGACAGCGGCGCGATGGTCATTGCCGGGGGGGCTTGTTACAAAACGCGCGAGTTCCCAAACATGGTCAACTGGGTGCGGCTTGACTTGAATGCTGGCACCGGGACCGTCTATTTGCGGCGCTATTCCGATGCCCGGGGTGGATTCTGGACCAAAGACGTCATGACCTACCGCAACGTAACCGACGGGTTTTACCGCTTCGACCTGCCCAAGCGTCTCACGGCCGGCGGCCTGCCTGGCCGGGCGATGCCTCTCCCCGGCGGCCGCCTCACCGAAGCAGCCGCCCCAGGCCAGGCTGCCACGGCCACCAGCTCCGTCCACGGCAGCCAGACCATCGCCCCAGGCGGTTTGCCAGCCTCGAAAACCATGCCGCCTGGCACCGGGGGCTCACCAGACCACCTGGCCGCCGCGCGCGACCTGCTGCTGGCCGCCTTTGCTGTCCATGACCTGCGGCGCCTGTTTCTCTACACGCACAATGTCGAGTTGCAGCCCGTGACCCATGAGTTCAGCACACACGACGGCCTGGCGGCGGTGGTGGACAAGGCGATCGACTACTGCCGGACCCGCGACCTGCTGCCCGATCTGCTCCGCGAGGTAAAAAGTGCCAATCCACGCCAATATGCCCGCTTTGCGGACCGCCTGGAGAAATAGCCCGTGACCGGTACCCTTGCCGCCGCCTACGGCGGCCCCGGCTGGTCGCCGCGCACGGAGCCGCTCCTCCACGAGATCGGCGGCCTGTGGGCCCGCTGCGGCATCGACAGCGAGTGGGCGCCGCTCAAGGCCGTCCTCCTCCACCCTCCCGGCCCAGAGCTGGCAGAGGTGGCCGATCCCGACCGGGCCCAGATGCTCGACCGCCTGGACGCCGGCCGCGCCCGCGCCCAGCACGACGCCCTGGCCCAGGCATACCACGACGCCGGCGTGGAAGTCCGTTATGTCGAGTCCGATCGCCTGCCGCCGCCCAACCTGATCTTTGTCGCCGACCTGCTGTTCATGACCCCCGAAGGGGCGGTCGTCGGCCGGCCGGCTTCGACCGTCCGCGCCGGCGAGGAGCGGTTTGTCGCCCGCCGCCTGGCCGAGCTGGGCATCCCCATCCTGCGCACCGTGCGCGGCAGCGGGACGTTCGAAGGCGCCGACGCCGCCTGGATCGACCCCCACACAGTCCTGCTGGCCACCGGGCTGCGGACCAATGCCGAGGGCGCGGCCCAGGTAGCCGGCCTGCTCGGCGAGATGGGCGTGGAGGTCGTCCACGTCGGGCTCCCCTACGGCGCCATGCACCTGATGGGCACGCTGCGACTTGCCGGGCCGGACCTGGCGGTCGCCTGGCCGGGACGGGTGCCCTACGCCGCCGTCGAGGCGCTGCGGGCGCGCGGCTACACTGTCCTCTTTTCGCCCGCCGACGACGAGACCCGGCGGCGCATGGCCCTCAACTTTGTGACGCTCGGCCCCAGGCGCATCCTGATGGCCGCCGGCAGCCCGCTCAGCCAGCGCCTCTTCGAGGACGCCGGCATCGCCTGCCACACAGTCGCCGTCGACGAGCTGATCAAGGCCGCGGGCGGCATCGGCTGCCTGACCGGCATCCTTGAGCGCGACCCGGCCTAGACAATCCCACCCTGCCATTCTGAGCGAAGCGAAGAATCTCCCAGACCAGGACAAAAGGTTTGCGGGATCGTCGAGCCGGTGGTATAATTCGCCGCGCTGACGAAACCCAATGACGTCTGAGGTGACGGTGAAAGATTGGAAGCAGTTGCTGGGACCGCTGCGCGTCGACTTTTTGTGGATGGACGCGGCCTGTGTCCTGTTGGGCTGGGGGGCCGCCGCGTGGGGCTACGGCTGCGTCAACCTCGGGCTCGTGTTCCTGACCTTCTTGGGAGCTCTCGCCGCGCACGTCAGCGTCAACGCTTTCAACGAGTATTTCGATTTCAGGAGTGGCCTGGATCAGAAGGCGGGCCGGACGCCCTTTAGCGGCGGCAGCGGCACCCTCCAGCAGCGGCCCAACCTGGCGCGCTGGGCGCTCGGCGTCGCCGTGGCTGCCCTGGCCTTCACCGCCGCCATCGGCCTGCTCCTGGTCTACCTCCAGGGCTGGGAGCTGATCCCGATCGGCGTGCTCGGCCTCTTTGTCATCGTCGCCTATACCCCCTGGATCACCCACCACCCGTTGTTGGCTCTGCTGGCCTGCGGCTTTGGCTTTGGCACGCTGATGATCAACGGCACCAACTTTGCGCTGACCGGCGGCTTAACACGGACGGCGTTCACCGCCTCGATGATCGAGTTCTTCCAGGGAAATGCTCTGCTGCTCCTGAACCAGTTTCCCGACGTCGAGGCCGACCGGACAGTGGGCCGGCGGAATCTGCCGATCGTCATCGGCCGGCAGAAGAGCGGCTACGTCTACGCCCTGCTCCTGCTGGCCGTCTACCTGACCGCGGCCTCCGGCGTGGCGCTGGGTACCCTGCCCTGGCCCGCGCTACTGGTCTTTCTGAACCTGCCCTTCGCCGTCCGCGCCGCCCGGGGCGCCATCCGCAACGCCGAGGATACCCACAAGCTGATGCCCACCCTGGCAGATAATGTCATCCTCAACCTCAGCACACCGGCTCTCACGGGCATTGGCCTGCTGCTCGCTGCCCTATTTCGCTCATGAACAAATCTCAAAGGGAGAGATAACATGCTCGCAATCACCAACGGCAAAGTGCTGACCATCACCCAGGGCACCTTTGACCCCGGCACGGTCCTGATCGACAACGGCAAGATCGCCGCCGTGGGGCCAGACGTGACCATCCCGCCCGGCGCCGAGGTGTACGACGCCACCGGCAAGGTGGTCATGCCCGGCCTGATCGACGCCCACTGTCACACCGCCGTGTTTGCCGACGGCGTGGGCTGGGAGCACGCCGACGGCAACGAGATGACCGACCCGATCACCCCCCACATGCGGGCCCTCGACGCCGTCCACCCCGAAGACCTGGCGTTCAAGGACCTGATCGCCGCCGGGGTGACCACCGTGCTCACCGGCCCCGGCTCCGGCAACCTGATCGGCGGCCAGGGGATCTGCCTCAAGACTGTGCCCAAGCCAACCGTCGACGAGATGATCCTGCTCGAGCCGGCCGGCATGAAGATGGCCCTCGGCGAGAACCCCAAGCGGGTCTATGGTGACCAGAAAAAAATGCCCTCCACCCGGATGGGCAACGCCGCCGTGCTGCGCGCCGCGCTGATCGACGCCCAGAACTATATGGCCAAGTGGCGCCGCTACGACGAGGAGCTGTCCGCTCACCACGCCAAGGTCGACGCCGGCGACAAGGAAGCCGAGCCGCCCAAGCCGCCCGACCGCGACCTGAAGCTGGAGGCGCTCGGCAAGGTGCTGCGCCGCGAGCTCAAGGCCCGTGTCCACGCCCACCGCGCCGACGACATGCTAACCGCCATCCGCATCGCCGAGGAGTTTGGCCTTGATCTGACCCTGGAGCACGCCACCGAGGGCTACAAAATCGCGCCGATCCTGGCAGCCAAGGGCATCCCGGTCACCGCCGGCCCGATCCTCTTTTCGCGGGCCAAGGTCGAGCTGCGCGAGATGACGCCCAAGAACCCCGGCCTGATGGCCCAGGCGGGCGTCAAGGTCTCCATCCAGACCGACGAGATGTCGGCGGTCCAATACCTGGCCATCAACGCCGCTCTGGCAGTGCGCGAAGGGATGGCCGAGGAAGCAGCGCTGCGGGCCATCACCATCAACCCCGCCGAGATCATCGGCGTCGCCGACCGGGTGGGCAGCCTGGAGCCGGGCAAGGATGCCGATGTGGTGGTGTTCAGCGGCCACCCGTTTGACTATCGGACGGTAGCCGAGCTGGTAATCGTCGATGGGCAGGTGGCGCACAAGAGATCGTAGCGGGCAGGCCGTGGGAACCGGTCGGAGGCTGAGGGTTGGAGACTAGAGCGCAAAAGGCCGCGCCGGGCAGCGTGCGGATCCTGCTGCGCTGCCTGGGCTACCTGCGGCCCTACCGCCGCATGGTGGCCGGCACCTACACGGCGATGGTGGGCATCACCGCCCTGGCGCTGCTCATTCCCCAGTTCATCCGCTGGATCGTCGACCGGGGCATCGGCGGCGGCGACATCGCCGTGCTTACCTGGTCGGTGCTGGCCCTGTTGGCCCTGACCCTGCTGAAAGGCGTGCTGACCTTTTTGGAGGGCCGCTGGAGCGAGATTGCGTCACAGGGGGTAGCCTATGACCTGCGCAACGCCATCCACCTGAAGCTGGCCGCGCTCTCCTTCTCCTACCACGACCGGGCCGAGACCGGCCAGCTCCTGTCCCGGGCCGTGCAGGACGTGGATCGCATCCGCTTCCTGACCGGCCGGGCTGTGCTGCGGCTGATAGAGGGCTCGGCCCTGCTGCTGGGCACCACCGCGGTGCTGCTGTGGATGAACCCGCGCCTGGCCCTCCTGGCCCTGGCCACCATGCCTTTCCTGGCCTACGTGGCCTACCGCTTTGGCCGCAGCTACCGGCCCCTGTCGCTGGCGATCCAGCAGCAGTTGGGGGTGCTGACCACCCGTCTGGAGCAGAACCTGCGCGGCGCCCGCGTCGTCAAAGCCTTTGCCCAGGAAAGGGCCGAGATCGCCCACTTTGACCGCGAGAACGACCTGTGGTTCGACCAGTCGGCCCGCGCCGCCCGCTTGCAGGCGATCAACGCACCGCTCATCGACCTGATCGCCAGCCTCGGCGTCGTCCTGATCCTGTGGGCCGGCGGCACGCAGGTCATCGACGGTCGCCTCAGCCTGGGCGAGCTGATCGCCTTTACCACCTACATGGGCCAGCTCGTCAACCCGATCCGCCGCATGGGCATGATCATCCCCGTGCTGGCCATCGCCGCCTCCGCCGGCCAGCGGGTGTTTGACATCCTCGACGCCGAGTCGGAGGTCCAGGACACACCCGGCGCCGTGCCCCTTCCTGCCGCGCGCGGCCACGTCCGGTTCGAGGGGGTGTCGTTCGCCTATTTTGGCCGCCACGGCGTCCTGCGCGATCTGACCTTCGAGGCGCTGCCGGGCCAGGTGATCGCCCTGCTGGGCATGACCGGCTCGGGCAAATCGACCATCACCAGCCTGATCCCGCGCTTTTACGACGCGACGAGCGGGCGGATCACTATCGACGGGCACGACATCCGCGGCGTATCGCTCAGCTCGCTCCGGGACCAGATCGGCATCGTCCTTCAGGAGACGACTCTGTTTGCGACCACGATCCGGGAGAACATCGCCTTTGGCACCCCAGACGCGACCGAAGAAGAGATCGTGGCTGCGGCGCAGGCCGCCCAGGCCCACGATTTCATCATGGAAACACCCGACGGTTACGACACCCTGGTCGGCGAGCGCGGCGTCACCCTGTCAGGTGGGCAAAAGCAGCGGGTGGCCATCGCCCGTGCCCTGCTCAAGGACCCGCGCATCCTGATCCTGGACGACGCCATGTCGAGCGTGGACACCGAGACCGAGCAGTTGATCCAGATTGCGCTGGAGCGGCTCATGCGCGGCCGGACTTCATTCGTCATCGCCCAACGGCTCAGCACGGTCCGCATGGCCGGCCTGATTCTGGTGCTGGACAAAGGGCGGATCGCTGCGCGCGGCACGCACGACGAGCTGCTGCGGACCTCGGGGCTGTATGCCGAGATCTATGAGCGGCAGTTGAGGAAAGACTGAGCCATGAGCTTTTCCATCGGCGCGACCGGCGCGAATATGGGGCCGCGGGGAGCAATTGAGAGCTTTGGCGATGGGGCCGACGAGGGCGGCCGAGCTTTTGACCGGCACCTCGTGATCCGGCTGCTCGGCTATCTGCGGCCCTATTGGCAGCGTATGGCCGTCGCCTTTGGCCTGACGCTGGCCACCACCGCCCTGAGCCTGGTCAGTCCTCTCCTCACCAAGGTCGCTATCGACCGCTACATCGCCCAGGGCGACGCCGGCGGCCTGGCCCGCACCGCCGCGCTCATGATCGCAGTCCTTGCCGCCCTCTTCCTGGCCTCGGCCGGGCAGCAGTACCTGCTGTCCTGGGTAGGGCAGCGGGTCCTGGCCGCGCTGCGCGACCAGCTCTTCCGCCACCTCCAGGCGCTCCCGTTGGGCTACCACGACACCCATATCGTCGGCGTGACCATCTCGCGGGTCATCAACGACGTGGGGGTGATCAATGAGCTGTTGTCGCAGGGCCTGGTGACCCTCATCGGCGACAGCCTGCTGCTGGGCGGCATCATCGCCGTCATGCTGTCGATGAGCCCTCGCCTGGCCTTGCTGGCTTTCAGCGTCCTGCCGCTGATGCTGCTGGCCACGTTCCTCTTTGCCCGGCGGGCCAAGGTCGCCTTCCGCCAGACCCGCGCCCGGATCGCCGCCGTGGTAGGCGACCTGGCCGAGGACCTGTCGGGGATGCGGGTCATCCAGGCCTTTGCTCAAGAGGAGGCGTCGCACGAGCGGTTCGACGAGGTGAACCGCGCCAACCGCGACGCTACCATCTCGGCCATGTCGCTGTCGTTCGTCTTTTTGCCGACGGTCGAGTTCCTGGGGATGCTGGCCACGGCCGTCGTACTCTGGTTCGGCGGCCTGGCCGTGGCCCAGGACGAGCTGACCCTGGGCACCGTCGTGGCCTTTCTGGCCTACGTCACCCGCTTCTTTCAGCCGGTCCAGGAGCTGAGCCAGCTCTACACCACGCTCCAGGCGGCCATGGCCGGCGGTGAGCGGGTGCTCGACCTGCTCGACACCGAGCCCGAGGTCAAGGACCGCCTAAGTGCCACCGACATGCCGCCCATCGCCGGCCGAGTGGAGCTGCGCAACGTCTCCTTCTCGTATCGAGGCGACACCCGGGTCCTGCACGACGTCAACCTAATCATCGAGCCGGGCCAGACGGCGGCCCTGGTCGGGCCGACCGGGGCCGGCAAAACGTCGATCGCCAACCTGATCGCCCGCCTGTACGACGTCACCGACGGCGCAGTGCTAATCGACGGCATCGACGTCCGCGACGTGACCCAGCGCTCGCTGCGCCAGCAGACCGGGCTGGTGCCACAGGACCCGTTCCTGTTCACCGGGACGATCGCCGACAATATCCGCTTTGGCCGTCCCGACGCCGACGACCGGGTGGTGGAGGAGGCCGCCCACCTGGCCAACGCTCACGACTTTATCTCCGCCTTGCCCGACGGCTATCAGACCCAGATCCTGGAGGGCAGCGCCAACCTATCGGTCGGCCAGCGACAGCTCATCTGCATTGCCCGGGCCGTCCTGGCCGATCCACGCCTCCTGATCCTGGACGAGGCCACGGCCAGCGTCGACACGGTGACCGAGGTGCTGATCCAGGAGGCGCTCCAACGGCTCCTGGGCGGACGGACGGCAGTGGTCATCGCCCACCGGCTGAGCACGGTGCGCAACGCCGACCTGATCTGTGTCGTCCAGGCCGGCCGCATCGTCGAGCGGGGCACGCACCAGGACCTGCTCGCTCGTGGCGGGCTGTACCGCGATCTCTACGACCGCCAGTTCGTCGACCTGTGACGCAGGCCGTGGGTTTCATTTTCCGACAATCTGAGGTATAATGGGCCGCGGGGAGGAGAACCATGGAAACAACCGACCGGGATCCCTGCGCCGGGCTACAACCACCCAGGCGAAATCACTACTTTGCCGGCAAGCTCCTGGGGGTGCAGGACCTGCAAGACGAGCAGGCCTACTTCTTCGACAAAGACGGCCGACACGCCCGTTACTTGCACGGGCACGGTGTGGTGTGCGGCCTGCGCGTCTGGCCCACCGACCCACCACAGCCGTGGCGAGTGGTTGTCGAGCCAGGGCTGGCGCTGGACCCCTGTGGCCGGGAGATACTAGTTCCTCAACCGCCCGAATACCGGCTGAACAGGCCAGACCGGCGTGGGCCGATCTACCTGGTCATCGAATACTGCGAGGTAGAAGCGGAGCCGATCCCCGTTCCAGGCCCACCGGACGGCCCGCAGAACAACCTCGAACCATCACGGATCGTAGAGACGTTTCGGCTGGACCCCCGGTCCGAGCCGCCCGACGGAGAGGATGGCCCAAGCCGGCGGCTGGCCGCCGGGTTGGCCAACGCCATCCGCGACGGAGCAGAACCGGAGACACTGCACCATCTGCTGGCCGAGCTTGTGAGCCAACCGTGCCAGCCGCGCCGGCGTGAGATGGCAGTGACCCTGGCCCGGATCGACGCACCGGCCGAAGACCCGATCACCGAAGCCGCTATTGACAACTACAGCTATCGCCCCGTGGCTCTGTCGGTCGGGCAGGCGTTGAGCCTGGTGTTGAACGTGATTGGCCGGCTGAGGGGCTAGGTTTCGACAAGGTCTCCGCGGTCACCTTGGCCTTCACCGCACCATCGCACGGCCTGAAGGTAGCGTTTGTGGGGACAAGCTCCAACTTTTAGGAGGTGAAAGATGAAACCGTTTCGAAAGCATGTCGCGTTGGCGGTCGACGGCGGCGGCATCCGTGGCACGATGGTGGCCAGGGCGCTGGCCGTCGTCGAGGCCGAGCTGGGCAAGCCCTGCTCGGACCTATTCCACCTGTCGGCCGGCACTTCGACCGGCAGCATCATCTCGGCGGCCATCGCCGCCCGCATCCCGGCAGCCCGAATGCACGAGCTGTACGTCCGGCTGGGGGGCACGATATTCAAGAAATCGTGGCGTACCATCTGGCCGTTGGCCGTCTTCAAGTACCCCAACGAGCCGCTCACTGCCGCCCTGCGTGATACCCTGGGCGAGCTGACCATGGGCGACCTGCCGCCGTTCAATGTGGTCATCACCATCCGTGACGTCAAAGAGAACCGCACCCTCTTTGTCAAGACCGGGAAAGACGAATACACAGACATGAAGCTGTGGTATGCCGTGCTGTGCAGCAGCTCGGTGCCGACCTACTTCCCGGTGGTCGATGACCGCTACGTGGACGGCGGAGTGGGGGCCTACACCAACCCCGTCTACCTGGCTGCCTGGGAGGCCGCCTACCGGCTGGGCTGGGACCAGAAAGAGACGACCCTGATCAGCATCGGCACGGGACGCGTGCCGGCCGTGCCAAAGTCGGCTCGCCCCGGCCGCATGAACCCGCTGCAGTGGGTGCGCCCGCTGGTCGACACCTTCCTGTCCGACTCGAGCGACCAACAGGTCCGCCTGGTGCGGCAGTTCTTCCCCGAGCTCGACTTTCGCCGCTTCCAGGTCGACCTGGACCCGCCGATTGAGATGGACGATCCACGGGGAATCCCGGCTTTGACGCAATGGGGTGAGAAGCTGGGCCAGATGATCCTCAACGATCAGATGGATGCCGAGGCCATGCAACTGCCCACCTGGCTGACCGTGCCCACTCCTTGACGCCATGCCTATTGGACGTTTTTTTGCCGGCGTTGGCGCCCTCCTGAGGCGCCCATCCGATGGCCGCTACCTCGTGCTCAAACGGTCCGAAGCCAAGGATGCCGGCGCCGGCACCTGGGAGTGCATCTCCGGCCGGGTGGACCAGGGCGAAGGTTTTACCGAGGCCGTACACCGCGAGGTCGGCGAAGAGCTGGGTCTGCAGGTGCAGATCGACTTGATCGTCGGCACCGAGCACTTTTATCGAGGTGAAGTCAAGCCGGAGAATGAGCTGCTCCTCGTCCAGTTCTGCTGCTCTGTCCAGGAACCGGCAGAGATCCAGCTCAGTTGGGAGCACTCTGAGTACCGTTGGGTCACGGCCCAAGAGGCGGAAGACCTGCTCCCGCCAGACCATTGGCTCGGCAGGGTGATCCGGCACGCCGAGGCAATCCGCGCCCTGCTGCCGGAAGAGCTCCTCGAATACTACAGGGTGCAAGGCTTCGAGCTGTGAGCTAGCGCGAAAACATCGAGATGCCAGGTCGAGCCCTTGGAGATCCAAGGGCTCGACCTTGTCAGAGCCCGCCGCCCGGCCATGCTTGCCGCTTGGCGTCTTTTGAGGTACAATGCCACGGTTGCGCCGCCCAGTCTTGCGGCACAGGTGATAGATTGGCAAGCAAGCGCGAGTTCAAACCACAAAAGGAATACCGCTATAACCGTTCGACGCCAGCACGCTGGATCTGGTCGCACGCGCTGCGGTATCCGATCTTTCCGTTGGGCACCCTCCTGGCGGCAGTGCTGAACAACTATTTCTACAGCTCCAACCAGGTGAATATCGGTCGGGCCTTCGATCTGATCACCACACCCGGCTGGGAGTCGGCAGAGCTGCTGGCGATAGCTCTCACCATCTTTGGCTTTGCCGTCGGTCAGGGGCTGACCGGGCTGATGCGCAACTATACGGTCGAGTTTACCGCCCAGCGGGTGGAGCGGGACTCGCGTGACGAGCTGTATGCCAGCTTGCTGGGCAAGAGCCAGACTTTCCACGGCCGGCAGCGGATCGGCGACATCATGGCCCGCGCCACCAACGACGTGCGCATGCTCAACATCATGTTCAGTCCCGGCCTGATGTTGATCATCGATTCGGCGCTAGGGGTAGTCATGCCCATTGTGCTGATTGCCCGGCTCAATTCCAGCCTCCTGTTGGTGCCGTCCATCTTTCTCGTCCTTCTGGCCGTGACACTCATCGACTATAACCGGCGGCTCAACCCGGTGAGCATAGCCCTGCGCGAGCAGTTTGGCGACATGAACGCCGGGCTGGCAGAGGCGATCGCCGGCATCGAAGTGGTCAAGGGCAACGCCATGGAGCGCTACGAGTGGAACAAGTTCGTCGGCAACGCCCGGCTCTACCGCGACCATTTCGTCAGACAGGGCGGCATCCAGGCCCGCTACCTGCCAGCCCTCATGTTCAGCCTGGCCTGGGCCGCCGCCCTGCTGCACGGCCTGTTGCTCTACCAGGCCGGCGCGCTGACGATGGGCCAGGTGATCTCCTTCATGGGCCTGATGGGCGCCCTGCGCTTCCCGACCTACATCTCGATCTTTACCTTCAACCTGGTCCAGCTGGGCATCGCCAGCGCCGGGCGCATCCTGGAGCTGATCAACACCGAGACCGAGCTGGATGAGAATGCGGCCGGCATGGCCAGGCCGATCCGCGGCGAAGTGGTCTTTGACCGGGTCAGCTTTGCCTACGATGGCAACCCGGTGCTACAGGACGTGAGCTTTGTGACCCATCCGGGCGAGACGATCGCCATCGTCGGCCAGACCGGCTCGGGCAAGACGACGCTGACCCGGCTGATCAACCGCATCTTTGACGTGACCGGCGGGCGGGTGCTGGTCGATGGTCTGGACGTGCGCGATTGGAATCTGGAATCTCTGAGGTCGCAGATTTCGACCATCGAGCAGGATCTATTCCTCTTTTCGCGGACCATCGCCGAGAATGTCGCCTTTGGCGTGACCGGCGCGACCCAAGAGGCGGTCGAGCAGGCAGCGCACGAGGCGCAGGCGCACGAGTTCATCACCAGCTTTCACGACGGCTATGAGACAGAGGTCGGCGAGCGGGGCGTGACCCTGTCGGGGGGACAGCGGCAGCGGATCGCCATCGCCCGAGCCTTTCTGACCGACCCGCGCATCCTGATCCTCGACGACTGCACCAGCGCCATCGACAGCGCCACCGAAGACCAGATCCAGCGGGCCATGCGCCGCATCAGCAGCCAGCGGACGACCTTTCTGATCACCCACCGGCTCAGCCAGATCCGGTGGGCGGACCGCATCCTGGTTTTGCGCCAGGGCCGCCTCGTCGACCAGGGGACCCACGAGGAGCTGCTCGCGCGGAGCCCTGACTACAGCCGAATCTTTGCCAGGTGTGAATAATGGGCTTTATTCTCGACGGACTGGATACCGAAGCCTACGACCGCAACTATACCGATCGCGAGCTGGTCGCGCGGATCATAAGCTATTTCAAACCCCACAAGCAGCAGATGGGTGTGGTGGGGTTGATGATCGCCATGAACTCACTGGCCGGCACGGGCGGTCCAATCCTGATCTCCAAGGGCATCGATTGGATGTCAAGCGACCCGTCGCTGACCGCGATCCTGTTGCTGACCGGCGGCGTGCTGCTGCTAGGAGTGGCAGGGTGGGGGTTCAACTATGCTCAGCAGTGGTTGTCGGCCCGGGTGGTAGGCAACGTCGTGCTCAAGGTGCGCGAGGACGTGTTCACCTCGGTCATCAACAACGACCTATCTTTCTACGATGAGCATCCTTCAGGCAAGATCGTCAGCCGGGTCACGTCAGACACACAGGACTTTGCCGAGACGGTAACGCTGACGGTCAACCTCCTCAGCCAGGTGCTGCTGGTGGCCATCCTGTCGGTGGTGCTGTTCGGCATCAACCCGTGGCTGACGCTGCTGCTGCTGGCGATGACCCCCCTTGCCGTGGCGCTGGCCCTCAGCTTCCGGCGTATCGCCCGCACCGTCACCCAGCATGCCCGCCGGGTGACGGCCAAGATCAACGCCCAGATACAAGAGTCGATCAGCGGTATTGTGGTCGCCAAGAGCTTTCGGCAGGAGCACGCCATCTATGACACCTTCCAGGCCAACAACCGGCAGGCCTACCAGGTCGGGCTGCGGCGCGGACTGACCCTAAACACCATCTTCCCGGTGATGGGCATGGCTGCAGGGTTGGGTATCGCCTCGCTTGTTTTTGCCGGCGGCCTGGCCACACGCGGCGGTCTGAGCCCCGGCGACTGGTACCTGTTCATGCAGGCGGTGGGGTTCTACTGGTGGCCGCTGCTCAGCATCGCCTCCTTCTGGAGCCAGTTCCAGGATGGCCTTTCGGCGGCCGAGCGGGCCTTTGCCCTGATCGACGCCCAGCCCAAGGTGGTCCAGGCCGCCGCCGAGGCGGTGGACCGGCTGGACGGGCGGATCGAGCTCCGCGATCTCGAGTTCACCTATACCGGCAGCGAGGTAGTGCTGCCCGGCTTTTCGCTCGACATCCGGCCCAGAGAGACGCTGGCGCTGGTGGGCCACACCGGAGCGGGCAAGAGCAGCATCGCCCGGCTGATCGGCCGCTTTTACGAGTTCCAAGATGGGGATCTGCTGATCGACGGCCGCGACATCCGCCGCCTCGATCTCCAGCAGTACCGCCACCAGATCGGGGTGGTGCCCCAAGAGCCGTTCCTCTTTTCCGGCACGGTGCGCGACAACATCCGCTACGGTCGCCCCGACGCCTCTGACGAAGCGGTGCACGAAGCGGCGATGCGCATGAGCAAGGGTGAATGGCTGGAGGGCCTGTCGGCCGGGCTGGACACCGACGTCGGCGAGCGGGGGTCCAACCTGTCGATGGGCCAGCGGCAACTGGTAGCCCTGGCCCGGGTGCTGCTCAAAGACCCGGCCATCTTTATCCTGGACGAGGCGACGGCCAGCGTCGACCCGTTCACCGAGACCCAGATCCAGGAAGGGCTGGAGACGATCATGCGCGACCGGACGGCGATCATCATCGCCCACCGGCTGTCCACCGTCCGCCACGCCGACCGGATCATCGTCATGAAGAACGGCCGGATCATCGAAGAGGGCACCCACGATCAGCTGATGGCCCACAGCGGCCACTATGCCGAGCTGTACAACACCTACTTCCGCCACCAGTCGCTAGATTATGTCGAGCGCTTCCAGGAGATAGTGGCGGCCTGAACGCGCGAGGTGGAGCATGGCAAACATCTGGCAGGGTACGCTGATCCGCCTGCGGGCGGTCGAGCCGGAGGATTGGCAAGCCTTCTTCGACTGGGACCAGGACACCGATTTCGGACGCTGGCTCTACTGGATCCCATTTCCCGGCTCTCAGGAGGCGGCCAAAAAGTGGACGACCGAGCAAGCCCTGGCCCGTGGCGATAACCATGAGTACAAGTGGGTGATTGAGAACCTGGGCGGCGAGTTTGCCGGCATGCTCAATACCCACACGTGCGATCCTCGGGTGGGCACATTCCAATACGGCATTGCCGTCAAACGCGAGCACTGGCGCAGCGGCTATGCGTCCGAGGCGATCCGGCTGGTGCTGCGCTACTTTTTCTGCGAGCTGCGCTACCAGAAGGTCAACGCCCACGTCTATGCCTTCAACGAGCCCTCTCTTGAGCTGCACCGGAAGCTTGGATTCAAGGAGGAAGGCCGGCTGCGGCGGATGGTTTACACCGACGGCCACCTTCACGACGAGGTCATCTTTGGCATGACGGCCGAAGAGTTTGAGACACTGGAGCCCCTGAAACCCTGAAGGCGCTGACGACACTGAAAGCAGTTCAGTGGGGGCGAGGTGACCTCGCCCCTACTGCCCCGAATCGAGGAGTGGGATGGGACCAGGACAGATAAGGCCGATCGCAATTTGCATCTTTCGCCGGGAGGACCAGATCCTGGTCGCAGAATGGCGCGATCCCGGCAAGGACCAGTTCTTCTACCGGCCGCTGGGTGGCGCGATCGAGTTCGGCGAGCGCGGCCAGCAGACCGTGGAGCGTGAGCTCATGGAAGAGCTTGGCGCCGAGGTGGCCGATCTGCGCTACATGGCAACCCTGGAGAACATTTTCGTCCACAACGGCCAGCAGGGCCACGAGATCGTCCTGCTCTACGAAGGGAACCTTGTCGACTGCGCTCTCTATGAAGTGGAGGCGATCGACGGTCACGACGACGGCGACGTTCCCCTCAAGGCGGTATGGAAGCGGCTCGATTTCTTTGGCCCCTCCGCGCCGCTGTATCCGGATGGGCTCCCGGAGTTGTTGACAGGGGCATCTTGACCAGGTTCCACTTGAAGATAATCCCAGTACCAAAACCTCAGTCCGAAGGAAATGGAAGAATCCCATGAAGAGCATAGTCTTGCGCCCGGCCGATCCGGAACGGGATTTCGGGCAGCTCGCAGCCTGGTTCTCGACCCTGGAAGATGAGCGGACCACAGAGCCTGGTCTCAAAGCGTGGTACGAGAAGCAAAGGCCACAGAATCACAGCCTCACAACGGGCACCCTCGCGATTTGACACCTATCAAAAACTAGTGTATAGTTTGCGGCATCTCTGTCTGCCCGGATCTCATTACTAAATGGATTGCCACCATTTAGGTAAATAATGAGATCTGCCAACTGTGGGTCATCCACGACTGCAGCGATGCAGTGTGGTTGAGTGGCAGTGCGCGCCACGCCCCCAACTCGACCCGGTCGCCCTTCGAAAACAGGCAATACGCAAATCCCCACTGTTTTCGTTGACGGCGGCCAAGAGTCCATGTAAACATGATAGGAGGCAAGTATGACTAACTCCAGGTTGGTTGAAGGCAGCGCGCCTGCTTTCGAAGGTCGGCTGGACCAGCGGGGTGTCAGCCGGCGAGAGTTTCTCAAGTTCTGTGGCCTGATGGCGGGCACGCTGGCCCTGCCCGCCCGCTACATCGGACGCATCGCCTACGCCCTGGAGACGGCGGTGCGTCCCCCCGTGATCTGGCTGAACTTTCAGGACTGCACGGCCGACACCGAGTCGTTCCTGCGAGCCAGCCAGCCGGACGTCGACGACCTGCTGCTTGACATCCTGTCGCTGAACTACCACGAGACGATCATGGTGCCCTCCGGGCGCATGGCGATCAAGTCGTTGGACGACACGGTGCGCGACTATGCCGGGCAGTATATCTGCGTGGTCGAGGGATCGATCCCCACCCTCGACGGCGGCGTCTACTGCGGCATCGGCGGCCGGACGGCGTTGAGCATCGCCCAGCAGGTGTGCAGCCAGGCGCTGGCCACCCTGGCGGTAGGCACCTGCGCCTGGGAAGGCGGCCTGGCGGCGGCAGTGCCCAATCCAACCGGCGCCGTCGGCGTCAGAGACGCGGTGCCGGGCCTGGCAACCCTCATCAATCTGCCCGGCTGCCCGGTGAACGTCGCCAACCTGTCGGCCACGATCGTCCATTACCTCACCTTCCAGCAGTGGCCAGAAACCGATGGGGCTGGCCGTCCGCTCTTTGCCTATGGCGAGGAGATCCACGAAGAATGCCCGCGTCACGACCACTATGAGCATGACGAGTTTGTGCAGGAATGGGGCGACCTGGCGCACCGGCAGGGATGGTGCCTGTTTCAGATGGGCTGCCGCGGGCCGGATACCAAGCACAACTGCCCCTCGGTCAAGTGGAACGACGGCACCGAGTGGCCGATCGGCGCCGGCCACGGCTGCCTGGGCTGCTCGGAGCGGCGTTTTTGGGACCGCCATTCGCCGTTTTACGTGCCGGGCGATGACTAACGCCGAGCACAGAAAGGATATTAACCCATGCCCAAGACCTTTTTGCCCATAGTCGAAAAGAACAGCAGTGGAGCTGCTCCGCCCCCCCAAAAGGTGGTGATCGACCCGATCACCCGCATCGAGGGCCACCTGCGCGTCGAAGTCGAGGTCCAGAACGGAAGGGTAACCGACGCCTGGAGCGCCGGCACCATGTTCCGCGGCATCGAGCTGGTGATGCAGGGCCGGGATCCGCGCGACGCCTGGATCTTTACCCAGCGCATCTGCGGCGTCTGAACGACCGTTCACGCCATCTGCTCCGTGCGAGCAGTCGAAAATGCCCTTGGAATCACCATCCCGGACAATGCCCGCATCGTGCGCAACCTCCTGGAGGGGGCGCAGTTTGTCCAGGATCACGTCATCCACTTCTACCACCTCCACGCCCTCGACTGGGTGGATGTGGTCAGCGCCTTGTCGGCCGACCCGGTTGCCACCAGCAACCTGGCGCGGTCGATCTCTGACTGGCCCAACTCGAGCCCTGAATACTTTCAGGGGGTCCGTGATCGACTACAGACCTTTGTGAACAGCGGCCAGCTTGGCCTGTTCGCCAACGCCTACTGGGGCCATCCAGCCTACCGGCTGCCGGCTGAAGCCAATCTGCTGGCAGTGGCCCACTACCTCGAAGCGCTGAGCTGGCAGCGTGAGGTGATCAAGATACAGGCCCTGCTGGGCGGCAAGAACCCCCACCCGCAGACCTACCTGGTGGGCGGCATGGCCATCCCGGTGGACCCCAACAGCCCGCACGCCATCAACCCGTCGCGCATCGCCACCATGCGCAACCTGGCTGCCCAGGCTCTAGAGTTTGTCAACAAGGTGTACGTGCCCGACCTGCTGCTCGTGGCATCCTACTACAAGGACTGGGCCAACCTGGGAGCAGGGCCGGGCAACTATCTGTCCTACGGCGACTTTCCGGCCAACACCAGCGGCGACCCTTCGGCCTTGTGGCTGCCACGGGGCTTCATCATGAACCGCAATATCGGCGCTCCGCCCGAGCCTTTGGATCACAACCAGATCAAGGAGTATGTGACCCGATCGTGGTACAGCTACAGCGACGGGGACGGCAACGGCAAGCACCCGTGGCAGGGGGAGACCCAGGCCAACTATACCGGGCCGGCCTTCCCCTACGATTATCTGGATACCGACGGCAAGTACTCCTGGCTGAAAGCGCCGCGCTACAACGAAGCGCCGATGGAGGTCGGGCCGCTGGCGCGAATGCTGGTGGCCTATGCGGCCGGCCACCCGCGGGTGCAGCAGCTGGTCAACCAGGTGCTCGGCGCGCTGGGCGTTGGGCCCGAGGCGCTCTTCTCGACCCTGGGGCGGGTGGCGGCGCGCGGTATCGAGACGGTGGTGATCGCCGAGCAGCTTGAGCCGTGGCTGAACGAGCTCCAGGCCAATATGGACAGCGGCAACCTGGCCATCCACAACGGCGCGCTGTGGGACCCGGCCACCTGGCCGGCCGAGGCGGTCGGTTGGGGCGCAACCGAAGCGCCGCGCGGCGCGCTGGGCCATTGGGTCCACATCCGCAACGGCCAGATCGCCAACTACCAGGCGGTGGTCGCCACCGTCTGGAACGGGTCGCCGCGCGACGCTCAGAACCGGCGTGGGCCGTGGGAAGAGGCGCTGATCGGCACGCCGTTAGTCGATCCAGAGCGGCCGGTCGAGATCCTGCGTACCGTCCACTCCTTCGACCCGTGCATGGCCTGTGCGGTCCATGTCGTCGACACAACCGGCCGCGAACTGACCAAGATTGATATCTCCTGAGCTGGAGGGCTGGAGGCTGGAAGGCGGTGTTGCCTTCCAGCCTTCCAGTCTTACACTCTTTCCTCATTTCGTGATACAATAGATGACCATGAACCGACAGATCTTGATACTCGGCCTGGGCAATATCCTCCTGCAAGATGAAGGTTTGGGGGTGCGGGCGGTCGAGCGCCTGGCGGCTCGCTACCGCTTGCCGCCTGACGTTCAGCTCATGGACGGCGGGGTGATGGGCCTGGACCTGCTGCCCCACCTGGAGGGGGTCACCCACCTGCTGATCACCGACGCCGTGCAGACCGGCCGGCCACCCGGCAGCCTGGTGCGCCTGGAGGGCGAGGCGATCCCGGCCGCGCTGTCATTAAAGATGTCGATGCACCAGGTGGGCCTGCAGGAGCTGCTGGCGCTGGCCGGCTTCCAGGGCACGCTGCCCGAGCAGGTGGTACTGTGGGGGCTGGAGCCGGCCTCGCTCGACTGGGGGCTGGAGCTGTCGGCGCTGATAGGCACCCAGATCGACGCCCTGGTCGACGCCGCCGTAGGCGAGCTGCGCGCCTGGGGGGTAGAGCTGGCGTGACGGCGCAAGCGCTGCACGTCTCGATCAGCGGCGTCGTGCAGGGGGTGGGCTTTCGTCCCTTTGTCTACAACCTGGCGCTGCGGCTGGGGCTGCACGGCTGGGTGCTGAACCACTCTGGCGGCGTGGACCTGGAGGTCGAAGGGCCACCGGAGGCGCTTGACACCTTTGTTGCCGCGCTGACCGCCGAAGCGCCGCCGCTGGCCCGCATCGAGGCGCTGGCGGCGCGGGCGATCCCCACCCAGGGGTTGGCCGGGTTCCAGATCCGCCACTCGGAGCGGCAGGAAGGACGCTACCAGCTCATCTCGCCTGATGTGGCCACCTGTCCCGATTGCCTCCGGGAACTGCTGGACCCAGATGACCGGCGCTACCGCTATCCGTTCACCAACTGCACCAATTGCGGGCCGCGCTTTACGATCATCGCCGATATCCCCTACGACCGGCCCAACACCACCATGCGCGTCTTTCCGCTGTGCCCCGACTGTCAGCGGGAGTACGGCGATCCGTCGAACCGGCGCTTTCATGCCCAGCCCAACGCCTGCCCGGTCTGCGGACCGCACCTATGGCTGGCCGATGCGGCGGGCCGGCCGTTGGCCGGCGACGCCGAGCACGCCGATCCGGCGGTCCTCGAGCGCGCCCGCGACCTGCTGCTGGCAGGCCGGATCGTGGCGATCAAGGGGCTGGGCGGGTTCCTGCTGGCCTGCGACGCGACCAATGCCGAGGCGGTGCGCACACTGCGCGACCGCAAGCGCCGCCCGCACAAGCCGTTCGCGATCATGGTCGCCATCCCGGAGGAGGTCCAGGCTCACTGCCGGGTCACTCCGGCGGAGGAAGCGCTGCTGATCTCACCCCAGGCGCCGATCGTCCTGCTCGAGCGGCGGCCAGGCTCAGCCGTCGTCCCCGAGACTGCGCCCAACGCCCACACTCTGGGGGTGATGCTGCCCTACACCCCTCTCCACCACATCCTGCTGCGCGACGTGGGCTGCCCGCTGGTGATGACCAGCGGCAACCTGACCGAAGAGCCGATCGCCATGGAGAACGACGAGGCGCTGCGCCGGCTGGGCCCCCTGGCCGACGCCTTTCTGTTCCACAACCGGGGTATCTATTCACGTTATGACGACTCGGTTTGGCAGGTGGTCGAGTTGGGTGAGAGGAGCGTCGCACAGCCAGTGCGACGGGCGCGGGGTTATACTCCCTTTCCGATCCGCTTGCCCTCCCCCGTGCAGCCGATCCTGGCCGCCGGGCCGGATCTGAAGAACACCTTCTGCCTGGCTCGCGACGAGTATGCCTTTGTCAGCCAGCACATCGGCGACATGGAGAACCTGGAAACACTGGAGCATCTGGAGGCCACGCTGGCCTTGTACCAGCACCTGTTCCGGCTGGAGCCGGAGGAGGTGGCCTGTGACCTTCATCCCGACTATGCCACGACTCGATTTGCCCTGGAGCGCGCTGGCGGGGTCAAGCCCTTGGCGCGGGTGCAGCACCACCACGCCCACATCGCCGCCTGCCTGGCCGACAATGGATGGGCGCCCGGCGACGGGGCGGTCATCGGCGTGGCACTGGACGGCACCGGCTATGGCCAGGACGGGGCGATCTGGGGCGGCGAATGGCTGGTAGGCGACTATACCGGCTTCCGGCGGGCTGCTCACCTGGAGTACCTGCCCCTGCCCGGCGGCGAGGCTGCGATCCGCCACCCGTGGCGCATCGCAGCCGGATACGTCTACAGTCTGCTCGGGTCGGACGCCGTTCCCTCCTGGCTTTTGCATTCCTCGCCGGGAGCCGAGGTTGCATTCTACCGCCAGATCGACCGCCAGATCAACACCCCACCCACTTCGTCGATGGGCCGGCTGTTCGACGCGGTGAGCGCGTTGCTGGGCATCTGCCACACGGCGACCTACGAGGCGCAGGCGGCGATCGAGCTGGAACAGGTGGCCGCCGGCGCGAGAGACCTGATCTCAGAGGCTGCTCCCTACCCCTTTGGCCTGGAACAGGCCGGCGACGGGCTGATGGTGCGTCTGGAGCCACTGCTGGCCGCGCTGCTGGAGGAGATGCAGCGGGGAACCCTTGTCCCAGAGATCGCCCGCCGGTTTCACGTCACCGTAGCGCAGATGATCGTCCAGGTGTGCCGGCAGATCCGGGAACAGACGAGCATCTGCACGGCAGCACTCAGCGGTGGCTGCTTTCAGAACCGCCTGCTGCTGGAGTTGGCCGTCCCGCTTCTAGAGCAGGCCGGTTTCCAAGTGCTGCTCCACCGCCAGGTGCCCTGCAACGACGGGGGTGTGTCACTGGGACAGGCGGTGATGGCACATTTTGGCGGCCAGAGGCCGGCGATCAACGCAAGATAGCCTCTCCGCCCCGGCTCGGGCCGGGGCCTGTCGCAAACGCTCCTTTTTGTCCCTACCGGATAGTCACCACTGCCGTCATGTTCCAGCGCAGCCGAGGGTCGGACTGGGCCGGGCGGATGACGACCTTGTAGGTGATGTCACCCAGCTTTTCGCGGCCGATCGGCTGGATGCGGATGACGGTGCCCGCCAGCTCCAGGCCCGGGATGGCATCGAACGTCAGGGCGACGGTCTGTCCTTCCTGCACACGCACCACGTCCAGCTCAGTCAGGTCGTCCGTCTCGATCTGCCAGGCCGATAGGTCGGCCAGCTCGGCGATCGGCACGCCGGCCACCACCTGCTCGCCCACGCGGACGCTGAGCGAGGCGAGCGTCCCGGCAAAGGGCGCCAGCAGCTCGGTATCGGCCAGGCTGGCCAGGGTCAGTTGGCGCGCCGCCTCGGCCTGGTCGACGGCCGAGGCAGCGGCCGCGATCTCTTGCTCGCGGGCGCCGGCCAACAGCAGGTCGAGCTGGGCCTGGGCTCGGCGCACGCCGGCCTCGGCGGCCGCAATCTCGGCCGCAGTAGCGGGGTGCAGCAGGCGGTTCAGGTTAGCCTGCGCCTGTTTGAGCTGGGCGCGGGCTTGGGCGACGCGATCGACCTCGGGCGGATCAAACAGCGCGTCGTAGCGGGCCTTGGCCGCCTGGTAGTTGTTGCTGGCTTGCTGGAGGGCGACGCTCTGCGGTAGCATGGCGACATTGGGCTCGCCGGCCACCACGTCGTAGGCGGCCTGCGCGCTGGCAAGCGCGGCCTCAGCGTTCGACAGCTCGGCGTCGGCCGCGATCCGTGCGTTCTCATCGGGGCCTTTGTACAACCGCTCCAGCGCGGCGTCGGCTGCCGCCACGGCAGCCCGAGCCGCCGCCACGTCCTCACTGCGCGGAGCTTCCTGCAGCCGGGACAGCTCGGCTTGGGCGCCGTCGAGCGCAGCCTGCACCGCGGCGATCTCGGACGCGCGCGCACCGGCCTGTAGGGCGCTGAGCTGTGCTTGAGCGCTCGCCACCGACGCCTCGGCCTGTGCCAGCGCCGCGCGCTGCTGCTCGTCGCGCAGCCGCAGGATCACCTGCCCGGCCTCTACCTGCTCTCCTTCCTCTATCAACACCTCAGCCACCAGGCCGTTGGCCGCCATGCTCAGCGCCGCGTGCGACACCGGCACCAGCGTGGCGTCGGCCACGATCGTCCGGCTGCTGCTGCCCAGGACGGCCATCGGTGAATCGGCGTCCACCTGCCCCGCCTCGGTCGCCGGATCGCCACCCAGCAGCGATGCTCCCACCGACACCGCTGTCACGGCCAGCAGGGCGATCACGATAATACCCGCTATCATCAACTTTCGCTTTTTCATATCGTCTCCTTGACGGTCCTCAGTCGGCCACGGACCGGGATCCTGGCGCGGTCTGAGACCTGGTTTATGCTCTTCTGTCTTGGGCCGGGCCTGGTCGTCTCGGACACGATCAGACCGTCGGCCAGCGTTACGGTGCGCGGCGCGCGGGCCGCCAGCTCTTCGTCGTGGGTGACCATCAGGATGGTCTTGCCTTCGGCCACCGCCGCCTCGAACAGGCGAAAGATCGACTCTGCCGCGCGCGAATCGAGGTTGCCGGTGGGCTCGTCGGCCACGACAATGGCCGGATCGTTGGCCAGCGCCCGGGCGATGGCCGCCCGTTGTTGCTGCCCGCCCGACACGGCCGAAGGAAAACGGTCGGCGTCGCCGGCCAGACCCACCTGCTCCAGCAAGTGCAGCGCCCGCTCCTGCCGTTCGGCGGGCGGGTGAATGCGGCACAGATCCATGGGCAGCATCACGTTCTCAGCCAGCGTCAGGGCCGGCAAAAGCTGGAAGAACTGAAAGACGATGCCCATCGTTCGCCCCCGCCACTGGGCCATCTGCCCTTCGTCCAGGTCGCGCAACCGCGTGCCGGCCACGATCACCTCGCCGGCCGTGGGATGGTCGATCCCGGTAAAGACGTTGATCAGCGTCGACTTGCCGCTTCCTGACTGGCCCACCACAGCCACAAACTCCCCTGGTGCGATCTGCAGATCGATCCCCCCCAGCGCAGTAAACGGCCCGGCCGGGGTGCTAAAAACCTTGGTGATACCCCGCAGGTCGATGAGCGCCGAGACTGGCCGGCTAGTCATCGCTCACCTGCCGATCCACGCCCGCCATGATGGCGCCGTCGGCGATGCGCACGATCCGGTCGGCGCGGGCCGCCAGGTTGCGATCGTGCGTGACCAACAGGATGGTGGTCCCTTCGACTGCCAGCTCTTCGAACAGATCTAGGACGGCTCGCGCCGTAGCCGAATCGAGATTGCCGGTGGGCTCGTCAGCGGCCAGAAAGACAGGGTTGTTTGCCAGGGCGCGGGCGATGGCCACGCGCTGCCGCTGGCCGCCCGATACGGCCCCAGGTAGCTTGTCGGCATGCCCGGCGATGCCCACCCGCTCCAGCAGGTGCAGGGCGCGGGTGCGCCGCTCGCCGGGCGCCCCGTACAGCCCGGCAAAATCCATGGGCAGCATCACGTTCTGGGCGCAGGTGAGCATGGGCAGCAGGTGAAAGAACTGGAACACCACGCCCACGTTCTGCCCGCGCCAATGAGCGACCTGGTCCTCGGTCATGTCGTGCACCGGGCGCGACCCCATCCACACCTCGCCGGCCGTCGGCCGGTCGATGCCGGTCACCATGTTGACCAGCGTCGATTTGCCCGCGCCCGATTTGCCGGTGACCGCCACAAACCCGCCCGCCCGTATCTGCAGGTCGATCTGCCGCAGCGCCTGGACATCGCCGGCCGGCGTCCTGTAGCTCTTGTGCACCCCTTTCAGATCGACCAGCAAGCCGTTATCATTCATAAGCCAGCACCTCGCGCACAGTCAGCCGCACAGCGTTTCGCGCCGGCCCGAGGCTGGCGACGAGCGCCACTGCCTGAAGGACAAAGAACCAGGCAATGGCCGCGACCGGTGAGTATTGATAGGTCAGCGGCACCCCAATCAGCGCCAGGCCGAGCTGCTCGCTGAAAACTGGGCTGAGGGCCACCGATAGGAGGGCGCCCAGGCCCCAGCTCACAACCCCTATCGCCACCCCTTCGGCCAGCACGATCCGCCGCACCGAACCGTTCGACGCGCCCACCGCCCGCAGCACGCCTATTTCCCGCACCCGCTCCAAGACGTTGATGCTCATCGTCGTCGTCAGGCCCAGGCCGCCCACCGCCGCCAGCAGCAGCGCCATGAGAATGAGAAAGGCGACCACCACGGTGAACATCAGCCCGTTCTCAGAGCGCATCACCTGCGTGGTCTGGGTGCCGTTGACCTCCAGGCCCACCTCCTGGAAATGTTGGAACAGCGCCGTGGCCGTCTCCTGCTGCGCGTCGGTGTCGTGGCGGGTGGTGCCCACCTGCACCAGCGTTCCCCGGCCGGGAGTGCCGGTGACGTAGGCGTAATCGGCGCGATCCACGTACACGGCCGGCCCGCGCGACTCGGTAGGAACAATGCCCACCACGTGCCAGGTCGTCTCGCGCCCGCCGATGCTGAGCACCAGCTCGGTGCCCACGCGCACGTCGGGCTCGTCCTCCACCAGGTCCGAGTTGACCACCACGGCATTCTCGGTCGGCCCGCCCAACCAGCGTCCGGCGCTCACCTGCGGCTCGATAAAGGCGCTGTCAGGCGGCACGGCATAC
>Ga0209254_10000928_pt1 | contig 25747 bp, 20 predicted proteins | sample FrelakmetDIP11DI_FD_187148 | JGI IMG/M metagenome (GOLD analysis project Ga0209254, IMG submission 187148) | Freshwater lake sediment microbial communities from the University of Notre Dame, USA, for methane emissions studies - DIP11 DI (SPAdes)... | ecosystem: Environmental > Aquatic >...
GAGGTGTCCATGTTAGGTAGTTTCTCTGGTTAAGGTATAGAAAGTGTACAACAAACACTAAATGGCGTCAAGAGAAAGACCTCGGAGGTCTTCAAGACCTCCGAGGTCTTATTGTGTCAGCAATTCCTTCACGACCTCGCTGATCATCTTCCCGTCAGCTTTGCCCTTCAACTGCGGCATGAGCTTGCCCATGACTTTGCCCGTATCCTGCGGACCTTTCGCGCCGACTTCGGCAACAACTTTCTGCGCTGCCGCCACTACTTCTTCGCGGCTCATTTGCGTGGGTAGATAACCCAGCACCACTTCGAGTTCGGCTTCCTCGCGCACGATCAGATCGGATCGCCCGGCCTTTTCGGCGTCCGCGATCGTTTCGCGGCGGCGTTTGACCTCGGTGGTCAGCACGGACAATTGCTCTTCGTCAGTGAGCGGTGTCAAATCTGCAATCTCAGCCAGCTGCTTCTCGCGCTCGGCCTCGTCGATGATCGAGTTGCCGTTTTCGTCCACCTTACCCGTCTGCCACAGATGCGATCGCTCTTTCACCAGTTTCGACTGCTTCGCCAGTTCAGCATTCTTCATGGCGGCCTGTGTAAAACGGATGACGTCGCGGCGCAGTTCTTGCTTGTTCAGCATCGCCGTTTTCAGGTCGGTCTGCAATTGATCTTTGATGGACATAGTCACCTCTGGGAGACCTTGGAGGTTTCACGTAGCGCCTGCGAGGTCTGAGTGAGAAACAAAAGCGCGCACTGGTGAGAGTGCGCGCTAAAGGGGTGCTACATATTGTTCGTGCGCAAGAACTTCATTGTCTGGCGGCGGCTCTTGCGAACCTTGGCCGCCTTCTTCCGTTTGCGGACGATGCTCGGCTTCTCAAAGAAGCGGCGGCGGCGCACTTCGCTCAGGATGCGATCACCCTGCACCACTTTGTTGAACCGCTTCAGCGCCGACTCGAACGACTCATTGTCGTCAACAATTACACGTGTCAAGAATACTCACCCCTCTCTGGTTTGTGATTTGCGAACAGGATTATAACCGCCAGCGAGAAGGCTGTCAAACGCGCGATGGAACGAGTGTAACGCAAAAGTGTTGGTGACTTTTTCGCCAACGCTCCCGCTCGCTGCGCGTGACACGCTTCGCGCAGCGGTTCGAAACGGTGGATTGTCATCCGAAGGGGCCTTGAGCCTGCCCTACAGTTTTGCGTTATACCCATGGAACTCAACTGTAAGCCGGATTCCAGTTGATATTGCGCACGGCCACACAGCGCATAGCTCCTTGTAGACTGTGGGCGCAGGTTTTTAGCATTGTTATTTGATCACTGATCAGGGTACAATGCGCTTCGATGAAGAAATCGCCGCGCTCCGTCACCCCGATCGATTATTCACTCTACGCCGGACGCTGGATCGCGATCGTGCGCGATCGAGTGGCGGGCGTCGGGCGCACGGCGGACGAAGCGCGGCGGGCGGCCAAGGTGTCTCGTCCCAAGGATGATCCGCAAGTGATGTATGTGCCGAAGAATTACCGCAAAGGCGACAAACTGAAGGGATGACAAGATGACCGGATGCCATGATGACAAGATGATCTTGTGCTCTGCCTGATCTAAAAGGAGCCGGATGAACAAGAAGATTCGGAATCATCAAGACCTGTTGGTGTATCGGAAGGCGTTTGACGCGGCGATGAGCATCTTTGATCTCTCAAAATCTTTTCCAAAAGAAGAAATCTATTCGCTAACCGATCAGATTCGGAGGTCGTCTCGTTCGGTATGTTCCAATCTGGCTGAGGCCTGGCGCAAACGGCGGTACGAAGCGGCTTTCATCAGCAAACTGTCCGATGCTGAAGGCGAGGCGGCCGAGACTCAGGTGTGGTTGGAATTCGCAGTGAAATGATTGGCACATTCGTTGGAATGATTACGCACTCTGCAACATGGATCATCCAGCAGAAATAACTGGATGACAGGCTGTTCTGCGGGTCAGGTCATCTTGTCATCTCTTCATCATGTCAGCTGGTCAAGGATTTATCTGTGAATATTACTTCTCCTCTCATTACGACTGTCAGGCAGCTCTGCGCCGAGCGCCACATCCGCGCGTGGTTGGTGGGCGGGGCCGTGCGCGATGTGTTGCTGGGTCGCGAGGTTCACGATTGGGACATCGCCGTCGAACGTGATGCCATTCGCTTGGCGCGGGCTAGCGCCGATCGGTTGAACGCCGCTGTGTACGTGCTGGATGCCGAGCTAGATGTGGCGCGGGTGCTCGTCGATGATACGATGATTGACTTCGCGCGGCTGCGCGACGGGAATCTCGATCTCGATCTGGCCGGCCGTGACTTCACGATCAACGCCCTGGCGGTCGATCTCGATCAACTCGATCAGGTGATCGATCGCTTCAACGGCCAGGTCGATTTGGAAGAGGGCATCATCCGCGCCATTGGCGAGACTTCGCTGACGAGCGATCCGGTGCGGATGCTGCGCGCCGTGCGGCAGTCGGCGTCGCTGGCGATGGCGATTGATCCGCAGACCGCGGAATGGATCAAGACACATGCTGCTTTGATCGTCAATGCGTCAAGCGAGCGGGTGCGCGACGAATTGAATAAAACACTCCGAGAGAGCGATGGAGCCAACAATCTCCTGCTGTTGGAGGCATTCGGTCTGCTGGCATACGTCCTGCCCGAAGTGATCGCTTTGAAGGGTGTGACGCAGTCCTTGCCGCATCACTGGGACGTGTACGAGCACACGCGCCGCGTAGTCGATACGTTGGAGCTGCTGGGCACACGCTGGTTGGGCTTCGATCAATCCGACGAGAGCGCCATCATGCTGCCTGTCATTCCCACCTTTGTGTGGGATAGCATCTTTCTCAACCTGCCGCAATATAGCGATGCACTGCGCGCGCATCTCGGCGTTGAATCACGCTGGCTGTTGTTGAAGTGGACGGCGCTGCTGCACGACATCGGCAAACCGGCGACGAAGACGATGGAGGACGATGGGCGCATCCGTTTCTTCGGGCACGAGGATCTCGGCGCACGGCTGGCCGAGGAGCGCCTGCGGGCTTTGCGCTTCAGCAACGACGAGATCGATCGGGTGAAGGGCGTCATCGGCGGGCACATGCGCCCGCACTGGCTGGCCGAAGCGCCGCTCACACGCCGCGCCATGTATCGCTTCTTTCGCGACACTAAAGACTACGGCGTCGATATTCTGCTGTTGTCGATGGCCGATCACCTGGCGACGCACGGGCCGGAGGTGGAACTGCATCGCTGGGTCGAGCGCCTGGGCCTGATCGCGCAGATGTTGGACGTGTACTTCAGCCAGCATGCAGAAGTCGTGGCGCCTCCACCGCTAGTCAATGGCAATGACCTCATGCAGGAACTGGGCTTATCGCCGGGCAAGCAGATCGGCGTAATCTTGGAAGCGATTCGTGAGGCGCAGGCGAGTGGTGAGGTGACGACTAGAGAGGACGCGCTGGCGTCAGCGCGGCAAATGCTAGATCGTTAAGTGACGAGTGACGAGTGATGAGTGAAGAACCGATTACTCCAGTTGCGCTGGCAGACTTGCTTCAGTCGCTCTATTCAGCAGATGCCCGTGTGGGTCGTGACCGAGCAGACCTTGAGATGTTGCGTGATTTGTACCGTGCGCGAAGCGATGATCCTCTCGTGCGGCACATTCAATCCAGCCTGAACCATGCCATCACTGAGTGGGAAGACGAACAGGTTGAAGACTTCTGGGTGAATTACCTTCTCGAGCCGCCCCAGTCTGACGAATTTCAAGTGGGCTCAGCACAAGAGCGGCGTGCACGATTGAAGCGGGTTTACAACTATCTGTTTGTCGCTCCTTGAAGTGTCATTCTGAGCGAGCGTCAGCGAGCGAAGAATCTCTTTCTCGGCCAGTGGCGTGTGAGTCGGTGCCAGAGATTCTTCGGGCGCTTTGCGCCCTCAGAATGACACTTCACTGGTCACTCATCACTTTTCAAAACCTCCACCACCTCACCCCGTTCAACTTCTCAAACATCCACAACAGCCCCCACAAGTTGATCGCCATCGAGACGAGGATCAAGCCCTGCTTGAGCCTCGTCACTTTTTGCATGCCGGCTGCCAGCAGGATGATCCACATAGGCGCGGCATCGAACAGATAGCGCCAGCCAAATTGCAGCGAACCGGTGTTGTGATAAAGCCACAGCGGGGTCAGCGTTGTGAGCAGGCCAATCCACGCGGCGATAACGATGGGCGCTGGCGGTTGGAAACCGCGCCTGGTGAGCCACTGGCCGATCGGCCACCTCCATGGACGCAAGGCGTCGGATTTCGTCGGCGCAGGTCGACGATCGGCTGAAGAGCCTCTTAGGCGCGACACATGCACCGCACCAAACCGCCTGCGGTCGCAGTGCAGGTGATTCGATTCGCCGGCAGGCTTGAGTGTGACAAACACAATTAACAACGCCGGCGTGACGAAGAAGATACTCATCCCTAACGGATTTGGCGTGATGGGCGCAGAAGCATCCGCTAGATTCACGCCTTCCAGCAAATACGCACAGGCTTGCGTGATGAACGCCGGCACCGCACCATTCACTTCGGGCGGCGAGAGCAGCGACACGGCCAGATTGCACGGCGCGAAACGCAGATTGAATCCGCCGTAGCGTGCGTATGCACTCGTGATGTTGTCCGCGCCCGTGACGTAGGCATAGCCGAAATCGGTGACGGATTTGAAGCGGGCAAAGTTGTAAGCGAAGTGTGCGCCGAGGAGGATCGTAATGGCAAGGCCAAAAAGGAGCAGGGAGCGTAAAACGTAAAGCGGAAAACGTAAGGAGGAACGACGTGCCGCGTAAAGCATGATGATCAAGAAGAACGGCGTCAGAAACAACGCCGTTGGTCGAGCGAAGCCCGCGCAGGCCAGCCATAGTCCGGCGAGGAACCAGCGCTGCCGGGTCAATGCTTCGCGCGTGGCGAGCAGCGCAAAGAACACGACCACGACGTGCGCGGTGAACCAATAAGTGCCCAGCGAAGCGAGATACCAGAACGGTGTGCCGAGAGCGAACAACAATGTGATCCAACGCCGGGCAGATTCGGAAATAACCACGGAGGCACAAAGCCCCGAGGCATTTCCCGCTTTCCTCTGTGCCTCCGTGTCTCCGTGGTGAATGAATACTCCTAACAGCGAGTAGACCAATGCCACATCGATCGCGCCGAGGACAACACTGAATAGCACGTCACTGAAACCCGTGCCAAAGATCGCCACGAAGGGCAGCATCAGGATCGAAGGCATGGGCGATCCGGCGACGAACCACCGGCCGTTGAATTGCAGCAAATCGTAGGTGGTGGGCGGCAGTTGAATCAGATCGACGTGGCCGTGCAACAACGATTGCGCCAGATAAACGTAGTGAGGCGCCAGCGAAACGGCGTGCGCCCACATTCGTGCACTGAGACCGTAGACGAACAAGGCCAGCACGAATATCCGCAGTGCTGAGGCATGCTGCCTGATGCGTCGCACAGGCTACTTCTTCTTGCGTGATCGGTACAGTGCGATGATTCCGACCACGACCGCGACTTCAAGCACGACGCCAAACACGATCAGCCCGGTGGGCAAGCCACTCGCGACCGAAGCGGGCAGAGCCTGCGTCGGAATAGCGGCCGGCACTGGATTCTTCTGCGCGATCACTATAGGCGTGGCAGTGAAGGTGGCTGTGGGCTGAGTGGTTTCCGTGGGCGCGGGCGTGTCGCTTGGTTGAGCCGTCGGCGTGGCTGTAGCCGTTTCGGCGGGAGTGGGTGTGTCCGTCGGGCGCGGCGTCGGCGTGCAGTCCGGGCAAGGTGTTTCGGAAGATGTAGATGTCGCAGTTGGCGCGCTAACAGCTGTCTCCGCTGTCATTGTTGTTGCACCACCGGGCGGTGGTGTGGTCGTGCTCACTTGAACGGTCGCGGCGGCGGATGGATCGGCCGGCTGGTTTTCCACCAGCACGATCGGACGGCCACCTACCCGGCAGCCGTAATTGGGATCGTCGCACTTCGCTCCCGGCAGCGTGAGCTTATACTGTCCATTCACGGCCGCAATCGGCTGCGTTGAACCATCGAGCGCGACCAGCAGACCTTCTGCCGCAAATGCCGGCAAGGTGATATTGGTCTCCGCTTGGCCGCGTGACCAGGCCACGCGGGTGGTCGCTGCACCCCGATCGAGCGTGACCACTTCCGTCGAGCCGGTGCGCACAAGTTTCGCCGAGCGCGCATCACGGAAGTAAGTCGTGATGACCCGCATCGCCTCATAAACGGGCCGCCGCGTACTATCGGCGCGCACGAGGCCGAAAGCCGGATGACCTTCGGGATACGACGGAATATCGATCAATTTGTAGACGGCGATGCGCTGCGCTCCACCGGCCAGGCCCAGCGCAAAGGCGTGAATCAGAAAATCGGCTTGTTGATCGAGCGAGGTGACGAACGTCGGCGCGCGCCACGGATTGAGCGGGTCATCTGACGGCGGCGAATTCGTTTCGTTGATCCAGATCGGCTGTTTCAAGCCGTTACGACGCAGCACGCCGTACAACGCCTGCAGAATGTCGTATACCGAATCGGTGGTGAGATAGACGTGAAAGGTCGCCACATCGAAGTAGTAGTTGTTGGCCGCAGCCGTGGGATCCTTCTTTGCTTCGTTGATGAAGCGCTGCAAGTAAGGCACGCGCTTGTGCACGACATCATGATGCCAGGTCACCCCGGCCAGATGAATCATTGCGTTGGGATTCTCTTGCTTGGCGGCCAGATAGGCGACCTTCACCAGTTGATAGTAATCGGCGACGGTGCCGCCCCATTGAATGCCATCGTCAGGCGGCTCGATGTCCGGCTCGTTCCAGATGATCCAGTGATCGATGCGGCCTGCGTAGCGCTTCACCACTTTGCGCACGAATTGCGCCCACAAGTTGTTGGGATCGTCGATCGGCAGATCGAGGCCGCGCGGCACGCCGATTTGATTCGCGCCATCGGTGGCCCAGCGCGGCGAGTTCTCCAACAACCCGATCACTTGTCGTCCCTGCGCGGCCGCCGTCGAGATCCAGCCATCCTCGACGTGAAAGATGTTCCAGTCGTCGGGGCCGTTGGGTTGCATTTCCGACCAGTAAAATAGAATGCGCTCCCAGCCCAGATTGAGCTCACGCGCATCATTGGGCGAGCGGAAGGCTTCGACCGCGCCAAAGCGCCAGTCGGGTGCGGCCTGCGCAGTGACCTGCAGTTGTGCAGCGAGCAGGGCGCTGATCACCGCAAAAAATATCGGGGCGATGAACCGCTCGCCCCGACGAAGTCTAGTGCGTGGTTTGGCGATACCATTCATAAAATCTACTTAGCCCTTCTTCGATGCATGTCCTGGGATGATAGCCGAGCAAACGTTCGGCTTTCTTGACATTGGCATACGTGATCATCGGTTCAGTGGGCGGCAGCGGCGCAGGTTGAATGATCGCTTTGCACTTGACGAGACCTTCGATGATCTCGATGAAGCGTGACAGCCCGATCGGTTCGCCCCGCCCCAGATTGAAAATCTCGTACTCGTATCCGGCGTCAATGGCCGCCATGACGCCACTCACAATGTCGTCGATGTAAGTCCAATCGCGCTGCGGGCGGCCTTCGTCAAAAACACGCAGCGTCTCGCCCGCCGAGATCTTGCGCGTGAATTCATACGGCATCATGTCGGGCCGGCCACGGGGACCGTAGACGTTGAAGAAACGCAGACCCGTGCACTTCATCCCGAAGGCCACATGATAGGTATGCGCCATGACTTCGCAAGCGATCTTGGTTGCGGGGTAGGGCGCGAGTGGCTGCGCTACTGATTCAGTCTCGACGAACGGAATCGGCGCGTTGCCGTAAACCGATGACGTGGAGGCGAAAACAAAATAGCGCGTGCCGCTGAGCCGCGCGGCTTCCAGCAGATTGACCGTGCCGCCGATGTTGACCATCGTGTACTCGGGCGCGTGCTCGACGGAGTAGCGCACGTTGCCCATCGCGGCCAGATGCATCACCCGATCGAACTTCTGCGCCTCGAAGAGATCGCGCATGGCCTGCGCGTCGCGGATGTCGGCTTCGACGAACGTGAAGCGATCGTGCCCGGCGTATTCCTTCAGGTTGGCTTCTTTGCGCGCGCGGCTGTAATTCGGCGCGAAGTTGTCCAGGCCGATCACGTCATCACCGCGCTGCAGCAGCCGTTGGGCAACGTGACTTCCGATGAATCCGGCCGCGCCGGTGACGAGAATCTTCATATCACTCATCACTTATCAGCGTATTTGATGTCTTTGATATTCAGCTGATATTTCCGTTCGCCGTTCCATTCATTTTCTTCAAACGTGTAGGCGATATCGAGCTTGTCACCACGCGCGAGCCGATCGGCCATAGCGCCGAACTTGAAGCCGATCGCGTCAAAGACGGTACCGCCGTCGCCGACTTTCATCTTCAAGTGGCTGCCCTCCATCCCCACGGTGCGCAGCTCCACGATGCTGATGCCGCGCGAGGCAAAGAGCGGCGTGGCATTGGCGTAGCCGTGGGGTTCCAGTTGCTTGAGGGCATGAAACAGATCGGATTTGAGCTTGTGCAGATGCAGCACCGCGTCGACGGCGAGCGTGGGCAGCAATTCCTGTCCCCCTAAAACGCGCTGGGCGATTTCAGACAGGCGCTGCGCCAGAATGTCCAGTTTCGCCGTTTCTACGGTGAATCCAGCGGCAGCGGCGTGCCCGCCGTGGCGCACGAACAACTCGCGGCATTCATCCAACGCCCGCGTGATGTGAAACTCAGGAATGCTGCGGCACGAACCGCGGCTTTCGTGCGGCCCCTGTTCGATGACCACCGAAGGGCGATAGAACTCCTCGGTGAGCCGGCTCGCCACCAGGCCGACCACGCCGGAATTGAACGAGGGATCGGCGGCGAACAACAGCGCAGAACCGTCGGCGTGCTCCATGACGATCTCGCGCGCTTTCTCAAACAGTTCGCGCGTCAGCACCTGTCGATCGCGATTGCGTGAATCCAGATCGAGCGCGATGCGATCGGCCACCGCCGGATCGGTGGTCATCAGCAGATCGTAAGCGTTGAGTGCATGATCTAAGCGGCCGGCGGCGTTTAAGCGCGGACCCAGGGCAAAGCCGATCGTGCTGGTGTCGATGATCTTGGAGCCGCTGAAGTTCAGTAAGGCGCGCAGACCGGGACGCCTGGTGCGGCGCAACTGCTGCAGACCGCGCGCCACCAGCACGCGGTTCTCGCCGAGCAGAGGGGCCAGATCGGCCACGGTCCCCAACGCCACGAGATCGAGCAGTTCGTCTTCGGTCAGATCAACTTTGGCGGTGTCGGTTTTGGCGTTGACCAGCAGCAAGGCTTGCGCGATCTTGAACGCCAGCCCGACCCCGGCGAGTTCTTTGAAGGGGTAGGGACAATCGGGTTGTTTGGGATTGATCAGCGCGTAGGCATCGGGTAGATCTTCCGTGGGCATGTGATGATCGCTAATGATCAAATCCAGCCCGATCGTTTTGGCGAAAGCAACCTCGGCCAAGGATCGGACGCCGCAATCGACTGTGATGATCAGGCGCACGCCATCATCTTTGAGATGCTGCAATGCTTCGGGATTGAGGCCGTAGCCTTCGTCGGCGCGGCGCGGGATGTAGGGGCGCACGTTCGCGCCAAAGGCGGCCAGGGTTTGCACCAGCAGCGCCGTGGCCGTCACGCCATCGACATCATAGTCGCCGTAGATGGCGATCGGTTCTGCAGCCTTGATCGCGCGGCGAATGCGATCGACGGTGCGGTTCATGCCGGCCATTTGAAACAGGTCGGCGGTGGTTGTGGGCTGATCGGCGTGCAGGAAGGCCGCCATCTCGTCTGGATCGGTAATACCGCGATTGTAAAGAATCTGCACGACCAGCGGCGCAATGTCGGGAAAGCGCTTCAGGTGATCGGCGGGCGCGAGGGGCGCGATGACCCAGCGCTTGTGGCGCGCGCGCGAAGTTGAAGCGATGGTAGTTGTCAAGGGTTAATCTCCCCGTTAATCATCGGCGGTATGTTAGCATAGGCAGGGGGACGCGTCAATGTAACCCTCGCCCCTAGCCCCGTGCAGAGCAGCCTTTATGGGACTCTTGAGATGCAAAGCGACCTCCAAGGAGAGGGGGAGATTGACCAAATGGCGGAGATGCGTATAATACGCCGCACGGGCGGTTAGCTCAGCTGGTTAGAGCACACGGTTGACATCCGTGAGGTCACAGGTTCGAGCCCTGCACCGCCCACTCATTCAAACATTCAACGCGTTGAGCGGGACGAGTAAGCGGACTGAGCGCGCCAGGGAGAGAGGGACTCTGACTGCAAGCCCTCTTCGTTGCGCAGCCGCCCAAAACCACCCGCGAGTGGATCGCAGAAATCGTAGCGCGGGCAGCCCCATGCCCGATCGAGTGTAAGCGATTCCGGGTTAGCCCGTTACAGCGACAAAGAGCAGCACCTCCCTCGCCCTCTGGGAAGGGTTGGGGTGAGGGGTGCTGAACTTGGGTGGAACCGCGAGCGCCTCTCGTCCCATAAAGATGAGCGGCGCGTTTTGTTTTGTAAGGCGGAAACAAGTAAACAAGTCGATAGGCAACCAGGGAACCACTCCTTGTCTACTTGCCTACTTGTCAGAGGAGGTGATGCCACATGACTGAAGATGGCACTGAGACCATGATCGTAACTTATTGCATCTGCTGCAAGATGTGGCATTGCCCTTCTTGCTGTCAGGCGAGGTAATCAGCGCATAGGATGATTGCCTCGACCGTAACAGGGGGAGGCAACCATGAACGCCGATTTAATGCAGCGGCCAGCCATTGGCTGGATTGTGATCTTCAAAGAAGAAGATGATTGGTCGGGTGTATACGATTGCGGTGCAATCTTCAAGCCCGACGAGCGCATCTCCTTGATTGGCGACCGTGACGATTGGCCGCTCGAACAATGCAGTTGAAATTTACAAGTGACAAGTCCCACGGGGATGCTGCGCAATATGCGTGAGCCCTTGTCTACTCACCCTGGAGGATAAAATGGAACGCTACGAAGATTCTTACCTGTACAAAGTCCGCCATAGTTCGGCGCACGTGATGGCGCAAGCGGTGATGGAGATGTTTGCGCCCGGCGAGGCGCGTATCGCCATCGGGCCGCCCATCGAGCACGGCTTTTACTACGATTTCGAACTGCCGCGCTCGCTCACGCCGGAAGACCTTGAGCACATCGAGAAGCGCATGCGCGAGATCATCGCGGCGAATCAGCCGTTCGTGCGCGAAGAAGTCAGCGCCGAACAGGCGCGGGCTGAGTTTGCCGATCAGCCTTACAAGATCGAGTTGATCGACGGGTTGGAGAAGGGTGGCTTCGACGAGTATGGCAATCCGCTGGCCGAGAAGCCGGTCATCTCGTTCTATCGCGATGGCGCGTTCGTCGATCTGTGCCGCGGCCCGCATGTGGACAGCACGGGCAAGATCAACCCGGCTGCGATCAAGCTGCTCAACGTGGCGGGTGCCTACTGGCGCGGCGATGAGAAGAACACGATGTTGCAGCGCATCTACGGCACAGCCTGGGAGACGGCCGACGATCTGGAGCAATACTTGTGGCGGCTGGAAGAGGCCAAGAAGCGCGATCATCGCAAGCTGGGCAAAGAACTAGATTTGTTCAGCGTTTCAGAAGATGTAGGCGCGGGGCTGATTCTCTGGCATCCCAAAGGCGCGATGATCCGCGTGCTGGTGGAGGATTTCAGCCGGCAGGCCCACCTGAACAATGGGTACGAGTGGGTCTTCTCGCCGCACATCGGCCGCGCGCATCTGTGGGAAACGTCCGGTCACCTCGGCTTCTACAAAGAGAATATGTACTCGCCGATGGACATCGAAGGCGAGGACTACTATGCCAAGCCGATGAACTGCCCGTTTCACATCCAGATTTACAAGAGTCACATGCGCTCATATCGCGATCTGCCGCGACGTTATGCCGAATATGGCACGGTCTATCGCTATGAGCGCAGCGGCGTGCTGCACGGCCTGACGCGCGTGCGCGGCTTTACACAGGACGACGCTCACATCTTCTGCCGTCCCGATCAGGTCGAGGATGAAATCAGCCGCGCGCTGGAGTTTTCACTCTACATCCTGCGATCGTTCGGCCTGACGGACTTCAAGGCGTATCTTTCGACGATGCCCGAGAAGTACGTCGGCGAACCGGCGGACTGGGATAAGGCGACGGAAGCACTGCGGCGTGCCGTGGAAGCACACGCCATTCCGTACGAAGTCGACGAGGGTGGCGGCGCGTTCTATGGCCCGAAGATCGATTTGAAAGTCAACGATGCGCTGGACCGCGAGTGGCAATTGAGCACGATTCAGTTTGACTTCAACCTGCCCGCACGCTTTGGGTTGGAATACATCGGCGAAGACGGCAAGCCGCATCAGCCGTACATGGTGCATCGCGCGTTGCTGGGCAGCATGGAACGTTTCTTTGGCGTGTTGATTGAGCACTACGCAGGCGCGTTCCCGGTGTGGTTGTCGCCCGTGCAGGCCATGATCATCCCCATTGCCGATCGGCATGGGGAGTATGCCAAGCGCGTGCTGGCCGAGTTGACCGCCCACGGCATCCGCGCGGAGATCGACGAATCGAGTGAGCGCATGCAGGCGAAGATTCGCCGCGCGCAGCTGCAGAAGATTCCGTACATGCTGGTCGTCGGCGACAAAGAGGCCGAGGCGGGCGCGGTCGCCATCCGCTTGCGATCCGGTGAGGATCTGAAGGCCAAGCCGCTGGCGGAGTTCATCGCGCTGGCGAAAGAGGCCATCGAGAAGAAAGCGTAAGGCAAGTTGCCTCACCGTTGACAAAATATATCGAGTCTGATATGATTTCGCCCGCAACCGCCCGGTGCAATTCAACCGGGCGGTTATAATGAATCCCAATCAAAGGTGGACCGTCATCGCTGCCAAAGACCATCGACTCAACGAGCAGATCCGGGCAAAAGAAGTCCGCGTGATCGGCAAGGACCGTCAGCACATCGGCATCATGTCGGTGCCGGAAGCGCTGCGCTTGGCGCGTGAAGCCGAATTAGACCTGGTGGAGATCTCGCCGCAAGCGGATCCGCCGGTCGTGCAGATTATGGACTTCGGCAAGTTCCTGTACGAGCAGCACAAGAAGGAACGCGAAGCCAAAAAAGCTCAGAAGGTGATCGAGGTCAAGGAAATCCAGCTGCGCCCCAAGACCGACCCGCATCATCGCGGGTTCAAGGTGCGCGATGCGCGCAAGTGGCTGGAAGAGGGCATGAAGGTCAAAGTGCGGGTCCGATTCCGCGGGCGAGAAATTGCCTACCCGGCCCTCGCGCTGGAAGATTTGAAGAGTGTCGCCGATGAACTGGCCGACGTGGCGGTGGTAGAACAACAACCGAACATGGAAGGCCGAACAATGCTCATGGTGCTGGCCCCGGCGGGCAAGCCCAAGAAGTCGACTGGAAAGAAGGAACAAGACAGTGGCCAAGACAAAGATCAAAACTCACAAGGCAACTAGCAAGCGCTTTCGTCTGAGCGGCAGCGGCCAATTGCGCCGCACGCGGCTGGGCAAGAGCCACTTACGCCGCCGCAAGTCGGCCCGCGCCAAGGCTGAGTTCGGCGAACTCAAGACCGTCCACGCACATGGCTTGAAGAAGCGTGTGAAGCGTCTGGCGCCATACCTCAAGCAAAAGTAGTTCGATTGACCTCCCGCAGGTTCCGAACCTCCGGGAGGTTTAACGCTCCGGGTGTTTCACCCGTGTCACCTCCCCGTAGGCTTTCGGGCCGAGGGTAAATTTGAAGAAGGGAAGAAAGTAACATGCCACGTGCCAAGAACGGGCCGCATTTGCGGCGCAAGCATAACAAAGTATTGAAACTGACCAAGGGCCAGAAGGGTTCGCGCCATCGCTTATGGACCAAGGCCAGTGAAGCGCGCCTGCACTCGCTGTATTATTCATACCGCGATCGCCGCGCGCGCGCGCGCCAGTTTCGCCAGTTGTGGATTGCCCGCATCAATGCGGCCACCCGGCTAAACGGCCTGTCGTACAGCCGCTTCATCGCGGGCCTCAAGAAGGCGAACGTTGCCATCGACCGTAAGGTGCTGGCCGATATTGCTGTGAAGGACAGCGCCGGTTTCGCGCAGTTGGTGAAGGTCGCTAAAGAAGCGTAAGTTTCAGCCGACGTCCCGTAGAGCGCAGAGAGGTATAATCCACTCTGCGCTTTTTGTTTTTTACGAGCGTCATTGCGAGCCGCGTTGCGGCGAAGCAATCCCAGTCTCACTCAAAGAGATTGCTTCGTCGGCCTACGGCCTCCTCGCAATGACGGATGAGCGAGTCATGATCACCAGCCTCACCAACGACAAAGTCAAACTTGTGCGCTCACTGGCCGAGCGGAAACATCGCGCGCGAGAGCAGCGCTTCGCGATTGAAGGGGCGCGCCTGATCGATGACGCGCTGGCGGCCAACCTCCAACTCGATTGGATCTTCTGTGCCGAACGGCTGCCCGCGCGCTCGCAAGAGACGTTGGAGCGGCTGAAAAAACGTGGGGTCGAGATCAACACCGTGTCGGATGCCGTGCTCAAAGCGTGCAGCGAGACCGAAGCGCCGCAGGGCTTGATCGCTATTCTGCCTTTTCCACGCCTGGCTGTGCCATCCAATCCGAAGATGATCTTGATCGCCGACTCATTGCGCGATCCGGGCAACCTCGGCACGCTGTTACGATCCGCCGCCGCCAGTGACGTGGATGCCGTGCTGCTCTCGCTGGAAACCGTCGATGCCTACAACCCCAAGGTCGTGCGCGGCGCAATGGGCGCGCATTTCCGCCTGCCGATCCTCGAAGCCGCTTGGGCCGAGATCGCCGAGCGGGTGAGGGGGATGGCCGTCTATCTCGCCGCCGCCGATGGTGACCTAACCTACACCGCCGTCGACTGGACACAACCCGCCGCGTTGATCGTCGGCGGTGAAGCAAGTGGCGCGAGCAACGACGCGCTAGAACTCGCCACGCAGCACATCTCGATCCCGCTGTCACGCGAGGTTGAATCGCTCAATGCGGCGGTGGCGGCGAGTGTGATTTTGTTTGAGGCCAAGCGGCAACGGATTGCTTCGCACAGCGGATAAACGGATAACCTTTTCGGTGCATCCGTTTATCCGTTGCCTTGACAAAACCCGCCGCTTGCCGATAATTCACGGCACAGGCGATGACGGAGAAAAGTAAGCGGATTAGCAACTGACAGGGATTCGAGGTCATAGACTGCAAGCCTCGCTCGGAATGCTGCCGCTGAAGTTCGCTCCTGAGCCGATCGGTGAAGCATTGATCATTGAGCATTGTTAATTGATCATTGTGCGTAGCCGACTCCGCAAGTCCAGCGTTAACGGGGCGGCCGATGATCGTCGGCACAAAGTGGATTGGCGAAGTGCCAATCAATGAGGGTGGTACCACGGGAGATTGCGCTCTCGTCCCTTGAGGGGATGAGGGCGTTTTTGTTCACTCGTTACGGAGGCATCTATGATTGATCAATTGAATTCCATCGAGCAGGAAGCGTTCGCCGCCCTGCAATCTGTCAATGGCAAAGACGCGCTGGAAAACTGGCGTGCGACCTACCTTAGCAAGAAGTCGCCGCTGATGACGATGCTGGGCGATCTGGGCAAGTTGTCGCGTGAGGAACGCCCGGCCATTGGCAAGCGGGGCAACGAGGTGAAGAACGCCCTCGAGGCCGCGTATGCCGATCGGGTGGAGGCGATCCGCAGGGCGGAGTTGCAGCACAGCCTGACGGCGGGCGCGCTCGACGTGACGCTGCCCGGTCGTCCCCAGCCGCGCGGTCGCCTGCATCCGCACACCTTGATTCTGCGCGAGATGTACGCCATCTGGGCCGAGATGGGCTTTCAGGTCTATCGCTCGCGCGATGTGGAGTCAGACGAATACAACTTCGAACTACTCAACATTCCGCAGCATCATCCAGCGCGCGACATGTGGGACACCTTCTACACGACGACGCCCGGCGTGATTCTGCGCACGCATACTTCGCCAGGGCAGATTCACGCCATGCGCGAATATTGTCCGCAGCCCATCCGCGTGATCCTGCCCGGCATGTGCTATCGCTACGAACAGATCAGCGCCTCGAAGGGGATTCAATTCCTGCAGATGGAAGGGCTGGCGGTGGGCAAGAACATCCGCCTGGGTGATCTGCTCGGCACGATGACAGAGTTTAATCGGCGCATCTTTGGGCCTGATCGCCAGACGCGTTTCAGAGCATCGTACTTCCCGTTCACGGAACCGAGCGTGGAAGCCGATGTGAGTTGCGCCAACTGCGGCGGCACAGGCTGTGGGGTGTGCAAGCACACTGGCTGGCTGGAGATCGCCGGGGCGGGCATGGTGCATCCCACGGTGCTGAAGAATGGCGGCTACGATCCAGCAGTGTACAGCGGCTTCGCCTTTGGCCTGGGGCCGGAGCGCATCGCCATGTTGAAGTGGGGCATCAGCGATATTCGCTATTTCTGGGCGAATGATCTGCGGTTTTTGGAGCAGTTCTAAACAGGATGTCAGAGGCAAGATACACGCTGCACTCAGTGACATCTTGTATCTTGCCTCTGGCAGCTTGCATCAATTCATGTTGGAGTAATTACTCATGAAAGTTCCCATCAGTTGGCTTAAAGACTACGTGGACATCACCATCTCGATCGAAGAGTTGGCCGAACGATTGACGTTGGCCGGGATGGAGGTGGAGCACATCGAATACTATGGCTTACAGGGTTCTGATCTCGTTTGGGATCGCGAGAAGATCGTGATCGCGCAGATCGTCGAGGTAAAGCCGCATCCCAATGCCGATCGGTTGGTGCTGGCCGATGTCGATTATGGCGGCGCGGTGCTGCATCAAGTGGTAACGGGCGCGCCGAATATCTTCCATCTTAAAGGGCAGGGGCGCCTAACCGATGGCCCCAAGGTGGTCTTCGCCAAAGAAGGTTCAGTGCTCTATGACGGTCATCAAGCAGGGCAAGTGAAGATGACGCTGAAGCCGGCCAAGCTGCGCGGCGTGAAGAGCGATTCGATGGTGTGCTCGGAGAAGGAACTCGGCCTCAGCGACGAGCACGAAGGGATCATCATTCTCGACGACGATGCGCCCGTGGGCGTGCCTGCCGCCGATTACTTGGGCGATGCAGTGCTGGACCTTTCGATCCTGCCGAATGTCGCACGCGCGGCGTCGATTCTGGGCGTGGCGCGCGAGGTGGCGGCGTTGACGGGACAGCCGTTGAAACAGCCCGCGTATGAGCTGCAGGGCAGCGGCCCGGATGTGAATCAGGGCGTGGGGGTCGAGATTCTCGATCCCGATCTGTGCCGCCGTTTCACGGTGACCATTGTGCGCAATGTGAAGATCGGCCCTTCGCCTTATTGGGTGCAGCGCCGTTTGCGTCTCGCCGGACAGCGCCCGATCAGCAATCTGGTCGATGTGTCCAACTACGTGATGTTTGACATCGGTCAGCCGATCCACACGTTTGACTACGATAAGTTGCTGAAACGAGCAGTCGAACATGGGGATGCGCGACCGACGATTATCGTGCGGCGCGCCAAACAGGGCGAGCATATGACGACACTCGACAACGTCGATCGTGAGCTGAACTCCGACAACCTGATGATCTGCGATGCCGTCGGACCGATCGGTGTGGGCGGCGTCATGGGCGGATTGGAAACCGAGATTGACGACCATACGACTAATGTGTTGGTCGAAGCGGCGAACTTCAACTTTATCAACATCCGCAAGACGACGCAGCAGATGAGACTACCCAGTGAGGCGGCCGCACGCTTCGGGCGCGGTATTCATCCGGCCATGGCGCCGCGCGGCAACATTCGTTCAGCCAACATGATTCAACGGCTGGCCGGCGGCACGATCGATACCGGCCTTGTCGACAACTATGCCAACCCGGTTGAGGCCGCGACAGTGGAACTGACTGTGGAGGAAGTTCACCGCATCCTCGGCTTTGACATCAGCATAGAGAGTATCACACGCGTTCTTGAATCTCTTAAGTTCGCGGTTGAGCCAATTACGCACTACGCACTACGCATTACGCCTCCCGATCATCGTATCGACATCACTGGCCCGCACGATCTCATCGAGGAAATCGCGCGCATTTACGGACTGGATCGCATTCCGTTGACGGCTTTGCACGATGAGATGCCGCCACAGCGCGGCAATCCCGGCCTGGAGTTTGAAGAGCGCGTGCGCGATCTGCTGGTGGAGGTTGGTCTGTGCGAAGCAGTGACGAATGCCATGACTACGCCGCACGCCGAGGCAAAGCTGTTGCCTGGCGAACGACCGGACGATCGGCCTTACGTGATGATCGCCAATCCCCTCAGCGCGGAGCGAACGCACCTGCGACACACGTTGCTGGCGGGTCTGCTCGAGATCGCATCCGGCAATGTGCGCCACCACGATCATGTGGCGCTGTTCTCGATCGACAAAGTCTATCTCGCTTCCGAGGATGGCCCGCTGCCCGATGAGCCGCGCCGCTTGACCCTGGTGATGGCGGGCCATCGCCAGTTGGAATCGTGGCACAAGACCGATCGGGCGGAGATGGACTTCTATGATCTCAAGGGTGTCATCGAAGCGCTTTTGGATGGGCTACACATCGTCGGGGTGCGTTGCGAACCGATCGAGCATCCCACCTACTATCCAGGACGTACGGCGCGGCTGCTGGCCACTGGGCGCGTTATCGGCATGTTTGGCGAAGTGCATCCGCAGGTGCGCGAGGCGTTTGATTTTCCTGAACAGTCGGTGCTGGCGGGTGAAATCGATTTTGAGGCGCTGATGGCCGTGACACCGACTCTCTTGCGTATCGCCGATGTGCCGCGCTTCCCGGCGGTCACCGAAGACCTGGCGTTGATCGTCGACGACAAGGTGTCCGCTGAGAAGATCCACGCGACGATCATGACGGCGGGCGCGGGCACGGCATTGAAGAGTGCACAAGTGTTCGATGTGTTCAAGGGGGAGCAGATCGACGCAGGGAAGAAGAGCCTGGCCTATCGCCTGACTTATCAGGCCGATCGTACGCTGACGGATGCCGAGGTGGCGAAGATTCGCGAGCAGGTCGTGAAACGGCTGCGCGAGGACTTGAACGCGGTTTTGCGTGGATAGGTCGCGATAGAGAGACAGAGGGAATGAGAGAATGAGAGATGGCGAGAGGGAGTGAATTGATTCACTCCCTCTCGCTTCATCGTGCTATGCCACACTTGCCGCAGAATCTTGCGCCGGGGCGCACCGGAACATGGCAGCGATCGCACTTCGGCGGGTTGTTCATTGACCGGCCGCACTGCGGACAGAAGTTAGCGTCGTGTGGAATGTGATAGCCGCAATAGCTGCAGGCCAATCGATCGGGCGCGGGAGCCGCCGCAGACCGATCGGGTTGGGGAGCTGATCGCGCACGGCGCATTAAGCTGAAACCCACGCCGGCCCCGATCGCCAGAGCTGACCCAATCGCAATCAAGCCGATCCAATTTCCAGAGTTGTTGACAGATGCTGCGACGTTGGGCCGAGGCCGCTGGAGCGTTGCCAATACGATCGGACGCGCAGTAGCCGTGGGTTGAGGTGTTGTCGTCGGCGCGCCCGGTTCGATCGTCGGCGTCGGTGGCAGGGGTGTGGGCGGTGGAGGCGGATCAGCCAACACCAGCAGGCCTGCGCCGGTTTCACTATCCGTTCCATTCGCTTCAAGATCGATGGCGTTGTTGATCAGGAAGTCACGGATCTCCTGCGCAGTGGCTGGTGGATACGCGCTCCACACCAGCGCGGCCGCGCCTGCGACGTGCGGTGTGGCAGCCGACGTGCCGTAAAATCCTTGCGGCGCATAGATGGCATTGGACACGCCATCGGGCCCCACCAGATCAGGCTTCACGCGGCCATCGGCCGTGGGCCCGCGCGAGCTGAACGGTTCCAGTTGATTGTCGCGCCAATTGACTGCGCCCACCGTCAGTGCTTCTCGGGCATCACCTGGCGTCGCCAGACTGCCGACGGGATTAGCCAGTTCCAGCAGCGGTGTTTGATGCACAAAGAGACTGAGCTCGATCGGTTGCGTGACGTTGACGCCGTTGATCGTGACGTAGTACGTGCGCGCATCGTCGAACTGGTAAACGATTTGCTCCACGGGCGGGCGATCACCTTCGCGCGAGTTGCGCGACGAAGCGATGACGTTGCCATCTTGATCGAACACAAACAGATCGAGGTCCTGCGTGCCGCCGGCCTGCCAATCGTTCCAGGTCAACACGATCTGGCTGTTGCCGTTGGGATCGGCCTGAAACGCCAGCAGCGTTTTGTCCGGCGCAAATTCATGCACGCCGTCGTTGTTGGTATCGGTGTAAGCAGCGCGATAATGCTGCGTGCCATTATTGCCGGCGGAGTTGATCCACAGTACATCGTTGTCCGCTGCCAGTTTCACCAGCTCGGCATCACGTCCAGTGCCATCCATCGGTGCAGCCAATCCGCCCGCCGAGTGCGAGATGATGTTCACGCCCTGCTGCAACATCCATTCGACGGCGTTGCCCATACTCACATCGCCGCCGTCGTAGTAGACCAGGTACAGCTCGGCGTCGGGTGCAACGTCGTGAATCACCTCGGCCACAGCCGCGCCGTGCGACACGCCGGTTTGATCGACTTCGATGCCGGGCACGAAGGATTTGGCCGTGACGCTAGAGGGCAGCTCACGCCCCAGTAGATCGCGGTAGCCGTCGAAGCCTTGATCGAGAATCGCGATCTTCATGCCCTGGCCGGTGTAGCCGGCGGCGTGCCATTTTTCTGCGCCGATCACTTTGACGCCTTCGCTGGTGACCGGGTCAGGCGGCTGCGACCAGGTAAAGCGCCACAGCAATAGCCCGCGATGTGATTCGCGGGCTGAGCGTTTCGACCATGTCGGGCTGCGGGCAGGCGTCATTGCGAGGAGCGTTTTGTGCGACGAAGCAATCTCGGGCCAGATGTGCAATTCGTCGATTGGCCCGAAGATTGCTTCGCTATGAAGCGCTCGCAATGACGGTGCGGTTGTTGACGCATTGGGCTTGCCGGGTGAGGGCAGCTGCAAGTTGATGACGTGTTCCAGCTGCGTGATCTGATCGAAGACTTGACCCGGGTCATTTGACTCCGCTGTCTTCACGATCAATTCCAACGGGATGCCGACGTCGATCAAGTCGCGGTAGACGCCGCGCACGATCACGCCCAGATTCTGTAATTCGCTCACCAGCGCCGTTGAGTCTTCGGTGTCCAGCACCAGCGTCACGCGGATCTGGTTGTCGGGCGTCAACAGGCCGCGCTGTCGCGCCAGCAGTTCAGCCGCTTCTGCGCCGCCGCCTTCATAGGCCACCAGAAAATCTTTGTAGGCCGAATCGAGTTCGGGGTTGTTGAGGATTCTTTCAAGGCGCGGAAATTGCTGCGCCAGTTCTTTCAGATCGGGTGGAGGGGTGAAGGTGATCTGCGGCGCTGGAACCAGCGTGGCCGACGGCGCCAGCGGCTGTACGCGGCCCGGCCCGAAGACCCATATCGCGCCGATCACGACGGCGGCAGCGACAATGCCGATGAGGATAAGGCGCGAACGCACGGGAGATGGACGGCGAGATTTCATGCGTGACTGGATTGATCTAGAATTCGGACTGGCAGTCCCAGGCTAGGTGGCTGACGCATGGCGCGTAGCGCGCCTCGGCCACGGTATTCTCGACAGAGTTCAGTGTGAAAGTGAATTCAAGAAGTCGAGGACGATGCGATTGAATTCAACAGGCTTTTCGACGTTGAGATGATGCGCAGTGCCCGGGATAACGGCTCGCTGCGCGCCCGGCACATGGGCGACGACCATGTCGCCGATCTTCAGAATGTCGGCGACGTCCTGATCGCCGACGACAAACAACGTGGGCACGTGGATCTCGGCCAACCGATCGATGGCCGGTGGTTCGAGCCCCTGCAGCCAATGATCGACGTCCGGCAGATCGAAGGTGTAGGCGGTCATCGCGCGAATGCGTTCACGGGCGGCGGGATCAACTTGATCAGGTGTGCGATAGGGACCATCGGTCCATAACTGCAGCGACAACTCGACGGCGCGCTCTTTATTGCCGCTTTCGTAAGCTGCGTTCATCTCATCGCGTAGCGTTGTGTTGGACGTCGTGCGATAGCCGCTCAGCCCGGCGGCGACTGGGATCAATGCCGCTACACGATCGGGATAGGCGAGCGTAAAGTCGATCGCAATCGCGCCGCCCATCGACAAGCCCAGCACGCCAGCTCGATCGATCCCGAGAGAATCCAGCAGGTCTCTGAGATCGCCATGATTGGAGTAATAAGCTGCGGGCACCTTCGATTTGCCGAAGCCGCGCACGTCGTAGCGCACGGTGCGATACTGTTTGGCAAAGACCTCAAACTGATCATCCCACAAGCCGCTATGGACCAGTCCGCCGTGAATCAAGACCAGTGGCTGACCCTGGCCTGCTGCCTCGTAATACATGCCGTTGAAGAAACCTGTCGTAGAGTCCATGGCTATTCCTTGTTCGCTTATCCGCTGCCTATCCGTTGCCGTTGGGCCAGTCGGCCCTGCGCCCACGCTGTAGCGATCAGTAGCAGCGCTGCGAAGATAAGCAATACGAGCCAGCGGCTGAGCAAGTAACTCGCTTGATGCTCGTAGCCCACGGTCAACGTCAACGGTAGTTTATCACCGTACACCACTTCGCGCTGAACCTTTTCTCCCGTGGTGGGATCGACTGTGTCGATAGTGCGGCGCACTTCGATCTGGCCGAGATCGTTGAGGGTGGGCATATCGATCGTGCTGCCCAGCGCCTCTACGGACCAGCGCGTGGGCGTGAGAAAGGAGATGGTTCCGGCCGCGCCCGGCAATTCGAAGAACACGCCGGCAAAGATGATTTGCACGAACACGGCCAACAAGACGATGTAGATCACGCTGTTGCTGTTGGTTGCGATGGCGCTGATAAACAGACCTAACAGGATGCCCACGATCGTGGTGAGCAGCAACGTGATGTAGAGCTCCAGCGGGCCGGGCCAGATGATGCCCGCGAAGGGCACTTGTACCCGCAGGGCCACGACCACCAGCAGCGCCATCACCTGCAGCGCGGCGAATCCGACCAGCACGACGATCTTCGATCCCAGATAGGTGCGCAGGCGCAGATTCACCATGCGCTCGCGGCGATAGATGGCACGCTCGCGCACCAACTCGAATGCGGCGGCGAACATGCCCACGAGGCTGGCCGCTAACGCCAGCATCATGATCACGACTTGCGCCTCACCGGCAACGCTGTAACTGCCCGCCGAAGCAAGAATCTCTTGAATACGCTGCGTCGATTCGCCAACCAGCGCTGAGGGACGCGTGATGATGGCGAGCAGCAGACCGACCAGCGGCATCACCGCCAGCAGCAAGGTCAGCAGCACTTTGTCACGCACGACGAGTTCGAAGTAGCGCTGCGTGAGAATGGAGAACTGCCGCCACGGATTCGCGCGCGGGGCCAGAGCAGCCGATCGGGCAGCGGGGCGCTTCGTCGTTTGTCGTCCAACTTCTGCATGCGAAAGGCGCGGCAGCACATATTGCGCGTAAACGCTCGATTCACGGAAACGCTTTTCCCATGAAGCGGCATCGTCTTCGATGGCCTCGTAGATATCGGCAAATTCGTTCACGCCGAAGAACCCCAGCGCCACGCTCGGCGGGCCGAAGAAGACCAGGCGGCCGTCGCCGATGAAGGCGACGTGATCGCATTGCTTGATGTTGGCGGTGGCATGCGTGACCAGCGCCACAGTGCGCCCGCTATCGGCCAGGCGACGCAGGGTGTACATCAACTTTTTTTCCAGCCCCGGATCAAGTCCTGAGGTCGCTTCGTCTAAAAAGAATACGCCCGGCTCGGCCAGCAGCTCCATGCTGATCGAAACGCGCTTGCGCTGCCCACCGCTGAGCCGGCCTACGATCTGTTCGGCTTGCGCGTCCATGTCCACTTCGGCCAGTACGCGCTCGATGCGTGCATTGATTTCATCGTCGGAGGTGTCGCCGGGCAGGCGCAGCAGCGCCGCGTAGCGCAGCGCCTGGCCCACTGGAAGTTCGCGGTGAATGATATCGTCCTGCGGCACGTAACCAATGAGACTGCGATACAGATCGAAGTTGGCGTAGTAGTCATCGCCGTTGAGCAGGACACGGCCTTCGGCGGGATCAAATCCGCTGAGGGCGTTGAGCAGCGTGGTCTTGCCCGATCCCGATCCGCCGACGATGGCGACGAATTCACGTGGCGCGATCGAGAGCGAGACGTCGTTCAGGATCAAATGTCCGCCATCCACGCGGCGCGTGAGGTGCAGCGCATCCAATTGGCCGTTTTGCACCGACATCACCTGGCTAATCGCGCCCGGTTGATACGTGAAGCGATACGGCCCAATTTGAACGACGTCGCCCGCGCGCAACTCCACCCGATCGATCCGCTGGCTGTTGACGTACGTGCCGTTGGTGCTGCCCAGATCGATCAAGACGTGTGCCGGGCCGGATCGCTCCAGGCGGGCGTGATGGCGCGAAACCAACGGTGAGTCGAGCAGCAGATCGCATTCGGCGGCGCGGCCAATCGTCAAGGTGTCGTGCGCGGCCAGATCGAATTGTTCGAGCGACGCGCTCTGCGGCGCCTGCCCGGCTCGATAGGTCAGCGTCACCGCGTTGCTGCCCATCTCGCCCAGGCGGATCAGATCGCCGTCTTGCAGATCGATCGCGTCAATACGCTGCCCGTTGACGAAGGTGCCATTGCGGCTGCCGCGATCGCTAAGGTGATATTGTCCGGCGCGATATTCGACGAGAGCGTGCTCGGACGAAACTGTGGGCACATCGACGACCAGTTGATTGGTGGGATGCCGCCCGATTGTGAGCGGATCGCGCGACAACGCCAGCGTGCGCACGTGTCCAGCGGGCAGGTGCACGGTCAACGTGGCGCGCGATGCGGCCAGCAGCTGAGTTCCGGCGACAGAGGGTGGTGAGCTAGCGGACATGGTTTACGATGCGTGATGCATGAGAACTGCTGTTGTTATGGCAGTAATGCGCATGAGTCAAAGCGCGGGCACTTCATGCATTTACTCCAATGAACATGCCAGATTCTTTTGAGATGTGAATGACACCCTGGCGGGCCAGTTCATTTTCGATGAAGCGCCGCAATTCGGCCCGGCGCTGCTGTAAAACAGATTTAGCTGCCATCGACAGGATATAGTCGACCAACGGCTCGGCCTCGGTGACGTTCAACGCATCTTCATAGCGCACGACCCTCACATCTTGAAAGAAGCGCCCCACTTCAGCGCCGCCGTCATTCAGCGAGAAGGATTCGTGCGCGGTGCGGCTCCACCCGAAGTCTATCGCCGGATCGAAGCGCTGCTCCAATTCATACAATTCGCGCAGATGCGATAGACCATTTGTCGCCAGATAGACGGTGCCGCCCGATTTCAGTACGCGCCGCATCTCGGCCAAGGCTCGCGCGCGATCGGGCACGTGATACAGCATGTGATTAGCGATCACCGCCTCAAACGTATGCGCCTCGAACGGAATCTGCTGCGCGTCGGCGATCTCGTATTCGAACGATGCTGCACGGCTGCCCAGATTTTGTTTCGCCTGTTCCAGCATGCCGCTGGAAAAATCGGAGAGCGTGATATGCCAACCCGGCGGCACGCGATCGAGATTCGCCGTCCACAGGTGCGCGGGGCCGCAGCCGATCTCCAACACGCGTGCCTGTGCGGGCAGGGTGTAGTGATCGAAACACCAACGCTGCCAGCCATATCGGTTCGTGCTGAACGACAGATGCAGCCGCACCCGCGCGTCAAGGTTCGTCGCGTCTTT
>Ga0209254_10000929_pt1 | contig 25739 bp, 27 predicted proteins | sample FrelakmetDIP11DI_FD_187148 | JGI IMG/M metagenome (GOLD analysis project Ga0209254, IMG submission 187148) | Freshwater lake sediment microbial communities from the University of Notre Dame, USA, for methane emissions studies - DIP11 DI (SPAdes)... | ecosystem: Environmental > Aquatic >...
TGGTCGAACGCGGCGCTCAGGCGCAGTGGTCGAACGCGGCGCTCAGGCGCCGCGGGCCCGCCGGCGGCGCGCCTCCTTGGGATCGGCCGCGAGGGGCCGGTAGATCTCGATCCGGTCACCGGTGATCACCGGGCGCTGCAGCTCCACGATGTGCCCGAAAATCCCGACCTTGGCGGCGGCGAGATCGATGTCACCGAACTCGCCCAGCACCCCGCTCGATTCGATCGCGTCGCGCACCGTCGCGCCGTCGGGCAGCCGCACCGCATAGCGGCGCTGCGCGGTCGGCAACGCATAGACCACTTCGGCTTCGATCATCCGCGTCCCGCCTGAACGCTGTCGGCGCGGCGCACGAAGGCGTCGACCATGGTGTTGGCGATATGGTTGAACACCGGGCCGATCAGGCGGCCAAGCAGCGGATTCGCGAACTGGTAGACGAGGTGCAGCTCCACCCTGCAGGCGTCCGGCGCGAGCGCGACGAAGCGCCACCGGCCCTCGAGACTGCGGAACGGCCCGCGCACCAGGCGCATCTCGATGCGCTCCGCGGGCGTCCTGAGGTTCTCGGTGGTGAACTGCTGGTGCACGCCCTTGAAGTCCACGCGCAGCGTTCCCACCGTCCGCTCCGCGTCGCGGTGCTCGATCGCCGCACCGCTGCACCAGGGCAGGAAGCGCGGGTACGACTCGATGTCCTCGACCAGCGCGTACATGTCGGCGGCGCTGTGCAGCACCAGGGCGCTGCGCTCGACGGTGATCATGCGGAAGGCGGGCGCGCCGCCCCTGCTACACTCTCGCCCCCGCAGCCGGCAGCAACCCCATGAGCATCGCCGAGAATCGCAAGGCCTATCACGACTATTTCATCGAGGAGCGCTTCGAGGCGGGGCTTGCGCTCGAGGGCTGGGAGGTGAAGGCGATCCGCGCGGGCCGCGCCCAGCTCAAGGAAGCCTACGTGGTGGTGAAGAACCAGGAGGTCTTCCTGATCGGCGCGCACATCAGCCCGCTCCCGACGGCCTCGACCCACATCTCCCCGGATCCGGTGCGGACCCGCAAGCTGCTGCTCCACGCCGAGCAGATCCGGCGCCTGATCGGCAAGGTGGACCAGGCCGGCTACACCCTCGTTCCGCTCGACCTTCATTACGCCAAGGGCCGCATCAAGCTGGAGATCGGTCTCGCCAAGGGCAAGAAGCAGTACGACAAGCGCGCCGCGGAAAAGGAAAAGGAGTGGAACCGGGAGAAGCAGCGTCTCATGCGTGTGAAGGCGAGGTGACGCGGGGCTTCGCGCCTCAGGCGGGCCTCGCAAGCGCCATCCAGGTATCGACGACCGTATCGGGGTTGAGCGACAGGCTCCCGATCCCTTCCTGGACCAGCCAGCGTGCGAAGTCCGGATGATCGGAGGGACCCTGCCCGCAGATGCCCACGTACTTGCCCTGCCTGCGGCACGCCTGGATGGCGAGCCGCAGCAGCGCCTGCACCGCAGGATCGCGCTCGTCGAAGGCCTCGGCAACCAGCCCGGAGTCGCGGTCCAGCCCTAGGGTGAGCTGGGTGAGGTCGTTCGAGCCGATGGAGAAGCCGTCGAAATACTCGAGAAACTGCTCGGCCAGCAAGGCGTTGGACGGCAGCTCGCACATCATCACCATGCGCAGCCCGTTCACGCCGCGCTCGAGGCCGTGGGCGGCAAGCAGCTCGACGACACGGCGCGCCTCGTCGACGGTGCGCACGAAGGGCACCATGATCTCGACGTTGGTCAGCCCGAGCTCTTCGCGGACCCGGCGCATGGCACGGCACTCCATCTCGAAGCAGTCGCGAAAGGATGCGGCGAGATAGCGCGACGCGCCGCGGAACCCCAGCATCGGGTTCTCCTCCTCGGGCTCGTAGCGCGCGCCGCCCACGAGCTTGCGGTACTCGTTGGACTTGAAATCCGACAGCCGCACGATGACGGGCTTGGGCCAGAACGCGGCGGCGATGGTCGCCACGCCTTCCACCAGCTTCTCGACGAAGAACGCGCGCGGATCGGCGTAGCCGCGCGCCGCCGTCTCCACCTGCCGTTTCAGGTCCGGCGGCAGGTCCGGGTACTCCAGCACCGCCTTCGGATGCACGCCGATCATGTTGTTGATCACGAACTCGAGCCGCGCGAGGCCGACACCGGCGTTGGGCAGCGCCTGGAAGTCGAACGCGAGGTGGGGATTGCCGATGTTCATGGCGATCTTCACCGGGATGCTCGGCAGTTCGCCCGTCGACGACGCGCTCACCTCGACCTCGAGGCGACCCTCGTAGACATGGCCCGTATCGCCCTCGGCGCAGGACACCGTGACCACAGCGCCTTCCGGCAGCACCACGGTGGCATCACCGGCCCCCACGACCGCGGGAATGCCCAGCTCGCGCGCGATGATCGCCGCGTGGCAGGTGCGCCCGCCCCGGTTGGTCACGATGGCCGCAGCGCGCTTCATCACCGGCTCCCAGTTGGGATCGGTCATGTCGGTGACCAGCACGTCGCCGGCCTCGACGCGGGCCATCTCGCTCGCATCCTTGACCACTCGCACGGGGCCGATGCCCACCTTGGAGCCGATGGCGCGTCCGGTGGCGAGCACCTTTGAATGTGCCTTGAGCCGATAGCGCTCCTGGCCCCCGTGCCCCTTCTGGGACTTAACCGTCTCCGGACGCGCCTGCAGGATGTAGAGCTTCCCGTCCAGCCCGTCCTTGCCCCACTCGATGTCCATGGGGCGGCCGTAGTGCTGCTCGATCGCCACCGCATAGCGGGCAAGTTCGATCAAGTCTTCGTCGCTGACGGAGAACCGCTCGCGGTCCGCCTCCGCGACGTCCACGGTCACGGTGGACTTGCCGGCATGCGCCTTGTCGGTGAACACCATCTTCAGCGCCTTGGAGCCCAGGCTGCGGCGGATGATGGGGAACTTGCCGGCCGCGAGCATGGGCTTGTGGACGTAGAACTCGTCCGGATTCACCGCGCCCTGCACCACCGTCTCGCCGAGCCCATGGGACGCGGTGATGAACACCACGTCGCGGAAGCCCGACTCGGTGTCCAGCGTGAACATCACGCCGCTCGCGGCGAGGTCGCTGCGCACCATCCGCTGCACGCCGGCCGAAAGCGCCACGGCTTCGTGTTCGTAGCCCTTGTGGACGCGGTAGGAGATCGCCCGATCGTTGTACAGGGAGGCGAACACGTGCTTGATCGCGTGGAGCACGTTGTCGAAGCCGACGATGTTGAGGAAGGTCTCCTGCTGCCCGGCGAACGACGCGTCCGGGAGGTCCTCGGCCGTGGCGCTGGAGCGCACGGCCACCGGGAACTCGCCGTCCTTCATCAGGGCGTCGTACTCCGCCCGCACGGCGCGCTCCAGGGCGGGCGGAAGGGGCGCATCCACGATCCACTGGCGGATGTCCGCGCCGGTCCTGGCGAGCGCGGTGACGTCCTCCGGGTCGAGCGTCTTCAGCCTGGCGTTGATGCGCTCGGCCAGCCCTGCGGCCCCCAGGAAGTCACGGTATGCATCGGCGGTCGTCGCGAAACCGCCGGGGACACGGATGCCGCCGGCAGCGAGCTGGCTGATCATCTCACCCAGCGAGGCGTTCTTGCCGCCCACCCGCTCGACGTCGCCCATGCGCAGGGCCTCGAAGCGGATCACGTAGCTAGGTGCGTCCATTGCATCCTTCCGGTTGCCGGCGTGGCTCAAAGGCTATATTTTATCGGCAACCCTCCCGCTCCGCTCGGTAGCGCCGTGCCCGACCGCAATCGCACCGTCTTTTTCGTCTCGGATGGCACCGGCCTCACCGCCGAGGCACTGGGCCACAGCCTGCTGACCCAGTTCGACGGCATCCGCTTCACTCCCGCGGTCATCCCGTTCGTCGACAGCGAGGAGCGAGCGCGGGAAGCGGTCGCGCGCATCGCCCGCGCAGCCGTGCCCGGGGGCGCGCGGCCGATCGTGTTCGCGACGCTGGTGGACAACAGGATACGGGACATCGTGCGCGGTTCGGACGCGCTGGTGCTCGACTTCTTCGAGGGATTTCTCGGGCCGCTGGAGGCGGAGTTCGGCGCGCGTTCCACCCATGCAGTCGGCCGGTCCCACAGCGTGGATGGCAATGTCGAGTACCAGCACCGCATCGAGGCGGTCAATTACGCGCTGTCGCACGACGACGGGCAGTCCAACCGGGATCTCGAGCAGTCCGACGTGATCCTGATCGGCGTGTCGCGCAGCGGCAAGACGCCGACCTGCCTGTATCTCGCGCTGCAGCTCGGCATCAAGGCCGCCAACTATCCCCTCATCCCGGAGGACTTCGAGCGCGGCAGCCTGCCTCCGGCCATCGAGCGCCAGCGTCACAAGCTCTACGGCCTCACCATATCGTCGGCGCGGCTCTCGGAGATCCGCCACGAGCGGCGGCCGGACAGCCGCTACGCGAGCCTCGACAACTGCCGCTTCGAGGTCGAGGAGGCCGAGCGCCTGATGCGTCGCTACGGCATTCCCTGGCTGAACTCCACGACGCGCTCGATCGAGGAGATCGCCACCAAGATCCTCCAGGACATCAAGCTGGAACGCCGGGTCTTCTGACCAAGCTTCAGGACCCGCGCTGGCGCACCTGCTCGAACAGGCATACGGCCGCCGCCGCGGCGACGTTGAGGGATTCCGTCCCGCCGGGCATCGGGATGCGCACATGCAGCGATGCGGCCTGCGCGAGCCCTGCGGAGAGTCCGCCGCCCTCGTTGCCGAACGCCCACGCCACCGGGCCGCGGAGATCCGCGTCGTACAGCGACATGCGCGCCGCCCCCGCCGCGGCAATCACCTTGCCGGGATGGCGTTTCGCGAGGGTGACCAGGTCGACGCCCTCGTGGATGTCGAGAAAGAAGTGCGCGCCCTGCCCCGCCCGCAGCGTCTTCGGGGACCACGCGAACACGGACTTCGCCGAGAGGAACACCTGCTTCACGCCGGCGGCGGCGGCGCTGCGCAGCACCGACCCGACGTTGCCCCAGTCCTGCAACTCGTCCAGCAGCACGCAGTCGGCCAGCCGCTCCGGCAGCGGCGGATTGCGCGGCGTCGCGATCATGGCGGCGATGCCCGTCGGCGTCGTGACCTGCGCCACTTCGGCGAAGAGCCGGTCGGGCAGCACGAGCCGCTCGCGCGCTGCCGCCTGCTCGAACAGCCGGAGAATCTCGGGCTTGTCGAGGGCGCCTTCCGCGACGAAGAGGGTTTCCGCGGTCCGGCCGCTCGCGTGATAGGCGGCGACGAGGTGCGGCCCGTCGAGCACCGTGGCCCCAACCGCCTTGCGCTCGCGCGACGAGGTCGCGAGCTTCACCAGTTGCCGGAAGCGGGCGTTCTCCCGCGAGGTGATGCGGCGGCTCATTCGCAGGGCGCGCGCCCGCGTCGCGGGCGCGCGGGCGGCGGCGGCAGCCCCAGCACCGCGCGCACCGGGGCGAAGCTGCGCCGGTAGACTTCACAGGCGCCGTGCTGGCGCAAGGCGGCCAGATGGTCGGCGGTCGGATACCCCTTGTGGCGGTCGAAGCCATACTGCGGAAACCGCTCGTGGAGCGTCCGCATCTCCGCATCCCGCGCGGTCTTGGCGAGAATCGACGCGGCGGAGATGGCCGGCACCGTGGCGTCGCCGCCGACGATCGCACGCGCCTCGCAGGCGACGTCCGGGCAGTGCAGACCGTCGACGAGGATCCCGGCTGGCGCAACCGGGAGGCTCTCCACCGCGCGCCGCATCGCCAGCAGGGACGCGCGGAGAATGTTCAGGGTGTCGATCTCGTCGACCGTCGCGGCGGCGACGGCCCAGGCGAGCGCGCGCTCGCGGATCGCGGCCGCCAGCGCCTCCCGCGCCCCCGCGGAGAGCTTTTTCGAGTCGTCCAGCCCGCGGATGCGCCGGGCGGGGTCGAGGATCACCGCCGCCGCATACACCGGTCCCGCGAGGGGTCCGCGCCCGGCCTCATCGACACCTGCGTGCAAGGCCTCAGGCGGCATTCCCGCCGGGCCCCGAAAGGTAAGGCAGCAGCGCGCGCGCGGCTTGCGCCGCGGCGTCCTGGCGCAGCGCCGCGTGGATCGCGGCGAAGCGCACGTCGAGGCGCTCCCGCACGACCGGATCGCGCACCAGGTTGACCACCGCCTGCGCCGCGTTCTCCGGTGTCGCGTCATCCTGCAGCAGCTCCGGGACCAGCCAGTCGCCATTGAGGATGTTCGGCAGGCCCACGTACGGCAGCTTCACCAGGCGCCGCACGATGGCGGCCGTCAGGGGCGCGACTCGGTAGGCGATCACCATCGGGCGGCGCAGCAGCGCCGTCTCGAGCGTGACCGTGCCGCTCGTCGCCAGCGCGACGTCGCAGGCCGCGATGGCATCCTGCGCGTGGCCGAACAGCATCGTCAGGGGTAGATCGCGCGCCTCCTCCCTCCAGAGCACCTGTTCGAAGAGATCACGCGACTCGCGCGTCACCAGAGGCACCAGGAAGCGCGCATCGGGCAGGCGTTCGAGAATGAGGCGCGCGGCCGCGATGAACAGCGGTGCCATGTGCTCGATCTCCGACTGCCGGCTGCCCGGCAGCAGGGTGATCACCGGCGCCGCCTGCGGCAGCCGCAGCTGCTCGCGAATCCCGGCGCGGTTCACGCCTTCCGGGATCTCGTCGGCCAGTGGATGGCCGGTGTAGGTGACCGGAATCCCGGCGCGCTCGTAGATCGGCGCCTCGAACGGAAACAGGACCAGCATGTGCGAGACGGCGCGCCGGATGCCCTTGATGCGTCCGGGGCGCCAGGCCCAGACGGTCGGGCCGACGAAATGGGCGGTGCGGATACCGGCACGGCGCAGCCGCAGCTCCACGCCCAGATTGAAGTCCGGCGCGTCGACGCCGACGAAGAGGCTCGGACGCTCAGCCACGATCCGGCGGATCAGCTCGCGCCGGATGGCGAGCAGCTCCCGGAGGTGCTTCACGACCTCGACCAGGCCGCGCACCGCCAGCTTCTCCTGGGGGAACCAGCTGTCCAGGCCAGCCGCGATCATCTTCGGTCCGCCGATGCCGAAGAACCGCGCATCCGGCCGCTCGGCGCGGATGGCCTCGATGAGCCGGCTGCCGAGCAGGTCGCCGGACGCCTCGCCGGCGACCATGGCGACGCCTGCGCCGCGACCGCCGCTCACCGCAGCAGGCCGCGCTCGGAGGCGTCGATGAACCGGACGAGCGGTTCGAGTTCGGGCGTGTCCGCAGCCGCGCCGGCAAGCTCGGCGCGCGCGTCGGCAAGCGCGAGCCCGCGGCGATACAGCGTGCGGTAGGCGCGCTTGATCGCAGCGATAGTCTCCTCGCTGAAGCCGCGCCGCTTCAGCCCCACGCTATTGATGCCGTAGGCCTTCGCAGGGTTGCCCACGGCCGTCACGTAGGGCGCGAGGTCCTGGAACAGGATGGTGCCTCCGCCGGTCATGGCGTGGGCGCCGATGCGCACGAACTGGTGGACGCCGGTGAAGCCGCCGAGGATCGCCCAGTCGCCCACCTGACAGTGGCCGGCGACGTGCGCGTTGTTGGCGAAGATCGTGTGGCTGCCGACCACGCAATCGTGCGCGACATGGGAGTACGCCATGAACCAGTTGTCGTTGCCGATGCGGGTGACGCCCTCGTCCTGGGCGGTGCCGGTATTGATGGTGGTGAACTCCCGGAACGTGTTGCCGTCGCCGATCTCCAGGCGGGTGGGCTCGTCGCGGTACTTCTTGTCCTGCGGCGCGGAGCCGAGACTGGCGAACTGCCAGACGCGGTTGTCCCGCCCCAGGCGGGTGTGCCCTTCGACCACCACATGCGCGGCGAGCGCGGTGCCTTCGCCGAGCTCCACGTGCTCTCCGACCACGCAGTACGGTCCGATGCTCACGCCGGGACCGAGGCGTGCGCCGGGATGGACGATCGCGGTCGGGTGGATCACGGATCGCGCACCGCGCACATCATCTTCGCCTCGGCGGCGAGCCGATCGCCGACTCGCGCCCGGGCGGTGAACTTGCCGATCCCGCGCAGCGTGCGCTCGTGATGCGCCTCGAGGAGCAGCTGGTCGCCCGGCACCACCGGCGTCTTGAAGCGGCACTCGTCGATGCCCACGAAGTAGACCACCCGCCCGCCGAGCTGACCCGTCGACTTGAAGGTGAGAATCGCCGCCGCCTGCGCCAGCGCCTCGATGATCATCACGCCGGGCATGATGGGATGGCCCGGGAAGTGCCCGGGAAAGAACGGCTCGTTCATGGTGACGTTCTTCAGCGCGAGGATGCGCTGCCCCGGCTCCAACTCGAGCACGCGGTCGACCAGCAGGAAGGGGTACCGGTGCGGCAGGTGCTCCAGGATCTCCTTGATGTCCATCGCGGTCAATCGTGGCCCTCCCCTTTGCCGGTCGCGCGCTCCAGCCGGCGCAAACGGTCGTTCATGCGGTCCAGGTTGCGCAGCAGCACCGTGGTGCGCCGCCATTCGCGTTCCGGGGCCGCCGGCGCGCCCGAGACGTGGATGCCCGGCTCAGTGATGGACTTGGTGACGCCCGAGCCCCCCGATATCACGACGCGATCGGCGATGCTCAGGTGCCCGTTGATCATCACCGCGCCGCCGATCATGCAATGCCGGCCGACCGCGACGCTGCCGGCGATGCCGACACACGCGGCGATCGCGGTGTGCGCACCGATGCGGCAGTTGTGGGCGATCTGGATGAGATTGTCGAGTTTGACGCCGTCCTCGATCACGGTGTCGTCCAGCGCACCGCGGTCGATGGTGGTGTTGGCCCCGATCTCCACGTCATCGCCGACCAGCACGCGGCCCACTTGCGGAATCTTGAACCACGTGCCGCGGTCGGGGGCGAAACCGAATCCGTCCGCGCCGATCACCGCGCCCGCATGCACCAGGCCGCGCGCACCGATCTCGCAGCCGGGATAGACCCGCACGCCCCCGTACAGGCGGGTGCCCGGGCCGATCACCGCGCCCGACCCGATCCAGGATCCCGGGCCGATCCAGGCGCCTTCACCGATTCGCGCCTCCGCCTCGATCACCGCGCACGCGTCCACGCGCGCGGACGCCGCCACCGTCGCGGTCGGATCGACCGCCGCCTGCGGATGGACGCCGGGCGCCACGGCCGGCGCCGGGTGGAGCAGCGCGGACACCCGCGCGAAATAGAGGTACGGTTCGTCGCAGACGATCCTCGGCAGCGAGGTCGCATCGCGCGCATCCTGTCCGAGGATAACGGCCGAGGCGCGCGTCGACGCGAGGTCGGCGCGGTGCCTTGCCTGGCTGAGGAAGGCGATCGCCCCGGGGCCGGCGCCGTTCAGGCTGGCGGCGCGGCTCACGGCCACGGCATCGTCGCCGACCGCCTCCCCACCCAGGCGCGCCACGATCTCCGCGAGGCGGTACCCGGCCTGCATGGGCTACTTGCCGGCCGGCCGGGTGTCGTCGAGGAGCTTGATCACCCTCTCGGTGATGTCGATGCGCGGGCTCGCGTACACCGCTTCCTGGAAGATGATGTCGAACTTCTCCTGCTCGGCGATCTGGCGCACGGCGCGGTTGGCGCGGTCGAGGACGCCGGCGAGCTCCTCGTTGCGCCGCTGGTTGAGATCCTCGCGGAACTCGCGCTGCTTGCGCTGGAACTCGCGGCTCTGGTCGTTGAATTCGCGCTCCCGCGTGCGCCGGTCCGCCTCCGACATGGTGACGGCGTTCTTCTCGAGCTGCTCCTGCATGCGCTTCAGGCCCTCGGCGAGCTTGGCGAGCTCCTGCTCGCGCCTGGAGAACTCGCCCTCGATCTTCTTCTGCGCGCGGACCGCCGGCGCGGCGTCGCGGAGGATGCGGTCGAGATTCACGAAGCCGATGCGGCCCTCGGCCTGGGCACCGGCGGGGACCCAGGCGAGCAGACCGGCGAGGCTCGCGAGGATCAGAAGGAACTTCTTCAAGTCGACTCTCCTGCCTGATCGCGCTAGAACGTCTGTCCCAGCTGGAACTGGAAGCGCTGCACGCGGTCTCCCTCCTCGTCGTTCAGCGGGAAGGCCAGCACCAGCGCAAGCGGCCCGAACGGGGAATTCCATCGGAACACGCCCCCCGTAGAGTAGCGCAGCTTGAGGTCCGACAGCGTACATCCCGGGGGCGTGAGCGCGCCGCACCCCTCCTCCTGCCAGACCTGGCCCACGTCGAAGAACCAGCCCAGCCGGATGGAGCGGTCCTGGGCGAGGCCGGGCATGGGGAACAGGAACTCGGCGTTGCCGACCACCCGGCGGCTGCCCCCCACCACCCCGTTGATGTCCCGCGGGCCGAGCGAGCTCTGCTCGTAGCCTCGTACCGAACTCACGCCGCCCGCATAGTAGGCCTTGAAGAACGGCAGCGTGCCGTCGCTGTACCCGTCGCCGTAGCCGAGTTCGCCGTTGAGGTAGAGCGTCAGGTCGCGGGTGAACGGGTACCAAAAGGCCTGCCCGAAGGTGAGCTTGTAGTACTTCAGATCGGCGACCGGCAGGGCCACCTCGCCGAGCACCCGCGTGGTGTAGCCCGACGTGGTCCAGATCGCGCTGTCGCGGCGGTCGCGGATCCAGCCCACGGTACTGATCACGCCGACCGGGTCCTCGCCATTCTGCACCACGAAGTCCTTGAAGCGCTGCGGGCTGTCGTCGAACACCGTGATGCTGGTCTGCTCCACCGCGAGCCCGAAGTTGATCCGGTCGGTCTCGGTGAGCGGGTAGCCTAGCCGTACGCCCGCGCCCAGGGTCTCGGTAATGTACCGGCCGATATTGAGGCGCGTTGCATCGAAGCGCCTGTTGTACGCGTCGAAGCCGAGGCTCACCCCGTCGATCGTCCAGTACGGGTCGGTGAAGGAGATGCCAATGTTGCGGTTGACGTCGCTGGTGTTGGCCGAGATGCCCAGCGACTTGCCGGTGCCGAAGAGGTTCTGCTGGTTCACGGAGCCCTGCAGGATCAGGCCGTCGGAACTGGAGAAGCCGAAGCCGAGCAGGAGGTTGCCCGTCGGCTTCTCCTTGACCCGCAGGGTCACGTCGACCTGGTCGGTGGAGCCGGCCACCGGCTCGGTGTCGATGTCGACCTCGGAGAAGTACTGCAGGCGGTCGACGCGGCGCTTGGACGTCTGCAGCTTTTGTCCGTCGTAGAACGCGCCCTCGAGCTGGCGCATCTCCCGGCGGATGACCTCGTCGCGCGTCTTGGTGTTGCCGACGATGCCGATGCGCCGCACGTACACCCGACGGCCGGGATCGACCATCATGGTGAAGGCGACCGTGCGCTTCTCCTTGTCCACCTCGGGGACCGCGTTGGCGTTGGCGAACGCGTAGCCCTCGTTGCCGAGGCGGTCGGTGATGCGCTTGGTGGAGTCGGTGAGCTCGCGGCGGGAGAACGGCTGGCCCGGCTTGAGGGTGATCAGCTTCTCGATCTCGGTGCGCGGAACGATGGTGTCTCCGGCGACCGCGACTCCCGAGACCGTGTACTTCTCGCCCTCGACGATGTTGATGGTGACGTAGATGTCGCGCTTGTCGGGCGTGATCGACACCTGCGTGGACTGGATGTTGAAGTCGAGATAGCCGCGGTCCAGATAGAACGAGCGCAGGGATTCGAGGTCCGCCTGCAGCTTCTGGCGCGAGTACTGGTCGTTCTTGGTGTACCAGGAGAGCCAGCCTGGAGGCTCCAGCACGATGACGTCGAGCAGGGTCTTCTCGCTGAACACCTGGTTCCCGACGATGTTGATGGCGGCGATCTTGGCGACCTCGCCCTCGTCGACCGTGAAATTGATGCCGACGCGGTTGCGGTCGAGCGGCGTGATGGTTGTGGTCACGCGGGCGCCGTACTTGCCGCGCGTGAGGTACTGCCGCTTGATCTCCTGCTCGGCCTGCTCCACCTGCGCGCGGTCGAAGGTGCGGCCCTCGGCGATGCCCTGGTCGCGCAGCGCCTTCTTCACCTGGTCGGACTGGAATTCCTTCATCCCGGTGAAGTCGATCGCCGCGATCGCCGGGCGCTCCTCCACGCTCACGACCAGGATGTTGCCCTCGCGCTCGATGCGCACGTCCCTGAAGAAGCCTGTGGCGAACAGCGCGCGGATGGTCTCCGCGGCGCGCTCGTCGGTCATGGTGTCGCCGACCTTGACCGGGAGGTATCCGAATACGGTGCCCGGCTCGATGCGCTGGATGCCTTCGACGCGGATGTCGCGGATGACGAAGGGATCCGCTGCGGCCGCCGCATGCGCGATGAGCACGCCGGCGAGGGCCGCGAGCAGTCTCTTCATCATCGATCGATCGGGATCAGCCTGACAGCAGGCGGTTTATGTCGTTATAGAACGCGAAGGCCATCAGGAAAAGCAGCAGTGCCAGCCCGACGCGCTGCCCCATCTCCATCGCGCGCTCCGAGAGCGGACTGCCCTTAACAACTTCGACGGCATAATACATCAGGTGCCCCCCGTCCAAAAGCGGGATGGGCAGCAGGTTGAGCACGCCCAGGCTGATGCTGATGAGCGCAAGAAACGCGAGATAGGGCGTGAGGCCGAGTTGCGCGGACTGGCCCGCGTAGTCGGCGATCGTCACCGGCCCCGAGAGGTTCTTCCACGACACCTCGCCGGTGAGCATGCGCCCGAGCATGCGCAGCGAGAACACGGACATTTCCCACGTCTTCGCGACCGCAAGGCCGAGTGCCTCGACTGCCCCGTGGCGGACCTCGATGAGGTAGGGCTTCATTCCTTCCGGATCGACGCGCGGCGCAGCCCCGATCCGGCCGATGCGCTCCCCGTTCTGCGTCACCGGTTCCGGCGTGATCTCGATCGCGAGCGCGCCGCCGTCGCGCTCGACGTCGAAGCGCAGCGGGCGGCCGGCGGCAGGACGCACGCGCGCGACGAATGCATCCCAGGTCGGGACCGGCTCGCGGTCGATGTGCGACACGCGGTCTCCAGCCCGCAGCCCGGCGCGCTCGGCCGCGCTTCCCGGCGTCACCTTGCCGATCACCGGGGCGACGTCGGGGCGGAACGGGCGCAGCCCCAGGCCGGACATCAGGTCGCCCTCGATCTGCTCGCCGCTCACGCCGGTCAGGTCCAGGACGCGGCGCTCGATGCGGCTGCCCGCGTCGATCACCTCGAGACCCACAGTGCGGCGATCCAGGCTCGCGTGCAGCACCTTCCAGCGCACCTCCTGCCAGGACTGCACCGGCTGGCCGTCGACGTGAGTCACCAGGTCCCCCGCCTTCAATCCTGCGGCGGCGGCAAGCGTTCCCTGGGGAGGCGCGCCCACCACCGGCTTCATCTCCTGCACGCCGCCGACGAACAGCCCCCAGTAAAGGGCGATGGCGAGCAGGAAGTTCGCGACCGGGCCGGCGAGAACAATCAGGAACCGCTTGCCGACGCTCTGGCGGTTGAACGCCCGCGGCAGGTCGTCCGGCGCGACCGCGCCCTCGCGCTCGTCGACCATCTTGACGTAGCCGCCCAGCGGGATGGCCGCGATCGCCCATTCGGTCTGGTCGCGCCCGAAGCGCCGCGACCACAGCGGGCGGCCGAAGCCCACGCAGAAGCGCAGCACCTTCACGCCTGCCCAGCGGGCAACCAGGTAGTGGCCGAGTTCATGCACGACGATGAGCACGCCGAGCGCGACGACGAACGATACGATGGTGTGGAGCAGGCTCAAGCGGACCTCCGGCTGCGATGTTCAACGGCGGCGACGGCGGCGGCGCGGGCGCACGCGTCGGCCGCAAGCACGTCGTCCAGGGTTGTGACCGGCGCCGCGGGTACGCGTTCCAGCGCCGCCTCGATGATGTCGGTGATGGCAGGAAAGGCGAGTCCGCCCGCGAGGAACGCCGCCACGGCGACCTCGTTGGCCGCGTTGAACACCGCGGGTGCCGTACCGCCCTCGCGGAGGACGTCGTACGCGAGCCGCAGCGCCCGGAAGCGCTCGAAATCGGGCGGCTCGAAGGTCAGCGAGCCGATGCGCGCGAGGTCCAGTGCGGCGACACCCGCGCCGATCCGCTCCGGGTAGGCGAGCGCGTGCGCGATCGGCGTGCGCATGTCGGGATTGCCGAGCTGCGCGAGCACCGACCCGTCGGCGTACTCGACCATGGAGTGCACCACGCTCTGCGGGTGAACGAGGACGTCGATCGCCTCCGGCGGCGCGCCGAAGAGCCAGTGCGCCTCGATGATCTCCAGCGCCTTGTTCATCATGGTTGCCGAATCGACGGAGATCTTGCGGCCCATGCTCCAGATGGGGTGGGCGCAGGCCTCGTCGGGCGTCACGCGCGCGAGCTCTGCGAGCGGCCGGGTACGGAACGGCCCGCCGGAGCCGGTCAGGATGACGCGGCGCACGCCGCATTCGGGCAGGCCTTCGCCGAAGCGCCCGGGCAGGCACTGGAACACCGCGTTGTGTTCGCTGTCGATGGGCAGTAGTGTTGCGCCGCCCTCGCCGACTGCGCGCATGAACACGGGCCCGGCCATCACCAGCGCCTCCTTGTTGGCGAGCAGCACCTTCTTTCCTGCCCGCGCGGCGGCGACGGAGGAAGCGAGCCCGGCCGCGCCGACGATGGCCGCCATCACGGTGTCCGTCTCCGGGTGCGACGCGACCGTCTCCAGTGCGCGCGGCCCCGCAAGCACCTCGGTGTCGATCCCCCCCTGCCGCAGCGCCTTGGTGATTCCCGCCGCACCGTGCTCGTCGCCGATGACGGCAAACCGGGGCCGATGTGCCCGGCACGCCGCCAGCAACTCGGCCGCGTTCGTCTGGGCGGTCAGTGCGAACACGCGGAAGCGATCCGGATGGCGCGCCACCACGTCGAGCGTGCTGCGCCCGATCGACCCGGTCGCACCCAGGATCGTGATGTTCTGCGGCACGGTCATGCGAGGATGGACACCATCGCCGCGAGCGGCAGCACCGGCGTCAGCGCGTCGATCCGGTCCATCACGCCCCCGTGGCCGGGCAGAATGCGCCCCGAGTCCTTCAAGCCGGCCTGCCGCTTCATCGCCGACTCGAACAGGTCGCCGACGATGGACAGGGCCGCCAGGACCGTCACCAGGACGAGCATGCCTACCGCCGGCACCGGAAGGTCGCGGACGAGGGTCGGCGCGTGCTCGCGGGCGAGAAAGGCCCATGCCAGCGCGTACGCGGCCGTCCCGGCGAGGGCGCCGTAAGCACCCTCCCAGGTCTTGCCGGGGCTCACACGGGGCGCGAGCTTGTGGCGTCCGAAGCGGCGGCCGGCGAAGTAGGCCGCGATGTCGGCGATCCAGACGAGCATCATGAATCCGAGGAGCGTCAACGGATGAATGTTACGGAGTTGTACCAGCGCGAGGAAGGTCGGAAGCAGCACCACCCACCCTGCGAGGAGCACGAGGCCGCGTGGCGCAGCCCATGGCACCCGCTTCAGCCACAGGGGCGCGCCGGCGAGCCAGAAGACGGCCGCCGCGCCGTATACCGGCAGCAGCCCCTCGAAGCTTCCCACGCGGCCGGAGGCGAGCCCCAGGGCGAACGCGGCAAGCAAGCCCACGATCGTCATCACGGTGGCGTAGGCCACGCGCGCACCGCTGCCAAGCAGCGCAAACCCCCCCCACTCCCACGCGCCGACCGCGAGGACGGCGCCTGCCAGGAACGTCCAGCCGAGGGCAGGCAGCAGAAAGAGCGCGAGCAGGAAGCCGGCGATGAGCAGGATCGCGGTCGCGATGCGCTGGGCGAGCATCGGACGCCGAGCCTGCCGGCTAGACCGGAAGGCGCCGGATCTCCGGAACCTCGGCCGAAACCGCGCCCTCGCCGCGCGCCGCCGCGACCTGCTCGCTGGTGCGGCCGAAGCGCCGCTCGCGTTCGCGGTACCACGCAAAGGCCGCGTCGAGCGCCGCCGCGTCGAAGTCCGGCCATAGCAGCGGCGTGAAGTAGAGCTCGCTGTACGCGAGCTGCCACACCAGGAAGTTGCTGATGCGCTGTTCGCCGCCGGTGCGGATGAAGAGGTCCGGTTCGGGCGCGTAACTCATGGCGAGGTGGGGCGCGATGTCCTGCTCGGTGTACCGGCCCGCCTTTTCGGGATGCCGCTGCGCCAGCGCATTGAACGCCTGGAGCAGATCCCAGCGACCGCCGTAGTTGGCGGCCACGGTCAGCGTGAGCCCGCGGTTGCCCGACGTCAGCGCTTCCGCGCGGGCGACCAGCGTCTCGATCGCCTCGCCGAAGGGCGCCAGGTCGCCGACCACGCGCAGGCGAATGTCCGCCTCGTGCAGCTTCTCGACCTCCTGCTCCAGCGCGGCGCGGAACAGCTGGCGCAGCACGGACACTTCCTCCGCCGGGCGCCGCCAGTTCTCCGAGCTGAAAGCGAACAGGGTGAGGAACTGGACGCCGCGCTGCGCGCAGGCGCGCACCGACGCGCGCACCGCCTCGACCCCGCGCCGATGCCCCGCGACCCGCGGGAGAAACCGGTTCTTCGCCCACCGGCCGTTCCCGTCCATGATGATGGCCACATGGCGGGGGATGTCACCGGTGACCGGGATGGCGTGTGAGGTGCTGGTGAACATGTCGCGGGCTCCGGCTAGACGGCGAGCAGATCCTTTTCCTTCTCCGCGAGCAGCCTGTCGACCTCCGCGATGTGCCGGTCGGTGAGCTTCTGCACGTCATCCTGGGCGCGGCGCTCCTGGTCTTCGGAGATGGTCTTGTTCTTGAGCTCTTCCTTCAGGTGGTTGTTGGCATCGCGCCGCAGGTTGCGGATCGCCACCTTGGCGTTCTCGCCCTCGTGCTTCACCACCTTGATGAGCTCGCGGCGCCGCTCCTCGGTGAGCGCCGGCATGGGCACGCGGATGAGCTCGCCCTGCGTGGCCGGGTTCAGGCCGAGATCCGAGTCTCGGACCGCCTTCTCCACCGCCGAAACCATCTTCTTCTCGAACGGCGTCACGCCGATGGTGCGCGCATCGATCAGGGTGACGCGGGCGACCTGATTCACCGGCATCGGCGTGCCGTAGTAGTCCACCATGATGTGATCGAGCAGCCCGGTGTGGGCGCGGCCCGTGCGCACCTTGGCCAGGTCGTTGCGGAGCGCCTCGAGCGACTTCTGCATGCGCGTTTCGGTCGATTTCCTGATCTCTGCGACGTCCATGTGCCGTTCTCCGGGGGAGCCTAAGCGTGCACCAGGGTGCCTTCCGGCGCGCCCATGACCACGCGCCGCAGTGCGCCGGGCGTGAATATGCTGAACACGATGATGGGGAGCTTCTGGTCGCGCAGCAGGGCGAGCGCGGTGGCGTCCATCACCTTGAGATTGCGCGAGATCGCCTCGTCGTAGGAGAGCTTCTCGTAGCGCTGCGCGTGCGTGTCGAGCTTGGGATCGGCGGTGTAGACGCCGTCCACCTTTGTGGCCTTCAGGACCACCTCGGCGCCGATTTCGGTGCCGCGCAGCGCCGCCGCGGTGTCGGTGGTGAAGAACGGGTTGCCGGTGCCGGCCGCGAAGATGACGAGCTTGCCTTCCTCGAGATAGCGGATCGCCTTGGGGCGGATGTACGGCTCGACCACCTGCTCGATGTTGATCGCCGACTGCACGCGGGCGTTGAGGCCCTTCTGGCGCATCACATCGGCCAGCGCGAGGGCATTCATGATGGTGGCGAGCATGCCCATGTAGTCGGCCGTCGCGCGGTCCATCCCGGCGGCGCCGAGCGCGACGCCGCGAAAGATGTTGCCGCCGCCGATCACGACGCCGATCTCGACGCCGAGCGCGGCGATCTCGGCCACCTCGGAGACGATGGTCTCGATGGTGTTGCGGTTGATGCCGAAGGCATCGTCCCCCATCAGCGCCTCACCGGACAGCTTGAGGAGGATGCGCTTGTAGCGGGGCGAGTCAGCCATCGCGATCGCGCCTCCCGCGCCTAGGCGCCGGCCTTGGAGAGCCCCGCCTGGGCCATCACCTCGGCGGCGAAGTCGGTGGTCTTCCTCTCGATGCCCTCGCCGACGACGAACAGCGTGAAGCGGTTCACCGTCGCCTTCTTCGCCGCGAGCAGCTTCTCCACCACCTGGTCCGGGTCCTTCACGAACGGCTGGCCGAGCAGCGTCACCTCGGCGAGGTACTTCGCGATGCGCCCGTCGACCATCTTCTCGACGATGTTCGCCGGCTTGCCCGACTCGGCCGCCTGCGCGCTGTAGATCTCGCGCTCGCGGGCGATCAGTTCGGCCGGAACCTGCTCCTTCGATACGCACACCGGCCTGCTCGCGGCGATGTGCATGGCGAGGTCCTTGCCGAGCGCCTCGTCGCCGGCCGCGAGGTCGACCAGCACGCCGATGCGCACACCGTGCAGGTAAGAGGCGAGCGTGCCTGCGGACTCGTAGCGCACGAAGCGCCGGATGGCGAGGTTCTCGCCGATCTTCTGCACCAGCGCCTGGCGCTTCGCCTCGATGTTTTCGCCGCCGACCGTCAGGCCTGAGAGCGCGGCAACGTCGGCCGGGTTCTCGCGGGCAACCGTCTCCGCCAGGCCGCGCGCGAACGCGAGGAAGTCCGCGTTCTTGGCGACGAAGTCGGTTTCGCAGTTCACTTCCACCATCGCTCCGAGCTTGCCCCCGGGTGCGAGGTACGCCCCGATCACGCCCTCGGCCGCGACGCGCTGAGCGGCCTTGCTGGCCTTGGCGCCGCTCTTGATGCGCAGGATGTCCTCGGCCTTCTTGATGTCGCCGCCGGCCTCCTCGAGCGCCTTCTTGCATTCCATCATGCCGAGCCCGGTGATCTCGCGCAGTTCCTTCACCATGGCCGCGGTAATGTCTGCCATCTGCTTCTCGCTTTCACTGATCCAATTCGAAAAAAGGGGGCTGCAGCGCCCCCCTTTGCATCGCGGTGCCGCGCGGGCGCTAGGCCTCCGCGGAACCCTCTTCCTCGACCTCGACGAAATCCTCGCCGCCGGCCTCGACGATCTCCTGGATCGTCTGGGAGCGGCCCTCCATCACCGCGTCGGCAACACCGCGCGCGTACAGGCGGATCGCGCGGCTCGAATCGTCGTTGCCCGGGATCACGTAGCTCACGCCGTCGGGCGAGTGGTTGGAGTCGACCACGGCGACGACCGGGATGCCGAGCTTGCGGGCCTCCTGGACGGCGCCCTTCTGGTAGCCGACGTCCACGATGAACAGGGCATCCGGTACGCCGTCGAGGGACTTGAAGCCGCCGAGGCTCTTCTGCAGCTTCTCCAGCTCGCGGCTGAAATGCAGCGCCTCCTTCTTGGGCATCTTCTCCAGGCCGGCGTCGGCAACGATCTGCTCCATGTCCTTCAGGCGCTTGATCGACTGCTTGACGGTCTTGAAGTTGGTGAGCATGCCGCCCAGCCAGCGGTGGTCGACAAAGGGCATGCTGCAGCGCGCGGCCTCCTCGGCGATGATCTCGCGCGCCTGGCGCTTGGTGCCGACGAACAGGATCGTGCCCTTGTTCGCCGCCAGTTGGCGGATGAACTTCATCGCCTCCTGGTACATCACCATCGTCGTTTCGAGGTTGATGATGTGGATCTTGTTGCGGTGGCCGAAGATGAAGGGAGCCATCTTCGGGTTCCAGTAGCGGGTCTGGTGTCCGAAGTGGACGCCCGCCTCCAGCATTTGGCGCATGGTGGTCATCTGACGCTGTTTCCTCTCTCGTGCCAGGGTTGTCACTGACCGCCCGAATCCATCGACCACCGGCTCCTCATGCGAGCTGGCGGCACCCTGACGGTCGGGCGGGAAACGTTTTCCGCGGCGACTTCTGCCGGCGGGGCCTCCCGGCGCTCCGGACTCGGAATCCGCCTGCTGCAAGGATTCCGAGGTCGCGCCAGAATAGCCGGAAAGGATATCATGCACTGCCGAAACTACTCAACATTTTCCTTGCCAAACAGGAAATTATTGAGTTCCCTCCGCAGCCGCCCCGCCCCACCCGCCGTCCGCGGCGAATGGCGGACCGGCGCGGCTTCGACTAACCTCGCGGATTTTCTCCGGAAGGGCTGCAGGACCGATGGCGGTGGTATTGAAAAGCGGGGACGAAATCGAGAGCATGCGGGTCGCCGGACGCCTCGCCGCAGAGGTGCTCGACTACGTGGCGGCGTTCGTGAAACCGGGAGTCACGACCGGCGAGATCGACCGCATCTGCCACGACTACATGGTGGACGTGCAAGGCACGGTCCCGGCGCCGCTCAACTACGCCCCGCCGGGGTACAAGCCCTATCCGCGCTCCATCTGCACCTCGGTCAACCACCAGGTCTGCCACGGTGTTCCCGGGGACAAGATGCTGAAGGGTGGCGACATCCTGAACATCGACATCACCGTGATCAAGGACGGGTTCCACGGCGACACCAGCCGCATGTTCTACGTCGCCGAGCCGTCCATCCAGGCACGGCGCCTGTGCGACGTGACCTTCGAGTGCATGTGGCTCGGGATCACGCAGATCCGCCCCGGCGGCTTCCTGGGCGACATCGGTGCGGCGATCCAGCGCCACGCCGAGTCCCACGGCTATAGCGTAGTGCGCGAGTTCTGCGGACACGGCATCGGCCGCAAGTTTCACGAGGAGCCGCAGGTGCTCCACTACGGCCGCGCCGGAACCGGCCTGAAGCTGCAGGCAGGCATGATCTTCACCGTCGAACCCATGATCAACGCCGGCAAGCCCGCGATCCGCGAGCTCGCCGACGGCTGGACCATCGTCACCAAGGATCACAGCCTCTCGGCGCAGTGGGAGCACACCGTGCTCGTGACCGACACGGGCTTCGAGATTCTCACCGTCTCCCCCGGCATGCCGCCGGCTCCGGAGCGGCTCACCGCCGCCTGAGGACGGGTGAGCGCCGTTGCCGCGCCGCGCGCCAGGCCGCGCGCTGACGTCGCCGGGCTCAAGACCCGGCTGGCGCAGGCGCGTGCCGCGTTGCGATCGGAGTACGCCGCGGCGCCGGACGAACGCCGCTACCTCGCCGCTCACCGGCGCCTGGTCGACCAGGTTCTGCGCGACGTCTGGCACCACAGCCGCCTGCCGGCCGGCGCGGCGCTCGTGGCGGTCGGCGGCTTCGGGCGCGGCGAGCTGTTTCCGCATTCGGACGTCGACATCCTGGTGCTGCTGACCGCGGCGCCCGCCGATGCCGATGCCCGGGCGCTGGAGGAATTCGTGGGTCGGCTTTGGGACATCGGGCTGGAGATCGGCCACAGCGTGCGCACGCTCGAGCAGTGCCGGGAGGAGTGGACCAAGGACATCACGGTGCGGACGGCCCTGATGGAGTCGCGGCTGGTCGCCGGCAGCCGGCGCCAGTTCGCCGCCCTGCGCGGCGCGGTGGCGGCTTCCCTGGACACGCGGGCGTTCTTCAAGGCCAAGCGCCTGGAGCAGGATCAGCGTCACGCCAGGTTCCAGGACACTCCGTACAGCCTCGAGCCGAACCTCAAGGAGTCGCCTGGCGGCCTGCGCGATCTCCAGGTGGTCCTGTGGGTCAGCCGGGCAAGCGGCCTCGGCGACGACTGGCGAGACCTCGCCGCGGGCGGGCTGATCACGCGCGAGGAGGCCCGCCAGCTCAAACGCCACATCTCGTTCCTGCAGGACATCCGCATCCGCCTGCATTTCCTCGCCGGCCGGCGCGAGGACCGCGTCATCTTCGACCACCAGCACGCGCTGGCGGTCTCGTTCGGCTACGCCCCGACCGCCGCCAAGCGGGCCAGCGAGATCTTCATGCAGCGCTACTACCGCACGGCCAAGGCGGTGACGCAGCTCAATACCATCCTGCTGCAGAACCTGGGGGCGGCGATCTTCCCGAGCGAGGGCGCCGAGCCGCAACCCATCAACGATCGGTTCCAGGCGGTCCGCGAACTGCTCCATGCACGCGAGCCGGCGATCTTCGAGCGCGAGCCGCATGCCATCCTGGAGAGTTTCCTGCTGCTGCAGCAGCACCCGGAGCTCAAGGGCATGACCGCGGCCACGCTGCGCGCGCTGTGGCGCGCGCGCATGCGCATCGACGCGCGCTTCCGCCGCGACCCGGTGAACCGCGCGACCTTTCTCGCCATCCTCCAGCAGCCGCGCGGCATCGTGCACGAATTCCGCCGCATGAACCAGAACTCGATCCTTGGCCGCTACATCCCGGTGTTCGGCAGGATCGTGGGGCAGATGCAGCACGACCTGTTTCACGTCTACACCGTCGATCAGCACATCCTCACCGTGCTCAGGAACGTGCGGCGCTTCACCATGGTCGAGTTCTCGCACGAGTACCCCTATTGCAGCCGCCTCATGGCGAGCTTCGAACGACCGTGGCTGCTCTACGTCGCGGCCATCTTCCACGACATCGCCAAGGGCCGCGGCGGCGACCACTCGACGCTCGGCGCCGCCGATGCGCGCCTCTTCTGCCGCCAGCACGGTCTCGCGAAAGAGGACGTCGACCTGGTCGTGTTCCTCGTCAAGCACCACCTCACCATGTCCAGCGTGGCGCAGAAGAAGGACCTCTCCGATCCGGAGGTGATCCGCGCGTTCGCCGCAGTGGTGAAGACCGAGCGGCGCCTCGTCGCGCTCTACCTCCTGACGGTCGCGGACGTGCGCGGGACCAGCCCGAAGGTTTGGAACGCGTGGAAGGGCAAGCTCCTCGAGGACCTGTTCCGAGCCACGCGGCGGCTGCTCCGCGACGGCACGCCCGGCCTCGACCAGGATGTCGAGGCAAAGCAGGCCGAGGTGCGACGGCTGCTGCGTCTCTACGCCCTCGCCGAAGGCGTCGGCGAGGCCCTGTGGAAGGAACTGGACGTCGCCTACTTCCTGCGCCACGATCCGCAGGAGATCGCCTGGCAGACCCGCGTGCTGCACTACCGGGTGAACAGCGCCGCGCCGGTGGTGAAGGCACGGCTCTCGCCGATCGGCGAGGGCCTGCAGGTGATGATCTACGCACGCGACCAGCGCGATCTCTTCGCGCGCATCTGCGGTTTTTTCGAGCGTATCGGCTACACCATCGCCGACGCCAAGATCCACACCACCCGGCACGGCTACGCGCTGGACACATTCATGGTGCTCGGCACCGGCCCCGCCCCGCACTACCGCGAGATGATCAGCCTGGTGGAGCACGACCTCGCCGAGGCCCTGGAGAAGCAGTTGCCGCTCGCGCCGCCGGTGCGCGGGCGGGTGTCGCGGCAGCTCAAGCACTTCCCCATCCGGCCGGAGGTGAACATCCGGCCCGACGAGCGGGGCCAGTACCACCTCGTGTCGATCACCGCAGGGGACCGGCCGGGCCTGCTCTACTCCACCGCGCGCGTGCTCGGCCAGTACGGTCTCGATCTCCACACCGCGAAGATCGTCACCCTGGGGGAGCGCGCGGAGGACGTCTTCCTGGTCAGCGGTCCGGCGCTCGCGAGCACCAGGGCCGTGCTGATGCTGGAGCAGGATCTGCTGGCCGCGCTGGAATAGGTCGCGCCGCCGCCCGCGCGGTCAGTCGTCCCGGACGTCGGTGCCGGGGAACAGCGCGTCGATGAAGCCGAACTTCGTCATGTCGCGGACGCGCATGGGGTAGAGCACACCCAGCAGGTGGTCCACCTCGTGCTGCACGACCACTGCATGGAAGCCCTCCACGGTCCGGTCGATGGGGTGGCCGCGCTCGTCGAAGCCGGTATAGCGCAGCCTCCGGTGCCGCGGCACCAGACCGCGCATGCCGGGCACCGACAGGCAGCCCTCCCAGCCCTCGACCACCTCGTCCCCGATCGGCGCCAGCACCGGGTTGATCAGGACGGTGTCGGGAACCTCCTCGGCGTCCGGGTAACGGGGGTTCGCGTGGACGCCGAAGAGCACCACCTGCAGCCCCACCCCGATCTGCGGCGCGGCCAGCCCGGCGCCGTTCAGGTGGGCCATGGTGTCCCGCATGTCCGCGAGGAGGTCATGCAGCTCGGGCGTGTCGAAGCCGGCGACCGGCCGGGCCTGCTCGAGCAGGCGCCGGTCGCCCATGCGCAGGACCTCGCGGATCATGCGCGCTGCGCCACTTCCTCGATGATCCGCCGCACGCGCGCCATCGAAAGCTGCAGCATCTCCTCGAGCTTCTCGAAGCGGATGCCCTTGATGCTCTCGCCCCGCCCCGCCGCGTGGTTCACCACCACCGCGATGGTCGCGTACTCGAAATCCAGCTCGCGCGCGAGCGCGGCTTCGGGCATGCCGGTCATGCCGACGACGTCGGCGCCGTCCCGGGCCAGCCGCTCGATCTCCGCCGCGCTTTCCAGGCGTGGCCCCTGCGTGCAGGCGTAGACGGCGCCGTCGTGAAGGAGCTCACCGCAGGCACGCGCCGCCTCGAACAGGCTCCCGCGCAGGCGCGGCGAGAACGGCTCGGTGAAGTCGACGTGGGTTACGGGTACGTCGCCCCCTTCGAAGAACGTCGAGCGGCGTCCCCAGGTGTAGTCGATCACCTGGTGCGGAACCACCAGCGTGCCGGGCCCGAGGTCGTCGCGGATGCCGCCGACGCTCGCCACCGAGACGATGCCGCTCGCGCCTTCTTCGTGCAGGGCCCAGATGTTGGCGCGGTAGTTGACCTCGTGCGGCGGGATCGTGTGGCCATATCCGTGGCGGGCGAGGAACATCACCTTCTGGCCGCGCAGCGTGCCGAAGGTGATGGCCCCCGACGGCTCCCCATAGGGCGTCCGCACCACCTTGCGCTCCGTCCCCTCCAGGTTGGCGAGCTGGGTGAGGCCGCTGCCGCCGATGATCGCGAGCATCAGCTTCCCCTTACCGCGTAGATGGCCGGGAGGTTGCGCCACGAACCGTAGGCGTCCAGTCCGCACCCGAACACGAAACGGTCGGGAATCTCCATGCCGACGTAATCCGGCGCCACCGGCTTCGCCTTGCCGGTCAGCTTGTCGGCCAGCACCGCCACCTTGCAGGACACCGCGCCGCGCTCCAGCACCTTCGCCTTGATCGCCACGAGCGTCTCGCCTACGTCCAGGATGTCGTCCACCACGAGCACGTGCCGCCCCTTGACGAACTCCTGCGGCTCGACCTTCCAGCGCAGCGCGCGGCCGTGGATCTCGTCGCCGTAGCGCGAGCAATGCACGTAGTCCAGGTGCAGCGGGAACCGCAGCAGCGGCAGCAGGCGGGCGCAGAAGAACACCGCTCCGTTCATCACGCACAGGACCAGCGGATACAGATCGCGGTAATCGGCGGCGAGCTTCCCCGCCACGCGCGCGATGGCCGCATCCACTTCCGCCTCCGGCACAACGAGGTCGGCCTCGTCGAGCATCCTCCAGGCCTCGTCGGCCGACAGCGTCCCCAACCGTCCCCCTGGCTCGTCGCCCCTCAGTAGGTGAACGTCACCACGTCGTCGTCCATCGCCTGCTCGATGACGTAGGCACCACCCACGGTCTCCTCGATCTCCGGAATGAGATCCTTGCCCCACAGGTCCAGCGTCGGCGTGCACACCTTGAACTTGACGCCGGCCTCGTGCGCGTCCTGGATGAACCCGTAGACGCTCTTTTCCGAGCCCTCCTTCACGAACAGCCGCTCGGCGACGCCCTTCACGGCGAGCTCGCCGGAGCGCCCGGTGAGGATCACTTCAACCTCGTACTCCATCGCCGCAGCCACCGCGGCCTGGAAGAACGGGGCGCCGAGCTCGGGGCCGTTGCGCGGGTCGGTGTTGACCATCACGATCATCAGCTTGTCTGCCATTGTCGTCTCCTCGCCGAGAATATAAGCATTCACTGAAATTGGCAGTATAGCCGCAAGCGGTCCGTCAGGCAGCAGGGCCGCTCCGCAAGTAATCCCCGAACGCGGCGCCGACCTCGGGATGCTTCAGACCAAGCGCCACCGTCGCCTTGAGATAGCCGAGCTTCGAGCCGCAATCGTAGCGCGTTCCTTCGAACCGGTAGGCGAGGACGCGTTCGTTGCCCATGAGCGAGGCGATCCCGTCGGTCAGCTGGATCTC
>Ga0209254_10000930_pt1 | contig 25737 bp, 25 predicted proteins | sample FrelakmetDIP11DI_FD_187148 | JGI IMG/M metagenome (GOLD analysis project Ga0209254, IMG submission 187148) | Freshwater lake sediment microbial communities from the University of Notre Dame, USA, for methane emissions studies - DIP11 DI (SPAdes)... | ecosystem: Environmental > Aquatic >...
GGAGAAGGCCAGGCCCGCGCCCGCCAGCAGTGAGGGCAACAGCGCGGGCAGGACGACGCGCAGGAAGATGACGGTGTTGTTGGCACCCAGCGACGCCGCCGCCTCCTCGACCTCCTGATCGAGTTCGAGCAGAACCGGCTGAACCGAACGCACCACGAACGGCAGCGTGACGAACAGCAACGCCACGCCAACGCCCCACTTGGTGTGTTGCAGATGAATGTCGACCGGGCTGTTGGGGCCGTAGAGCGCCAGCATCACCAGGCTGGCCACGATGGTGGGCAGCGCGAAGGGCAGGTCGATCACCGCGTCCACCAGGCGCTTGCCCGGAAAGTCGTCGCGGGTCAGCACCCAGGCCACCAGCAGGCCGAACACGGCGTTGATCAGGGTGACGCCGAGCGAGATCGTCAGGGTGACCTGAAACGACTCCACTGCGGCATTGGAGGTGACCGCCGCCCAGAAGGCCGCCCATCCACCCTTGGCCGACTGCCACACGATGGCGGCCAGCGGCAGCAGGACGATGACACTCAACCAGATGGAGGCGGCCCCGACGCGCAGCGCGGTGGAACCGTGCCGGCGGGCCAGGAAGCCGGGCGGCCCGTCCGAGCCACCACCGGTGAGCTCGGGCCGGACCGCCTCTGGATTCGGCTCGATGGCTGCTGTCATCCAGTCGCCTGCTTGTAGATCTTCGTGATCGACCCATTGTCCTTGTCGAACAGTGCCGGATCCACCGTGCTCCACCCGCCGAGGTCGGCGATCGTCCACAGCTTCTGCGACGGCGCCGGGAAGTCGGCGGCGAAGTCCGCGGCCACCGCCGGGTCGACCGGCCGGAAGCCGGCCTCGGCCCAGATCTTCTGGCCTTCCGGGGTGAACAGGAAGTTCTTCAGCGCGGTCGCCTTCTCCACGTGCGTGCTGGTGGTCACCACCGCCACCGGGTTCTCGATCTTGAAGGTCTGCGGCGGGATGATGTGCTCCACCGGCTTGCCCTGCCGCTCGACGTTGATGGCCTCATCCTCGTAGCTCAGCAACACATCCCCGGTGCCCTGCAGGAACACGTCGGTGGCCTCCCGGCCCGAGCCCGGACGGGTCTTGACGTGCTCGGTGACCAGCTTGGTGACGAAGTCCAGACCGGCCTGCGCGTCCTGGCCGCCGTTGCTCTTGGCGGCATACGGCGCCAGCAGGTTCCACTTGGCCGAGCCGGAGCTCAGCGGGCTGGGGGTGACCACCTCGATGCCGGGTTGTAGCAGGTCGTCCCAGTCCTTGATGTTCTTGGGGTTGCCCTTGCGGACGACGAAGACGACCACCGAGCCGAACGGGATGCCCTTGGTCGCGTCCTTGTTCCAGTCGGCGGCAACCTTGTTGGCCTTCACCAGGCGGGTGACGTCCGGCTCGACGGAGAAGTTGACGATGTCGGCGGGCTTGCCGTCGACCACCGCACGCGACTGGTCACCCGAGGCGCCGTAGGACGTCGTCACCTCCACCCCCTTGCCCTCCGGGGTTGCGACGAAGGCGGGGATGATCTTGCTCCAGCCGGGCTCCGGAACGGCATAGGCCACGAGCGTCAGCGTGGTGTCGGCGTCGGGGCCCCCGCCGCCACCGGGGATGTCGCTCGAGCCGCCACCGCAGGCGGCCAGCACGGTTGCGGTCACGGCCAGCGCGGCTGCGGTGCGCCACCGACGGGGAGGCGAGGGGATCTTGTGCATCAGGGAGCCTTTCTCATTGCGGTATGTGGGCCGGAGTCAGCCCGTCGCAACGGAATGGCGATGTTTCAACAGCACAATGCCGTGACGATCGCCGACACCAGACCGAGGACGGGCAGGGGTGTCAGCGACAACAAGCGACATCGGCAACGGCGCGAGCACCGACGGCGATGAGAGCCAAGATATGGCTCTCGCCATAGCCGGTCGCCGATTGCATGGCCGGAAGCTTAGCAGAGCACGGGCGCACGGCCACGTGGGGCATCAGCGGTTCAGCAACCACACCACCATGACCAGAATCAGCAGCGCAACCAGTGCCAACGTGACCCGTGATCGCGGCATGCCGCTCATCTCCGCCGCCCGTCGTCGTGGCGGATCCAGTGCAGCATTCGGATGCCGTGACCGAGCGCCGCGTCCACCATGACTGCGATTCCGTAGGCGAGCGCAAGGACCACCGGCATCACGATGAGGGTCTGCAGGACGAATCCCAGACCGGACAGCCATAGTTCCACGCCGTCCCACCAACTCAGGAATCCGGACACGAAGCCAGCCTATGCCTCGCCGCTCCCGGGCTCCGCACCGGCGCGAGCAGCAAAGTTACGGTTCGGCTCACAGGTAGACGCCGGGCCGCCGGCGGTCGATGATGTCCCAATGGTTCTGCAAGCCCAGCCGGCAGGCGGGGACACCGAGGCCCGGCCCGTCGTCGCGTCGCCCGCGCCCCTGTCCGTGACCGCCCCGGTGCCCTACGCCTCGAGCGCGGCGTTGCGCAACCCGTTTCCCCCGATCGCCGATTACGCGTTCCTGTCGGACTGTGAGAACACCTGCCTGATCTCCTCGGCTGGTGCGGTGGAGTGGTTGTGCGTCCCGCGCCCGGACTCACCCAGCGTGTTCGGCGCGATCCTGGACCGTGGCGCCGGCCATTTCCGGCTCGGACCGTACGGGGTGTCGGTGCCGGCCGCTCGGCGTTACCTGCCGGGCAGCCTGATCCTGGAGACCACCTGGCAGACCCACACCGGTTGGGTGATCGTGCGGGACGCCCTGGTCATGGGTCCCTGGCACGACATCGAGGCGCGATCGCGCACGCACCGGCGCACCCCGATGGACTGGGATGCCGAACACATCCTGCTGCGCACCGTTCGCTGTGTGAGCGGGACCGTCGAGCTGGTGATGAACTGCGAGCCGTCGTTCGACTACGCGCGGGTCAACGCGACCTGGGAGTACTCGGCCAACGGCTACGGCGAAGCGATCGCGCGCGCCAGGAAGGATCCCGACGCCCACCCGACCCTGCGCTTGACCACCAACCTGCGGATCGGTCTGGAGGGCCGTGAGGCCCGGGCACGGACTCGCCTCAAGGAGGGCGACGACGTGTTCGTAGCCCTGAGCTGGTCGAGGAATCACTCGCCACAGACCTACGAAGAGGCCGCCGACAAGTTGTGGCAGACCAGCGAGGCCTGGCGGCAGTGGATCAACATCGGGGACTTCCCCGACCACCCGTGGCGGTCGTATCTGCAGCGCAGCGCGCTGACCCTCAAGGGGCTGACCTACTCGCCGACCGGCGCCCTGCTGGCGGCCAGCACCACCTCGCTGCCCGAAACTCCTCAGGGCGAGCGCAACTGGGACTACCGCTATGCGTGGGTGCGCGACTCCACGTTCGCGCTGTGGGGCCTCTACACCCTGGGGCTGGACCGCGAGGCCGACGACTTCTTCTCGTTCATCGCCGACGTGTCCGGCGTCAACAACGGCGAACGGCATCCACTGCAGGTGATGTACGCCGTCGGCGGGGAACGTGAGCTGGTCGAGGAGGAGCTCAACCACCTCTCCGGCTACGACAACGCCCGGCCGGTGCGGATCGGTAACGGCGCCTACAACCAGCGCCAGCATGACATCTGGGGCACCATGCTCGACTCGGTGTATCTGCACGCCAAGTCGCGGGAGCAGATCTCCGATCAGTTGTGGCCGGTGCTCAAGGAACAGGTCGAGGAGGCGATCAAGCACTGGAGGGAACCCGATCGCGGAATCTGGGAGGTGCGCGGCGACCCCCAGCACTTCACCTCCTCGAAGGTGATGTGCTGGGTCGCTCTGGACCGCGGGTCCAAGCTGGCCGAGCTGGTCGGCGAGAAGAGCTATGCGCAGCAGTGGCGCGTGATCGCCGAGGAGATCAAGGCCGACATCCTGGCGCACGGTGTCGACAAGCGCGGGGTGCTGACCCAGCGCTACGGTGACGACGCCCTGGACGCCTCGTTGCTTCTGGTGGTGCTGACCCGGTTCCTACCGTCGGACGACCCCCGCGTGCGGGCCACGGTGCTGGCGATCGCCGACGAACTCACCGAGGACGGACTGGTGTTGCGCTACCGCGTCGAGGAGACCGACGACGGCCTGTCCGGCGAGGAGGGCACGTTCACGATCTGCTCGTTCTGGCTGGTGTCCGCGCTGGTGGAGATCGGTGAGGTCAGCCGGGCGCGGCACCTGTGTGAGCGGCTGCTGTCCTTCGCCAGTCCGCTGCATCTCTATGCCGAAGAGATCGAGCCGCGCACCGGCCGGCATCTGGGCAACTTCCCGCAGGCGTTCACCCATCTGGCGCTGATCAACGCCGTGGTGCATGTGATCCGCGCCGAGGAGGAGGCGGACAGCACCGGGGTGTTCCAGCCGGCCAACGCGCCGATGTAGGGATGCAGCCCGCTACTTCTTCTCGGCGTTCTTGAGCATGTCGCTGACCAAGCGCGCGGCCTCGTCGCCGATCGAGTCGCTGCACGCCCACGCCTCGACGACAAGGTTGGAGGCGCCGGCCAGTGCGTGCTGACATCCCCATCCCCCGGCGTCGCGCTGTTCGGCACTCTGCGTGAGGATCTCACCGGAGGTGCCGGCGTAGCCGATATCCCACGTCGAACGCACCTCGTCGTTGTCGATGTCGATCGACGAGCCTTCGCATCTCCGCAGTGTCGACCTGGACTGCTCGACGAACTTCTGCGCCTTGTCCGCCGACGGGAACAGCACCGCGATCTGCTCGACCCAATGTTCGTTGTCAGTCGTGGGCTCCTGGAGCACCTGGTCGCGCACCGCGGTCCAGTCGCTGCTCTCGTAGACCTTCTCCTCGGCGCCGTAGATCGCACCGAGGCAGTCGAGGTCGGACACCGCGTCGGAGTGGTCACTCATGTCCTCCGACGACGCGGTCTCCCGGATTCCGGTGGCGCCCATGATCCCGTTGATCGCGCCCACGGTCAGCAGCACACGGTCAAGATCGGATTCCTCGAGCGTGGGCACGTTCACCGACGTCGGCCCGCCCCCGCGGGCTTGGACGGCGGTGCCGCCCACCGTGGCGACGCAGCCGGACAGCACGACTCCGAGCATGACGGCGGCGCACGCCGCGGGCACAGGGCGGATCACCGGGTCATTGTCCCCCGGCTGTCGGCTTCCGGTGAGACTTCCGCGGCGTAATCGGGTCAGCGGACCCGGTCGAGCATCGCCGTGGCCAGGTTGACCGCGCGCCCGGCCGGAGTCCGGGTGCCGTCGGTGACCGCGACGTCGACGTCGACGATGCAGTCGGATGCGACGCCCAGCGCGCGTTCGGTCGGGAACTGGGTGTCGTGCTGGTTGTCGGAGTTGATCACCGTCGCCGAGAGCACCGCCCCGTCGACCCGGACGTCGGTGATCTTCTCGTACAGCTCGGCGTTGTCGGCATTGTGCAGATAGGTCGTCACGGTGGTGCCCTCACACGATTTCCAGCGGCTCACGAAGTCGTCGAACGTCGCCTGTGCCTGCGCCGCCGAGCCGAACGCGACGACACCGGCGTCGACACTGGACACCGGCTGGTGGCCGCCGTAGTTGGAGAACGACTGCCAGGCGGCGGCGCGAACCTCGCCACTCTCGTAGACGACCCGCATGAACGGCGAGACAGGTCCCAGGCAGTCGATCGGGTTCGCGGCGCTGCTGTCGCGGATTCCGTTGGGCAGGACATCGAGACCGCCGGCCATAGGACGCGAACCATTGTCGCTCAACGGGTTTCCGGCCAAGTCACTCACCTCGGCGCTGCTCGGCAGAATCGCGGCGAGGTCGCGTGCCGCGGTGCCGCGGACATCACGCACCGCACCACCGCCCACGGTGGTCGTACACCCGGCCAGCACGACAACGCCGACCATGGCACCAAGTATCGATCGCCCCCGAACGACACGTAAGTCGTGTGAGATATGCCCCTACTTCCGCGTCTTGTCGGGGGCGGAATCAGTGGACAGCGCGGCGACGAATGCTTCCTGCGGCACATCGACCCGGCCGATCGTCTTCATCCGCTTCTTGCCCTCTTTCTGCTTCTCCAGCAGTTTGCGCTTCCGGGTGATATCGCCACCGTAGCACTTCGCCAGCACGTCCTTGCGGATGGCCCGAATGTTCTCGCGGGCAATGATTTTCGAGCCGATGGCGGCCTGCACCGGAACCTCGAACTGCTGGCGTGGGATGAGTTCCTTGAGCTTGGTGGTCATCTTGTTGCCATAGGCGGCGGCGGAGTCCTTGTGCACGATCGCGCTGAACGCGTCGACCGCCTCGCCCTGCAGCAGGATGTCCACCTTGACCAGTGCGGCCTCCTGCTCGCCGGCTTCCTCGTAGTCGAGGCTGGCGTAGCCGCGGGTGCGCGACTTCAGCGAGTCGAAGAAGTCGAAGATGATCTCGCCCAGCGGCATGGTGTAACGCAGCTCGACGCGTTCCGGTGAGAGGTAGTCCATCCCGCCGAGCTCACCGCGCCGCGACTGGCACAGCTCCATGATGGTGCCGATGAACTCACTCGGCGCGATGACCGTGGTCTTGACCACCGGCTCGTAGACCTCGCGAACCTTGCCCTCGGGCCAGTCCGACGGGTTGGTGACGATCTTCTCGGTGCCGTCGTCCTGGATGACCCGGTAGACCACGTTCGGGGAGGTCGAGATCAGGTCCAGGTCGAACTCGCGCTCGAGGCGCTCGCGGGTGATCTCCATGTGCAGCAGTCCCAAAAACCCGCACCGGAACCCGAAACCCAGCGCCACTGAGGTCTCGGGCTCATACGTCAGTGCGGCGTCGTTGAGTTGCAGCTTGTCCAGGGCGTCGCGCAGGTTCGGGTAGTCCGAGCCGTCGACCGGGTAGAGCCCGGAGTAGACCATCGGTTTGGGCTCGCGATACCCGGTCAGCGCCTCGGTGGCGCCGTGGCGCGCGGCGGTGACGGTGTCGCCGACCTTCGACTGGCGAACGTCCTTCACGCCGGTGATCAGGTAGCCCACCTCGCCGACGCCGAGGCCTTCGGTGGGCTTGGGCTCCGGGGAGACGATGCCGACCTCGAGCAGTTCGTGGGTGGCGCCGGTGGACATCATCTTGATGCGCTCGCGCGGGGTGATCTTGCCGTCGACCACCCGCACGTAGGTCACCACACCGCGGTAGATGTCGTAGACGGAGTCGAAAATCATCGCCCGCGCCGGGGCGTCGGAGTCGCCCGTCGGGGCCGGAACCTGGCGGACCACCTCGTCGAGCAGTTCGCGCACGCCTTCCCCGGTCTTGCCCGACACCCGCAGCACGTCGCCGGGCTCGCAGCCGATGATGTGGGCGATCTCACCGGCGTACCGCTCGGGGTCGGCGGCGGGCAGGTCGATCTTGTTGAGCACCGGGATGATCGTCAGGTCCCGGTCGAGCGCCAGGTAGAGGTTGGCCAGGGTCTGCGCCTCGATGCCCTGGGCGGCGTCGACCAGTAGGATCGCTCCCTCGCAGGCCTCCAGCGCGCGCGAGACCTCATAGGTGAAGTCGACGTGGCCGGGGGTGTCGATCAGGTGCAGGACGTAGTCGGTGTCACCCACTTTCCAGGGCAGCCGGACGTTCTGAGCCTTGATCGTGATGCCGCGTTCGCGCTCGATGTCCATCCGGTCCAGGTACTGCGCACGCATGTCCCGGTCGGCCACGACGCCGGTGAGCTGCAGCATCCGGTCTGCCAGCGTCGACTTGCCGTGATCGATGTGGGCGATGATGCAGAAGTTCCGAATCTGCGCCGGCGCCGTGAAGGTCTGGTCGGCGAAACTGCTGATGGGAATCTCCTGGTCGGGCGGTGTTCGTAGGGCCGGTGGGCACGTCAAGCGTATCGACACGGGCGCCACCGGGCACAATCGCTCGCCTATGCTGTCGAGAATGGCGTCGCAGTGGAAGACGTTGCAGCGGTTCGCAGAGAACCTCGTGTTCAACGAGGCACCGAAGTTCATCCGGCACCTGCAAAGTCCGCAGTCCGTCCAGCGGACCATCCAGCAGGGCATCAAGATGGGCATCGACGCCCTGGTGGCCACCGCCGTCGCCACCGATAAGCCCGCCGCGATCACCGCGGGCCGGCCGGTCACCAAGAACAGCGTTCCGACCGCGCACCGCGCCCGCCGGGTGGTTTATGCCCCCGACCTCGACGGGCGGGCTGATCCGGGCGAGATCGTGTGGACCTGGGTGGTCTACGAGGACGACCCGACCCGGGGCAAGGACCGCCCGGTGCTCGTCGTCGGCCGCGATCGCAGTGTCCTGCTGGGCCTCATGCTGTCCAGCCAGACCCACCACGACGACGACCGCAACTGGGTCGGCATCGGCTCGGGTGCCTGGGACTACGACGCCCGGCCCAGCTGGGTGCGCCTGGATCGGGTGCTCGACGTTCCCGAGGAGGGGATCCGGCGCGAAGGCGCGATCCTCGACGAGCAGACCTTCGAACTGATCGCCACCAGGCTGCGCGTCGAGTACTCCTGGAGCTGAGCGCTGGAGGTCAGCCGCCCTGGGTGATGTAGGCCTGCAGGTGTTCGTGCTCGGCCTGCAGCTCCTCCATCCGGTTCTTCACCACATCTCCGATGCTGACGATGCCGACCAGCCGGCCGTCGTGCAGCACCGGGACGTGCCGTACCCGGTTGTTGGTCATCAGGGCGCTGAGATCGTCAATGTGATCGTCCGGGGTGCAACTCACCACGATGCTGCTCATGATGTCCTTGACCTCGCTGCGCAACAGGTCGGAGCCGCGCTCGTGCAGCTTGCGCACCACGTCGCGCTCGGAGACGATGCCCAGCACACCGTCCGGCCCGACCACGACCATCGCACCGATATTGTGCGCGGCCAGCTCGGTTAGCAGCCCGCCCACTGTGGTGGTCTCGGTGACCGTGGCCACCGCCGATCCCTTGCTCCGCAAAATGTCTGCGATGCGCATCGTCACTCCCTTGTGATCGACCTCACACAAGGCTATGTCCTACCCGTTCGCCGCGGACGCAAACCGGAGGTGTTGGTGCGGTGAGACAGAACCTACGCAGCAGAAGTGTGAGTGGACCCCTGCAAGGCTTCTGCCTCACAACGATGCCCAACGGGTAGAAACAACGGATGATCGTTATCACCCTGCTCGGCACCGGAAGCCCGATGGTCGACCCCAATCGGGCTGGGCCCGCGACCCTGGTCAAGACCGGCGGGCAGAAGCGCAGCGACTCGGGGAGCAACTCAGGCGACTCGACGTTTCTCGTCGACTGCGGCCGCGGGGTGCTGATGCGGGCCGCCGCAGCGGGCGTGGGCGCGGCCAACCTGACCGCGCTGCTGCTGACCCATCTGCACAGCGACCACATCACCGATCTGTCCGACGTCATCACCACACGATGGGTGACGACGTTCGTGCCGACGCCGTTGCCGATCATCGGTCCGCCCGGCACCAAGGCCGTCGTCGAGGCGACGCTCGCGGCGCTGGCCCCCGACATCTCCTACCGCATTGCCCATCACGCCGACATCACCGAACCCCCCTCGGTGCAGGTGCACGAGTACACCGACGGTCAGGTGTGGGACGCCGACGGGGTGCGGATCACGGCGGCGCCCACCGATCACCGCCCGGTGGAGCCGACGATCGCCTTCCGGATCTCCTACGGCGGCGCTTCGGTGGTGCTGGCCGGCGACACTGTGCCCTGTGCCGGTCTCGACGAGTTGGCCAGCGGCGCAGGAGCGTTGGTGCACACCGTGATCCGCAAGGACCTGGTGGCGCTGGTGCCCCAGCAGCGCCTCAAAGACATCCTCGATTACCACTCGTCGGTGGAGCAGGCCGCCGCGACAGCGGCGCGCGCCGGGGTGAGCACACTGGTGCTGACGCACTACGTGCCGCCACTGGCGCCAGGCCAGGAGGACCAGTGGCGGGCGCTGGCCGCCACCGAGTTCAGCGGTCGCGTCGAACTCGGCGACGACCTGCTGCGGGTGACGATCAGCTAGGCAGGGCCGTCTCGGACGGTACGCTGCGGCGGCGCACCGTGGCCCATACCCCTTCGATCACCAACACCAGGACCAGGCTCGCGCCGAACGCCGGATACAGCACAGCCAGCACGACTGCGGTGACCGCGATGGCGATCTTGGCGCCCCGCGGGGTGCTGGCGCGCATCGTGTCGCTGGCCCTGCCGGGCAGTCCGGCCGAACCGGTAGGTCTGCGCTTCCACCACATGATCGCCGCCGTGGTGATGCTGGTAAGCACGGCGAGGCAGGCGAGCGTGGCCGAAATCCTGGTGAACAGGCCGTACTGGTTCCCCATATGGGTGTTCACGCCCCAACTGGTGAGCCGGCTCAGGGCGCCGTCCTGCGCGGCGGTGGCATTGGTGATGGTCGCACCGGTGAACTGGTTCAGATACAGCGTCCGCTGTTCGGAGAGTTTCTGTGGCCAGTGGTTGATCACGGTGTAGGAGCCGTACACGGTCTGGCCATCGACGGTGTCGTCGGCAGGCGGAACGATTGAATAGCCGGGCACCATGTTCTCCGACTTGGCGATCTGGTCGATCTCGGCGAAACCTAGGCGGCCCGGGATCGCGGGGTTCGGCTCCGAGGCGTACACCGGGTCGTCTTTGGCCGCCCAGGCAATCCGACGGCCCAGCCGGTCGAAATCGCCGACCTTAGCCGGCGTCGAGGGCGCGTCGATCTCAGCCGAGGGCGTCGCCGTCGACGCGACCGCACGCCAGTTCTCCCCCCAGTACCGCGACCACGTGAGGCCGGAGACGATGTAGCAAATCAGCACGACGGACAGCAGGATTCCCGTCGTCGCGTGCACGTCACGCCAACGGATCCGGCCGCCCTTGCTCCACCGGATCCGCAATCGCGGCTTGCCGCTCTCGATGTCCCGCGGCCACCAGAGGTAGATGCCGCTGGCGGCCAGCAGCAGGATCCACACCGCGGTGATCTCGATGATCAGGTTGCCCACCCCGACTTTGAGCGTGGCGTCCGGGTACTGCGAGGGTGCGATCAGGTGTCCGAGCGACGGCAGCGAGATGGCCGGCCCGTCATTGCCGAACAGCCGGTGCAGCTGGTTGGCCCAGCCGATCAGGCCGTCGAGTTCCCGGCGCTGGCCGAGATAGCGCCCGGTGTAGGGGTCGACGAGCGCCTGCGTGACGTTGCGCTCACCTACCTCGGGGTTCTCGGCCGGCAGGAAATCCACCTGAGTCGAGCGGCCCTGCGCATCCGGCGGGGTTACCGCATCCAGCACCATGTCCGGGGCCACGTGCTGGCGCGCCGTGTCGACCTGGGCGTCCAGCGAGACCTGCGAGGCGCTCTGCGGGACCACCTTGAGATCCCGGTTGAGCCACAGGTCGAGCGGTTGTGAGTACAGGATGATCAGGCCCGTGCAGGCCAGGGTGAGCAAGGCCGGTGCGGCGAACAGGCCGACCCAGAAGTGCAATCGCCAGATCCGCCGCAGCACCGCCGCTTCGCCACGCCGCTGATCGCGCTCGACAGTAACCAACTCACCCTCCATCACGCCGCACTGCACGCAATAGTCGTGCGGTCGGAGGCTTTGGTTCCCGGCGACTCGATCAGGCCAGGCGGGTGATCTCCACGACCACATCGAGGTCGGTTGATCCCTCACCGGAGTAGATGCCCTTCAGCGGCGAGACGTCAGCGTAGTCGCGGCCCACTCCGACGCTGATGTACTGCTCGTTGATCTCCGAGTCGTTGGTCGGGTCGTAGTTCCACCAGCTGCCCGTCCATGCCTGGATCCACGCGTGGCTCTGGCCGTCGACGGTATCACCGACGACCGCCTTGCGGTTGGGGTGCAGGTACCCCGACACGTAGCGGGCCGGAATTCCCATGCCGCGCAACAGAACCAGTGTCAGATGGGCGAAGTCCTGACACACTCCCTTGCCTTCACGCAGTGCGTCGAGCCCTGAGGAGTGCACGCCGGTGGTGCCGGGGACGTACTTCAGCTCGCTGTGCGCCCACCGCGCCGCGGCGATCACCGCGTCAACGGGCTCGTTCTCCTTGATGATTCGCCGGCCGACCCGTTCGAGCCGGCGGCTGAGCGGGGTGTAGTGCGTCGGAGTGAGGACCTCGTCGAACTTGTCGCGCACGGTCTCGGCGGCCAACCCCTCCCAGGAGATGGTCTTCGACGGGGGTTCGGGCCGGTCGGTCTCGACCACCGAGGACGAGGTGACCTCCAGTTCGGTGTGCGGCGCGTGGAGGTCGAAAGCCGTTACGGCAGTTCCCCAATAGTCGACGTAGCGGTAGGAGCGGGTGGCCGGGATCGTCTCGACCCGGTTGAGGATGACGTTCTGCCGCGAATCCGACCGCGGGGTGAGCCGGGCTTCGTTGTAGGAGGCGGTGACCGGCGACTTGTAGGCGTAGCCCGTCGCATGCACCACGCGCATCCGCCACATCAGCTGATTCTCTTCGTATTCGGCTCTTCGCCCAAGAGGCTCATCGCTGCGCAAGCGCTCATCGTCAGACCTCGCCCTCCTCGATCACCAACGCGCCGTTGTGACCGGCATCTGACCAGGCCACCCACGGCGCAGAGTAGAAGTACTGCAGCGTCACCGCTTCGCCGACGTCACGGCAGGTGGCCTGCAATCCGGCCAGGCGCTCCTCCAGCGACTCGAGCAGCTCCCCGGGCCGGATGAACTCCAACTCGCTGCGGGCGCGCCCGAGAAGTCGCTGCGCTTCGGCGGTGGCTCCGACCCGGTTGTGCTGGCGGTGCATCAGTTCGTCGAGGCTGTGCTCGGCGAGCTTGAGTGAATAGTAGATCGAGCGCGGGAAAAGCCGGTCCAGCAACATGAATTCGACGACGCGGTTGGCGTCGAGCACACCCCGATAGGTGCGCAGATAGGTGTCGTGCGCACCGGCCGAGCGCAACACCGTCACCCACGCCGGGGAGGATGCACTGTCACCGACCCGGGACAGCAGAAGGCGCACCGTCATGTCGACCCGCTCGATGGCGCGGCCGAGGACCAGGAACCGGTAGCCGTCGTCGCGGGACAACGTCGAGTCGGCCAGCCCGGCGAACATCGCCGCGCGGCCCTCGATGAAGCTGAAGAACTCGTGCGGGCCCAGCCGCCGCGCCGCGCGCTCGCGTTCGGCCAGCGCGTTGTAGGTGGTGTTCAGGCATTCCCACATGTCGGTGGACGTGACTTCCCTTGCCGAGCGGGCGTTTTCGCGTGCAACGGAGATCGCGTCGACGATCGAGCAGCCACCTTCCAGCCCCCGGCTGAATGCCACCAGGTCGGTCAGCGACCACAGGTCGAGCTGATGTTTGGGCGGTTCGATGCCGAGCACCTGTAGCAGCATCCGCGACGTCTGGTCGGGGTCCACGCTCGAGTCCTCGAGCAGCTGGTGGACGGTGACGTCGAGGATGCGGGCGGTGTCGTCGGCGCGTTCGACGTAGCGGCCGATCCAGTACAACGCTTCGGCGTTGCGGGCCAACATCAGCGCATCACCGCCTGCTGCTGCTGTTGCTGCTGCTGGCCCTGCTGTTGCTGGCCGGACTGCTCAGGGGCCTTCTCGGCCGCGGCCGCCTTGACCGGCTTGGGCAGCTTGCGGACGATCTCGGCGGCGCCCAGCTCGCGGGCGGCCACCGATGAGCGCGACGCCAGCACCCAGGTGTCCTTGGATCCGCCGCCCTGGCTGGAGTTGACCACTAGCGAGCCCTCGGTGAGCGCGACACGGGTCAGCCCGCCCGGCAGCACCCACACCTCCTCGCCGTCGTTCACGGCGAACGGACGCAGGTCGACGTGGCGGGGGGCCAGAACGTCGCCGACCTTGGTGGGCACCGTCGAGAGCTGGACCACCGGCTGCGCGATCCAGCCGCGCGGGTCGCCCAGGATCTTCCTGCGGATGGTCGCCAGCTCCTTCTCCGACGCGTCGGGCCCGAACACGATGCCGTAGCCGCCGGAGCCCTCGACGGGCTTGATCACCAACTCGTCGATGCGGTCGAGCACCTCTTCGCGCTCCTGCTCCAACCAGCAGCGCAGTGTGTCGACGTTGGCCAGCAGCGGCTTCTCGCCCAGGTAGTACTCGATGATCGTCGGCACGTAGGTGTAGACCAGCTTGTCGTCGCCGACGCCGTTGCCGACCGCGCTGGAGATCACGACGTTGCCGGCGCGGGCGGCGTTGAGCAGGCCGGCAACCCCGAGCACCGAGTCGGGCCGGAACTGCATGGGGTCCAGGAAGTAGTCGTCGATGCGGCGGTAGATGACGTCGACCTGGCGCTCGCCGGAGGTGGTGCGCATGTAGACGGTGTTGTCGCGACAGAACAGGTCGCGGCCCTCCACGAGCTCCACACCCATCTGCCGGGCGAGCAGCGAGTGCTCGAAGTAGGCGGAGTTGAACGGCCCTGGGGTCAGGACGACGACGGTGGGGTCGGCCTCGTTGGTGGCCGCGGCGTTGCGCAGCGCCCGCAGCAGGTGCGAGGCGTAGTCGCCGACGGCGCGCACCCGGTGCGTGGCGAACAGGTTCGGGAAGACCCTGGCCATGGTCCGCCGGTTCTCCATGACGTAGGAGACCCCGGACGGTGAGCGCAGGTTGTCCTCCAGCACCCGGAAGGTGCCCTGCGCGTCGCGGATCAGGTCGATCCCGGCGACGTGGATGCGCACGCCGTTGGGCGGGTTGATGCCGGCCGCCTGCCGGTGGAAGTGCTCGCACGAGGTCACCAACCGGCGCGGGATCACACCGTCGCGCAGGATCTCCTGGTCGCCGTAGATGTCGTCGAGATAGAGCTCTAGGGCCTTGACCCGCTGGGTGATGCCCCGCTCGAGGCGCGACCACTCGGCGGCGGAGATGACCCGCGGGACCAGGTCAAGGGGAAACGGCCGCTCCTGGCCGGACAGCGAGAACGTGATGCCCTGGTCGATGAAGGCCCGGCCCAGGGCCTCGGCGCGTGCGCCGAGCTCGTCGGTGTCCGACGGGGCGAGCTCGGCGAAGATTCCCTTGTACGGCCCACGGACGTTGCCCTGGGCGTCGAACATCTCGTCGAAGGCCTTCGCGTAGGAGCCCAGGTTGTTGTAACCGCCGAAGATGTGGTCATGTTGACGGGGCTGTCGGGCCCCGTTGCGCGACGACCGGCTGGCTTCGGAGGGCAGGGTACGGAGGCTCACCCGTCACATGCTGCACCACGATCGCCGTTTCGGCAGGTTAGTGCGGTCCATTTTGGGTCATTACGCCGTTCGCTGGTACCCTGAATAGTCGCTGCCCGAGGGCCTGACGGCCCCGGCAAGACAGACACCCCGAGCTTGAAAACGAAGAGGACATACACGCGTGGCCAACATCAAGTCGCAGCAGAAGCGGATTCTCACCAACGAGCGCCGCAGACTGCGCAACAAGTCGGTGAAGAGCTCGCTTCATACCGCGATCCGCGCGTTCCGTGAGGCTGCCGCCGAGGGCGACAAGGACAAGGCCGGCGAACTGCTGACCGCGACCAGCCGCAAACTGGACAAGGCCGCCAGCAAGGGCGTGATCCACAAGAACCAGGCGGCCAACAAGAAGTCTGCTCTCTCGCAGACCTTCAACAAGCTCTGATCAGTCCCGGCCGCTTCCGGCGGCCAGTTGCGCAACCTTGCGCACCGCATCTTCCAATGCATAGTCGGCGTCGGCTGCTGCGCCCTTGACGTCGGCGTTCAGCGCCGCCACCACCCGAATCGCGGTGGCGACCTTGTCCCGCGACCAGCGCCGCGACTGCTTCTGCGCCTTCTGGATGCGCCAAGGCGGCATTCCCAGCTCGGAGGCCAGCCGGTACGGGTCACCGGAGAGCGGCCCGACCCGGGCGATGGCGTGGATCGCCTCGGCGAGCGCGTCGGCCAGCACCACGTGCGGAACGCCGCGCATCATCGCCCAGCGCAGCGCCTCGGTCGAACCGGCGACGTCACCCACGACGGCCTTGTCGGCGATGTCGAAGCCGGACACCTCGGCCTTGCCGCTGTGATAGCGCCGGACCGCGACGGCGTCAACGTGCCCGCCGGTGTCGGCGACCAGCTGTGAACAGGCCGAGGCCAGCTCGCGGATGTCGGAGCCGACCGCATCGAGCACGACGCTAACGGTGTCGTCGTCGACCTTGACCTTGAGGACACGGAACTCGGCGCGCACAAAATCTGCCCGCTCGGCGGCCTTGGTGATCTTCGCGCAGGGATGGACCTCGGCGCCGAGCTTCTTGAGCTGATCGGCGAGCGCCTTGGCGCGCCCCCCGCCGGAATGCACGACGACCAGCACCGTCCCGGGCGGCAGGTCCGCGGCCGCCGAGGCGATCAGGTCGACGGCGTCCTTGCCCGCTTCAGCGGCCGACTCCAGGACGACGACCCGCTCGTCGGCGAACAGCGACGGGCTGAGCAGTTCGGCCAGTTCGTTGGTGGACACTTCACCGGCGCGCAGCCGGTTCACCGGCACGTCGTCGGTGCCCGCGGCGGCGCGCGCGGCGCGCAGCACCTGACCGATCGCACGGTCGACCAACAGTTCCTCGTCACCCAGGATCAGATGCAGACCGGCCACTGTCGCGCTCACGCTCCGATCGTTTCACGTTGCGCCGACAGCGACCGACACCGACCACGACCAGAACACCGACGGTGCCGACGGCCAGCACCCCGACCGGCCCGGACGGCACGGTGACGGCCGCGCCGGGAACCTCGCCGGCCCAGCGGGCCACCTGCAGCAGCCACCACAGCTCCGGCCCGGTGAACCGGATCAGCAATCCAGCGCCCGCCGCCCACAGCGGACACAGGGCCGCGGCGGCGGTCCCGAGCACGGTGATCGGTGGAATCACCACTGCCACAGCAATATTCGCGAGTACCGCGATCAGGCTCAGTTGTCCGGAGATGGCCACGACCAGCGGTGCGGTCACCAGCTGGGCGGCCAGCGCGATGCACACCGCGTCGGCGAGCGCCTTGGGCCAGCCGCGGGTGACCAGGCGGGCCGACCAGATCGGGGCGAGCACCACCAGCGCGGCGGTGGCCGACACCGACAGCGCGAACCCGACGTCGACAGCTAACTGCGGCGCGGCGACCAGCAGGGCCAGCACCGCGGCCGACAGGACGGGGATCGCCTGGCGGCGCCGGCCGGCCAGCACGGCCAGCAGCGCGAGGGCACCCATCACCGCCGCGCGCAGCACGCTGGCCGTCGGCTGCACCACGATGACGAACGCAACCAGCGCCGCGGCGGCCAGCGCGACGGCCGGGCGCGGTCCGACGAACCGCGCCGACAACAGCACCGCCCCGCACACGATCGTGACGTTGGCCCCGGAGACCGCCGTCAGATGGGTCAGGCCCGCGGTACGGAACTGCGCGGTGGTGGCAGGCGGGACCGCCGAGGTGTCGCCCAGCACCAGACCGGGCAGCATCGCGGCCTGATCGGCGGGCAGCACCTGCAGAGCTGTGGCGGCGAACCGGGACCGCACCGTGTGCGCCACCCGCTGCACCGCCGAGGCCTGACCCAGAACCGGTTCACCGGAGGCGTTCAGGACGGCCACGGTCAGGTCGCGGCGGGTCGGGCGACCGATGCGCGCCCGGAACCGGGCCGGCTGCCCGGCGCTGAGCTCACCGAACCCCAGCACGGGCGCGAAAACGACCACCCGCCCGGAGATTTCACTGTCGCCGAGCCGGTTGAGGTTGGCGCGGAACATCAATCGGCCATTGCCCAGTGACCGCGGGCTCTCCGTCGGGGTCACGGTGAGCGAGGCCGCCGTCCCGAACCGGTGCGCGATCGGGTGCTCGCGCACTGCGGCGTCGCGCAACGCGACGGCCACGCCGAAGCCCGCGCCGATCACCGCGGTGCCGATCACCGCAACGGCGGCCGAACGAAGCGCCGGGGTCACCGCGCTTCGCCACCACACCAGCGCCACCCAGGCAGCGGCGGCGATCGCGCACGCCGCGGCGAGCTGCGCGCCGATGGACCACACGATGCCCGCGGCGGTCACCGTCCACGCGGTGAGCGCCGCAGGCACCAGCCGAAGATCCAGTCGCGCCGCAGGCTCGGGATGCACCGCTCAGACCCGCACCAGTGCCCGCAGCTTCTCCAACCGCGCGGTCCCGATCCCGTCCACCTCGCTGAGTTGGTCGACACTGGCGAACTTCCCGTTGGCGTCGCGCCAGGCCACGATCGCGGCCGCGGTGACCGGACCCACGCCCGGAAGCGTGTCGAGTTGCTCCACGGTCGCGGCGTTGAGGTCGAGCGGCTCCGCGGGCTTGCCGCTGGTCGGGGCCGGCCCGCCAGGCGGCTGAGGCCCGCCGCTGACCGAACTGCCCAGGGCGCTCGGCTGTCCCGCCGGTGTGGAGATGCCGACGACGACCTGCTCACCGTCGGCGAGGTGGCGGGCGAGGTTGAGCCCCAGCATGTCGGCGCCGTCGAGCGCGCCGCCGGCCGCCGACACCGCGTCGGCGATCCGCGCTCCCGGAGCCAGGGTGACCAGGCCCGGCTTGGTGACCAGGCCGACGACGCTGACGACGACCGGCTGGTCGGGTGCGGCGCTGGAGCGCGGGGTCGCCGACGACACCATCTCCACCGGCGGCAGCTTGGCGGACATGATCGGGGCGGGATCGTCGCGCACGAGGCTGAACACGGTGATGAGTACGGCGATCGAGGCGATCACGGCCAGCGCGACGCCGCCGGCCCGGCCCGGGTCGGCCCGGATCGCCGCCAGCAGCCGCTCGCGCCGCTGCGGGCGGCTGTCGGGAATCCAACTCGGTGTCAGGTCCTCGTCATCCGGTTCCTCGTCCCCGCCGGAGTCGGCGGGGCCGGAAAGACGGGCCAGCGGGTGATCGGTTCGCATGGTCCCGACGGTAGGGGCGCGATCAGACCGCGACGGCCGACACGAGCGGCCCGCACGACGACCCTGTGCATGAAGTCCGAACTGTGCACACGCTCGCCGGGTCAGGCCACCGCAGGGTTGTACGGCGATGCCACCGGCGGGCGTGCCCGCAGGCCGGGATCGGAGGCCACCACCGCCTCGGGGCGCACGCGCACCCGCCGGCCGGTCCCGCCGTCATCCCCCGCGGTCCCGGGGTCCGTCCACTCGACGACCGCCGTTCCGGACAGCTGCAGCGCCCGGCCCGTGGCGAAGTCGAAGAACAGCAGTGCCGCCGAGTCGTCGACGGCCAGGTTGCCGAGGCTGTTGAACATGTTGTTGCCGGGATAGTCCGGCCACCACAGTTGCGAGCCGTCGACCCGCACGAATCCCGGCGTTCCGCCGCGGTGCGACGCGTCGGCCCCGCGGTCCGGGTGGACGGTGCCCAGGAAGAAGGTGTCGGCGCGCGCGATCAGCGCGCTGTCCTCGGCGCTGAGCCGGTCCCGGTGGACGGATCGGGCCGCCGACACCGCTGCGCCGGACTGGACCGTGCGCTGCTGAATGTACTTGGGGCAGTTGCCGAAAGCCTGCTCCACTTCGATCTCCAGCCCAGCTGGGCTGACGTGCACCAGGGTGCCGTTGACGCGCATCCGTCTTCGGGTGGCGAACTCGATGGCGATCAGCCCGACGGGCTGACCGGCCGGCAGGTGCCGCAGCGGGTCTCCCTCCGGGGGCGCCGCGATCACGGTCAGGGCACCGGCGTGGACCCGCAGGAATCCCGGAGCGCCACGCAGCGGGGACGTCCACAGCCGGTGATCGCCGTCGCGGGCGGTGATCACCGCCAGTTCACGATCGGCCAGAAAGCTCCGGATGCCGCCGTCGAGGTTGGGTTCGCCGAGCATCCCCGCGAGCCGGCTGGCTTCGCGTTGCACCTCAGCGAGGCGCTGGACGGCCAGTTCGCCGTCGTGGAAATTCTCCGGTGGCGCCATCGGGCACTCCAAGGGTCGTCGAGTTGTCCAGCACAACCAGGACCGGCGCGGTTTTCATCCGCCACCATGGTGTACAAAGCGTCAGGAGTGTTCACTGCCGTTGTCCGAGGAGGCTCACCCATGACCGCAACCGCCGACCGGCCGATCCGGGTCATCCAGTGGACCACCGGCAACATCGGCCGCCGATCGTTGCACGCGATCATCGGCCGCCCCGACATGGAGCTGGTGGGGGTGTTCGCCCACGGCGCCGACAAGGTGGGTGTGGACGCCGCCGAGTTGTCCGGCTGGCCAGAACCGACCGGCATCACCGCCACCAACGACATCGACGCACTGCTGGCCGCCAAGCCCGACGCGTGCTGTTACAACCCGTTGTGGCCCAATATCGACGAACTGGTCCGGCTGCTGGAGTCCGGGGTGAACGTGTGTTCCTCGGCGGCCTGGATCACCGGCGGCAAGCAGACACCGGAAGATCTCGACCGCATCCGAAAGGCATGCGAGACAGGCAATTCCACGATCTTCGGCAGCGGCGCGCATCCCGGTATGACGAACATGGTCGGGATGGTGCTCTCCGGCGCGTGTGAACGGGTCGACGAGATCCGCATCACCGAATCGGTGGACTGCTCGACCTACGAATCGGCCGGCACCCAATCGGCCATGGGCTTCGGCTGTGACCCCGACACCCCGGGACTGGCCGAAAGCGTGCGCCGCGAAAGCGAGGTGTTCGCCGAGTCGGCGGCCATGATGGCCGACGCCATCGGCGCGGACCTGGACCGGATGACGTTCGACGTCACGTTCACCCCTGCCACCGGAGACTCCGACCTGGGATTCATGACGATCCCCGAGGGCACCATCGGCGGCGTGTACGGCTACCACCGCGGCTGGGTCGGTGAGCGCAACGTGGTCAGCGTCGGGTTCAACTGGATCATGGGCAGCCACGTCACACCGCCCAAACCGCTGGAACACGGCCACGTCATCCAGGTGTACGGCGTGCCCAACATGCGCACGGTGCTGCACTGCCTGCCACCGAAGGACTGGACCGAGCCCGGCTTCATGGGGCTGGGGATGATCTACACCGCGATGCCGGTGACCAACGCCGTGCCGGCCGTGGTGGCCGCCCGGCCCGGGATCGTGACACTGGCCGATCTGCCGCCGGTGACCGGCCGGTTCGCCGCGTCCTAGTGCGACCAAGAATTGATCGCACCAGTTAGATTAGCTGAATAGTCTCATCGACTTATTCTCGACGGCATGCCGCACAAGACGGTGTCCAGTACCGAAGCAAAAGCCGGTCTCAACGCCCTGTTGGCTGAGGTCGAACGCACGGGCACATCGGTGACCATCACCAACCACGGCCGGCCCGTCGCAGTGCTCATGCCGGTACAGCAGACACCGCGGCGGTTCGGTCAGCTCCCGAACCCGATCGTTCCTGCCAACTTCGACGAGCCCTACCTGAGACGGAACTGGTTGCGTGGGAAGCAAACCCGTGATCAAGACTCGCCTCGGGCGCCTGGACGGCGAGTCCCTCCTGTCGGCCTGGTCTGACATCACAGCCGACATGACGGCCACGGAGCTACCGATCGAGGCGGCCGACACAATTTTCGCCGCTCGCCTGACATGGCAGCACCGCGACCCCTTTGATCGGATGCTCATCGCCCAGGCAACGCGACGCAGCCTCACCGTCGCCACTCGCGACGAGCAGATATTGCGAGCCGCCCTCACGCCAACCCTGAAAGTCTGATCGCGCCAACAGGATCACCGATCGATCGCCGCCACCACGCCCAGCGCGCCGGGCCCCACGTGCACGCCAAGCACCGGCCCCAGGTCGGTGACGACGATGTCGCCGCACCCCGGTAGCGCCGAAGACAAGGTCGCCGCGAGGTCGGCCGCGGCGTCGGGGTTGGCGATGTGGTGCACGGCCAGCGCGGCGCGCTGCTCCCCTACCACCGCAAGCACCTGCTCGACCATCGCGGTCACCGCTTTGGATGCGGTGCGCACCCGCGCAAGCAGCACCAGCCGGCCCTGTTCGTCGATGCGCAGCAGCGGCTTGAGCGCCAGCGCGGTCCCCAGCCACGAGGCTGCGGCGCCGATGCGTCCGCTGCGGCGCAGATTGTCCAGGCGGTGCACGACGATGAAGCTGTGGACGCGGCCGACGGCGGATTCCGCCTCGGCGGCAACAGAATCGAGGTCGGATCCGGAGTTCGCGGCGCGGGCGGCGGCCAGCGCGACGAACCCGGTGCCCATCGCCGTGGACTTCGAGTCCACCACCCGCACCGATCCGCCGAACTCGCCGGCCGCGTACTCAGCCGCGCCGAGCGTGCTCGACAGGGCGCCGGAGATGTGCACGGCGACAACGCCGTCGCCCCCGCTGTCCTGCAATGCCTGCCGGTAGGCGGCGGTCAGTTCGGCGGGAGTCGCCCCAGCCGTCGTGACGTGGCCGCGCTGATACAGGTCCGGCGGCACCGGATCGACCCCGTCGCGCAGATCGTGCCCGTCGACCAGAATATGCAGCGGCACAACGTGAATCCTCCATTTGTCGACCACCTCGGCGGGGATTCGTGCCGAGGAATCGGTCACCACGACTACCGCCATGGGTCAGGCGTGTGGCTTCTCGTGCGGCACACCGGCCTCGGCGAGCGCTTTGAGCATCAGTTCGGCGACGGCCGCGTGCGCCTCGAAATTCCAGTGGATCCCGTCCGGATTGCCGCGGCCCGCCAGAATCTCTTCGGCGACGGCCTCTTTGAGGTCCACCAGCGGGATGCCATGCTCGGCGGCCCAGTCGGTGATCGCGGAGACCGTTCCCGGCCGGCCGTGGTGCGCATGGCCATAGGTGGGTGCGATGTGCACCGATGGCAGCGAGGCGACGATCGGGATTCCTGGCCGGTTGAAGTCGATTGCCCCGCGGGTCATCTCGAGGTACTCGACAGTCAGGTCGGGCGGTAGCGCCGAACGCGCCATCGGCGAGAACCGCGGCTGCACCCAGCCGTAGCCGTCGCGCACCCACCGGCGCAACCACGGCGGCCGCACGTAGCGGATCAGTTCGCGCATCGCGGTGGGCAGCGGGGAGGGCAGCGAGTCCATCCCGCTGGTCGCGAAGATCACCGCACCCGCACGCGGCAGCGCCGCCCACGCTCGCGGATCCTGGGTGGCGGCCCACCACACGTCGCGCGACGTCCAGCCGATCCGTCCGATCAGTTCGAGATCCCAACCCAGCTGGGAGGCAACGAGGTTGGGCCAGATTCGCGGGTCGTCGGCGGGCAGCCCGCCTTGCGGGCCGTAGTAGGACAGCGAGTCGGCGAAGACGAGCAGGGCGCTAGAGGACATCGTTGGCCACCTGGGCCGACGCGTTCCACACGTCCAGGCGCCACCGCAGGTCGCTGAGGTCCGCGTCGTCGTCACCGTGCCCGGACAACTGGGCCCAGCTGGCGTTGCCCATCCCGCCCAGCACCGGCCAGCTGTCGACGGGCAGATCGAGCAGGGCAGCGGTCAGCGCGGCGATCAGCCCGCCGTGGGCGACGAGCACCACCGGCCGGTCAGGATCCTCGATCCCCCACTCCCCCTCGGCGGCAACAAGTTCGGCGACCAGCGGCACGCTGCGGTCGGCGACGTCGATGCGGCTCTCCCCGCCGTGCGGGGCCCACGTGGCGTCGTCGCGCCAGGCCAGCCGCGCCCCTGGCGCGGTGGCGTCGACCTGCTGGTGGGTCAGGCCCTGCCAGTCGCCCAGGTGGGTCTCGCGCAGCCGGGTGTCGACGTGCACCGAGACCGGTGCGCTCACCCAGGGCCACGGCGGTGTCGTAGGCGCGGCGCAGATCCGACGACACGATCAGCAGCGGCTGACGTTTGGCCAGCACCTCGGCGGCGGCCACGGCCTGGGCGCGACCCAGGTCGGTCAGCTCGCTCTCCAGCTGACCCTGCATCCGGCTGCCGGCGTTGTAGTCGGTCTGACCGTGGCGCAGCATGACCAACCGGCGCACCCTCACGGCGCCTCCCCGGCTGCCACGTCGTCGAGGTTCACCTCGACCAGTGGGCAGTCCCGCCACAACCGGTCCAGCGCATAGAAGCTGCGCTCCTCCTGATGCTGGATGTGCACGACGATGTCGACGTAGTCCAGCAGTACCCAACGGCCTTCCCGGGCACCCTCCCGGCGGGCCGGCTTGTATCCGGCCAGGCGCATCTTCTCCTCGACCTCGTCCACGATGGCGTTGACCTGCCGCTCGTTGGACGCCGAAGCGATCACGAACAGGTCGGTGATCACCAGCTGACCGGAGACGTCGATGACGACGACGTCCTGGGCGAGCTTGGACGCCGCGGCGCGCGCGGCGACTTCTGCCATCCGGATGGCTTCGGCGGACGCGGTCACTGGGGTCCCTCCTCGAGGGTTGCGGCGGCCACCCGGCCCAGCCGGCCGAGGTCGCGGTAGAGGCCGCGCTTGGCGACGTATTGCACGACGCCGTCAGGCACCAGGTACCAGATCGGTCGGTCCTTGGCGGCGCGAGCGCGGCAGTCGGTGGACGAGATGGCCAGGGCCGGCACTTCGACCAGGCTGAGCGCCTCCTCGGGCAGCTGGTCGAAGGCCGACACGATGTGCTGGGCGTTGAGCTCGTAGCCGGGCCGGCTGACCCCGACGAACTTCGCCAGCGCGAACAGTTCCTCCCAGTTCTGCCAGGACAGGATCGAGGCGAGCGCGTCGGCGCCGGTGATGAAGTACAGCTCGGCGCCGGGGTTCACCGCCCTCAGGTCGCGCAGCGTGTCATTGGTGTACGTCGGGCCGCCGCGGTCGATGTCGACCCGGCTTACCGAGAACCGCGGATTCGACGCAGTGGCGATGACCGTCATCAGGTAGCGGTCCTCCGGCGGGGTCACCTCGCGGGACTTTTGCCACGGCTGGCCGGTGGGCACGAACACCACTTCGTCCAGCTCGAACAGGTCGGCGACCTCGCTGGCCGCGACCAGGTGGCCGTTGTGGATGGGATCGAAGGTCCCACCCATCACACCGAGCCTGCGCCGAGCCGAAGAAACCACGATTGACCAGCTTACTGGGAGCCGGTCGCGGCTCAGACCGGCAGCAGCTGGTCGATCACGGCGGCCAGCTGTTTGGCCGACCGGCATTCGTGCATGGTGATGACGTCTTCATAGCGCGGCACCGCCGAGTCGCCGCTGCCCCACAGGTGCCGCGGTTCGGGGTTGAGCCAGTGCGCGTGCCTGCTGGCGTTGACCATGTGGGCCAGCACGTCGACGGCCGGGCTGCGATAGTTGGTGCGGCCGTCGCCGAGGACCAGCAGCGAGCTGCGCGGCGAGAGCACGTTGTGGAAGTTCTCGGTGAACGAGACGAACGCGTTGCCGTAGTCGGAATGCCCGTCGCGGGTGTAGACCCCGGCCTCGCGGGTGATGCGCTGGATCGCGACCGCCAGGTCGGCGTCGGGCCCGAACAGGTGGGTCACCTCATCGGTGGTGTCGATGAACGCAAAAACCCGCACCCGGGAGAACTGCTGACGCAGCGCGTGCACCAACAGCAGCGTGAAGTGGCTGAATCCGGCCACCGACCCCGATACGTCGCAGAGCACCACGAGCTCGGGGCGGGCCGGCCGCGGCTTTCGCAGCACGACGTCGATCGGCACCCCGCCGGTGGACATCGACTTGCGCAGCGTCTTGCGAAGGTCGATCGCGCCGGCGCGGGCCCGCCTGCGCCGCGCGGCCAGCCGGGTGGCCAGCATCCGGGCCAGCGGCGAGACCACCTTGCGCATCTGGCGCAGCTGGTCACCGGAGGCCCGCAGAAATTCGACGTTCTCGGCCAGCTGCGGAATGCCGTACATCTGCACATGGTCGCGGCCGAGCTGCTCAGCGGTGCGCCGCTTGGTCTCGTCCTCCACCAGCCGGCGGAGCTGCGAAATCTTCTGCGCAGCAAGCGCTTTGGCGATCTGCTCCTGGGTGGGGCTGGGGTCGTCGCCGTGCGGGGCGAGCAACCCGGCCAGCAGTCGGCCCTCCAGCTCGTCCAAACCCATGGCCTTGAGCGCCTGATACGACGAGTACGACGGTCCGCGGCTGGAGGGGTAGCGGC
>Ga0209254_10000931_pt1 | contig 25723 bp, 24 predicted proteins | sample FrelakmetDIP11DI_FD_187148 | JGI IMG/M metagenome (GOLD analysis project Ga0209254, IMG submission 187148) | Freshwater lake sediment microbial communities from the University of Notre Dame, USA, for methane emissions studies - DIP11 DI (SPAdes)... | ecosystem: Environmental > Aquatic >...
GCTAGGAGCGTGTCGGGCATAGGCCGCGGAGTGCGGTACCCTCGTTGGGGACATGTGCCGCACTCCGCTGCTCCCGGGGCCCGCATGAGCGCGATCGCGCGCAGGGGGATCCGCTACGCCACCGCGATACTGATCGTGGGCTCGGTCGCGGCGCTGGTCGTCGTCGGCGTGCAGCGGTCGCGGAGCATGGCGCGCCCGGCCGGGGATCGAACGCCGCCGGTGGCCGAGGGCGAGGTCGACGACCCCGCGATCGGCATCTACACCGGCTTCGAGTATGTCGAGAGCATTGCCGGCAAGGCGATCTTCGCCCTGCGCTCGCTGCGGACGCTGGGGCGGTCGTCGGGCTGGCATGAGATCGAGGGCGTTCAACTCCAGCTGTACGACGCCGGCGTGGCCGGCCCGGTGGTGACGGCGGCGGCGGCGAGCTTCAACGTTGAGACCCGCGACGCAGAGCTGCGCGGCCCGATCCACGTCAGCTTCCCGAGCGGGGGCACGGTCACGACCCAGAGCGGCCACTTCGAGGCGAGCAGCCGCCGGTTCGTCACCGATTCCGAGGTCGTGTTCATGAGCCGCGGCACCGTCGCCGAGGCCGGCCAGGCGATGTACCTGATGAATGAAGATCAGCTCGTGCTCGCCGAGGGCGCGCTGCTGACCTCGGGTGGGACGACGCTGCTGGCCGACACGATCGTGTACCAGCGGGGACGCGGCACGATCGAGTTCCCGCACGGGTGCAAGGTTGTCCAGGGGGAGGCGTGGATCGTGGCACCCTCCGCGACCGTGGAGCTGGCCGAGCCGGAAGGACCGCCGCAGCGGGTCACCTTCCGGGGAGGGGTCAAGGCTCGCGGTCCGGGCGACGGGGGTCGCGGCGGCAGCGAGCTCGTGGCGGAGACCGTGGTCGCGGAGCGCGACGGCCACGGGAACTGGCAGATCGACGCCTCGACCACCGGCGAGTGGGTGTCGGTGGTGTTGCGCGGGAGCGACGCGTTCTTCGAGCGGAGGCTGAGGACGCGCATCCTGCGCGGCGTGCTCGCGCCGGGCGGCCCGCTCAACCTGCGCGCTGACGACGGCGTCTGCCTGGAGGAAATCCCGGTCGACGCCGAGCCCCGGTCGGCGGAGGCGGTGGCCGCGCGGGTCTGGTTCAAGGACGGCCTCGCCACGGACATGCAGCTCGAGCAGCAGGTGGTGATCCGCGGCGAGGGCATCGAGGCAACGGGTTATCGGGCGCGCTTCTCATCGATCGCGGGGATCACGATGCTCCACGGCGACCCGACCGCCCCCGAGCGAGCGTCGGTGACATCGCCGCGCGGGCGCATCACCAGCGATCAGATTCAGATCAGCGACCGCGACCGCCGACTGGAGGCGCGGGGCAAGGTCCAGGGTTCGCTCAGCAAGGTCGCGATCCTCGGCAGCGAGAGCGGCGACGGCGACGGGCCGCTTCACTTTGCGGCGGAGCTGCTCGAGGTGACCGGCTCCGGCGCGAGCTACCGGCTGCGGGACGGCGCGCGGCTCTGGCAGGGCCAGCGGCTGCTGACCGCCGACGACGTGTCCTACCGCGAGGAGGCGGGCGTCATGGAAGCGTCCGGACACGTGCGAGCGACCTTTCCTTCGAGTCAGGTCGACGGCTCCGAGGCGCCCGCTGGCGAGGTTGTGATCGCAGCCAGGTCGTTGACCTACGAGCGGTTCGGCGGGCGCGCCGTGTTCAGGGGCGACGTCCGCTACAGCGACCCCGACAATGTGCTTTCGGCGACCGAGCTCGCCGCCGAGTTCGACGAGCAGAACGAGATCCGGAAGGTCGAGGCGACCGGCGACGTCGAGCTGCGCGAGCTCGCCACCGGAAGAATCATGACCGCGCAGCATGCGATCCGTGACGTGGAGCAGGGGACAGTGGTCGCTACCGGATCACCGGTGCGCCTCGAGGATGCCACCGGTTCGGCGGTGTCGAGCTCTTCGTTGACCTGGAATCAGGCGGATGGTAGTGTCACCGTCGCCGGCGGCACCGAGACCATCTACTACCCGGAGGAGGGGCGCTGAGTCCGCAAGCTCTCGATCTGGTCGCCGACGGGCTGCGTAAGTCCTACCGCGGACGAAAGGTGGTTGATGGCGTTTCGCTGGGCATAGCGGCCGGCGAGATCGTCGGCCTGCTCGGCCCGAACGGCGCCGGCAAGACCACCTGCTTCTACATGATGGTCGGCCTGGTTGAGCCTGACGGCGGCCGGGTGATGCTGGGCGAGGACGACATCACGTCCTGGCCGATGTTCCGCCGCGCGCGCGCCGGCGTGGCCTACCTCGCGCAGGAGCCCAGCGCGTTTCGGCGGCTCGACGTCCAGGACAACATCTGGATGGTGCTCGAGGCGCTCGGCACGGACGCCGCCGAGGCGCAGCGGCGAATCGACGGGCTGCTTGAAGACTTCGGTCTGAGCGCCCTGCGGCACCAGCGCGCCGAGACGTTGTCCGGCGGCGAGAGACGCCGACTCGAGGTCGCCAGGTCGCTCGCCATCGACCCCACCTTCATCCTGCTCGACGAGCCGTTCGCCGGCATCGACCCGCTCGCGGTGATCGATCTGCAGCGCATCATCAGCCATCTCAAGTCATTGGGAATAGGCGTTTTAATTACTGATCACAACGTTCGCGAGACGTTGAAGATCACGGATCGCGCCTATATAATCAAGGACGGCAAGATTTTTGCTACGGGGGATCCAGTTGGGCTGTCCGACAACGAGGACGTGCGGCGGATCTACCTGGGAGAAGAATTCCGTCTGTGAGTCGGTCGTTGCCGCTTACAGTGACCGTGCCGTGATCTCGAGCTCTCACAACCATGGCCCTTGAACAGAAGCTCCGGCTGAAGCTCGCCCAGCGGCTCGTCATGACGCCGTCGCTGCAGCAGGCGATCAAGCTGCTGCAGCTGTCGCGCCTGGAGCTCGAGGAAACGCTCTCCCAGGAGATCCTGGAGAACCCGATCCTGGACGTCGACGAGGCGGCAGAGGAGCCCACCCTGAGTGAAGACCTGACCGCTGCCGCTGGGGCCGAGAGCCAACCAGCGGACGGTGGTGGGGAGGAGGCGGCAGCGGCCGCGGAAGAGTCCGCCTCGCCGCTCGTCGAGCCGACCGGGGACGAAACGGGAGCGGCGGCAGCGGACGAGGCGCCGCTGCCTTCGGCTGAGGAAACCTACGACGACATCGATGTCGAGGCGTTCTTCTCGGACTACCTGGGAGACGGCCGCTCCGAAGGCCCGTCGATGGTCTCGTTCGACCGCGACGATGAGATGCCCCTCGAAAACGTGGTGTCGGCGGCGCCGGACCTTTCCGCCCACCTCATCTGGCAGCTCCACCTCGTCGACTGCCCTCAGGACCTCGTCGAGGCCTGCGAGTTCATCATCGGGAACCTCGACGAGGATGGATTCCTGGGCGCGAGCGACGATGAGATCGAGCGGGCGTCCGGGCTCCCGCCGGAACGAATCGCCGAGGCGCTGACCCTCGTTCGCTCGCTCGACCCGACCGGGGTCGGGGCGCGCACGCTGCAGGAGTGCCTCATCCTGCAGATCGACGCGCTGGCGAGATCGGCGTCCGACGACACCGAGATGGCGCTGCTCGGGAAGGTGCGCGAGGTCGTCGCGGAACACTGGCACGAGCTGCTCCATCAGCGCTGGGAGAGGATCGCCGCCGCCATGGGCTGGGAGGTCGCGGACCTCAAGCCGGTGCTCGACGTGGTCCAGCGCCTGGAGCCGAAGCCGGGGCGCGGCTACACCAGCGAGCGGAGCCAGTACATCGAGCCCGATGTCTACGTTCACGAAAAGGACGGCGCGTACACGGTCACACTCAACGACAACGGCCTACCGAAGCTCCGGATCAACTCGAGCTACGCCCGGATGCTGGAGGGCGGCGCGGTCGACCCTCAGGTCGGGCAGTACTTGCGCGAAAAGATGCGCAACGCGGTCTGGCTCATGAAGAGTATCGACCAGCGACAGCGAACCATCCACAAGGTCGCCCGCAGCATTGTCTCCTTCCAGCGCGAGTTCCTCGACGGCGGTATCGAGCACCTCCGCCCGATGGTCCTGCGCCAGGTGGCAGAAGACATCGGCATGCACGAGTCGACCATCTCGCGCGTTGTCAGCAACAAGTACATGTACACCCCCCGCGGTCTGTTCCCGATGAAGTTCTTCTTCCACTCGGGAGTGGACTCGGCGCGGGGCGAGAACATCTCGTCGCTGGTGGTCAAGGAGCGGATCCGCAAGTTGATCGAGGCCGAGGATCCGGCCCGCCCGCTGTCCGACTCCAAGATCATGAAGCTGCTGCAGCGGGAGGGCATCCGGCTCGCCCGCAGGACGGTCGCAAAGTACCGGGAGGAGATGTTTCTGGCATCATCGGACAAGCGCAGGAAAGTGTTCTGAAATGGGAGGACCCCGATGAAGATCGAGTACGTCGCGCGCAAGGTGGATCTGAGTGACGACGCTCGCCAGGTGGCCGAGAAGAAACTGGCCAAGATCAAGAAGTACTTCAACGACATCCTCGACGTTCGCCTCGAGCTCGCGCAGGAGCGCCATCTGTTCGTGGCTGACCTGCTGGTTCGGGGGAAGGACTTCGACATCAAATCGACCAGCCAGAACAAGGACCTCACCACCGCCATTCAGGACGCCGTTGACAAGCTCGAGATCCAGGCGCGGCGCGCCAAGACCAAGCTGAAGCACCACAAGAGCCGCACCGGCCGCGCCGAGGTACCGGCCGAGGCCCCCGAGGCCGAGCCTGAGCCCACCCCGGCGGGCGACGCGCGGATCGTCGAGCACAGCACGATCACCGTGAAGCCGATGAGCGTCGAGGAGGCGGTGATGCAGCTGGAGAGGTCGCGCAGCAACTTCCTGGTGTTCCGCAACTCCTCGAGCGATGCCATCAACGTTCTCTACCGGCGGACCGGCCATGACCTCGGCCTGATCACGCCAGAGTCCTGATGAATATCCGCGACCTCGCGGACCGCGACCGCATCGTGCTGGATGTCGCCGCACGAGACGTGATCGACGCGCTCCAGGTCGCCGCGACTGCTGCCGCGCCGAGACTGCAGAGCGAAGCCTCTGAGTTGGTGGCGGCGCTGCTCGCGCGCGAGCGCCTCGGCTCGACGGCGGTCGGCATGGGATTCGCCATCCCGCACGGCAAGGTCGACGGCGTGTCAACCGTCGACCTGTCGCTCGTGCGCTTCGCCGGTCCGGTCGACTTCAGCGCTCCGGATGACAGCCCGGTGCGCTTCCTGTTCGTGGTGTTCTCGCCTCCGGAGCAGCCGACCGCGCACCTGAAGATCTTGTCCCAGATCGCCCGCGTCCTGAAGCGGGAGGACCTGCGGCAAGCGCTGCTCGCGGCGCCCGACGGGGACGAGGTGATCGCCGCGCTACGCCGGGCGGCTGACGCGGAGGGACTGTGAACGCGAAGGGACGCTCGATTTCGGTGCGGAGGTTGTTCGAGGACGAGCGGCTGCAACCCATGCACCTCGAGGTCGCGGCCGGGGCAGCCGGCGTCGATCGTCGGTGGATCACCAACCCCCGCCTCCAGAAGCCGGGGCTCGCCCTCGCCGGCTACCTCCCGTACGTCAAGCCCGGCCGGGTCCAGATCCTCGGCGAGTCGGAGTACGCCTACCTGGCAACCATGGATCCGGGGGAGGCGGCGGCCCGGCTGATCCGGCTGGTCGAGCTCGAGGTGCCGTGCATCGTCTCCGCCAAGGGGCTAAGGCCGTCCGACGAGGTGCTGCGGCGATCCGACGACCTCGAGGTGCCGTTCCTGGCGTCGGCAACCCGGACCTCCGACCTGATCGGCGGGCTGTCCGCGTTCCTCGAGGAAGAGCTGGCGCCCCGGGTCCAGCTCCACGGTGTGCTGGTCGACGTGTTCTCGCTTGGCACCCTGATCGTCGGTGATGCCGGCATCGGCAAGAGCGAGTGCGCGCTCGAGCTGGTCTACAGAGGCCACCGGCTGGTAGCCGACGACCTGGTCGTGATCCGGCGCAACCACGCGAAAGGTCTGGTGGGATCGCCGCACGAGCTGCTCGAGAATTTCCTCGAGCTGCGTGGGGTCGGAATCATCGACCTGCGCAACCACTTCGGCATGACGGCGACTTCGCCTTCGATCCCGGTCTCACTCGTGATCCGGCTCGTGAAGCTGGGCCCCGACTCCCGGAAGATGGAGCAGAAGTGGCGCGAGCAGGTGATGGAGAACCCGCACTCGTGGCCGACGACGGAGGAGATCCTCGGTATCGAGATCCCGCTGTACACGATGGTTGTCGCGCCTGGCAGGGACCTCGCGATCATGGTCGAGACCGCCGTCCGGAAGTGCCTGCTCGCCCAGCGCGGCATTCAAGACGAGCGCGACTTCCTGGAGGCGATCAACGACATCGCCGCCAGGCGCGGCATCGACACCGACGAGGGCAGCGATGGCTGAACAGCTGTTCCGCGGACCGTTCGTGATCACCGGCCTGTCGGGCTCCGGCAAGACGGTGCTCAGCCGCAGCCTTGAAGATCTCGGCTACGTGTGCGTCGACAACATTCCGCTCGAGCTGGTGCCGGAGCTGTTCTCGACGTCGAAGGCGGAGCTCGAGAAGCTGGTCGTGGTCGTCGACGTGCGGACGCGCGGCTTGACCGAGAAGTTTGCCGAGATCGTCCGCGAGCTGTCGGAGGTCTGCAGCGCACTGCGGGTGGTCTTCGTGGAAGCGACCCCGATCGTTCTGATGCGGCGCTTCTCGATCGCGCGCCGGCCGCATCCACTGCGTGATCGCAGTCTCGAGCAGGCGATCGCGGACGAACGGGCATCGCTGATGCCGGTCCGGGAGCTGGCCCACCTGATCATCGACACCAGCCAACTCACCCCGCACGACCTCAAGCGCCAGATTCTGTTACTTGCCGGCTCGACGGACACCACGCAGAAGATGGTCGTGGCTGTCCAGAGCTTCTCCTACCTCCAGGGCGTGCCGGTCACTGCCAGCGTCGTGTTCGACGTTCGCTTTCTGCCCAACCCCTACTTCCAGGACGAGCTTCGCTCGCTGGCCGGCGACGACGAGGCGGTCGTCGAGTGGTTCGGTCGATTCCCGGAGGTTGGCGAGGCGATCGGCCGACTGGTGGACCTGCTACTCTACCTGCTGCCTCGTTACGCCCATGAGCTCAAGGCCGAGGTCACCATCGCGGTGGGGTGCACCGGCGGCCGGCACCGCTCAGTGTTCGTGGCGCAACGGGTCGCGGCGGCGATCCGCGAGGCTGGTTATGATGTCGTCGTCCACCACCGCGACAGGGACCGGTGGAGGTAGCCATGATCCCGGTGCTGGTGCTGACCCACGGTGATCTCGCGGTCGCCCTCCTCAACGCCGCGCGGACCATCGACCCGCAGCTCGCGGACCGGACCGAGGCCCTCGCACTGCCGTGGGACGTGGACTCGGACTCGGCGAGCGGGTCGCTGAAGCAGCGGCTGCGCGACCTCGACAAGGGCGAGGGCGTGCTCATCCTGACCGACATGTTCGGGGGGACGGCGACCAACGTGGCCCTTCCGTTTCTCGACCCGAATCGGGTCGAGATCGTGACCGGCGTGAACCTCCCGATGCTGGTGAAGCTGGGCTCGCTGCGCGGGCAGGAGCTACCGCTCGGGGAAATCGCCCTGCGGCTCACGGCCGCTGCGCAGAAGAGCATCCGCGTGGCCAGCGAGTTCCTGCGATCGAAGAACGTTCGCGCCGGCTGACGCTCACCCGCTACAATGGCGAGAACCGCACGGCCGCCCGGGTCACGCGGCCGAATAGTTGACCGTGCAGGAGTGTGATGGCATGACGCAGCAGCAGGTGGAGATCATCAACCGCCTCGGGCTCCACGCCCGCGCCGCGGCCAAGCTCGTGCACACGGCGAACGGTTTTCGATCCCAGGTCTATGTTGGCACCGGCGAGGAAGAAGTGAACGCCAAGTCGATTCTCGGGCTGCTTACTCTCGCGGCGACCAAGGGCACGCCCCTGATGGTGCGCGCGGAGGGAGAGGACGAGGAGGAGGCGGTGAGGGCGGTGGTCGCGCTGTTCGAGGGCCGGTTCGGGGAAGGGGAATGAGCCACACCTCGCTGTCCGGCATGGGCGTCAGCCCCGGGATCGCCATCGGCAAGCCGGTGATCCACGAGAGCCTGCCGATCTCCACGGTTCGCATCGGCCTGCCGCTCGCCGAGGTCGACGCCGAGGTCGCGCGCTTCCGCGACGCGGTTGCGACCGCCGTCGAGGGAATGCGAGAGAACCAGCAGCGAGCCTCGCGGCAGATGGGGGCGGAGTACGCCGGCATCTTCGAGGCCCACCAATTGATCGCCTCGGATCCGACATTCCTCGAGCCGGTCGAGGACATCATCCGCACGCAGCAGGTGAACGCGGAGTGGGCGCTCGACTCGGTCGTGGCCAGTTTCGTCAAGCGCTTCGAGGCCCTGCCCGACGCCCACCTCGCCGACCGCAAGCTCGACGTGCTCGACGTCGCCACCCAGATTCTCAAGGCGCTCCACGGCTTCGACCTCGGCGAGCTCCGGGCGCTCGACCACCCGGTGATCCTGGTGGCAAGCGACCTGTCGCCGTCAACGACGGTTCAGCTCCCGCTCGACAAGGTGCTCGGCTTCGTGCTCGAGATGGGCGGGCCGACCGCGCACACGACGATCATCGCGCGCTCGCTGGGGATCCCGGTGGTGGTCGGCGCCCACGGCGTCTGCCAGCTCGCGCAGCACGCGCAGCAGGTCGCGCTCGACGCCTTCGAGGGACGGATCGTGTTCGATCCGAACCCGGCTGAAATCAGCGAGTTCCAGTCACGGCAGCGGGAGCACCGGGAGCAGCAGGCGCAGCTGCTGCAGATGCGCTCGCTGCCGACCGTCACCCGCGACGGCCAGCCGATGGAGCTGATGGCCAACATCGACCTTACCGACGAGCTGAAGACAGCCGTCGACTGGAACGTGGTCGGGATCGGCCTCTACCGCTCCGAGTTCCTGTACATGAAGCTGAGCCCCAACCTGCCTTCGGAGGAGGACCACCTCGCGCTCTATCGCGACCTCGTGGAACGCATGGACGGACGGCCGGTCACGATCCGCACCTTCGACCTCGGCGGCAAGAAGCTGGCGCGTGAAGTGATCGGCGCGACCGAGGCCAACCCGGTGCTCGGGCTGCGCGGCATCCGCCTGTGCTTCTCCCAGCCGGAGTTCTTCCGGACCCAGCTGCGGGCGCTGCTCCGGGTGGCCGGCGAGTACCCGGCCGGTCGGGTCCAGATCATGTTCCCGTTGATTTCGGGCATCGAGGAGTTCCGGGTGGCCCGGCTGCTCGTGCGTCGGCTGTGTGCGGAGCTGCGACAGGAAGGGCGCAGCGTGCCGGACGGGATCCCGCTCGGGGCCATGGTCGAGGTCCCGTCGTCGGCCGTGATGGCTGAGGACCTCGCACGCGAGACCGACTTCCTGTCGATCGGAACCAACGACCTGATCCAGTACTCGCTGGCCGTCGACCGCTCCAATGAGCAGGTCGCGCATCTTTACCGGCCGACCAGCCCGGCGGTGCTGCGGATGATCGCCGGCGTCCGCGCGGCAGGGGACGCGGCCGGGGTTCCGGTGACGATCTGCGGCGAGATGGGCGCCGACCCCCTGATGGTGCCGCTGCTCGTCGGGCTCGGGCTGCGGCGATTCAGCATGAACCCGCAGGCCGTGCCGGTGGTGCGCGCGTTGATCCGACAGCTTTCGTACCGGGAGTCGGTGCAGATCGCGCGGCAGGCCCTCGCGATGGTGACCTCGCGCGAGGTCGAGGAGTTCCTGCTCGAGCGGCTTGCCATTGTGCTCGCGAAGACCAAGATTCGGGTGTAGGGTTGAGTCGATGGGGAGCGCGGCCGTGCGTTTCGTGGACAAGCCGTGGGGGCATGAGGAGATCTTCGCCCGTACCCACCGCTACGTCGGCAAGATCCTGTGCATCAAGGCCGGCGAGGCGCTCAGCCTGCAGTACCACCGCCGCAAGGAGGAGACGCTGCGGGTCCTCGACGGCGTGGTCGAGCTCGCCGCCGGTGACGGCCCCGATCGGCTGGTGACACATCGGCTCGAGGGCGGCGCCGTGTTCCACGTACCCCCAGGCACCCTCCATCGCCTGACGGCGGTCACCGACTGCCGCCTGTTGGAGGTCTCAACACCCGAGCTCGATGACGTGGTCCGGCTCGATGACCGCTACGGCCGGACCGGAACCAGTGACCCATGATGGGAAGGGGGGCGGCCATGGACCGGCACTTCGTGCAGACGATGATCGGGCTCCAGCTGGCGCTCGGGTTGGCGCTGGCGGCGGGCGTTGCCGCCGCGTCCGAACCCACGCCGACACCAACCCCGGCGGCAACCCGGACTCCGATCGTGATCACCGACGACAACCTCGCCGATTACGCCGCGCAGGGGCACCTCACGACCGCGGACGGCAACACTGCCACGTCGAAGTCCGCCGGGCGCCGGCCGGTTCATCGCACCGGCGGCGACGCCAACACCCGGATCGAGGATGCGGCCGCCGACGCGGAGGGCCTCGCCGCGGACGAGAAGCGGCAGTACTGGCGACGGCGCTACCAGCAGCAGCTCGAGCTCATCGCCTCGATCGAGGGCCAGATTGCGATCCTGGATCGCGAGATTCCAGGCCTTTGGCGTGACTTCTACGCTTGGGACGACCCGGCGTACCGCGATGGCGTCATCAAGGTCCAGCTCGACGCCGCGCTCGCGAGGTCGGAGCGTCTCAAGCAGCAGATCGGGGCCGAGCAGGAGCAGCTCACGAAAATCCGGGTCGAGGCGCGCAAGGCAGGCGCTGAGCCGGGGTGGTTCCGAGGGCTCGACGTGCCGACGCCGATCCCCACCCCCGGGAACTAGCGGGGACGCACGCCGGTTTCCGGAAGGGGAGCGAGCGCCGAGCCGGAGCGAGAATGAGATCTTATTTCATCGAGACCTGGGGCTGTCAGATGAACCAGCATGACAGCGAGCGGCTGGAGGGCCAGCTGCTCCGCCATGGTCTCGAACCAGCGGTCGAGGCTGCTCGCGCCGACCTCGTCCTGCTCAATACCTGCTCGGTCCGCGACCGCCCGGTGCGCAAAATCACCAGCCGGATCGGCGAGTTGGCACGGCGCACGCCGCCGCCCCTGGTTGGTGTCTGCGGATGCGTCGCCGAGCAGGAAGGACAGGCGCTGCTCGACCGGTCCCCGCTGGTCCGCTTCGTGCTCGGTCCCGGCCAGATCGGCCGCCTCGGCGAGGCGCTGCACGCGGCCGCTCGCGGCGATCGTGCGCTCCTGGTCGGATTCGACGCGGACTCCGACATCGACCGGCGCGAGGTGTCGCGCCGCAGCCCGACCCGCGGCATGATCACCGTGATCGAGGGCTGCGACGAGTTCTGCACTTTCTGCATCGTGCCCTACACCCGCGGGCGCGAGCGCAGCCGCCCGATGGGCGAGGTCCTCGACGAGGTGAACGGGTTGGTGGCTGCCGGCATGCGCGAGGTCGAACTGCTCGGCCAGACCATCAACTCCTACCGCTGCACCACAACCGGCGCCGACTTCGCCACGCTGCTGGACGCGGTCGCGGAGGTTCCGGGGCTCGACCGGGTCCGCTACGTCACCTCCCACCCCCGCCACTTCGACGACCGCCTGATCGAGGTGCTGGCGCGCCGTCCGGCCGTGTCGCGCTACCTGCACCTGCCAGTCCAGGCAGGATCGAATGGCGTTCTGCAGCGGATGCACCGCCGATACACCCGTGAGGAGTTCCTCGCCCTGGTGTCGCGCATCCGCAGCGCGGTGCCCGACATCAACCTGTCGACCGATGTCATCGTTGGCTTCCCCGGCGAGACCGACGAGGATTTCATCGCGACCCTGGACCTGATCGAGCGGGTCCGCTTCGGCCAGGTCTTCGGGTTCGCGTTTTCGCCGCGCCCCCGCACCCCGGCCGCCCGCTACCCTGACCAGGTGCCGGAGGCGGTCCGCAAGGAGCGGCTGCAGCGGTTGTTCGAGCTCACCGACCGGATCACGCTCGAGCTCAACCGGTCACTGGTGGGAACGCTGTCCAGGGTCCTGATCGACGGCAGAAGCCGCCGCAACCCGGAGGTCTGGCAGGGCAGGGGAGAGGACAACCGGGTCGTCAATCTCCCCCGCAATGGGGGTGCGAGCATCGGCGATGTGGTCGAGGTGCGGATCGTGCGCGCCGCGGCCCACTCGCTGATCGGCGAGGTCGAAGCCGGAGCGTTGCCACGGCTGCCGGTGCTGTCCCCGGCTTGACAAGCCGCCGTCCGGTCGACACATTGCAGGCATGCGCAAGGCCGCCGAACACCGCCCGCCGGTCCGGATGACGGTCCGGGCCCTGATCATGGACCCGGTCTCCAACATGCCGGTGGTGATCCTGCAGGACGACGACCAGACCAGCTTCCTGCCGATCTGGATCGGCGTCTGCGAGGCCAACGCCATCTCCCTCGTCCTCGAGGGCGTACCGACGCCGCGGCCGATGACCCACGACCTGATCCGGGAGCTGGTCGCCGCCACCGGGTTCACCGTCGATCACGTGTTGATCCACACGCTTTCCGACAGCGTGTTCCTGGCCTCGATCCACCTCGTCAACAGCGCAGGCGAGGCCCGGGAGGTGGACTCGCGCCCGTCGGACGCGCTCGCCCTCGCCCTGCGGACCAACTCGGTGGTCCTGGTCGATCCCGACGTCCTGACCAGGGCCGTTGTCTCCGAGCCCAGCCAGGACGATGCCATCCGCTCGATCCTCGAACGCCTGCGTCCGGAGGACCTCGGCGAGTACGAGATGTAGCCGGCCAAAATTGACACCGTTTCGCACGTCCCCCCATAATGGTCGACGCCGGAGGCAGCAAGGCGTCACATGATCGTTGCGATCACCAACCAGAAGGGCGGGGTTGGCAAGACCACCACCGCGATCAGCCTCGCCGCCGGGTTCGCCCACAAGGGGCTCGACACCCTGCTCGTCGATCTCGACCCCCAGGCCAACTCGACGATGTCCTTCGTCGACCTCGACCAGCTCGACGGCAACATGTTCGACGTGCTCCGCGGCGGCCTCCAGCTCGCCGAGGTGATCGTCCCCACCGGCCACAATCACCTGTGGGTGGCGCCGTCGCGCATCGCCATGGCCAAGCTCGAGGTGTCCATGGTCGGCGAGCTCGACGCCCCCTACCGGTTGAAGGACGCCTTTGACCGCCTCGAGGCCGGCTTCGACGCCATCATCATCGACACACCGCCCACCCTCGGCCTGACCACGGTCAACGCGCTGGTCGCCGCCACCCATGTGCTGATCCCGATCCAGTCGTCCTACTTTGCTCTCGAGGGCACCGACGACCTCCTGGAGACGATCGACAAGATCAAGGCCAGGCCCAACACCGAGCTGCAGCTACTCGGCGTCCTGGTGACCATGTTCGATCGCCGCACGATCCTGTCGCGGCAGGTCCTCAAGGAGATCAAGGCCGTGTTCGGCCGCCTCGTCTTCAAGACGGTGATCACCAAGTCGGTCCGCCTCGAGGAGGCGCCGGCCCACCAGCTCAGCATCTTCGAGCACGCGCCCCGTTCGAGCGGCGCCTACGAGTACTACCGGCTCTGCGAGGAGGTTCTGCAGCGTGTCGGATCCGAGTAAGCCGGGCGTCGGCCTGCCCCCCAAGAAGCGCATGCGCCACGATCGACACTTCGTGGACGAGCTGGCGCAGCGGATGGGGGAGGGCATCGGCCGCATGTTCCGGATCACGGCCCTCACGGCCAACCAGGACCAGCCGCGATCCACCCTGGGCGACCTGTCCGACCTGATGGCGAGCATCCAGAAGCACGGCGTCCTCGAGCCCCTGCTGGTGCGGCGCCGCGCCGACGGCCTCTACCAGCTCGTCGCGGGTGAGCGCCGGTTCCACGCTGCCATGCAGGCAGGTCTGTCCGAGGTCCCCTGTATCGAGGTTGCGGTCAGCGACGAGCAAGCGCTCGAGATCGCGCTCGTCGAAAACCTCCAGAGACAGGATCTCAGCGCGTTCGAAGAGGCCGAGGGCTTCCACACCCTGGTCACCAAGTACGACTACACCCACGACAAGGTCGCCGACGCGGTCGGCCGCTCCCGGGTGACCGTCACTGAGACGCTGAGGCTCCTCGAGCTCCCCGAGGCCGTTCGCCAGGCATGTCGGCATGCCGACATCGCGGCGAAGGGGATTCTGCTCGAGATCGCCAAGGCTCGCACAACCCCGGCCATGCTCCGCCTGATCGACGAGATCGCAGCCCACCAGCTCGACCGCGACGCCATCCGCGACCGCCGCCGCCAGCTGGCACACACCACCGACGACGAGCGCGGCGAGCCGGAGCTGCCGCCACCAACCGCCAGGCCACGACCCTACACGGTTCGCTTTCGCAGCCCGGACCGCGTCGTCAGCCTGTCGTTGTCGTTCCGGACCATCGAGCAGCCCAAGAGGGCGGAGGTGATCCGCGCCCTGGAGACCATCCTCGACGAGCTCCGCAGCGGCCCCCAGAGCGAGATCGACGCCTGACCGAAGGCCTCTCTGAAGCTCCTTGAGGCAGACTCTACGGTCGTAGGTTTACATAATATATCTTATCGGACATTGCATATGTGCTCAGAGCCTGCGGAAAACCCGGGCCCTGTGGAAATCCTGTGGGCTCGCTCTCCCCTCTGCATTGGAAGTGCTGGCTTGACTCGCAGTCGGCCGCAGTCGCGCTACACTGCTCCAGGCGTCGCCGAGCGTTGTGGCCGCCGGATCAGCCGCCGCGGAGTTGGTCGCCCCTGGGAGGATTGCGGGCTTGAAGCTCGACCGCATGATGGTGCGCGAGGTCATGCCGCCCGCGGCGTTGGGCTTCGTCACCTACACCTTCCTGCTGATGATGCGAGGCCTGTTCGGCCTGATCGAGCAGATCTTCGTGCGCGGGCTGCCCGTGCGCGACGCGGTCGCGGTTCTGCTGGTGACGCTGCCACACGTCGTGGTGCTGACCATCCCCATGGGCTACCTGTTCGGGGTGTTGCTGGCGGTCGGGCGGCTCAGTACGGACCGCGAGATCGTGGCTCTGCAGGCCGCCGGCATCTCCGCCCGTCGCCTGGTGCGGCCGATCGTGACCGTCGGCGTGGTGCTCGCGATCCTGACCGGCTTCTTGTCGACGGTCGAGATCCCGCGCGCCAACCGGTCGCTCAAGGACCTGCGCGTCCGGCTGTTCTCGGCGGCCCGCAACCTGGGCCGGATCCAGCCCGGGGTCTTCTACGAGGAGTTCCCGAACATCCTGCTCTTCGTGCGCCAGGTCGACCCCGCCAACGGCGACTGGGAGCAGGTGCTGGTCTTCGACAACACCAGCCCCGGCGAGGAGCGGTTGACCCTCGCCCGCCGGGGGCGGGTCGTGTCACTGGCTCCTGACTCCGGAGTTCGAGAGGACCTGACCAGCACCGCAGCCGCCGCGGCGGTGCGTCGCCAGCCGTGGATCGAGCTCGACGAAGCGGTCACCCACCAGTTCTCGCGCGCATCCCCCGAGACCTATCGCGTCAACAACAACCGGGAGCTCAAGTTCCGGCCGCAGGTGCGGGGTTTGGGCTCGGTGCGCTACGACCGGGCCGTCCGGGAGCTGGAAACGCACGAGCTGGTCGCGCTGGTCCGCGGCGGCGAGCAGGCATTCGCCGAGGAAGGTGCCGACCAGGGCGAGCGCGAGCAACAGTTGCGCCAGGCCACCGTCGAACTCCACCGCCGGTTCGCGGTGCCGGCGGCGTGCATCGTCTTCGCCCTGCTCGCCCTGCCGCTCGGCATCGGCTCCCGCTCGGGCGGCCGCGGCCGCGGCTTCGTGATCTCGGTGGCAGTGGTCCTCGTCTACTGGATTGTCGGCAATAACGGCGAGATGCTGGCTCTCGAGGGGCGGGTCCCGGTGTGGCTCGGCATGTGGCTGCCCAACCTCGCGCTCCTCGTGCTGTCGTTCGTGCTGATGGCGCGGATGGGACGCTGGCTCGGCGAGCGCGCGCCACGCGAGAGCGTGCTGCGCCGGCTGCGGCGGCGGTGGCGGCGGTGGCAGAGGGGGCGCCGGGCGGCTCCCCTCGCGCCGGGGGCGCTGCGGCCGCCGGAGCCGGATGTGGTCGAGGTGGCCCGGCAGCACGTCGAGCCCCGCTTCCCGGCGCTCCTCGACCGCTACCTCATCCGGCGGCTCATCGCTCCCCTGCTGCTGGTGCTGCTGAGCACGATTGCCCTCTACATCGTGGTCGACCTCACCGAGCACGCCGGCGACATGGCCAAGAACCAGGCGCCGGTCATGGTCATCCTCGCCTACTACTGGAACCTGATGCCGCAGGTGGTCATCGACGTGCTCCCGTTCGGAATGTTGATCGCGGTGTTGATCCTGCTGACCGCGCTCGAGCGCCAGCAGGAGCTGACCGCACTCAAGGGCGCCGGCATCTCACTCTATCGGCTGATGGTCCCGGCGCTGCTGGTGGCGCTCGCCGGCGGCGTGGTGATGTGGCTGCTCGCCGAGCACGTGGTCCCGGGCGCGAACCGCACCAAGGAGCAGCTGCTCGACGTCATCCAGGGCAAGACCACCGGCGCCCGCTCCTACCGGGTCACTGATCGGCAGTGGCTGCTGTCGCGCGACGACACCACGTTCTACAACTTCCTCCGTTACGACGGTGTGCAGCAGACCCTGTACCGCCTGACGATCTACCGCGTCGACGAGGACATGCGCCTGCGCTTCCACCAGTATGCGCACCGCGCCCGGTGGGACGGCAACGCCTGGATCGCCGACGGTGGCTGGTTCCGCCAGTTTTTCCCGGACGGCACCGACGAGTTCCGCAGGATCACCCGGCCGCTCAAGCTGCAGGTGCCGGAAGGCCCGGACTACTTCGGGCAGGAGTACTCGAGCCCGTCCGAGATGTCTTTTGGCGAGCTGCGGCAGTACATCCGCGAGCTCGTCGAGTCCGGCTACCAGCCATCGCGCCTGGTGGTCCGGCTCCACCAGAAGGTGTCCTACCCGCTGTCCGCGGTCGTCATGGTGTGGCTGGCGATGCCCTTCGCCCTCAACCGCGGCGGCCGCCGTGTGACCACGATGCAAGGAGTCGCGCTCGCGCTCGGCCTCGGCATCGTCTACTCGATCCTGGTCATCGTGTTTTCGAAGCTCGGCGAGGCCGAGGTCCTGCCGCCCCTGATCGGCGCCTGGGCGCCGGTGGTGCTCGGCGCGCTGTTCGCGGTCAATCGGATGACGACGCTGAGGACCTGACCCCCTCCCCTGCCAGGGGATAGGATCTAGGATCTGGGGAGTAGGTCCGCTGCAGCGAGGGTGTGAAAGCGGCGGCGCAGCGGGTGAAGGTCGACCTCGTGGTGGCCGGGATGGTGCCGGTTGGCGAGCAGCACGAAGACCGCCTGGCGCCGCGGATCGACCCACACCGAGGTCCCGGTGAAGCCGGTATGGCCGAAGGCCGTGGCCGCGAGCGACGGTCCGGCGGCGCACCCGGGCGAGCTCGCGAGCTGCCAGCCGAGGCCCCGCACCTGCCCACCGTCGACCGCCGCGGCGATCGCAGTTGCGTTTGCTATCTCGTTTGTCTGCAACAGTTGACTGGCCGAACGCAGATACTGGCTGGCGAGCCGGTGCACTCCGGCCGCGGTCCCGAACAGCCCGGCGTTGCCGGCCACGCCCCCCAGGTAGCGCGCATTGCCGTCATCCGGCAGCCCCGCCGCCACCGCTGGGATTGCCGACGCGTCGACGCCGCGCTCCGCACACAGGCGCCGCTCGACCGCCGGCTCGTCGGCGCCACCGGCGATGCGGCACCGAGTGGTGTCAGGACGAAACCCCACCGACTCGCCGAGCCCGAGGGGCTCGACGACGCGCTCGCCGAAAGCGGCGTCGAGCGGCTGCCCGAAGATTTTCTCCAGGATCACTCCGAGCAGGATGAAGCCGGGGCAGCTGTACTCGACCCGCTGGTCCGGCCATCCAATCGGCTCGAGCGCCAGCACCGCCTCAACGACCCCCCGCGGCCCGTCCGCCAGCGCGTAGAGCGGCGCCCACGCCGGCAGGCCGGAGCTGTGCCCGAGCAGCTGGCGGACCGACGCATTCCCAATCCGGCGACCCGCGGCAGCGGAGATGATCTCCCCCACCGTGCTGTCGAGCGAGATGGCTCGCTCCCGCACCGCGAGCAGCACCAGCGTTCCGGTGACCAGAGGCTTGGTGAGCGACGCGAGGTCGTACCAGGTCTCGTCACTCGCGGGTTCGAGCGACGGCGCGAGTCGCGCGTGACCCGCCACCGCCACGTTCGGATCCGCGCCGCCCGGGCCCCAGACAGCAACGGCGCCCGGCGCCATGCCCGCACGCACCGCACGGTGCAGCAGCGCGGCAATCGCGCCGCCCGCCGTCAACGGCGCCTCCTGGCCGAAGGGGCGTCCGGCTCGCGCAGCGGCGTTGGACGGCGGTCGGCATCGACGTTGACGTAGGTGATCTCGGCCTGGGTGACCGGCACGACCTCGCTGCGGTCCCGGTGCCGCGCCGCCTCGACCGCGACCCGCACCGTGACCGACGTCCGGCCAGTGCGCACGAGCTCGGTGTAGAAGGACATCAGGTCGCCGACGTAGACCGGCTCGTGGAACACGACCTCCTTCATCGCCACCGTGACCACCGTGTCGGCGCCGTGGAGCTTCGCCTCCTCCGCGCCGGCCTGGTCGATGTAGGACAGGATGACGCCGCCGAAGATGGTGCCTGCAGGGTTGGTGTCGCGGGGGAACATCATCACCCGGATCGCCGGCACCCGTTGTTCGGAGCCCATGACCCCTCCCCTTCTGCGGGCCCTTGCTCGCCGTGCAGCCCGTCGCCGCAGTATACCCACGGCTGCCCGCGCGACGCCCCTGCCCGTTAGGGTATCCGTATCCGCTTCCCAAGAGGCACTCCGAACTGGCGAGAACCTCTCGGGCACGAGCACGGAAACGGGCGAATACTGGCCCCCCTTGCTATGGTGTTGAGCGATGTGGCTGCCCGAGATCATTCGCCGCGCCCCATCCGCGCCGCTCATGCTGCGCTGGATGACCACCGCGGAGGAAGGTCCCGCCCAGCCCGACGACATCCTCAGCGAGGAGGTCCGGCGGTCCGGCGCCCGCCTGGTCGACGCGTCCGCCGGCCGCTGCGAGGTGCTCCTGCCGTGGCAGACCCTGGTCTACGGCCTGATCCGTCGGGAGGTTGACGAGCAGGTGACGCTGGAGCTCGTTCAAGAACCTGAGGGTTGGCAACTGCGCGTGAGCTGCCTGCCGGTCGAGACCCACGCCGCGCACGCCGCCGGCGCCGGCGGGGTCGCGCTGATCGCTGCCGCGGCCTGGGTGATCGGCGGCTGGACCGGCGGCCTGTTGCCCGCGCTGGCGACCGCGCTTGCCGGCGGCCTGTGGGCTGACGCCACGCGGAACGTGGCGCTGCAGCGGCTCGAGCAGCGGCTGCGGGACCTGACCGAGAGCGTCGGCCTCGCACTGTGGCCGGACGTGCCTGCGACCCTCCTGCCACCGCCCACCCGTCCCAGGATCTAGGACTCACGGGATAGGATCTCGACGGCTTAGGGTCCAGTACCGTCGGCGTGCCGACACCAACGCCCGGTGCCATCTCGAACGAGGCGGCGGGATCGATCACAGATCTTCCGGAGATAGTCCCGTGTGCTTGGAGATTCTGGCGAGCATGCGCGGTCCGATCTCATCGCTGTCGTGAAAGGCGAAAACGTAGTCGGCCCAGCCCACTCGAGCGAGTGTCTTGTGCGATCCAGCCTCTCGCTTGACCGACCACCCGATCGTGATGAGCGCCTTGAGCACCCGCCGTCCCTTGGAGGCAGGCCAACGACTCACGCCGCAATAAATGACAGCGAGACCGGCGCCGTCGCGATCTCACCGTGTTCCAGGCGATCAGCAAGAACTCGAAGTGCGAGGGCTTCGACCGCGCGCAGAGCGTCGTCCCGCGTCCGGCCATATGCCATGACGCCGGGGAGGCTGGGAATCTCCGCTATCCAGCGGCCATCCTCCTCCTGCTCGACCTCGACGACGAACTCCACGCATCGATTCTACCAGCGCCTCATGCTGGTTTCACATCTCACAGAGCGAAGAACATCCACCGCTACTGCCAGTCGCCGGAGGCGATAAAGCCGGCCCAGAACGCCGGGTGGGTGCTCAGGCCAGCCTCGCGGCGGTGGCGCAGCACCTCGAGATTCGCCTCGTGCACCGCGTCGATGGTCGACATGCCCTTGGCGAAGCGGTTGTCGTACAGAGCCTTCATCCAGTGGCGCGTCGTCTCGTCCTCCACCGGCCACAGGCTCATGATCAGCGTCCGCGCCCCCGCCACCTGGAACGCCCTCCGCAGCCCGAACACCCCCTCCCCCACCCGCACCTCGCCCACGCCCGTGTCGCAGCCCAGTCGACGTGGCCGCCTGGACCGCCGCCAGTCTGGAATCGGATGGCTACTGGTGGTAGATTTCTCAGCAAGGCAGCCGAAGTTATGGACCCTCAGGATCCCGTGGCCGATACCGAGTTGTCGGAAGCGGCCCCCGAGGACAGGTCCGCGGCCGAGGGCGAGCTCGTCCGGCAGTTCCAGGAGCGGGTCTTCCTGATCGCGGTCGTGCGCACTCGCGACCGCGAGGCGGCCCGCGACCTCGCCCAGGAGACGATGCTGGCCGTGATCCGCAGCCTCCGAGAGGGCCGGCTTCTCGACGCCGAGAAGCTGCCCGCCTACGTCTGCGGCACGGCCCGCAATCTGATCAACAACTTCCTCAGAGCCAGGCGCCGGCGGCCGGAGACTGGCCAAGCCCTCCAGGAACCGGCCACGAACGGGAGCCAGGTCGACGACGTCGAGCAGTCCGAACGTCAGTTCCTCGCCCGCCGAGCCATCGCCGGACTGCAGCCGGCGGACCGGCTGATCCTGCTGCTCACCCTGGTGGACGGGCTGAAGCCGGGGGAGATTGCCGAGAAGCTGGGGTTGAGCTCGGAGGTGGTGAGGAAGCGGAAGTCCCGCGCCCTGGGGCGCGTGAGGGAGATCATTGCGACGCGGTCACGAAAATGAGCGGCCGGCCACATTCTCTCGAGGAGGGCTGATGGACTGCAGCCGAGTGCGGGCGGAAGGGATCGCCGAGAGCTACCTACTCGGCCGGCTCGACGAGCCGGATCGGGAGGCGTTCGAGGAGCACCTCGTGGCCTGCGCTGCCTGCGCCGACGAGCTGGCCGGGCTGTACACGCTCAAGGCGGAGCTTCAGCGGAGCCGCGAGCAGATCGTGGCCGATGCCGCCGTCCGGCCGCGCACGTGGCACCGGCCGTGGGTACTCGCGGTCGCCGCCGCCGTCCTGGCCGTGGCCGCCGGGCTTGGGGTGTGGATGCGCCTCCAGCCGGCCTCTGGTCCGAGGCCGGAGTTGGCCGCGCTGGCTGCCATCGAGCCGCCGGCCTACGCGCCGATGCGGCTGCGCGGCAGCGAGGACGAGGCCGCCCGTCGATTCCGAGTGGCAATGGAGCTCTACGCCGCGGGCGACTGGAACGGCGCCCTCCCCGGCCTGCGGGCAGCCGCGGCCCTCGACCCCGAGGCGCCGCAAATCGCCTTCTACCTCGGCGCCTGCGCGCTGCTCGCCGGAGAGACTGACGAGGCGATCGCGGAGCTCGAGAGGACGGCGGCGCTTGGGGACACGCCGTTCCTCGAGGAGGCCCGCTTTCTGCTCGCGAAGGCCCACCTGCGCAACGGAGACTTAGGATCCTCCGGCAACGAGCTGGCCGAGGTCATCGCGCTCGACGGGGATCGGCGCCAGGAGGCGCAGGATTTGCTCAAGCGGTTGGATGCGTCGGGAGGCCCTGACACCTAGGCCTCCCCGGGAGGAGGAGAAGCATGATCGTGCGGCACGCGTGGCTCGTCGCCGTGGCGTTGTCGTCGATCGTTGCAGCAGGTGCGTTCGGGACGGCCGCCAGCGACGGAGACTCCGACGACCGGCCGAACATCGAGAGCCCAACTGCGGAGGCCTCCTTCGAGGCGGCTTGCACTCTCATAGAACATGGCCACTTTGCCGAGGCCGAGCAGGCTGCCCGCGAGCTGCTCGCCCGCACGGAGCGCGAATTCGGGGGAGAGTCGGCCGAAACCGCCGACGCGCTCATCCTCCTCGCGGATGCCCTCTGGCGTGGTGGCAAGACGATGGACGATGAGACGCTGGCGGTCGCGCAGCGAGCGGTAGCGATCAGCGAGCGACTCGCGGGTCCGGAGGATCAGCAACTGGTGGAGTCGCTCATTCAGCTCGGCAATGTCCACCAGATCCGAGGCGAGTACGCCGAGGCCGTGCCGCTGCTCAAGCGTGCACTGGCGATTGCCGAGGCCGTACTCGGTCCGGATCATCCCGGAGTCGCGATTGTGCACAACAACCTCGGCACCCTGTACGGTGCGGTCCTCGACGTGGAGGCTGCTGAAACCCACATCCGGAATGCGTTGAGGATCGATGAAGCGACCTACGGGCCGGACAGCGCCGACGTTGCAGCTGACCTCGGTAACCTCGCGGCCGCGCTCGCGGCCCAGGGCCGGCGCGAGGAGGCCGAACCCCTCTACCGGCGGTCGCTCGCGATTTTCGAGAGGTTGTACGGCGCACAGCACCCAAGCGGCGCCTCTGTTCTGGGCAACCTCGGGTACCTCCATATGGAAATGGGGGAGTATGAGCTCGCGAAGGCCGAGTTCGAGCGTGCCGACGCCTTCGTCAAAGAGGTCTTGCCACCCGGCGCGCCGGATCGCATCATATCCCTTAGAAACCTGGCACTTGCGACCTCGGCTCTCGGCCTTCCGGCAGACGCGCTCTGGGAGCAGGCAATCGGTCTAGCGGACACCTGGCTCGGAAACGAGCACGAGCTCGCAGCCGACCTGCGCGGCGGGTACGCTTCCTCCCTGCGGGACATCAACTTTCAAAAATCAAAGCAGCTCAGCGAGGAGTCACTCACAATCTTTGAGTTGGCATATGGTCCCGACCACCCTCGGGTCGCGTGGGCGCTCGGCGGGCTCGCTGAAAACGCCATCCATGTCGGGGACTACGAGGCTGCGAGCCGCCTCTTGGAGCGTGCGGTCCAGATTGATGAAAGGCGACCCGATGTCGCCGGGGCTCACCTCGCCAGCGAACTCGCAGGTCTAGCAGAGTGCCGCGCGGCGAGGGGGAGGAACGCCGAGGCGCGGGAGCTCTTCGAGCGCTCGCTCGAGATCGCCGAGGAGGCTTCCGGACCTGAGCACCCCGATGTCGAAGCCATTCTCATGCGACTCGGCGCATACCTGCGCCGGGTCGGAGACGTAGGCGGAGCGCGGGTCTGCTACACGCGGGCGATCGCTATCGGTGAACGGATGGCGCTGGAGGGCAGGCCCAGGAACCCGGCCTCCCGGGTCGCTCTCGCCGATCTCGAGACCGACACCGGGAACCTGGATGTCGCCCGACCGCTCTTCGAGCGGGCGCTGGCACTCTATGAGGAGCAGTTCCAGACCGACTATCCGGGCTACGCAGAGGCGCTGCTGAAGTACGGTGCATTCCTGCTGGCCGCAGGCGATGTGCCGGGGTCCCTCGACGCCTCCCTGCACGGGGGGGAGATCACGCGTCGCCACCTCCGCTCGACGGTTGCAAGCCTCCCGGAGCGCACGGCCCTCAGCCTCGCAGCGAAGACGCCCGCAGGAATCGACCTCGCGATCTCCGCCGCGATCGCCGGCACGCCGGCCAATGCGGCTCCGGCCCTCGATGCCGTCATCCGGTCGCGCGCCCTGGTTCTCGACGAGATCGCTCAACGCCATCACAGTGCGTGGCTTGCTCGAGATCAGGAGACGCAGCTCCTGGTGGACGCCTACACCGCCGCGAGTGTCCGGCTCGCGAAGCTCGCGGTGCGGGGCGCGGACGAACGCTTCCCGGACAAGCACGTGGACCTTCTCCGGGCTGCGCGCGCCGAGAAGGAGGAGGCCGAGCAGGCGCTCGCGGAACGGAGCGCCGAGTTCCGCGCTGCTGAAGCTCGAGCTCAGGCAGGGCTGACAGACATAGCTGCCGCGCTGCCCCATAGCAGCGTGTTGGTGTCTTACTTCCGCTACCCGCGGCAGCTCTCCGGGCGCCAAGCGCCAAGCTCGCAGCTACCGTTGGACAGCTACGCGGCCCTCGTTCTCAGCTCAGGAGCGCCCACACCCGCTCTCCTCGACCTCAAGTCCGCAGTCGAGATCGACGAGTCGGTGGCCGCAGTCCGCCGACGCCTCGCCGAGGCGAGTCAAGCAAGCGGCGCCGTGATGAAGTCTGCAGAGGCTTCCTACCGGCGTGCTGGGGAGAAGTTGCGGCGGCTCGTGTGGGATCCGCTGGAGCCGTACCTGCACGATGCGGCGACCGTGTTCATCGTCCCGGACGGCTCGCTCAGTGTTGTCAGCTTCGCCGCCCTGCCGGTGGGGGCGTCCGCCTACCTCGTCGAAGGTACACCCCGGATCCAGTACCTGTCCGCCGAGCGCGATTTGGTCAGCACGCGGGAGCTCGCCGATGGCGGGCTCCTGGCCGTTGGCGACCCGGCGTTCGACGAGAGTGCCGTGTTCGCAGCGATGCGCCCCGCTGACCTCCCCCTGCTCGACGAGGAGGTTCGGACGACCTCCGGCCGCGTGTTCCGCGGCCAGCCTGCGAGCTGCGGGAACTTCGAATCGCTGCGCTTCGCGTCCCTCCCGTCCTCGCGATTGGAGGTCGATGATGTCGCTTCCACCTGGGATGCAGCGTGGGCAGACGCCGGACACCGGCTTCGAGGGCCTGAGACCGCACGTGACGTGCAGCTGCTGCAAGGCGCCGCAGCCAGCGAGCTCGCGGTGAAGCTCGCCGCCCCCGGAAAGGAGGTCCTTCACCTCGCCACCCACGGCTTCTTTCTCGGCGAGGGGTGCCCGTCGGCGCTGGAAGGGAGCGCTGACGCGACGGCCCAGCCGGTCCCCGCGTCGCTGCTCGGCGAGAACCCGCTTCTGCTCTCGGGCCTCGCGCTGGCCGGCGCCAACCACCGCGACGCGGCCTCGCCCGACGAGGACGACGGCATCCTCACCGCCGAGGAGATCGCCGCGACGAACCTGTCCGGCGTCCGCTGGGCGGTCCTTTCCGCCTGCGACACCGGCCTCGGCCAGATCCGCGCCGGCGAGGGAGTGCTTGGCCTTCGCCGGGCCTTCCAGGTCGCCGGCGCGGGCACCGTGATCATGAGCCTGTGGGCGGTGGAGGACGAGGCGAGCCGCCAGTGGATGCGCTCGCTGTACGCCAATCGGCTGTCCAAGGGCATGAGCACGGTCGACGCCGTGCATGCGGCCAGCCTGGAGCAACTCCGCGAGCGTCGCGACGCGGGCCTGAGCACCCACCCCTTCTACTGGGGAGGCTTCGTCGCCAGTGGTGACTGGAGGTAGAGCGACACCGGCTGCGGTCACGAATCTCCGGCTGCGGACACTCTATCGGGTGAGAGGACAGATGCTCGACAGCCAACGTGGCATCAGAGGCGCGGCGACCCTGATCGCGGGCCGTCGCCTGAGTTGCCCGCGGTGCCGTCGAAAGGGGGGCTGAAATGAGCGCAGCTCGTCGTCTTGTCGTGGTTGTGGCAATCGGGCTGGGATTCGCGATCTCGTGGCCTGCCGCTCCGGCGTCAGCGGCCGAAAGCGTGGGTGATGAAGGCAGCCGGCAGGTGGTGGTCGAGAGGCTCGACCGGATGCCGCTGCTGTTCGTGCCGGAGCAGGTGTCGCCAGATGGGGCGATGGGCTTCGTGGTGCGGGGGCGGGAGGCGAGCATCTGGCTGAGCGACACCGGCATCGCCTACCGGCTCCAGAGGG
>Ga0209254_10000932_pt1 | contig 25713 bp, 25 predicted proteins | sample FrelakmetDIP11DI_FD_187148 | JGI IMG/M metagenome (GOLD analysis project Ga0209254, IMG submission 187148) | Freshwater lake sediment microbial communities from the University of Notre Dame, USA, for methane emissions studies - DIP11 DI (SPAdes)... | ecosystem: Environmental > Aquatic >...
CTACCGGCTCAGCCAGTCTGGGGCGGTCGCCGTCTTCTCCGGGCATTACCACGCCGGGCAGATGCAGCTGCCGTTCTTCGGCCCGCTGATCGTCCCTTCGGTTTTCGGCAGGCTCTTTCACCACGGTCATTTCAAGGTTGATCAAACGCACCTTTTCGTCAGCGCCGGCGTGGGCGCCTCCCACCCGCCGCTCAGGATCTACTGCCCCCCGGATATCCTGTTCGTCGACCTGCTGGGACGCAAGGATTCGGTTTCAACCGAAAATGCTTCTGAGAATTTATCGACCTCGTAAGCCAATAAGTCACTCTGAGCGCAGCGAATAGTCTCTACCCCTGGCCTGGAGTGCCAGGCCCTGCACCCGACGCAGGTCATTGTCCGTCAGATAGGGCAGAGTGCAAGCCCGTGAACGCACTTCACGGCGCCTTTCCTGGACCGCCTGTTCCGTTATGATTCGGGATCTAATAGTCCGAGTTTTTTATGCAGGAAGCGACAATCGGGGTTCAGGACGTCAAATCAAATAAGGAGTTCAATAAATCCTCTGTTGCCTGCCCCTCCGGCTCCTGCCCCAGGGTCAGCCACGCCAGGAACTCGACGTTTCCCTTTGGGCCGCGCAGAGGTGAGCGCATCAGCCCGCTGAGCGCAAAACCAGCTGCCTGGCTGAACCCCAGCACCTCCTGCAGGATCTGCCGGTGATCCTGTGCATCGCGAATCACGCCTGCCCCGCGCCTCACCAGCTCCCGCCCCGCTTCGAACTGCGGCTTGACCAGGACGATGATCTGCCCGGCAGCAATTCCCGCTTCGCCTCCAGCAGCCAGCCACCCTTTTACGACCGGCAGCAGCAGGCGCAGGGAAATAAAAGAGGCGTCGATAGTCGCAATGTCCACCCTTTCCGGCAGGTGTGACAGGAAGCGGGCATTGGTATCTTCCATGACCACCACGCGTTCGTCCTGGCGCAGCTTCCAGTGCAGTTGTCCTTTGCCGACATCGATAGCATACACCCGCCTGGCGCCGTTCTGCAGCAGGCAGTCGCTGAAACCGCCGGTAGACGCACCTACGTCCGCGCACACCTTTTCACGTACATCGACCTGGAAGGCCTCTAGCGCAGCCGCCAGCTTTTCGCCGCCGCGCGAGACGAAGCGCGGGCCGCGCTCGACGTCGACCAGCGCTTCCTGCGCCACCTCCTGGCTGGGTTTGAGGGCTACCTGCCCCTCCACCCGCACCTGCCCGGCCATCACCAGCCTCTGTGCCAGGCTGCGGCTGTCTGCCAGGCCTCTCTCCACCAGCAGCAAGTCCAATCTTAATTTGGGCATACACCCATTTTACGACTTTTTATTTGATCCCACGAAAACCTCACAGGCCAGTCCTGGCGTCCTTGGCCAGGGTCTTCTGAGAACTGTGAGGTCTAGAAAACAAATATTTTCAGATTTGAAAATCCACCACCCGTCTGTGACACCCGGTTTGTGCTATGATTGTGTACGCGCAGGCACAACCCTTCCATAGTTGGCCTAAAAACACCACCATCGGGAAATCCAGGCAGTTGGAGGAGTAGATCAGAACAATCCTTCTCATCCTCAAGACCATGCGTCCGCAGCAGTGGACCAAGAACCTGGTCATCTTCGCGGCGGTGATCTTCGACCGCCAGCTGGCCTTCCACAATCTCACCCCCCTGCTGCGCACCCTCGCCGGCTTCGTGGTCTTCTGCGTGCTGTCTGGCGTTGTCTACCTGGTTAACGACATCGCCGACCTGGAAGCCGACCGCCAGCATCCCAGGAAGCGCCTGCGCCCGATCGCCTCCGGCCAGCTTTCACCCAGGATTGCGGGGATTGCAGCTGCAGTGCTGACCCTGTTCGCCTTACCGGCCGCCTACCTGCTGGCTCCCGCCTTTGCACTGGTCTCCCTGTCTTACCTTTTACTCAACCTGGCCTATTCCAGGTGGCTCAAACATGTCTTCCTGATCGACGTGCTCTCCATCGCGCTGGGCTTCGTGCTGCGGGTCGGCGCGGGTGTGACTTTGATCCACGTGGCGCGCTTTTCGCCCTGGCTGTACGTGGTCACCACCCTGGCCTCCCTGTACCTGGGCTTTGGCAAGCGCCGTGCCGAGCTGGCACTGCTGTCAGGAGATGCCAATACGCACCGCAAGGTGCTGGACGGATACTCCATCCCCTTGCTCGACCAGTACATCGGCATCGCGGCCGCCATGACCATCATCGGCTACAGCCTTTACACCTTCTCAGCACCCAACCTGCCTGACAACCACATCATGATGCTCACCATCCCCTTTGCCCTGTACGGCATCATGCGCCTGCTGGCAATCATCCAGCAGGGGGAGGATGCCGGTGCCCCGGAGGAAATTCTGCTGAAAGACCGGCCTCTGCAGCTTACCATCCTGCTGTGGGGGCTGTCTGTCCTGTTGATCTTTTACATTTATTGAGCAGGATCTTTCACCCTATATTTCCCCTCTCCCATGCCCGCCTTTACCGCCTCCGCCCCTGGAAAGATCATCCTGTTCGGCGAGCACGCGGTGGTGTACGGTCAGCCGGCCATCGCCGTACCGCTCAGCCAGGTGCGGGCGCGGGCAGTGGTTACTGCCAACCTCCCCGCCGGTCAAAAAGGAATTGCGCATCCGGTCTCCCCGCAGCCTGGCTTATCGTCCGTAATCGTCGACGCTCCCGATATCTCCCTGCGCACCACACTGGCCGACCTGCCCGCGCAGCATCCCCTGGCCAGGGCCGTTCTGCTGGTCTTCGAGGCTTTAGGAGTCAGCCAGCCGCCCTCCTGCAGCGTGCGCATCCGCTCCACCATCCCGCTGGCTTCCGGCCTGGGATCCGGCGCGGCTGTCTCGGTGGCCGTCATCCGGGCGCTGTCGGCCTTCCTGGGGCATCCGCTTCCGCTGGAGCAGGTCTCGGCGCTGGCCTTCGAAGTCGAGAAAATCCACCACGGCACGCCCTCCGGAATCGACAACAGCGTGGTGACTTTTAACAAGCCGGTCTATTACCAGCGCGGCCGGCCGGTCGAAATCCTGAAACTGCCTGCTGCTTTTCACATCCTGGTCGCCAACAGCGGCGTACCCAGCCCGACTGCCGTAGTGGTGGGCGACGTGCGGCGTGGTTGGCAGGCCGATCCATCCGGGTACGAAGCGCAATTCGCAGCTATCGGCGACCTGTCCCGTCAGGCCCGGCAGCTGATCGAAAGCGGCTCTCCGCACAGCCTGGGACCCCTCATGTTCCAGAACCATGCCCTCCTGTCTCAACTGGACGTCTCCTACCCGCAGCTGGACGCATTGGTGGAAGCCGCACGGGATTCTGGTGCCCTGGGCGCCAAGATGTCCGGCGGCGGCCGTGGGGGCGCCATGATTGCGTTGGTGCAGGAGCAGAATGCCGCTCGGGTGGCCGCTGCCCTGCAGGAGGCCGGCGCAGCCAATGTCATCCGGACGAAGGTCGGTAAGTCTGGTAAACAAGTAGATAAGTAGACAGGTAAACCGGTAGATAGGTTGAGAGGCTCAGGTAGACCGAATTGAATTCGAAATCATCAATCCTAAATCTGAAATCCTAAATCATGATTGGTTTGCAGTACTTGAAGCTGGGCGGCTCGCTGATCACCGAGAAGGACAAGCCGCACACTGCGCGCCTGCAGGTCATTCGGCGGCTGGCGGGGGAAATCGCACAAGCCAGGAGAGACCTGCCCTCCCTGCGGCTGGTGCTGGGGCACGGCTCGGGCTCCTTCGGGCATGTGCCGGCTCAAAAGTACGGCACTCGCAGCGGCGTGCGTACGCCAGAGGAGTGGCAGGGTTTTGTCCAGGTGTGGCGCGAGGCCTCCGCCCTCAACCGCCTGGTGGTCGAAGCGTTAGCTGAAGCTGGCTTGCCCGCCCTCTCCTTCCCTCCCTCCGCCAGCCTGGTGGCTGTCGCCGGCCAGGTCTCAAGCTGGGATTCTGCGCCTCTGAAAGCCGCGCTGCAGGCCGGGCTGCTGCCGGTGCTCTACGGCGACGTGGTTTTCGACAGCCTGCTGGGCGGCACCATATTTTCCACAGAAGACCTGTTCTCCGCCCTGGCAGACCGCCTGCCTCCCGCCCGCCTGCTGCTGGCCGGGTTGGAGCCCGGCGTGTGGGGGGATTACCCGGCCTGCACTCGCCTGCTGAATCAGGTCAGGCCACAGGATATGGAAAATCTCTCCCAATCTCTGCAGGGCTCCGGTGCGGTGGACGTCACCGGCGGCATGGCCAGCAAGGTCGCCCTCAGCCTGGAGCTGGCTGCCAGGGTCCCGGGCCTGGAAGTGCGCATCTTTTCCGGCAGGCAAGCCGGGGCTGTCTACAAGGCCTTGCTCGGCGAGCCCCTGGGCACGCTGATCGGTGTCGGTGCCTGACCCCGATTTAAACAAAGCTCATTTTCGCGAGATGATGTCGTTCCGCAGCGCATTCGACCGCCTGTTCGACGAGACCTTTTTCAGCCGCCAGGCGGACTTCGAGAGCCAGCTCAGCTGGTCGCCCCTCCTGGACGTGGCCGAGACAGGCGACGAGTACCTGGTGAAAGCCTCGCTGCCGGGAATCGAGCCGGATGACCTGGAGATCACTTATAACGACAACGTGCTGATCATCAAGGGCGAGACGCAGGCCGAGCGCGAAGTGGAAGAGCAGCGCTACCACCTGCGCGAGCGCCGCAGCGGCTCCTTCAGCCGCAGCCTCTCCCTGCCCAGCACCATCGACGCCGACCACATCCAGGCTTCGTACACCGCCGGCGTGCTGACCCTGCACCTGCCCAAGCTGGAAGAGGCCAAACCGAAGCGCATTCAGGTGCGCAGCGGCGAGAGCCCCAGGATGATCGAGGGTAAATCGCGCGACATTAAAAGAAAGAACTAAGAGCATGCTTTCTCATCAAGTAAGACAGGGCTGCCTCTCAAGGCAGCCCTGTCGTTTTGATTTAATTGACCGAATTCAACAACTGGGAAGTGAAAATCTCCGTCCTTCCAAACACCCTGCTGTTGGGAGGGTGATCGTCGAAGATCACTGCCTGTGCTATTTCCTCCGACGGGTGGCTACATCGAATATCACCGCGCCTGCCAGCACCAGGGCTCTGACCATGTACTGGATGGAGATGTCCCAGCCCAGCAGGTTCATCCCGTTCGTCAGGCTCGCCATGACCAGCGCACCGAGGATCGAGCCGGTCACTTTGCCGACGCCGCCCGAAACGGCTGCACCGCCGACAAAAGCCGCCGCGATGGCATCCAATTCCATCCCTCTGCCTGCGATCGTGGTGGCGGAGCGCAGCCAGGAGGCATACAATATACCCGCCACAGCGGTAAGAAAGCCCATCGAGCCAAAAACCAAAAAAGTGATCTTCTTAACACTGATTCCGTTCAGCTCAGCCGCCTCTGGATTGCCGCCGACCGCGTAGATATGCCTGCCGACTACGGTCCTGGACGTGATGTAGGAATAAATGAGAACCACGACGATCAGGATAACTGCCGCCCAGGACAAACCCCGGTATCCCGCCAACACCCACGTGATGCCGGCGATGATCAGCGACACGAAAGCCAGCTTTAGAATGAACATGTTCATCGGCAGGACTTCAAAATTGTAGGATTGCGTCTTTTTACGGTTTCTGATTTCGCCTGCGATATATAGAATAATGGCCAATAATCCGAGCAGGAGCGTTACTGTGTGTACTCCTGGCACGATCACAACGCCGGGAAGGTCGGGAATGAAGCCATTACCCATGGCGTTGAACACATCGTTCTCGATGATGATCGTGCCCGTGCCTCTGGTTACAAGCTGCAGCAGTCCCTGGTAAAACAGCCATCCGGCAAGCGTGGCAACAAAGGCGGGGATTCCCATCTGCGCCACCAGGAAAGCGGTTACCAGCCCCGCCAGGATCCCGAGCGCCAGTACCAGCGGAATGGTCGCATAGACGGGCAGATCCCAGTACTTCAGGGCGATGGCCGCGACCGCGCCCAGGGTGCCTGCCAGGTAGCCGACCGACAGGTCGATATGCCGGATGACAATGACCAGGGTCATGCCTACTGCCAATACGGCGATATAGCTGGTTGCATTCACCAGGTTGCCGATGTTGCGCGACGAAACAAACAGGCCTTTGGTCGCGATGGTAAAGAACACAACGATCACGACAAAAGCAATATACATGCCGTAATCCCGGATATTGTGCCGCTGATCCTTCAGTGCTTCTTTGAAAGACATATCAAGCCTCCCCGTACAGTTTAAACAACTGCTGCCTCAGCAAAGTCATCACGGGCGCCAATCATGTAGGCCACAACTCGCTCGCGGAACTCGTCGATGCCTTCATCGATGCGGGCGTCGCGGACTTTGCGCCCCTGGCGCATTACCACTAACCTGTCGCTGACTCCGAAAACATCTTCCAGGCGGTGGCTGATGATGATGATCGAGGCTCCCTGTGCTTTGAGCTCTCGGATTATGTCAAGTACCTGGCTGATGGCTGCCACACTCAGAGCCGCTGTAGGCTCGTCCATGATGATTACCTTGGAGTTGAAAGCCGTGGCGCGCGCAATGGCTACCGCCTGGCGCTGGCCACCCGACAGCCTCTCCACCATCAAGCGCACGGAGGGAATGGCAATCTTGAGACGATTGAGCAGGCGCTGCGCTTCTTGTTCCATTTTCCGGCTGTCCATGACACTGAACGGGCCGAGATGTGTGCTCACCGCTTCCCGTCCCAGGAAAACGTTGGCAGTCACGTCCAGGTTGTTAGCGATCGCCAGGTCTTGATACACCATCTCTATTCCCAGGCGGCGCGCATCCAGGGGATCGGTCATATGGGCGTTCTTACCCTCAATCAGGATCTCTCCTTCATCTGGGATATAAGCTCCGCTCAGGACCTTCATCAGGGTAGATTTACCGGCGGCATTGTCGCCTACCAACCCCAACACTTCATTGTGGTTCAAGACCAGGTCAACCCCGCGCAAGGCGTGGACCGCAGCAAAGCTCTTCTTGATGTTCCGCATTTCCACGACGGGTACAGCTTCTGCCACAGGTTGCATTATTTTCTCCTTTTTTGATGGAACGATCATAAAGGAATTATATGGACAGTGTTTCTGGGTTCTCTAATAAAGATGGTCAATCCAGATTGGATTGACCATCTTTATAGTTTGTCAAAGTGCAACATGTACAGGAATAGTGAGGGTTTTAGCCATCACTATTCCTGGATTGAAGAACCGTGAAACCTACTCCGGTACTGTGAATTCGCTGATATCGTAGTAGCCGGAGTCGATCAGGGCTGCCTGCCAGTTGCTCTGGTCTACGGTGACCACCACGGACGGCTTGGCCGGCACGTCGATCACACCGTTGTTGTAAGTAGCGGTCTGCTCGGGCGTCCCGCCTTCCAGGTATGCCACCGCAGCGGCAATTGCATCCGCTACCAGTGTGCGTACATCCTTCAGCACCGTCATCGACTGCTTGCCGTCGATGATGTACTGTACCGAGGGAATCTCCGCGTCCTGCCCGGTCACCACGAAGCTGGTCACGTCTGCATCCGCCGCAAACACGTCTGCGATCGCGCGCGCGGTGCCGTCGTTCGGCGCCAGGATGAACACGTCGCCCTTGTCGGCAGCAGCTGCCGTCGTCAGGTGGGCTTCGGCCAGCTTCTTGGCCACATCAAACTGCCATTCAGTCGTGACCTGCCCGATGATCTTGCCCATCTCGTCGCGCGTCAGCGTCGCCTTGTCCTGCAGGGCTACCGCTTCGCTCGAGTTCTTGATCACGAAGGTGCCGTCGGCGATCTTCGGCTGCAGCACGTTCCAGGCGCCTTCAAAGAACAGGAAGGCGTTGTTGTCGGTCGCTGCTCCAGCATACAGGTACAGGGGCTGTCCAGTGCCAGTGGCCTTGTCAACCAGGTACTGCGCCTGCGCCTCGCCTACCGAGATGCTGTCAAAAGTGACATAGTAATCCACCGCATCCGTTTCCCGGATCAGGCGGTCATACGAGATCACCTTCACGCCGGCTTCACGCGCTTCGGCTGCCGCGGCTGCGGCTGCGGTCGCGTCGTGCGGGCAGATGATGATCACTTTCACGCCCTGGTTGATCAGGGACTCAACGTTGGCTTTCTCCTTGGCTGAATCGCCATCGCTGAACAGGATCTGGACATCGTACCCGGCTGCTGTAAAAGCATCCATGAAACGCGTCTCGTCCTGGATCCATCTCGGCTCGTTCTTGGTCGGGAGCACTACACCCACCGAAAGCGCCGCGGCAGGAGGCTTGGTTGCCTCGGGAGCGGTGGTGGCGGGTGCAGTGGTTGCTGTGGCTGCCGGGGCGCAGGCCGATAGAATCGTTGCGCCGATGATCAAAACAGCCAGTATTGCATAAAGTGAATTTCTCTTAAACACTTTTCTTCTCCTTGTAGAGGGTAAGTAATTATTGGGAAAAACTTGGTTATGTCTGATCGTCAATCCTGTTTAGAATATACCTCCTTTGTCTGGGATTTTCATTTCCAGGCGTAACACGACTACCCCTATTCCAGTCAGGCTACTTTGGTTGCAGGTGGATGGAATCTGTTGTGCTCGTTTCGCTTGATTTGGGCAATATCCAGAACTTGATTATATCCCGATTTTATAGACCAAACAAGACAGCAATCTGCCGCTGCACCCGGTCGAATCAGATTATCAGGTAGAATTGGTTCCATGGAGACTTCCCAGGTAAGAGAAGCGCTCAAAGGACTGCATTTAGGAGCGCTGCGCGTGTATAAAACAACCGGATCGACCAATACCGATGCCGCTTCCTGGGTGGGAGAGGGTGCCCCGGACCTGGCTTTGGTGATTGCCGACGAGCAGACTTCCGGGCGGGGTCGCATAGGCAGGACCTGGCACACCCCGCCCGGTGCGGCCCTGGCCTTCAGCCTCGTGCTGCGTCCATCCAGTCCCGAAACCAGCCCTTCCGGCAGCTCCTCCTGGAACGCTGCCCGTTACACCGCCCTGGGTGCGCTGGCGGTCTGCCAGGCGCTCAGTAAGCATTACGGTCTTGATGCCACGATCAAATGGCCAAATGACGTGCTTTTAGCGGGGATGAAAACAGCGGGTGTGCTGACAGAAGCCCAGTGGGAAGGCAGCTACCTGTCGGCGGTCATCCTGGGTATAGGCGTTAATGTCACTCCTGCCTCCGTGCCGGCTGCTGAGCAGCTCAATTATCCCGCCACCTGCGTCGAGTCGGTCCTGGGCCGCAAGGTCCCCCGGCTCGAGCTGCTGCCCCGTATCCTGGTGGAGCTTCTTTCCTGGCGGGAGCGCATGTGGGAAGTGGATTTCATTCACTCCTGGGAGCAGCAGCTGGCGCTGCGCGGCGAGTGGGTGGAGGTGCGTTCCGAGAAACCTTCGGGTGAGGTTCAGACACGCCTCGGATGTGTGCTTGGACTGGATGAGGCTGGTCGCTTGAGATTGCAGGATCAGGGCGGGGAGGTCCTTACTGTCTCGTTTGGAGAACTTCAGACCCAGGCTCGCTACAGTATAATCCCTGTGCAGGATAGTTGATTTATCGATCGTGGAGGACGCTTAATGCTGGATGACTTGCGCAAGGATGCCGAAGAAGTAGATTACGCCGAGCTGGGATCGCAAGAAACGCTGGACATCAGCGATGAACCGGATGATCACCGTTTCCTGGGACTATCTCCCGTTCAACGTCTGGTTATCGCACTGATGGTGCTGGTCATCATCGTCCTGCTTGGCATTCTCTGGCTGCTGGTGAATGGAAAAATCGTGCCGCCCTTTATGTAGACGGTGCTGGTTTTTCCAGCGCTCCTTCAGCCAGTTTCAGGTCCAAGTCCGCCACGCGCGCCATGGTGGAGACATAATCTCCAGTTCCCAGGTTAATCAGCATCACCCCGCGCGTCGCCCGGCCGCTCTGGGATATATCCCTGACATTGGTGCGCAAAACCACCCCATTCGCAGACATGATGGTCAGGTCGTCAGCTTCCTGCACCACCCGGGCTGAAGCAATCGTCCCAATTTTTTCCAGTGCGTTCGTGTCAATCGTCTTGATGCCCCCGGTAGCTCGCCCCTTGGGCGGGTATTCGCTCAACGGAGTGCGCTTGCCGTACCCCAGCCGGGTCAGGACCAGCAGGTTGGCCTCATTCTCGACCACTTCCATGCTGGTGACTAAATCTCCCCGATCCAGCCGGATGGCGGTCACCCCGGCTGCGTTGCGCCCCATCGGGCGGATTTCGGCCTCCGAATAGCGTAGGGCCTGCCCGCGCTCGGTGACCAGGATAATTTCATCCTCCCCGTCGGTCAGGCGCACCCACCCCAGGATGTCTTTCTCTTCCAGGTTGATCGCCAGCAAGCCGGAAGGGCGCACGGAGGCGAATTCATTCAACGGGATGCGCTTGATGCGCCCGTTGCGCGTCGCCATCACGCAGAAATGCTGCGCGTCGAACAGCGGCACCGCCACCGCCGCGGTGATCGTCTCCCCGGATTCCAGCGAAAGCACATTGACGATCGGGATGCCGCGGCCGGCGCGCTCCGCGTCCGGGATCTGGTAGGCCTTCTCGGAATACACCTTGCCGCAGTCCGAAAAGAACAGCACCGTGTCCAGGGTGCGCGCCGGGAAGGCGATCAACACTTCGTCTTCCTCCTTCATGGAGTGGCCGACCACCCCCCGTCCGCCGCGGTTCTGCAGGCGGAAGGTCTTGGCAGCCGTGCGCTTCACGTAGCCGCGTTCGGTGATGCTCACCAGCACGTATTCATCTTTTACCAGGTCTTCCTCGTGAAGCTCCTCTTTGGCTTCGCGTGCGATGCGCGTGCGCCGGTCGTCCCCGTAGTCGCTCGCCACCTGTTCGATGTCCTCTTTGATGGTAGCCAGGATCTTCTTCGGGTCTGCCAGCAAGTCCTCCAGGAAGGCGATGCGCTCCAGCACCTGCTGGTTCTCTTCTTCGATCTTCTTCCTTTCAAGTGCCGCCAGCCGCCGCAGCTGCATATCCAGTATGGCCTGCGCCTGTCTCTCGCTCAGCTTGAACCGCGTCATCAGGCTTTCTTTGGCAGCCTCGGCGTCGGCAGACTGGCGGATGGTCTGGATGATCTCGTCCAGGTTCTGCAGGGCGATCAACAGCCCGGCCAGGATATGCGCCCGCTCCCTCGCCTTCTCGAGCTCGAAGCGCGAGCGCTTCTCGATCACATCGCGGCGGTGCTCGATATAGATCTGCAGAGCCCTCTTCAACGAGAGCATGCGCGGCTCACCGTCCACCAGCGCCAGCATCTGCACGCCGAAGGTGGACTGCAGCGGCGTGTATTTGTACAGCTGGTTGAGCACCTTCTTAGGCTGGGTGCCGCGCCGCAGCTCGATGACGATATTCATTCCGCGCCGGTCCGATTCGTCCCGCAGGTCGCTGACGTCGTCCAGCCTTCCGCCGCGCGCCAACTCGGCAATGCGCTCGAGCAGGCTGGTCTTGTTAAGTTGGAAGGGGATTTCGGTGATCACGATGCGGTTGCGGTTCGGTCCCATTTCCTCGATATGCGCCATGCCGCGCAGCACCACCCTCCCGCGCCCGGTGCTGTATGCCTGCAGGATGCCTTCGTCCCCGACGATGATCCCGCCGGTTGGAAAATCCGGCCCGGGAATGTGCTTTATCAGCTCTTCCACAGAAATATCATCGATCTGGTCGTAGCGGTCGATTAAAAACACCAATCCGGCTGCCAGCTCGCGCAGGTTGTGCGGCGGGATGTTGGTCGCCATGCCCACTGCGATCCCGGAGGCGCCGTTCATCAGCAGGTTTGGCAGCCGTGCCGGCATCACCAGCGGCTCGGTCAGCGAGCCGTCGAAATTATCCCCGAAGCTCACCGTCTGTTTTTCGATATCCGCCAGTATCTCTTCCGCCATGTTGGTCAGCCGCGCTTCGGTATAGCGCATGGCAGCCGGCGCGTCGCCGTCGACTGAGCCGAAGTTCCCCTGCCCGTCCACCAGCAGGTAGCGCATCGAAAAATCCTGCGCCATGCGAGCCATCGAGTCATACACCGCGGCGTCCCCATGCGGGTGGTATTTTCCCAGCACCTCGCCCACGATACGCGCCGATTTGCGGAATGGCGCGTTCGAGCGCATCCCCATGTCGTGCATGGCGTACAGGATCCGGCGGTGCACCGGCTTGAGCCCATCGCGGGCGTCCGGCAGGGCGCGCGCCACGATCACGCTCATGGCGTAATCCAGGTAGGCCGCGCGCATTTGCTGGTCGATATCTACAGATTGAACAGAACCGACATCCATTGGCTATCCTTTAGTTGAAATCCGGGCAGTGCGGCTGATATTATACCCCAGGCGGATCCTCCCTTTATCGAACCTCTCCCTTATCCGATCTTAACCAATTTCTTGCAATCCTCTGATATTTCCCAGTTGTGGATTAAGGTACAATCAAATTTCGATTCATTCTCAAGGACATTAATTCAAAAGCATGAAAAAAGCTCTTCGTATATTAATACTGCTGGCGGTACTGGCAGCCGCCGGATACGGCCTCTACCTGTGGCAGTTCAAGCCGCAGGAATCGCTCAGCGATCTCTACCAGACCGTCAGCGCCGAACGCGGCGACCTGACTGCCACCATCGGCGCCACCGGCGTGGTGCGCTCCAACCAGTCTGCGGTGCTTCCCTGGCAGACTACCGGCACCGTCGACAATGTCTATGTCGACGAGGGAGAACAGGTGGAAGCCGATTCCCTGCTGGCAGATCTCCGGCAGACCTCTCTGCCGCAGGCGATCATCCTGGCGGAAGTCGAGCTGAATACAGCCCGCAAGGCCCTGGAAGACATGCAGACCAACGCTGAAACCGCCCGCATCGCCGCCAAGCAGTCCATCGCCACCTACGCCCAGGCGGTCAAGGCTGCCCAATACCAGCTGGATAATTTCACCGTACCGACCGAGTACGCCGGTCTGGATGCCATGGCTGCCCTGCAGCTGACCGAAGGACGGTTGGACCAGGCCCGGGCTGCCTTCGAGCCGGTCAAGTTCAATTCCTCCAACGATCCCACCCGCGAACGGCTCAAAGATGAGTTGGACCGCGCCCAGGCGGATTACAACACCGCCGTCAGGCGTCTGGACCTGGAATACAGGCTGGATGTCGCCAGGGCAAACCTGGACAAAGCGGAGCAGGACTATGCCAGGTGGGAAAAAGGACCTGATCCGGCGGATGTGGCCAATGCCAACGCCCGCATCGCCGCTGCCCAGGCCACAATGAACCTGGCGGGTATCACCGCACCCTTCACCGGCAGCATCACGCGCGTGCTGGCCAAAATCGGCGACCAGGCCTCGCTCGGAAAGATGGCCTTCCAAATCGACGATCTCACACGCCTGCTGGTCGATGTCAGCGTGTCCGAAGTGGACATCAACCGGGTGCGCGTCGGTCAGGAGGTTTCGTTGTCATTTGATGCCATCCTCGATAAATTGTATGAAGGGGAGGTCGTGGAAGTCTCCGGGGTGGGGAGCTCGACGCAGGGCATCGTGGATTTCATCGTGACGGTGGAGCTGAGCGATCCCGACGAACAGGTCAAACCGGGAATGACTGCCGCAGTCAACATGGTGGTTAACCAGCTGCAAGATATCCTGCAGGTGCCGAACCGGGCCGTGCGCCTGGTCGACGGCAACCGGGTGGTATATATATTGAAGGACGACCAGCTCGTTCCCGTTGAGATTGAGCTGGGCGCTTCTTCAGACCTGATGAGCGAGGTGTTATCGGGCGAGCTGCAGCTCGGCGACCTGATCGTGCTCAACCCGCCGGTCGTTTTCGAATCGAACGGCCCACCTCCTTTCGTCCAACAGAGGTAAAAATGGCAGATTGGGTGATCGAAGCCAGGGACCTGACCAAGGTCTACATGATGGGAGAGGTCGAAGTGCACGCACTGTGCGGCCTGACTCTCACAATCGCCCCTGGTGAAATCGTATCGATCATGGGGCCTTCCGGATCGGGAAAATCCACGCTGATGAACATTATCGGCTGCCTGGACCGGCCGACCTCGGGAGACTATTTTTTGGACGGCGAGCGTGTCTCCGGCATGAAAGACGACCAGCTGGCATCGGTTCGCAACCGCAAGGTAGGCTTCGTATTCCAGAGCTTCAACCTGCTGCCGCGCGCCAGCGCCCTGGCGAATGTTGAGCTGCCGCTGCGCTATTCGGGTCTTACCAAAGGCCGCAAGCAGCGCGCCCTGGAAGCTCTGGAGGCGGTTGGACTGGCCGAACGCGTCCACCACCGCCCAAACGAGCTCTCTGGCGGGCAGCAGCAGCGCGTGGCCATCGCCCGTGCCCTGGTCAACACGCCGTCGCTCATCCTGGCGGACGAGCCAACCGGCAACCTGGACACCAAGTCGGGAGCAGATATCCTCAACCTGCTGCTATCACTCAACCGCGAGCGCGGCACCACGCTGGTGATCGTGACCCACGATCCAGATATCGCCGCTCACAGCCAGCGCATCATCCACATCCGCGACGGCGAAGTAATGGTTGCATAAGCCATGAGGTTTTGGCAGTCCATCCTGGAAGCCCTCGAGAGCCTCTCTTCGAACAAGATGCGCTCGGGATTGACGATCATCGGGATCGTGATCGGGGTGGCAGCTGTGATCGCCATCGTCTCCATCGGGCGCGGTGCGCAAAATTCGATCACCGGCTCCATCCAGGGCATCGGCACCAACCTGCTGTTCGTTTTCCGCGGCGGAGCGGAAGAAGTGCGCAATCCTCAGCCCATCACCCTGGGAGATGCCCAGGCTATCTCCGATCCATTCCAGGCGCCCTCGGTGATCGGGGTCGCTCCCATATTAATGGGAAACGGAAAGGTCACCGTCGGTGGAGCCAGCACCACAACCGAAATCGAAGGTGTCACTCCTGAATACAGCCCGGTGCGCAATATCCAGGTGACCGAGGGCGAATTTATCAGCGAGGAACACATCCTGGGGCAGGCCTCGGTGGTCTTGCTCGGCACCGAAGTGGGTGACAACCTGTTCGGGCGCACACAGGGGCTGGTGGGTGAAACGGTGCGCGTCGAAGGGCAGCCGTTTCGCGTGATCGGTGTCCTGGAATCCAAGGGCGGGTCGGGTTTCGGCAACCAGGACGACCGGGTGCTGATTCCGTTTACCACGGCCCAGGCGCGCCTGATCCGCAGGTCAAACCGCGACCAGGTCGACCTGCTGACCGTCCAGGCCATCAACGCCCGCTCGGTAGCCCTGGCGCGCGAAGAGATCGCCCAGATCCTGCGCACCCGCCACCGCACGGCCATCGCCGAAGACGACTTCACCATCCTCACCCAGCAGGACTTCCTGAATACCGCCGAAACCATCACCGGCGTCCTGACCCTTTTCCTGGGAGGCATCGCGGCCATCTCGCTGCTGGTGGGCGGTATCGGCATCATGAATATCATGCTGGTCTCGGTCACCGAGCGCACGCGTGAGATCGGCCTGCGCAAAGCACTGGGGGCGCGCCGCCTCGACATCATGGTACAGTTCCTGACCGAGTCTTCCCTGCTCAGCATGCTCGGCGGGTTGATAGGCATCGGGCTGGGTGCCGCCATATCCTTTGCAGTCGCTCGCATCGCCGAGGCGCAGGGCACCCCGCTCCAGCCGGCCATCGGCCTCGATACAGTGCTGCTGGCCACCCTGTTCTCCACCGCTGTCGGCCTGTTCTTCGGCATTTACCCGGCCAACCGGGCTGCCAGCCTACAGCCGGTCGAGGCCCTGCGCTACGAATAACCATCTGCTGCGGCGGGCTTCTTATCGGGATGGGGAGTGGCGTGATATGCTGGTATTTGGCCTGCTCAAAGCCGAATGGCAGGCACCGGCGACCCAGCAGCCCGGGTAAATTCAGGGCTCTCCAGCAGTGGAGTCGGCAATCCAATCCAGGTAGGCAGGATTGCCCGCCAACACCGGCAGGGCCAGGACTTCGGGCACCTGGTATGGGTGCAGCTGTAGGATCGTTGGCAGCAGCCTGTCCTGGAAAATACTGAGGCAGCTCTTGATAATGAGCAGGACCTCCTGCTCGTCAGAAAACTTTCCCTCCCAGCTAAAGAGTGAATTCACCGGTGCGAGGATATTCGCGCAGGCTGCCAGCCTCTTTTCGACCAGGATCCTGCCTATCTCACGACCGGTTTCAGAGTCTGGCGCCGTCACTAACACTACAATCGCTTGATCTTCCATACCTTCCACCTTTGATACTCTGTCATTCATATATAAGTTTGTCATTCTGAATGAAGTGAAGAATCTATCCCGCGACCATTTTACTCTGTTGCCGGATTTGTCCCTCACCAGCATTCAAGCCAGATCGTTCGCGCAGTGTTTCGTCGACCCCAGCAGTCCTAAAGTGCCCCCGCCATGACTATTCGGTGAAATCCCTTCTTTTCAAATGCGCAATATCTACCGCTACCCGCATTCGCCGCATCCGGAAAGGGGGCATGTGAGGTAAAATCGGGAAGCTTGGCATCCGTCGCCAGATATTTCTACGCAAGGAGAGACTGCTACATTATCTTATATGTCAGAGTGGAAAGTATTAATCACTGATTCCCTGGAAGATGCCGGCCTGGCAATCTTACGCCAGTCTGCGCAGGTGACTGACTGCAGTGGGATTTCTGCCGAAGAGCTGGCTGGAATCATCTCCGGCTTCCATGCGCTGGTCGTGCGCAGCCGCACCAGGGTCACTGCCTCGCTGCTTGAAAAAGCCAGCCTTTTGAAAGTCGTCGGGCGCGCCGGGGTCGGCGTGGACAACATCGACCTGCAGGCTGCCCGAACTCATGGGATCGTGGTAGTCAACACCCCCACGGCCACCACCCAGGCGGTGGCGGAATTGACCATCGGGCTGCTCTTCGCCCTGGCGCGCCAGATTTCATTTCTGGATGCAGCGCTCAAGCAGGGCCAGTGGTTGAAAAATGAGACCTCTGGCCTGGAGCTGAATGGGAAGACCCTGGGTCTCATTGGCATGGGCAACATCGGGATGGCGGTCGCTCGCTTTGCAAAATCAATGGATATGCAGGTTCTGGGGTATGACCCGTATTTATCCCCATCTGATGTCAGCCTGCGGGGTGCACAGCCGGCCTCGCTCCCCGAGCTGTATGCTCAGTCCGTTTTCATCAGCCTGCACGTCCCACTAACTCCCGAGACGGAAGGCATGATCGACCAGCAGGCACTCTCTGCGATGAAATCCGGTGTGCGCCTGGTCTGCACCTCGCGCGGTGGGATCATCGATCAGGTAGAGCTGCTGGCGGCGCTGGATTCTGGACACGTGGCAGGCGCAGCCCTGGACGTATTTTCGGAAGAGCCCCCCGGCCTGACTGACTTGGTGCGCCACCCGCACCTGGTCGCCACACCGCACATCGGGGCGCAGACCCGTGAAGCCCAGAGGCGCGCGGCCGAAATGGTGGCGCGCGAAGTTCTGGCAGCCCTCAACGGCGAGGCCGTACAATGGCGTCTCGCCTGAAAATTATAATTAACTAGGAGATGACCGAAACAATTATGGAAGAAAAACTCAATCAACTCAAGCAGCACCTGGCCGAAGTCGCCGACCTGCAGTACACCGGCGCCCTGCTGGGCTGGGACCTGCAGGTAAACATGCCGCCCGGAGGCTCGGTCGGCCGCAGTTACCAGATGAGCACCATCGATAGCCTGGCACACAAGATGTTCACTTCACCCGAAATCGGCCAGCTGTTGGATGCCCTGCAGCCGCAGGTCGAAAAACTCGATCCTGATTCCGATGAAGCCCGGTTGGTTAAAGTCACCCGGCGGGAATATGAAAAGCGCCTGCGGGTGCCTGCGGAGTGGGTCGCGGAATTCGCCCAGATCACTGCCCAGGCGCATATGGTCTGGCAGGAAGCGCGCCAGGATAACGATTACGGAAAATTCAGGCCCATGCTGGAGAAGATCTTCGACCTGCGCCGCCGTTATGCCGATATGTTCACCCCCTACCAGCATATCTACGACCCGTTGATCGATGATTTCGAGCCCGGGCTCAAGACCGCCGATGTGAAGGCTATCTTCAGCAAACTGCGCCCGCAGCAGGTGGCACTGGTCAAGGCCATCACCGACCGGCCGCAGGTCGACGATTCCTTCCTGCACCTGTCCTATGAAGAACAAAAGCAGTGGGACTTCGGCGTGGATGTGATCACCCGCTTCGGTTACGATTGGAAGCGCGGCCGCCAGGACCGCTCCGCCCACCCATTCACGACCCACTTTGGCATCGATGATGTGCGCATCACCACCCGCGTCTTCCCCAACCACATGTCATCCGGCCTGTTCAGCACCATGCATGAGGCCGGGCATGCCCTGTATGAAATGGGTGTGAACCCATCTTTCGGACGCACAACATTGGACGGCGGCGTTTCTCTGGGATTCCACGAGTCCCAATCCCGTATGTGGGAGAACCTGGTCGGCCGTTCATTGCCTTTCTGGACCTATTTCTACCCGCGCCTGCAGGAGGTCTTCCCCGAGCAGCTGAAAAATGTCACGATGCGCTCGTTTTACAAGGGTATCAACCGTGTAGAGCCCTCATTAATACGCGTCGAAGCTGACGAAGCCACCTATAACCTGCATATAATGCTGCGCCTGGAACTGGAAATTGATCTGCTCGAAGGCCAGCTGTCTTTCAAAGACCTGCCAGAAGCCTGGAACTCGCGCATCGAAGAATTCCTGGGCTTGCTCCCACCCAACGACTCCCAGGGAGTGCTTCAAGACGTGCACTGGTCGAGCGGTTATATCGGCTATTTCTCCACCTATGCGCTGGGGAACCTGATCTCCGCCCAGCTGTGGGATTGTATCCAGGTCGACCTGCCGGATCTTAACGAGCAAATCCGCCAGGGCGAGTTCGACAGCCTGCGCGGCTGGCTGGTGGACAAAATTCACCGGCACGGAGCGAAATTCGAGCCCCAGGAGATGATGCGCAGTATCACCGGCACGCAGATCGATCCGGCTGCCTACATGCGTTATCTGACTGCCAAATACACCGATATCTATTCGCTGTAGCCGGGAACGCATTTCCGACACAGCTCTGGTTCAGGATGTCTGGAGCGTTTTACCTCTGCGCCGGCCTGCTGGCGCTCAGTATGCTGGCTGGCTGCACCAGCCCTTCTTCTCCGGCAGAAGGGCTGGTGACTCCCCTGCCAACCGGCTTCATGCCGACGGTGGTGGCACTCACCTTGCAGGCTGGCAGCTCGCAGGCGACTCTGCCGGTCAAGGATACCGGCCTCGCCGTCCCTACAGGAACCGGTTCCCCCGTTCCTTCGACTCCGTCCGAGTCTATGGTTGAGCCGGATCCCTCTGCTTCGGCCATACAACCGGCTGCAACCCTCACCTCAACCCTTCAGCCTTCTATACCAACGGTGATTTCCACGCCTACCGTCTCACCCACGCCCACCTTCCTGCCTGAAATCCCTTCCGCGCACATCCAGATCTTTCAGCTGGGTGAGCTCTCACGGGTATCATCCCCGATCAAGGTTTCCGCCCGCCTGTTCTCAAAAGTGGGCAAGGTGGTGCGCCTCGAACTTCACGGCGAAGACGGCCGCCTGTTGGGACGCGAGCTGAGCAGTTTACCGGCCATACCCTGGTCGACCGCCACGGTCAGCACGGAGATGGATTTTGAAATCCGACTGGCTGCCGAATACGGGCGCCTGGTGATCAGCGTCGAAGACGCTTTCGGCCGCCTGATCGATGTAAACTCGGTCAACCTTGTCCTGCTCCAATTTGGTGACAGCGAGCTAAATCCGGCCACCGCCCTATGGCAGGTGATCCAGATCGACGAGCCACAGCCGCTGACATTGATCCAGGGCGGCTCCGTGCTCGTCTCGGGGCTGGCACGTCCGAACACGGATAACCCGCTGTTCATCCAGCTGGTTGGCCAGGATGGCCAGAACCTCGGGCATCGGCTGGCTGCCGTCGAGATCGGCATTCCGGGCGGTTATGGCACCTTCTCTGCCGACGTGCCCTATACAGTCACCGAGGTCACGCCGGCTTTGCTGGTGGTATACGAAAGCGGCGGGACTCTCTCAGAGATCGCTCATCTGGCAAGCGTCGAGCTGCTGCTGAGCCCATAGTAAAATAGTGCCGGTACTTATTATTAGGAGAGAACTGATGCCAATTACCCCATTTGAATCAAAACGTGCCCCCTTCTATGCCGATATACCGGACGAGAAGTGGAACAACTGGCGCTGGCAGCTCAGCAACCGCATCAACACGGTCGAAGAATTTAATAAAATCATGCAGCTCACCGAAAGCGAAATCACCGCCCTCTCGGCTTCCAACCTGTTCCGGGTGGAGATCACCCCTTATTTCATCTCGCTGATCGATCCGGATGACCCCGACGACCCGGTGCGCAAGCAGGTCGTGCCGACCGCTGCCGAGTTGGTGCCCTTCACCTCCATGATGGAAGACTCGCTGGCTGAAGACCTGCATTCACCCGTACCGGGCCTGGTGCACCGCTACCCCGATCGGGTGCTGATGCTGGTCACCACCCAGTGCGCCACCTACTGCCGCTACTGCACCCGCTCGCGCATCGTCGGCAACCCCGCCGAAACCTTCTCGCGCGCCGAGTTCGAGATGCAGATCGAATACCTCAAGCGCACGCCGCAGGTGCGCGACGTGCTGCTGTCGGGCGGCGACCCGCTGGTGCTGGCGCCCAAGATCCTGGATGAAATTCTCGGCCGCCTGCGCGAGATTCCGCACATCGAGATCCTGCGCATCGGCTCGCGCGTGCCGGTCTTCCTGCCCATGCGCGTCAATCATGAATTAACCGACATGCTGCAGAAATACCACCCCTTCTGGATGAACATCCACGTCAACCACCCCAACGAGATCACCGCCGAGCTGGCCCAGGCCTGCGACCGGCTGACGCGCGCCGGCATCCCGCTCGGCAACCAGACGGTGCTGATGCGCGGTATCAACGACAACGTGCACATCCAGCGCGAGCTGGTGCACAAGCTGGTGCGCATGCGCGTGCGCCCCTACTACCTGTACCAGTGCGACCTGGTGCAGGGCGCCGGGCACTTTCGCACCTCGGTGGGCAAGGGCATCGAGATCATCGAAGGCCTGCGCGGCCATACTTCCAGCTTCGCCGTGCCGCACTACGCCATCGATGGTCCCGGCGGCGGCGGTAAAATTCCCATCTCTCCCACCTACCTGTTGAGCTACTCCGACCACAAGGTCATTTTGCGTAACTACGAAGGCTATATCACCAGCTATGAGGAGCCGGACGACTACCTGCCCAGTGACGCGGCCAAATACAAGGGAGAAAAGCGCCTCGAACCCGGTCAGACTGGCATCCACGGCTTGCTGGAGGGCGACCAGATGGCGGTTAAGCCAGCGGGCTTCGATGAAGTGCACCACCGCAGCGGCCTCGATCACCGCCTCAAGGATCCCAAGAAATGGGTTCCGCTGGGCATCGGCCCGGGCCAGGAGGAGAGGACGCCCAAGGAATAAGAAATAGCCTCACAGGTTTCAGAAAACCCTGGCCAAGTACGCCAGGCACTGCAAAGTACGCAGGACTTTGACTGGCCTGTGAGGTCTTAGTTAAATCCCTTGACAAATACAAATCCAAGGGTACAATTATTATCAAGTTTGTCATAGAAATTCTATCAGGAGACTATTCTAATGTTTTCTTGCATGTGTCTGGGGCGGGGTTAGCAGCCATCGCCTCGTCACCAGAAGATTAATCGATCTTCCCGAACTCTGACAGCCAGCAGGCTGTGACGAAGGGTGGTTGCGACCCCGCTTGCGAAACTTGTTTCGCCGGCGTGTCAGCATTGATGACAGCGCACCGCCTTTTTGTTTACCTGTTGGCTGTTTTTATTGGAAGTAATTGGAGATTATCGATGGAACTCATCACATTAACCGGTATTGAGACCCTTACACCTGTCCAGGCCAGCCTGGAGTCGCTGGTCGGCAGCACCCCGCTGATACCACTGCGAAAAATCGCCTCCCACCTGCCTGAAACGGTGCAGGTCTTCGCCAAGGCCGAGTGGTTCAACCCCGGCGGCTCGGTGAAAGACCGCCCGGCCCTCAACATCATCCGCTGCGCACTGGCGAGTGGCGAGCTTTCCCCCGGCCGGCGCCTGCTCGACTCCACTTCCGGCAACATGGGCATCTCCTACGCCACCTTCGGCGCGGCAATGGGCATCCCGGTCACCCTGGCCATGCCCGCCAATGCCAGCCCCGAGCGCATTGCCATCCTCAATGCCCTGGGTGCCGAGCTGATCCTCACCGACCCGCTGGAAGGCTCGGACGGCGCCATCCGCCTGGCGCGCCAGATGGCAGCAGAACAGCCTGACCTTTATTTTTACGCCAACCAGTACGACAATCCGGCTAACTGGGAGGCGCATTACCTGACCACCGGCCCGGAAATCGTCCAGCAGACCGGCGGTCAAATCACCCATTTCGTCGCCGGGCTCGGCACCACCGGCACGCTCACCGGCGTCGGGCGCTTCCTGCGCGAATACAATCCTAAAATCAGGCTGGTTGCCCTTCAACCCGACCAGCCCTTCCATGGGTTAGAAGGCCTGAAGCACCTGCCCACATCCATCCAGCCCGCCATTTACGACCAGGCGCTGCCCGACCAGACGGTTGGCCTGAGCACGGAGGCTGCCCATGACATGCTGCGCCGACTGGCGCGCCAGGAAGGGCTGTTCGTCGGCATCTCCTCCGGCGCCGCTGCCGCTGCTGCGCTGCAGGTCGCAGAAACAATAGAGCAGGGCGTTGTGGTGACCGTTTTCCCCGATGCCGGCTACAAGTACCTGAGCGACAAAGCCATCTGGGATGGCGAAGACTACTGAAACGAGGAATATTTTATGACTCTCTTAATCTCTCCGGCCACCATGAGCCAGCTGCAGCAGCACGGCGAAGAAGCCTACCCGGAAGAAGGCGCCGGCCTGATCCTGGGCCTGGATACCGGCGGTAAGAAGCTGGTCACCAAGCTGATCATGCTGGACAACAACCGCGAAGCTGGCGCCCGCCACAACCGCTACCTGCTAAAGCCTGAAGATTACCTGCTGGCCGAAATGGAAGCCGCGAAATTAGGGGTGGATGTGTTGGGCGTGTTCCATTCCCACCCCGACCACCCCAACCAGCCCTCCGATTTCGACCGGGACAACGCCCTGCCGGCCTTCACCTATATCATCACCAGCGTGAACGCTGGCAAAGCCGCTGGCAGCCGCTCCTGGCGACTGAACGAGGACCGCATGGGTTTTGAAGAGGAATCGATCGAAATACTGGGCTAAGAAAGACCTCACAGGTCGAAGAAGACCTGTGAGGTCTTAAACCGGAAAAGGTACCAAAATGTCCGAAAACTTACAAAGAATCGACCATTCCGCCCTGCGCGTGAACCAGGCCGTGATCATCCTGCTCTCCATCCTGTCATTCATCTTCAACCAGCCCTGGTTGGCACTGCTGGTAGGCCTGGTGATGGGCGTTGGCACGCTGCTGAAAATCCCCGGCTTCGGCTGGGTCTACCGGCGACTACTCAAACCCTCAGGGTTGGTAAAACCGGATGTCCTGTGGGACAATCCCGAGCCGCACCGCTTCGCACAGGGCCTGGGAAGCGCCTTCCTGTTTGGGGCCAGCCTGGCGTTATGGCTGCAGGCTTCCATCCTGGGCTGGGGGCTGGTCTGGCTGGTGGTGGCGCTGGCTGCCCTGAATTTATTCGCTGGCTTTTGCGCCGGCTGCCTGGTCTATTACTGGCTCACCCGTCTGAATATGCCCGGATTCCGCAAATCCCCTCCACAGGGCACCTTTCCCGGCATGCGCCCGAAGGCGAAAGTCTATGACTCTTGAGATCACGCAGTTCAACTTCCTGGGCCGGCTGCTGTGGGCGCTGGCTATCATCGGCGGCGGGATCGGCTTGTACTGGCTGGTGAACCGCTGGAGCCTGCTGCGTGCGCGCGGCAAATCTTCAGGGCTGGAGTCGGCGCCTCCCGGCGTACCGGTGCTGTTATACTTCACCACGCCGGCCTGCGCACCCTGCAAGACCGTGCAGCGACCGGCCATCCGGCGCCTGGGCGAGCAGCTCGGCGATCAGCTGCAGGTCATCGAAGTCGATGCCTCAGCCCGGCCCGACCTGGCCAGCCACTGGGGCGTGATGAGCGTGCCGACCACCTTTATGATCGATGCCAGCCGCCGTCCGCGGCACGTCAACCACGGCGTGGCGACGGTGGATAAATTGTTAAAACAATTCAATGATTTGGAGTAAATGAACTTATGCCGACATTACGCATCCCCTCACCTCTGCGCCCGTATACCGACGGGTCAGGCGAGGTGAGCGTCCAGGGAAACACCGTTGGGGAGGCCCTGGACGACCTGACTTCCCAATACCCTGCCCTGCGCCAGCACCTGTTCAACGGCGACGGGCACGTCCGCCCGTTCGTCAACCTGTACCTGCACGAAGAGAACATAAAACAGCTGCAGGGCATGGATACGCCGGTCGCAGTTGATGACCGCATCCTGCTGATCCCCAGCATCGCCGGTGGGCGGTGAGACCATGCTTCCCGAATTGACGCGCGCGGAAATCCTGCGCTATTCACGCCACCTGCTGATCCCGGAAGTGGGGTTGGAGGGCCAGCGCAAGCTGAAGGCCGCCTCGGTGCTGGTCATCGGCACCGGCGGGTTGGGTTCTCCGGTGGCCCTGTACCTGGCCGCGGCCGGCATCGGGCGAATCGGGCTGGTCGACTACGACGTGGTCGATTCCTCCAACCTGCAGCGCCAGGTCATCCACGGTACAGCCTCTATCGGCACGCTGAAGGTTGAGTCTGCCCACGACCGCATGCTGGACCTCAACCCGGACATCCAGGTCGAGATCTACAACGAGCCCTTCACCTCCGACAATGCCATGCGCATCGCCGAGAGCTACGACCTGATCGTCGACGGCACCGACAATTTCCCCACCCGCTACCTGACCAACGACCTGTGTGTGCTGACCGGCAAGCCCAACGTCTACGGCTCGATCTACCGCTTCGACGGGCAGGTAAGCGTTTTCGACGCCACCCGCGGCCCGTGCTACCGCTGCCTGTTCCCCGAGCCGCCGCCGCCCGGGCTGGTGCCCTCCTGCGCCGAGGGCGGCGTGCTGGGCGTGCTGCCGGGCACCATCGGCACGCTGCAGGCAACCGAGGCGCTCAAGCTGATTCTGGGCATCGGGCAGCCGCTCATCGGGCGCCTGCTGCTCTACAATGCCCTGGATATGTCCTTCGAGTTCGTCAAGCTGCGCAAGAACCCCAATTGCAAGATCTGCGGACCGGAGCCAGAGGTGACCGAGCTGATCGACTACGAGGCCTTCTGCGGCGTGCCGGGTCACGACCACGAGGAAGGCTCAGCCGGCGTGGATTGGGACATCACCGCCCCCGAGCTGGCAGCCCGCCTGCAGAAAGGGAATCATATCCGCCTGGTTGACGTGCGCGAGCCCCACGAGCTGGAGATCTCTCAATTGGAGGGAGCCAGCCTGATCCCCCTGGGGCAAATGGCGGCGCGCCTCTCCGAGCTGGATAGCGCCGAGGAGATCGTGCTGTTCTGCAAGGCGGGAACGCGCTCGGCGCGCGCCCTGGAGCTGCTGCTGAGCGCCGGTTTTCGCAAGGTGAAGAATTTGAAGGGTGGCATCAACGCCTGGGCCAGGGAAGTGGACCCCAGCCTGCCGGTTTATTGAGGTTAAAATTGGTGGAAAGATCTATTAAGGAGTTCCTCCCACCTTACCAGGGAGGAACTCCTCATTTCTGGCTCTATGGGAATCGCCGTGGAAGTACCCAGATTTGGGGGTGTGTAGGCGGCGTAGACGCCTACACACCCCCAAATCT
>Ga0209254_10000933_pt1 | contig 25686 bp, 25 predicted proteins | sample FrelakmetDIP11DI_FD_187148 | JGI IMG/M metagenome (GOLD analysis project Ga0209254, IMG submission 187148) | Freshwater lake sediment microbial communities from the University of Notre Dame, USA, for methane emissions studies - DIP11 DI (SPAdes)... | ecosystem: Environmental > Aquatic >...
CGGGGCGCGGTCGACACTGAAAAACAGGTCAAAACCGACGCGCCGCTGCGCGACCTGTTCGTCGACCGTGCCGCCTGCGACGCCTGGCTAACCAACTGGCGCGCCCGGCTGGCGCAGACGCCGTGGGACGACGACGTGCGACAGGCGGCGATGCGCGCGGCCAATCCGAAATATGTGCTGCGCAACTGGCTGGCCGAAGTCGCGATCCGCAAGGCACAGGACAAGGATTTTTCCGAGGTCGAACGCCTGCTTGCCTGCCTGCGCCGCCCGTTCGACGAGCAGCCGGAGTTCGAACGCTATGCCGCGCTGCCGCCCGACTGGGCGAACGGGCTGGAAGTCAGCTGTTCCAGCTAGTCCGGAACAAAGCAGCGCTGGTTGTCAATTTCGAATTGGCGCAGGCGATAACCGTAGAGCGCGCTGAGCTTTTCGGCGGTCAAAACGGTGTCGACCGCGCCCAGTTCGCAATGGCCGTCGCCGTCGATCAGCAGCGCCTGATCGCAAAAGCGATGCGCCAGCGCCGGGTCGTGCAGGACCATGACGACCCCCGCCCCACAGTCGCGCGCTGCGCCAGTGAACAGTTCGAGCACCGCCATCTGGTGGTTCAAGTCGAGGTGGGCGAGCGGCTCGTCGAGCAGGTAGAGCGGCGCGGCCTGGGCGAACAGGGTGGCGATGGCCAGCCGCTGGCGCTCGCCGCCCGACAGGGTGTGAATCTGCCGTGCTTCCATGCCGGCGAGCCCGACGGCGGCTAATGCGCTGCATGCCAGATCGGCGTCACGGGTGGTCTCCCAGTCCCAGCGGCCGAGATGCGGATGGCGACCGGTGAGCGCGGTTTCGAGTACCGTCGAGCCGAACGGGTCGGACTGCATCTGGCCGAGCCAGGCGCGGCGCAGAGCCGCGGCGCGCGGGGTCAGCGCGGCGTAGGGCGAGCCGCCGAGTTCGATGCGGCCGCTAGCCGGTTCGCGCAGCCCGGCGAGCGTGGCGAGCAGGGTCGATTTGCCGGCGCCGTTGCAGCCGAGGATGGCCAGCCGTTGACCTGATTCGATCGTCAGGTCGAGCGCATGGACGACGCGGCGGCCGCCGATTTCGACTGAGAGTCCGTGGGCGGCCAGCAGTGGGATGCTCATTTGCCCTGCCGCGACAGCAGAAAGAGGAAGACCGGGACGCCGATCAGCGCCGTCAGCACGCCGACCGGCAATTGCTGCGGGGCGATCAGCGTGCGCGCCAGCGTGTCGGCCAGCATCAGCAGCGCGCCGCCGGCCAGTGCCGAGGCCGGCAGCAGCAGACGCTGGTCGTTGCCGGTGACGAGCCGGACCAGGTGCGGGACGACGAGGCCGATGAAGCCGATCGAACCGGCGGTCGTCACCGAGGCGGCGGTGGCCAGCGAGGCGAGCAGGAAAATGGCATAGCGCAGGCGGTTGACCGCAACACCCAGTGCCTGCGCCTGCATCAGCCCGCGCGCCAGCAGGTTGAGTTCGCGCGCGAAGGGCATGGCCAGCACCAGCGCGATTGCCAGCGCCAACATTGGCGGCCAGGCGCTGGCCGCCTGACCGAGGTCGCCGGTCAGCCAGAACAGCATGCCGCGCAGCCGGTCTTCCGGGGCGATCGCCAGCATCAGAGAGATCAGCGCGCCGCAGCCGGCGGCGACGATGACGCCGGTCAGCAGCAGGCGCGTCTGCGTCCAGCTGCCGTCGCCGTGCGCCAGCCCGAAGACCAGGAACATGGCGCCGAGCGCGCCGGCGAAGGCCAGTCCGTCGATGCCGAGCGTCGGCAGGCCGACCATGATGGCGAACAGGGCGCCGACGCCGGCGCCGCCGGAAATACCGAGAATGTAGGGATCGGCCAGAGGATTGCGCAGCAGCACCTGCATCAGCGCGCCGGCAAGGGCCAGCAGGCCACCGCAGGCAAAGCCGGCGAGGGCGCGCGGCAGGCGCAGTTGGCGGACGATGTCGGCACCGGGGGCGTCGTGCCCGAGCAGGGCGGCGAGGACATCGGTCGCCGCGACCGGGATGCTGCCGGCCGCCAATGCCGCCCAGAAACTCGCCAGTGCCAGCAGCACAAGCGTGGCGAGAACCAGGAGGGCGCGGCGGCGATCGGGCATCAGCGGAAGTTGTAGCTCGCGGTCATCAGGAAGGTACGACCATCGGCCGGGTAGTAAAAATAGTCCGACTGGAAGGTCGAAAAGCCGGCAAAGGGCGAGTACTTCTTGTCGAAGGCGTTGAGCAGACGCGCCGAAATCGACCACGGCTTGAAATTCCAGCCAGCCATGAAGTCGATCGTGGTGTAACCCGGCAGCTTGTCCAGTGCATTGGCGAAGTCACCGCTGTAGTAGCGCTCGCCGACGTAGTTGACCACTGCCGTGTACTGGCCGATGGCGGCGCCGTCCCAGGTCAGCCGCGCCGAGGCCTTGTTGTGCGGAACGAGCGGTACCTGCTTGCCGTCATACACGCCTTCGCGAAAGACAGAGTCGGCGTAGGTGTAGGTGGCGCGGGCCAGCAGCGCGGGCACGATGCGCCAGTCGGCTTCGAGTTCGAGGCCTTGGCGGCGGGTATTGTCGAGGTTGACGTTGGCGAACTGTGAGCCGTCGTAGGCGATTTCGTCTTCGAGGTCCATCCGGTAGAGCGCAGCCCGCCCCTTGACCGGACCCAGCGTGACGCTGCCACCGATTTCGCCGAGCGTGCCGGACTGCGGCTTGAGGTTGCCGGCGAAGGTCGGGTTGCCGGTGAACGGATCGTAGCCGAACAGCTCGTCGGTGTTGGCGAAGCGGAAGGTGGTGCCGCCTTTGCCGTAGGCGCGCCAGCCGTCGCCGGCGTAGCTGAGGCCGAGATCCCAGGCGCTGCGGGTGTATTCGGCGCTGCCGCTTATCGCCGGCTGCATGCCGAAGAAGCCGGGGTAGGCGTCCTGCGCGGCGGACTGGTCGACGCGCTGGGTGCGCGCGCCGAGCGTGGTGGCCAGGCCGGCGAGCCATTCGGTGACGTTCTGGAAGTAAAGGCCGGTACTGTCCTGCTTGGCGCTCTGCGCGGCGGACGTCGTGTAGGTGGCGTCGACTTCGCCGGAGTAGTAGTCGATGCCGGCCACGGTTTCGCTCTTCAGGCCGCCGAGGCCATGCTGCCAGCGCAGGCGCGGCGTCACCGACCAGTTGTCGCGCGTGCGGTCGGACTGGCTGCCGAAGGAGGCGTAGTTGGCTTGCTGGTTCTGGCGGTCGTACGACACTTCCGCCTCGAAGCGCAGGGTGTCGGTGATCGGCAGGGCGACGCCGGGGCGCAGGCGGTAGCCGTCGCTGCGCTGCGAGTCGTTGGGGAAATTCGAGGTTTTCGGATTGGCCTGGTAGGCGGCGCTCAGCAGGTAGCCGGGCAGTCCGGAGTGGTCGTTGTAAACCGAGTAGTCGAGGAAGGCCTCACCCTTGCCGAGGTAGAGTGCGCCGCGCCCGCTGAGGGCGGCCTGCTCGGCCTGCGAGTTTTCGCGCCAGCCGCCGGTGTGGGCGTAGCGGGCAAAGGCGTTGGCGTAGCCGATCTCGTTGCCGATGGCGCCGTTGAGGTCGACGGTCTGGGTATCGTAGCTGCCGATGCCGACGGTGGCGCCGGCGCGCGGCGTGCCGGATTTGTCGGTGATGATGTTGACCACGCCGCCGGTCGCCCGGTCGCCGTACAGCACGGTGCCGGCGCCGCGCATGATTTCGATGCGCTGCACGCTGTCGAGCGGGATCGCCGACCAGCTGACGCTGCCCAAGTCGATCGGGTTGAGGCGCTGGCCGTCGAGCAGGATCAACGTATTGCTGCCGGCGGTTTCGCCGAAGCCGCGGATGTCGACCGTGGAATCGATACCGAGGCTGCCGGAGAGGGCGCGCACATCGACCCCGGCGCTGCCCTTGAGCATGCTCGGCAAATCGCGCGCCGGCGTGTTGCGGATGTCGTCGCGCGTTATGACGCTGACGTTGGCCGCCACATTGGTGTCGGCTTCGCTGAAGCGGGTGGCGCTGACGATGACCGGGTCGAGATCGGCAGACTGAGCTTGCGCCGGGGCCACGAAGGCAATGGACAGTGCCGCGGCGAGCGGCGTGAGACGTGGATTCATTTTTTTCTCCCTTTTCCGGCGGGCGTCCCCGCATGCCGGAATGACTGAAAAAGAAGCATCGGGAGAATGAACGCAGGTCGAGGCCCGGCACCACACCCCCGTGGTACTTCCGCTGTTTGTCCCAGGCCGGTATCCGGGCTCGCAAGTCTTGACGCGCCGCCTTCCCAGGTTGAACCCAGTGGCGTTGTGGCGCGTCCGCACTTGCTTACCGTTGCGGGGGCAGCAGCGGATTTGTCGATCGACGACGCACCGCTTTCCCGTTTAACCGCGGTTGGAGAATCCTTCCGCAGCACCTGACACGGCGCGAATTCTACATGGCTCGATGCTGCGATGCACCAGAAACTTTTCGCCCGCGACTCGACAAACCACTTTCAGAATAAAGGCTTAGTCCTTGACCATGCGCTGTTTTTGCCTCTATAGTGCGCGCCATGAACAAGCATCTTGAAGAGCTCGAAGCCAAGATCGAACAGGTCGTCGCCCTGGTTCACCAGTTGCGCGCCGAGAACGATGTGCTGAAAAATCAGATCGCGGAAGCAGAAGCCGAGCGCTTGCACCTGCGCCAGTCGATGACGGTCGCCCGTGAGCGTCTCGAGGCGCTGATGGACAAGTTGCCCGAGGATGCCTGAGATGAGTGCGGAACCGAATTTCCTCGACGTCAAAATCATGGGCCGCGAATACCGCGTGGCCTGCACGCCGGAAGAACGTGACGGCCTGCTGGCGGCCGTCGAACTGGTCGATCAAAAGATGCGCGAAATCGCCCAGCGTACCAAGAGCACCATCGCCGAGCGCGTGGCTGTCATGGCTGCCCTCAACATCGCGCACGAATACCTTGCATCACCGTCAGTCCCCGCCGAAAAAGAAGTCGACTACGCGGTTGATACTTCCGATGCAAAGCGTAGAATCAGCGACATGGGAGCACGGATCAGTACCGTGCTTGCGCCCCAGCAGCAACTGGACTTGTAGTCATTTTCTGCTGACCCCGGCGCCGCCCGCCGAGCGTCCCCTGCGGTGTTTGTTAAGGCCATGATTCCTTGAACCAATGCTAATTGGCATCGGTTGCCGACCATTGAAACCGTTGTTGTGCGCCCTCTTCGTCGAGAGTGCCTGATACGGGAGGAAAGCAGCCACTCTGGACTCAGGTTCAGGATGCCGGCCTGACGGCACTTGCGGGGGCCATTCTTCTGGATGATCCGATGAGAACCCTGTTTACCGTTCTGCTGCCGGGGTTTGTCCTGGTCGCCTGCGCCGGCGGCAATAGACTTGCCATGACAATCACGATCGGGGTCAGATGAAGCTGCTGTCAGGGGTCGATAACCTGTTTCTACATATGGAACAGGGCAATCAATACATGCATGTCGCCGGATTGGGTATCTACGATCCGTCCACCGCGCCGGGCGGCAAGGTTCGCTTCAAGCAAATTCTGAATTTCTTCGCCAACCGGCTGGATAGCGCCAAGGTTTTTCGCCGGCGACTGGTGTCTGCGCCGCTCGGACTCGACCGGCCTTACTGGATCGATAATGGCGAGATCGATACCGAATACCATGTTCGCCATATCGCCTTGCCGCAGCCCGGCGACTGGCGGCAGCTGATGATCCAGGTGGCACGCATCCATTCGCGCCCGCTGGATCGCAGCCGGCCGCTCTGGGAAGCCTACGTCATCGAGGGCCTCGACAATATTCCCGGTATCGCCAAGGGCAGTTTCGCCGTTTATGTAAAGTTTCACCACGCCGGGGTCGACGGCGAAGGGGGCGCTGAAATCGTCAGGGCCATTCATTCCCTGTCCGCCGAACATGCGGAGACGCCACCTGGCGAGCAGGCGATGGTCCCGGACCGCGAGCCGTCGGCGCTTGAACTGTATTCGCGCGCGCTCGCCAACCGGACGCGTCAGGCGCTCGACGCCGCCCGGCTGGCTGCCAGTCTGGGCGGGCGCGCGGCGCTGGCCGGCAAGGATCTGGTGACCTCGGGGAAAACGCTCGAGATCGCCCGGGGCCTGATCACAAAGCATTTCGGCGGAACCGGCAGTGGCGACAGCAAGACGCCGGGCGATCTTGCGGGGCGCAAGCCGCGGACGCGATTCGATCAGCCGATATCGGCGCACCGCGTGGTCGACGCGGTGGGGATTTCGCTGGCCGACTGCCAGATCATCCGTCAGCACATCGACGACATCACGATCAACGATATCTTCATGGCCGCCACCGGCGGCGCGATCCGCAAGTATCTTGAGCGCAAGGGCGAATTGCCGGCGCGTACGCTGAACGCGATGGTGCCGATGTCGACGCGCGGCGGCAACAAGGCGATGGATGCCGGCAACCAGTTCGGCATGGCGCCGATGGCCTTGCGGACGGATATCGCCGATCCGGTTGAGCGCGTGCTGGCGATCAGGCGCGGCACGACCAAAACCAAGGCGGCGACCTCGGCGCTGGGCAAGGATCTGGCGGCGAAGCTGGTGCAGGTGATTCCGGCTGTCGTGGCGGAGCAACTGGTGCGCCTCGGCATTGTCTCGCTGTGCAACGTGACGGTTTCCAATGTCCGCGGACCCGACCTTCCGCTCTACATGGCCGGGGCGCAGCTGGAACTCTTCCTTGCCGTGTCGATCGTGTTCGACGGCATCGGCCTCAATGTGACCGGCTTCAGCTATAACGGCACCTTGTGGGTCTGCTTCGTCGCCTGCCGTGACATGCTGCCCGATCCCGAAGAATTCGGCGATTGCCTCAAGGAAAGTTTTGCCGAACTGCTGTCCGGGGCGCTGGCGCATGGAAAGAAGCCGGCCGCCGCTACCGCCAAGCGTCAACCGGCCGCGGCAAAGCGCAGCCGGACGGCTGCGGAAAAGACGCCGGCACGCCCCGGCCGGAAAGCCGCGAGCGCCACGGCCGTGCCGGAAGAGAGCGCCGCGGTCGCGCCACGACCGGCGCGGAAGGCAAGAACGTCGAGGGCGGCCAGGCCGCCCAAGCCGTAAGGCAAATTCCAGGAATCATCGGCATGGCCATTACGTGGATTGCGGCATACCTTGCACTCGGCGCCTTCGCCGGTGTTTTCGCCGGCATGTTGGGGATCGGCGGCGGACTCGTGCTGGTTCCCGCGCTGACGCTGATGTTTGCGGCACAGACGCAATTTCCGGCCGGCGAAATCTTGCACCTGGCGCTGGGAACCTCCATGGCGAGCATCATTTTCACGGCAATCGCCAGCATCCGCACCCACCACCGCCACGGGGCGATCCGGTGGGATCTCGTCAAGACCATCACGCCCGGGATACTCCTCGGTACCGGCCTGGGCACGCTGGTTGCGGCAAATGTGCCGACCCGGCCGCTGGCGGTATTTTTTACCTTTTTCGTGTGCATCGTGGCCGTGCAGATGGCCCTGAATCTCAAGCCGAAATCGACGCGTGAACTACCCGGGCCGTTGGGGGTCGCGGGCGTCGGCCTGGGGATCGGGGTTTTGTCATCGCTGGTGGCCATTGGCGGCGGCTCGCTGACGGTACCGTTCCTGACCTGGTGCAATGTGCGGATCCAGCAGGCCATCGGCACTTCCGCGGCCGTCGGCTTGCCGATTGCCATCGGCGGGACGTTGGGCTATGTGTTCAACGGCTGGGGCAAGGCGGGGTTGCCGGCGGGCAGCCTGGGCTATGTCTATCTGCCGGCCCTGGCGATTCTGGTGGCGGCGACGATGGTTACGGCGCCGTTCGGCGCGCGGCTGGCGCACCGCCTGCCGGTGGCGACCTTGAAGCGGATTTTCGCGGGACTGCTGATCCTGCTTGCCGCAAAAATGCTGTGGAACCTGTTCAGCGTGCCTTGAAAGCGGGTTTGCGCTTTTCGAAGAAGGCGGCGAGGCCTTCCTTGTAATCCTCGGTGTCGAGAAAGGCGAAGGAGGAAGCTTTTTCTTCGTCGTCCAACGGCTTGCCGCTTTGCAGGCGGCGTATCCACTGCTTGTGCCAGCCGGCAACCAGCGGCGCGCCGGCGCCGATGCGGCGGGCCGTCGCGTAGGCTTCGTCCACCACCTGGCTATCGGGCGCGATGCGCGTGACGAGGCCTTTTTCATAGGCTTCGGTGGCCGAGAGAATCCGGCCCTCGAGCAGGATTTCCTTCATCACGGCGGCGCCGGCCAGCTTGAGCAGACCTTCCATCTCGCCGGGATACATCGAGAAGCCGAGCCGGTTGATCGGCGCGCCGAAGCGGGCCGATTCGTTGCAGATGCGCAGGTCGCAGGCGCCGGCGATTTCCAGCCCGCCGCCGATGCAGGCGCCCTGAATCAGCGCCACCGTCGGCTGCGGGCAATCGGCGATGGCATTCAACGCCACGGCTACCTGCTCGTGATAGTGCACCGCCTGTTCAAGCGTGGCGCGGGCGGTGAGGAATTCCTCGAGGTCGCCGCCGGCGGCGAAGGCATCGTTTCCCGCCCCGCGCAGGACGATGCAGCGGATGTCGCGGTCGACCGCCAATGCGGCCATGTTTTCGGCGAGTTGCAACCACATGCCGAGGTCGATCGCGTTCAGCTTGCCGGGATTGTTCAGCGTCAGGGTGGCGATTTCGCCATCGCGGGAAAGGTCGACCGTGCTCATGAGGGCTGTCCGTTGGGTTTGCGGCGGCGACTGCGCTGCACCAGTCGAACGCACTATGTGTCAGGCCGCCTTGGCTGCCTTGGGGTCCATCTTGATCAAGGCATCGTAGCCGGACAGCAGATGGTCATGCATCAGCGACTCTGCCTTGACCGCATCGCCGGCCTTGAAGGCGGCCATGACGGCACGGTGTTCGTCCAGCGATTGCTGCAAACGGCCCTCGATCGACAGGGAATGCAGGCGGCACAATTTGAGTACCTTGCGCAGATCCTGGATCACCGAGAGCATCCGGCGGTTGCCAGCCAGTTCCTGAATCCGGAAATGGAATTCCTGATTGGCCTCGAAGAAGGCGTCGATGCGACCATCGCGCGCCGCTGCTTCGAGGCGCTTGTGGATGTCAGCGAGCGCCGCGACGTCGGCCGGACTTGCCCGGCGAACCGCGTCCCCGGCGCAGCGCCCTTCGAGCATGGCCATCAGCGGAAAGATGTCGTCAATATCCTGTCGCGAGATTTCGGTCACGTAGCAACCACGACGCGGCTTGAGTTCGACCAGCCCTTCCGAGGCCAGAACCTTGAGCGCCTCGCGCAGCGGTGTGCGCGATATCCCGTACTGGTCGGCGAGTTTCTTCTCGTCGATCCAGTCACCTGGCATCAGTTCATGGGCAAAGATACGCTGGCGCAAACGTTCCGCCACTTCCTGATAAAGGGCGGTAGGGGCGATTCGGGTCATATTCTTGGTGTGGTGATAGCGGACAAGCCCGTGCTTTGCAGACTTGCTTCCATAATTATGGATACAGTATTATGTACGGCTTGGTATGTCAAGCTGAGGCCGGAAGCGTAGAATTTTCAATTCTGCATCTCGAATCTCGAAAAATCGAATCAGCAAGGGGTGTGTCATGTCCGAAAATTTTTTTGATTCCGGTAGTCTGGACGCATGGGAGAAGGCAGCCGCGAAGCACTCCCCGGGCGGTGACGTCAAGAACCTGAACTGGAATACCCCTGAAGGCCTGGCCGTAAAGCCGCTGTATACCAAGGCCGATGTCGCAGGCCTCGGGTTCGCCGACACCCTGCCCGGCTTCGCGCCCTATCTGCGCGGGCCGCAGCCGACGATGTACGCGGTCAAACCGTGGACCATTCGCCAGTACGCCGGCTTCTCCACCGCCGAAGCCTCCAACGCCTTTTACCGCAAGGCGCTCGCTGCCGGCGGCCAGGGTGTTTCGGTCGCTTTCGACCTGGCAACGCACCGTGGTTACGACTCCGATAACGCCCGCGTTACCGGCGACGTCGGCAAGGCCGGCGTGGCGATCGACTCGGTCGAGGACATGAAGATCCTCTTCGATAGCATTCCGCTCGACAAGGTCTCGGTCTCGATGACGATGAATGGCGCCGTGCTGCCGATCCTCGCCGGCTACATCGTCGCCGCCGAAGAGCAGGGCGTGCCGCAGGAGCAACTATCCGGCACCATCCAGAACGACATTCTCAAAGAATTCATGGTGCGGAATACCTACATCTATCCGCCCAAGCCGTCGATGAAGATCATCGCCGACATTTTCGGCTACACCGCGCAGCACATGCCGAAGTTCAACTCGATCTCGATTTCCGGTTATCACATCCAGGAAGCCGGCGCCAATCAGGCGATCGAACTGGCCTTCACGCTGGCCGACGGCATGGAATATGTGCGCACCGGCGTCGCTTCCGGCATGGACGTCGATGCTTTTGCTGGCCGCCTGTCCTTCTTCTGGGCGGTCGGGATGAATTTCTATCTGGAAATCGCCAAGATGCGCGCCGGCCGCTTGTTGTGGCACCGCATCATGACCAAGTTCAATGCCAAGAGCCCGAAGTCGATGATGCTGCGCACGCACAGCCAGACTTCCGGCTGGTCGCTGACCGAGCAGGACCCGTACAACAACGTCGTGCGGACCACCATCGAAGCGATGGCGGCTGTTTTCGGCGGCACCCAGTCGCTGCACACCAATGCGCTCGACGAAGCCATCGCGCTGCCGACCGAGTTCTCGTCGCGCATCGCCCGCAACACCCAACTGATCATTCAGGAAGAAACCCACATCACCAAAGTCGTCGATCCGTGGGCCGGTTCCTACATGATGGAAAAGCTGACCCAGGACATGGCCGACAAGGCCTGGGGCATCATCGAGGAAATCGAGGCGATGGGCGGCATGACCAAGGCCGTCGAATCGGGCTGGGCCAAGATGCAGATCGAAACCTGCGCCGCCGACAAGCAGGCGCGCATCGACTCGGGCAAGGATGTCATCGTCGGCGTGAACAAGTACAAGCTGGCCAAGCAGGATGCGATCGACATCCGCGATATCGACAATCACGCCGTGCGTGATTCACAGATTGCCCGCCTCAAGAGCATTCGTGCCAGCCGCGATAGCGCCGCGGTTTTGGCCGCTTTGGCGGCGTTGACCGCAGCCGCCGAGTCCGGTCAGGGAAATTTGCTCGATTTGACCGTCAAGGCGATGCGCCTGCGCGCCACGGTCGGCGAAGTGTCCGATGCGCTGGAAAAGATCTTCGGTCGTTTCCGCGCCAATAACCAGACCATTTCGGGTGTGTACGGAGGTGTCGTGGAAGGTCAGGAAAGCTGGGAAAAGATCAAGGCCGATGTCGCCAGGTTCGCTGAGGAAGAAGGTCGTCGTCCGCGCATCATGATCGCCAAGCTGGGTCAGGATGGTCATGACCGCGGCGCCAAGGTCGTGGCCACCGCCTTTGCCGACCTCGGTTTCGACATCGACATGGGGCCGCTGTTCCAGACCCCGGAAGAGGCTGCCCGCCAGGCCATCGAGAACGATGTGCACGCCATTGGCGTCTCTTCGCTGGCCGCCGGCCACAAGACCCTGCTCCCCGAACTGGTCAAGTCGCTGAAGGCGCAGGGCGCCGACGACATCATCGTCTTTGCCGGCGGCGTCATCCCGGCGCAGGATTACGATTACCTCTACGACGCCGGGGCCAAGGCCATTTTCGGGCCGGGTACGCGGATCGAGGATTCAGCGGTCAAGGTCCTGGCTGAAATCCGCAAGGCCCGCAGCCAAGCCAGTTAATGAACCTGAGCGAGACTTTCGTGTTGGCTCAACAGTTGACGGTGGCTGACCAGGCGCTGGTGGATGGCGTGCTGGCCGGTCAACGCCGGTCGCTGGCCAAGGCGATCACCCTGATCGAATCGACACGATCCGATCACCAGCAGCGCGCCCAACAGGTCCTGAACGCGCTGTTGCCGAGTACCGGAAACGCCATTCGCATCGGCATTTCCGGCACGCCGGGGGCGGGCAAGTCGACCTTCATCGAGGCGCTCGGGGTCTGGCTCATCGAGCAGGGCAAAAAGCTGGCGGTGCTGGCGGTCGACCCCTCGTCGTCGGTGTCCGGTGGCTCGATCCTCGGCGACAAGACGCGCATGGAAATGCTCAGCCAGCGCGAGGAAGCCTTCATTCGCCCCAGCCCGTCGGCCGGTTCGCTCGGCGGCGTCGCCGAGAAGACGCGCGAGGCCATGCTGCTCTGCGAAGCTTCAGGCTACGACGTGATCATCATCGAGACCGTTGGCGTCGGCCAGTCGGAAACGACGGTTGCCGGCATGGTCGACATGTTCTGCCTGCTGCAGTTGCCGAATGCCGGCGACGACCTGCAGGCGATCAAGAAGGGCATCGTCGAGATCGCCGACATGGTGGTCATCAACAAGGCCGACATCGACCGCCAGGCGACCGCTGTCGCCCGCGCCCAGTGGCGCAATGCCCTGCACATGCTGCGCCCGGCCTCGCCCAACTGGGCGCCGCCGGTGATTGCGTTGAGCGCCCTGCACAAGGAAGGCATCGTCGATTTCTGGGAACAGGTCGAGAAATACCAGGCCGCGCTCAGGCCGACCGGCGAGTTCGCCGCCAAGCGCCAGCATCAGGCGCTGTCGTGGATGTGGCAACTGATCGATTCCGGCCTGCGACAGCATTTTCGGCATCACCCGCGCGTCAGGGCCAACCTGCCGGCGCTCACCCGCTCCGTCGAGCAGGGCCATACGACGCCGGCCGCCGCCGCGTATGCGCTGCTCGACTATCTGAAAAACTGAATCAGCCACCCCGCCTTATCGAGGGAGTTTTCCATGCACGACATCATCCGCCAGCTCGAAAAAAAGCGTGAAATGGCCCGCCTCGGCGGTGGCCAGAAGCGCATCGATAGCCAGCACGCCAAGGGCAAGCTGACCGCCCGCGAACGCATCGAGTTGCTGTTCGATCCAGATTCCTTCGAGGAATGGGACATGTTCAAGGAACATCGCTGCACCGATTTCGGCATGGATCAGGCCGAGAAAATTCCCGGCGACGGGGTCGTCATTGGCTACGGCACCATCAACGGCCGCCTCGTCTTCGTCTTTTCGCAGGATTTCACGGTGTTTGGCGGCTCGCTGTCCGAAACCCATGCCGAGAAGATTTGCAAGGTCATGGACCATGCGATCAAGGTCGGGGCGCCGGTGATCGGCATCAACGACTCGGGCGGCGCGCGCATCCAGGAAGGCGTCGCCTCACTTGGTGGCTACGCCGACGTCTTCCAGCGCAACGTGATGGCCTCCGGTGTCGTGCCGCAGATTTCCATGATCATGGGCCCCTGTGCCGGTGGCGCGGTCTACTCGCCGTCGATGACCGATTTCATCTTCATGGTCAAGGACTCGTCCTACATGTTCGTGACCGGCCCGGAAGTCGTCAGGACCGTCACGCATGAAGAAGTCACCGCCGAGGAACTGGGCGGCGCGGTCACTCATACCAGCAAGTCCGGCGTCGCCGACCTGGCCTTCGAGAACGACGTCGAAGCGCTCGCCATGCTGCGCCGCTTCATGAATTTCCTGCCGGCCAGCAACAAGGAAAAGCCGCCGGTCATGCCGACCAACGATCCGGTCGGGCGCACGGATTTCTCGCTCGATACCCTGGTGCCGGACAGCGCCAACAAGGCCTATGACATGAAGGAACTGATCATCAAGGTGGTCGATGACAACGATTTCTTCGAACTGCAGGCCGACTACGCCAAGAACATCATCATCGGCTTTGGCCGCATGGATGGCCACCCGGTCGGCATCGTCGCCAACCAGCCGCTGGTGCTGGCTGGCTGCCTGGACATCAAGTCCTCGATCAAGGCTGCCCGTTTCGTCCGCTTCTGCGACGCCTTCAACATTCCGGTCGTCACCTTCGTCGATGTTCCGGGCTTCATGCCGGGCACGACGCAGGAATACGGCGGCATCATCAAGCACGGCGCCAAGCTGCTCTACGCCTATGCCGAATGTACCGTGCCCAAGGTCACCGTGATTACCCGCAAGGCCTACGGTGGCGCCTACGACGTGATGTCGTCCAAGCATCTGCGCGGCGACGTCAATCTCGCCTGGCCGTCTGCCGAAATCGCCGTGATGGGCCCGAAGGGGGCGGTCGAGATCATTTTCCGTGAGGAAAAGAGCGATACCGCCAAGCTGGCCGGGCGCGAAGCCGAGTACAAGGCCAAATTCGCCAACCCGTTCGTGGCCGGCGCGCGCGGCTTCATCGACGACGTCATCATGCCGCACAACACGCGCAAGCGTATTGCCCGTTCGCTGGCCATGCTGCGCGACAAGAAACTCGACAATCCGTGGCGCAAGCACGGCAACATTCCGCTGTGAGGATGTTATGGCTCTGATAAAGAAACTCATGCCCGTACAACTGGAAAACGTGTCAGAGCATCCCGAGGTCGACTGCACGTACGCCGTCGTGTCGGATGCCGCTGGATCACGCTACCTCCAGATCGACACCTATGACTCCAAGTCCCGCCAGATTCTGGGCAAGAAAAGCCAGAGCCTGAGGTTCTCGCCCGAGGCAATCGAGCAGTTGAAACAGATCATTTCTGAAAGTGGATTGTGAATATGTTTACGAAAATCCTGATCGCGAACCGCGGAGACCAGCCGCGTAGCGGCGCAGCAGCGCAGCTAAATTGCCATGCACGCGCAGCGTGCTCAGGGGATTTCTCCCCGGAGGTGAAGCGCAATGTTTAACAAGATTCTGATCGCGAACCGGGGAGAAATCGCCTGCCGCGTCATCAAGACCGCCCGCAAGATGGGCATCCTGACGGTTGCCGTCTATTCCGAGGCCGACAAGGATGCGCTGCATGTCGATCTGGCGGACGAAGCCGTCTGTATCGGCCCGGCCGCCTCGAAAGAGTCGTATCTGGTCATGGACAAGATCATCGCTGCCTGCAAGCAGACCGGTGCTCAGGCGGTCCATCCGGGTTACGGCTTCCTGTCCGAGAACGCCGAGTTCTCGCGCCGTCTGGAAGAAGAAGGCATCAAGTTCATCGGCCCGAAGCACTACTCGGTCGGCAAGATGGGCGACAAGATCGAGTCCAAGAAGCTGGCGCTCGAAGCCAAGGTCAATACCATTCCGGGTTACAACGCTGCGATTAGCGGCCCGGAACAGGCCGTCGAAATCGCCAAGGGCATTGGTTACCCGGTGATGATCAAGGCCTCGGCTGGCGGTGGCGGCAAGGGCCTGCGCGTTGCCTTCAACGACCAGGAAGCCTTTGAAGGCTTTTCCTCCTGCGTCAATGAAGCCAAGAACGCCTTCAACGACGACCGCGTATTCATCGAAAAGTATGTGCTGGAACCGCGCCACATCGAAATCCAGGTGCTCGGCGATTCCTTTGGCAACTACGTTTACCTGAACGAGCGTGACTGCTCGATCCAGCGTCGTCACCAGAAGGTCATCGAAGAAGCGCCGTCACCCTTCGTCGATCCGGCGATGCGCAAGGCGATGGGCGAGCAGGCCGTGGCTCTGGCCCGTGCCGTGCAGTACGAATCGGCTGGTACGGTCGAGTTCGTCGTTGGCGCCGACAAGAGCTTCTACTTCCTGGAAATGAACACCCGCCTGCAGGTCGAACATCCGGTCACCGAACTGATCACCGGCGTCGACCTGGTCGAACTGATGATCCGCGTCGCTGCCGGCGAAAAGCTGCCGCTGACCCAGGACGAAGTGCAGCTCAATGGCTGGTCCATGGAATGCCGGATCAACGCCGAAGATCCGTTCCGCGGCTTCCTGCCGTCCACCGGCCGTCTGGTCAAGTTCCAGCCGCCGACGGAAATCACGGGCCAGGTGCGGGTCGATACTGGCGTTTACGACGGCGGCGAGATCTCGATGTTTTACGACTCGATGATCGCCAAGCTGATCGTGCACGGTGCTACGCGCGAGCAGGCGATTTCCCGCATGCGCGATGCGCTGAACGCCTTCGTGATTCGCGGCATTTCCTCGAATATCCCGTTCCAGGCGGCGCTGATGCAGCATCCGCGCTTCCAGTCCGGCAACTTCAACACCGGTTTCATCGCCGAGGAGTACCCGAAGGGTTTCGATGCCTCGATGGTGCCGCACGATGATCCGGCGTTGCTGGTGTCGGTCGCCGCCTACGTCTATCGCGCCTACACCGACCGTGGCGCTTCCGTGTCCGGCCAGTTGCAGGGCCATGAGCGCATCGTCGGCGACAAGTGGTGCGTGGTGCGCCTGAACCCGAACGGCAACGAAAACCACACGGTCGTCGCGCGGCCCATTTCCGGCGGTTATCACGTCGAGTACAAGGGCGAGACCTACGAGATCCTGTCCGACTGGAAGCTCGGTCAGTCGCTGTTCAACGGCACCTGCAACGGCGAGGAATTCACGCTGCAGGTCGAGCGCCACAAGACGAAGTACTCCCTGTTCCACTGGGGCACCCGCGCCGATTTCATGGTGATGAGCGCCCGCGCCGCCGAACTGCTGTCCCTGATGCCCGAGAAGCCGGCGCCCGACCTGTCAAAGTTCCTGCTCTCCCCGATGCCCGGCCTGCTCCGCGAAGTGGCGGTCAAGGTCGGTCAGGAGGTCAAGGCCGGCGAGAAGCTGGCGGTCATCGAAGCGATGAAGATGGAAAACATCCTCAAGGCCGACCAGGACTGCAAGGTCAGGAAGATCTCCGCTGCCGCCGGCGAAAGCCTGGCGGTGGATCAGGTCATCATCGAGTTCGAGTAACGGGTTCTATTCCTTGACCTTGCAGGCGAGGAGAACGAAGTCGGTGCCCCGTTCCACGACTTCGACAGGTATCAGTTCCTCGAGCGACAGATCGGTGAGTTCGAGGGTGACGCCGAGCCGTACGCCGGCATCGGCGGGCACGATCAACGAGTGACCTTCGCCGTGCCTGAGCAGGAATGCCGGCACGCGGACCAGCTTGGTGCCTTTCGGGGCAAAGCGCTTGAGATTGCCGGCCTCGGTGCTGTCGTCATACCACGACAACTGTGCCGAGAGCGTGCCATCGGCATCGCATTGCAGGCTGGACATGACGCCAAGCCGCGACTTGCCACCGACATGCGCGGCAACGAGGCACGGTGCGAGCAGTCGGGAATCGCTGGCCTTCGGCGCGCGCGTGGCGCGGCCGTTTAAGAACGTCCATGGCTCGCTGTCGACTTTCAGCCGTTTCTTGCTGGTGGGTAATTCTGAAACCTGGTCGCGACCGAAAATCGCCATTCGCTGGTAGTTGACCGCGCCCCCGCTGTCGCCTTGGCCGGCCGCCGGATTGAGAAGCCGGTTGTTCAGCACCGCGTAGGCATTTTCGGTGCCGAAGACCAGTTCGATCTCGCCCTTATCGTTCGCGCTGCGCTTTTTACGACGATAGAGGTGTTGTTCGAGATCCTTGAGCAGGCGGATTGCCGCAGCGGCGGAAAGCGAGCGTCCGAGCTTCAGCGCTTCCGGCGACTCGCCGGCTTCCAGAAGCTTGATGCGCTGGGCAAGCTTGTGCGCGACCGAGCGCAGGTTGAGATAATGCGGAATGTTGGTCGGCAGGTCGCTGCCGAGGAGCTGTGCCAGGTCAAGCCTGTAGGTTTCCCTGGCATCGGGCGCCTCGTTCTGGAAGCTGAGCAGTTCGCGCCAGCGGCTGAAAGCGCGATTGACGACCGGCAACTGGCCGGCCGTCAGGTGGTAGGGGTCGACGGCGCGCATCAGGAAGGCCCAGGCCAGTTGCCCGGAAATGCCGCCCTTGCCATATTTCGGGAAATCCGGATCGGCCACCGGCTTGCCCAGGATGCTGTTGAGTTCCGCTGCGGACAGCACCGCAACCAGTAATTGATCGAGCAGCCGCGGGCAGGTCCGGGCGGCCAGAAAATGGCAATACTGGGCCATCCGAAAAGCGGTGGTGGCCCGATGCAGCGGCAGGGCGCGGTTGGCCGGCGTGCATTGCGGCACAAGGCGCAGGTAGGCAATGCCGAGTCGTGCCCAGAGCTGGTGAGTGATTTCGAAGGTGCTCGCTTCGCCCGCCGTCATGGGCAGGGCTTTGCGCGTGAATTGCTCTTCGAGTGCGGGCTGAAGCGGAACGGCGGCGGAGCGCAGCAGGTTGAGCAGGGCGACTGCCTGGGCGGCGGGGATGGAAGCACCGTCGATCGCCTGGATCTGTTCGAGTAGCGCGGAGAAAACCGCAAGCGGCGGCGCCGATCCCTGTGTGCCAAGCCAGGCTTGCGCCGACGCGGCATCCTTGAAAGCCGGCGCAATATCGTGGTGGGGTTCGGGCAGGCGGAGCCAATGCATGGCGGATCCTTTCAGATTATGCGGTGACCATGGGCGAATTCGAGCATTATCGGTTCGAATCGCTCGCATTGGATCACTAATTTCGCCATCATGCAGCGCCTTGTGGCGTCGAGCACGTCAATCTCAGCCCTCGATACGGATTGCCGCGGTCGGGCAGGGGGCCACGCAGGCGCCGCAGCCGGTGCATGCCGCGCTGTCGATGGTCGGCAGCGGGCTGCTGCCCAGGCGGGGCGTGAAGCGGATGGCGCGCACGTCGCAGAAATCGCCGCAGACCCGGCATTCGACACCGTGTTTTGGCAGGCAGGCATCGCCCACCACGGCCTTGTATGGCCACGCCGGCAATCCTTCGGCACGGACGAGCGCCAGCGGCTGGCATACGGTCGCGCATTCGCCGCAGAAAGTACATTCGTGCCGGTTGAAATCGACGGTGGGAAAACCGCCGTCCCCGGCGACCAGAATTGCCTGAGGGCAAGCGCTCAGGCAATCGCCGCAGCGGGTGCAGCGGTCGACAAAGTCCGTTTCTTGCAAGGCCCACGGCGGCCGGATTTCCGCCTTGGGGCGGGGTCGACCGCGCAGGAAACCGCGGCGGCTGGCGTCGACCATCGCGTCGCCTATTTCGCCTGCTTCATCTTGTCGATGCCACCGCGCAGCATCTGGTCGATTTCCGAACCGGGCTCGACCTGCGGCAGCAAGGCCTCCCAGTAGGCGATCCCCTTTTTGTTTTCGCCGGCGTCCATGGCGGCGGCGCCGGCCAGGAACAGGGCGTGCGGATGCTGCGGATCGATTTTCAGGGCGCGCTCGACCAGTTGGCTTGGTTTGCCCTTGAGCCCTTTGCCGCCGGCCATGGCCAGGGTCTCCGCGTAGCTGGCGAGCAGTTCGGGGTCGTCGTTGATGACCTTTTCCGCCTTGCCGTAGGCTTCGGCGGCTTCCTCGTAGCGGCCCATGGTCTTGTACGAACGCGCCAGCATCAGCCAACCCTGCATGTTGTCCGGATTGGCCTTCATCCGTTCGGCCAGTTTGGCGACCATGTCGTTGATCTGTTCCTGCGACATTTGTTGCGGTGCAGCGGTCCGGGTCGGGTCGAGCGCGTTCGGGGTGCCGAGCATGCTGTAGCCGAGCGCGGCGAAAACCGGCATCAGCACCAGGATGGCGAGCGCCGTCTTGCGGCTCGCGCCGTGCTTGCCGCGGGTTGCCGCGCCGGCTTCAGGTTCGACTTCTTCGAGCAGCCGCCGTTGCAGTTCGCGCTTTGCCTGTTCAAAATCTCCCTCGGCCAGCGAGCCTTCCTTCTTCTCGCGCTCCAGCTCGGCCAGTTGGTCACGGAAAATCGCCAGATTGGCTTGCTTGCGATCCGCCTTGCCCTCCGGCGAGCGCAGGCCAAGCCACAGCGGCGGCAGAATGAAGGCGGCGGCCACGACGACGATCAGGGTGGCGAAAATGGCAAACTGAATCATTTGGTATCGCCTTCGTTGAGCAGCGCATCGGCGCGGCCGGTTTCGGCGGCGGAGAGCGGCCGGTCTTCGGCCATGCGCCGGGCGCGCTGGCGCAGGTAGCGCTGCAGCGCGAAGAGGCCGAGCAGCAGCAAGGCGATCGGGCCGCCCCAGAGGAGCAGCGTGATGCCCTTGACCGGCGGGCGGTAAAGCACGAAATCGCCGTAGCGGGTAACCATGAAATCGATGATTTCCTTGTCCGTCTTGCCGGCCTGGATCATGCCGCGGATTTCGCGGCGCAGATCCTGCGCCAGTTCGGCGTTGGAGTCGGCGATGTTCTGGTTCTGGCAGACGAGGCAGCGCAGTTCTTCGGACAGGCTCTGCAGGCGCTTCTCGGCGACCGGGTCGGCGGCGAGGGCGGCTTCGGTGGTGCTCGAGGCGATCGCTGCGGTCGACCCCAGAAAAGTGGCAAAAACGAAGGCAAGACTCAGGCTGCGGAGTTTCATTTGTTGAGCTCCGCGAGCAGCGGCATGATCTTGTTGCCGAGCACGTCCGGGTTGATCGGTCCGGTGTGCTTCATGCGGATGACCCCGGCCTTGTCGATGACATAGGTTTCCGGCACGCCATAGACGCCGTAGTCGATGCCGACCCGGCCGTCGAGGTCCATCACCGTCAGCTTGTAAGGATCGCCGTGCTGTTTGAGCCAGGTGTTGGCGCGCAGGAAGGCGAGTTTCTTCTCTTCCTCGGGCGCCATCTTGTTCATGTCGAAGCCGCCGTCACCGCGCACCTCCTTGTAGTTGAGGCCGATCAGCGGCACGTCGACCTTCTTCGAGAAGTCGACCAGGATCGGGTGCTCGGCGCGGCAGGAGACGCACCATGAAGCCCAGACGTTGAGCAGCCAGACCTTGCCCTTGAGGTCGCCGGGGCCGAACGTCTTGTCCGGCGTCGCCAGGATGGGCAGGTTGAAGGTCGGGGCCGGCTTGCCGACCAGCGGCGACGGCACGTCGCGCGGGTTGAGGCCGAGGCCGATGGCGAGCAGGGCGACGAGGGCGGCAAAGCCGCCCAGTATCCAAAAATAGCGGTTCATGCTTGTTGGGTTCCGGCCGGGGTTTTGACTGGTGACGAGGTGCGCGCCTTGACGCGATAGCGGCGGTCGAGCATGGCCAGCAGGCCGCCGAGGGCCATCAGCAGGCAACCGCCCCAGATCCAGTCGACAAAGGGTTTGTAGTAGACGCGCACCGCCCATTCGCCTTCCGGATTGTCGCGGTCGATCGCCTCGCCGAGCGAGACATAGACGTCGCGCAACAGGCCGGCGTCGATGGCGGCTTCGGTCATCGGCATCTGCGACGAATGATAGTTGCGCTTTTCCGGGTTCATTTTGCGTACAAATTTGCCGTTGACCGCAAGATCGAAGTCACCCTGCGCTGCGACATAGTTCGGACCTTCCACCGCCTTCACGCTGTTGAAGGTGAAGCGATAGCCGGCGACATCGACATGCTCGCCGGGCGCCATCTTGATGTCCAGTTCCTCCTGGAAGCTGCTGACCATGGTGACGCCGACGACGAAGACGGCGATGCCGATATGCGCCACGTTCATGCCGACGAAACTGCCCGGCTGCCTGAGGGCGGCGCTCAGAAAGGACTGTCCGCCCCGCGTGTGGCGGACGCGTTGAACGAAATTGAGGGTCGAGGCCAGCGTCACCCAGGCCGCCATCAGCAGGCCGAGCGCGGTCAGTGGCGTCCACGCGCCATAAATGAAGGGCAGGGCGATGGCGACGATTACTGCTGCGGCGAAAGCCCAACGCAGGGTACGCAGGATTTCGCCGATCGACGCTTCCTTCCAGCGCGCGAACGGCCCGATGCCCATCATAAAAAGAAGGGGCGTCATCACCGGCACGAAGACCGCGTTGAAGTAGGGCGGGCCGACCGAAATCTTGCCGACGCCCAGCGCGTCGATGAGCAGCGGGTAGAGGGTGCCGAGCAGCACGGTGGCGGCAGCGACGACCAGCAGGACGTTGTTGGTGAGCAACATGGATTCACGCGAAACCAGCCCGAAGCGCCCGCCCAGGCCGACCTTCGGCGCCCGCCAGGCGAACAGCGCCAACGAGGAGCCGATCACGGCGACCAGGAAGATCAGGATGAAGATGCCGCGCCGCGGGTCGGTGGCGAAGGCATGGACCGAGGTCAGCACGCCGGAACGGACGAGGAAGGTGCCGAGCAGCGACAGCGAGAAGGCGGAAATCGCCAGCAGCACCGTCCAGTTCTTGAAGCTGCCGCGCTTTTCGGTGACCGCCAGCGAGTGGATCAGCGCCGTGCCGATCAGCCACGGCATGAACGAGGCGTTCTCGACCGGGTCCCAGAACCACCAGCCGCCCCAGCCCAGTTCGTAGTAGGCCCACCACGAACCCATGGCGATGCCCAGCGTCAGGAAGACCCAGGCGGCCATCGTCCACGGCCGCGACCAACGCGCCCAGGCGGCGTCGAGCTGGCCGGAGAGCAGCGCGGCGATGGCGAAGGCGAAGGCGACCGAGAAACCGACGTAGCCCATGTAAAGCAGCGGCGGGTGGATGATCAGCCCGAAGTCCTGGAGCAGCGGATTGAGATCCTTGCCTTCCGCCGCCGCCGGCAGCAGGCGCTCGAACGGGCTGGAGGTGATCAAAATGAACAGCAGGAAGCCGAAGGCGACCAGGCCCAGCGTACCGAGGACGCGGGCAACCATCGCGTCCGGCAACTGACGCGACAGCATGGCGACAGCGAACGCCCACCAGGAGAGCATCAACATCCACAGCAGCAGCGACCCCTCGTGCCCGCCCCAGACGGCGGCGACGCGGTACTGGATAGGGAGCAGCGAATTGGAATGCTGCGCGACATAGACCACCGAAAAATCGCTGACCACGAAGGCCTGGGTCAGGCAGGCGAAGGAGAAGGTGATCAGCAGCGCCATCGCCGTCGCGGCCGGGCGGGCCAGCGCGACCCAGGCCATCCGGTTCTGGTGCGCGCCGAGCAGCGGCAGCGTGCCGAGAATCAGCGCGACCAGCGTCGCGAGAATGAGGGCGAAATGGCCAAGTTCCGGGATCATGTCAGTAACCTGTCTTCATCTTGTCGTCGCCGGGCGCTTCGCCGGCCTTGTTCTCGGCGCCGCGTGCCTGTGCGTCACTGACTGCCTTGGCGGCTTCCGGCGGCATGTAGTTCTCGTCGTGCTTGGCCAGCACTTCGCTGGCGGTGAAGGTACCGGCGCCGGTCATCTTGCCCTGGGCGACGACGCCCTTGCCTTCCTTGAACAGGTCGGGAAGGATGCCCTTGTAATTCACCGTGATGTCCTTGGCGGTATCGGTAACGACGAAGGCGATGGTGACGCCATCGGCCTGCCGCTGCAGGCTGCCTTCCTTGACCAGGCCGCCGATGCGGAAGATCTTGCCCTGTGGCGCCTTGCCTTCGGCGACGTCGGTCGGCGAAATGTAGAGGGCGATGTTGCTGTTCAGCGCATTCAATACCAGTGCGGCGATGATGCCGATGACGGCCAGCGCGCCGCCGATCAGCGCAAGTTTCTTGTGACGGGATTTCATTCAGCAGCGTTCCTGTTTTCGGTGCGTGTTTCCGCCCTCATCTGTCGTTTGAGGCGGGCAATGGTGATTCTTCGATTGCGGGCGACCATGATCGGTTCAATGATCATGATCAGCGCCGTGACGCCGAAGGAGCCCCAGACGTAGACGCCGTAACCGCCCATGGCGATGAAGTCGGCAAAGCTTTTCCAGTGGATCATTTCTCGTCTCCCGCCACGAGGTTGGCCAATTCGGCCTTGACCCAGTCGGTGTGCCGTTCGCGTTCGAGCATGATGGTGCGCACGCGCATGAAGGCGACGGCGATCGAATACATCCAGAAGCACATCGCCATCAGCAGCATGCCCCAGAGCATGGTCTCGGCCATCGACGACTTGGTCAGGTTGACGCTGGACCCCTGGTGCAGGGTGTTCCACCATTTAACGGAAAAATAGATGATCGGGATGTTCACCACGCCGACCAGCAGCAACAGGCCGCCGGCCTTGTCGGCGCGGCGCGCATCGTCGATCGCTGCGGTCAACGCCATATAACCGATATAAAGGAAAAGCAGGATCAGCTCGGAGGTCAGGCGCGCATCCCACACCCACCATGTGCCCCACATCGGCTTGCCCCACAGCGCGCCGGTCCACAGCGACAGGAAGGCCATCAGCGCGCCGGTCGGCGCCAGCGCCTGCGCCATCATGCCCGACAGCCGGGTGTTGAAGGCGAGGCCGATGGCGGCCCAGAAGGCCATCACCAGGTAGATGAACATGCTCATCCACGAGGCCGGAACGTGGATGAAGATGATCCGGTAACCCTCGCCCTGCTGGAAGTCGGTCGGCGCGACCAGCATGCCAAGCCACAGGCCGGCCAGGCCGAAAACGACCGAGACGGCGGCGAAGTACGGAATCATTACCCCGGCCAGCGGGTAGAAGGTCGCCGGCGAGGCGAAGCGGTAGAGATTGAAGCGGTCTTTCATTCGAGGGCGATCTTCAGGGCAGCGGCCGACGCCCAGGGGGCGAAGCCAAGTGAGGCAAAGGTCAGGGCGGCAAGCAGGGAGAGGTGACCCTCCCCCCCGAGCCCGGTCACCGTCGCATCCACTGCGCCAGCGCCGAATATTAACACCGGGATGTAGAGCGGCAGAACCAGCAGCGACAACAAAACACCGCCGCCGCGCAGGCCGAGGGTCAGCGCCGCGCCGATGGCGCCGATGCCGGACAGCGCCGGGGTGCCGAGCAGGATGGCGCCGGTGAGGACGAGCAGCGCGTCGACCGACAGGTCGAACTGGATGCCAAGCACCGGCGCGATCAGCGCCAGCGGCAGGCCGGAGACCAGCCAGTGAGCGATCACTTTCCCGGTAACCACCAGCCCGAGGGGGTGCGGTGCGAGGGCAAGTTGTTCCAGCGTGCCGTCGCGATAATCGTCGGCGAACAGGCGCGGCAGCGACAGCATGGTGGCGAGCAGCGCGGCGACCCACAGGACGCCAGGCGCCAGTTTGCGCAGCAGGTCGGGTTCCGGGCCGATGCCGAGCGGAAACAGGCTGACGACGATGACGAAGAAGAACAGGGCCGAGACGATGTCCGCCTGCCGCCGCATGGCCAGCTTGAGATCGCGGGCGATGACCGCCATGACGATCTTGAACATCAGTGCGTCGCCATCAGCTGAGCCGCAGTTCGCGCACGTTGCCGGCCGGGATGTTGACCAGCTGGTGCGTCGTCATCACGGCCAGGCCGCCGCGCTGCAGGTGGCCGGAAATGATGCCGGCCAGCCAGTCGACCGCGGCAATGTCGAGGGCGACGAAGGGTTCGTCGAGTATCCACAGCGGGCGCCGCTCCTTGACCAGCCGGGCCAGCGCGACGCGCCGTTTCTGTCCCTGCGACAGATATTTGCAGGCCAGATCCTCGCGGCCGGCGAGGCCGACCTGCTCCAGCGCATCCAGCGCCTCGTCCTCGGAGAGTTCCTCGTCGGCCAGCCGGGCGGCGGCCAGCAGGTTCTCCAGCGGCGTCAGTTCTTCCTTGATCGCGTTCAGGTGGCCGAGGTAGCAGAGGTCGGCACGGAATTCGTCGGCCAGGGCCTTGATCGGTTCGCCTTTCCAGCGAATTTCACCGACTTCCGGCGGCAGCAGGCCGATCAGCATGCGCAGCAGGCTGGTCTTGCCGGAACCGTTTCTGCCCTGGAGATACAGCAGCTCCCCCGCTTCGAGCTTGAAGCCGAGGCCTGCGAACAGGCGGCGCTCGCCGCGCACGCATTCCAGATTGTCAGCTTCGAGCATTGGAAAAAACCGCGAAAAATCAGGGCCAAATTATGAAGTCGCAAGTGTACCGGCAGATTGACGGGAATCAAACAAAAGTGGGTCGCAATGCCGCGAAGGAGTAATTCCATTCGCCCGTGGTGATAGCAAAGGCAGTAGTGAAATCCATCATCCTGGTCCAGGAGATGGTCATGATTTTGTCTTTTTCCCCATCATGGCTTGTCACGAGGACCACACGCTCTGGCGCGCAAGATGTTACTTGTCGGCGCATGCCGATGTGCAGCGCTCGCCGGCCACCTGCTCAGG
>Ga0209254_10000935_pt1 | contig 25659 bp, 28 predicted proteins | sample FrelakmetDIP11DI_FD_187148 | JGI IMG/M metagenome (GOLD analysis project Ga0209254, IMG submission 187148) | Freshwater lake sediment microbial communities from the University of Notre Dame, USA, for methane emissions studies - DIP11 DI (SPAdes)... | ecosystem: Environmental > Aquatic >...
GGACGGGATGAGAGTATTCCGGCACAACGGTACCCGGTCTGGTAAAACGGAGACCGGTGAAGGTTTACCGGATTTAAACAGGGTCGGGTTATGGTGAAAGTTACTTGGGGTACTGTTTATCAGTCAACGGTTGAAATGAAGTACGGAGAATGCAAAACCCCCATGAAAAACATCGTCATTATCGGCATGCCCGGCGCAGGGAAGAGTACCATGGGGGTAATCCTTGCAAAAACCCTGGGACGGAATTTTACCGATACTGATATCGTGGCACAGGAAACTACCGGAAGGCTCCTGCAGGAGATTATTGATGAGGATGGGACCGGTGCTTTCCTGGAAACCGAGGAAAAAACGATACTCTCGCTGCACGGTCACCATGCAGTTATTGCCACGGGGGGCAGTGTGGTGTTCAGCAAGAAAGCGATGGAACACCTCAAAAAGGATGGTGTTGTCATATACCTGAATATCTCCTTTGAGGAGATGGTCCGGAGACTCAATAATATCACGACACGGGGAATTGTCCTGGTTGCGGGCCAGAGCCTTCGCGATATGTACAACCAGAGGGTCCCGTTGTATGAAAAGTATGCCGATATAACGATCGATTGTTCAGACGGCGATTTTGAAGATTGTATCGGAAACGTCATGAACGCACTCCATACATTCCCGGTATAGTGCGTATTCCGGCCTGGTACCACCCCAGCCTTACCGATGGCCCCCGCAGTAACCCCCCATCCCAGGCCCCTCCCGATAAAATCTCATCTCATTCCAATCTGTGAAACTCAGCACAACACACTTAATCGCATACTGCCATTAACTGGATTAGGAGAGAGCTTCCATGAAAACGTTCTCTGGTTATCCCCGCATCGGCATAGCAGTCGTCGTGCTTGTAGTAATGACGGTGCTTTTCACCGGCTGTACTAGTCCTACTGACCAGAAAATTCCCGCGGCGATGGGATTTCCTGGTGAGACTGCCGGGCAGGGCACACCTGCTGTGGTCAGTACGATGGCAAGTGCATCCCTTCCCTATGGAGTAACCATTTCGGTCCCGGTTGACTGGACGAGACAGGATGTCCTCACGAGCGGGGTCAGGGACTATGGTACCACAACGCTCAACATCGCCAATTTCTACTCTCCCAATGCCATTCCGGGTGACCAGGCATCCTACACTTCCCTGAGTGTCGATGTCGATCAGAACCCCGGAGCGGACTTTGAGAAGTACTTCAACAACGCTACCCTTGCCGTTGGAAAGACCTACGGCGTTCCGACCCAGATAGAGGCCCACAGTTACACCATACCAATATCCGGCTACAAATCCTACGAGCTGGATTTCCAGACCGCAGAGGTAAAAGGGACCTACATCTTTACCTCTACAGAAAACGGCATGTATATCTTCGCGTTCAAGGTTCCGAACAAACCCCGGGCAGTCCAGGCTTTCCAGGGAGCGATCGTGGATATTTACAAATCGATCAGGATCAATCCCCCGACAGTTGTCGTCACCCAGCACCGGTAACGAATCCTCTTTTTGCCGCGTGAACGTTTTTTCACACACAGCCATTCGCTTGCGGGTTAATCCCCACCCGTCCTTAATTCCAGGGAGCAATTTTCAGATAAATAACGTATCTACCCGCATAAAAAAGGATTATTGCAAAAATTTTTCATTTTAAAGCTTATTCAAAACTTTTTTGAAAATAGATTATTTTAAGTACTAGGAATTTATTTAAAGGATATTTATTTAAAGGAAATTGGTTAATACTCACCTATGTCTGCTACAATGAACCAGGCCAAGCCTGCACACAGGGGCCTTTCGCTCCAGATCCCCATTTTCTATAAACTGATGGTGAGTATGCTCTTTGTTTCGATGATCCCGATGATGCTTCTCGGGATCGTTTCCGTGGGAGGGACTGACAGCATCATTATGAGCCTGGGCCTGACAAACAGCATCTTTGTCCTCACGCTCGTTACCCTCTCTGTCGTCGTAATGTGGAGTTTTTTCCTCGCCAGCAGCATTACGAACCCGATTGTAAAACTGTCTGAAATCGCTACCAGCATGAGCACCGGAGAGCTGAAAAATCCGGAGATTGAACTGCTCAGTAATGATGAGATTGGCGAGCTCCAGATCGCGTTCAACCGGATGATCAATACCTATAAGATCCTCGATACCCTGGCTAAAGAAGCAAATGAGTAACCAGGCCGGATGGCAGAAACGTACTATGGCCGACATTCGAACGTCTCCAGGGAAGAGAAAAATGCCCTGGGGGCTATGATTGTATGCAACGGAAATCCGGGTTATTCCATGACCTGATGCTCCAAAGATACTATTCACTGTCAGGGAGGGGACACCCATGCTCAAGAAAATCCTGAATAAATTTCTCATCCTTCACGATGTCCGGGGAGTCATAGTCGTCAGGGAGGATGGGGGCATTGTTGAGAGCATCAAATCGGGTATGGAATATGATGATGCCTTCATGGCAGCAGTTTCCACCCTCGTGGTGGGTTCAAAAGCCACGGCAGATACGTTCGAAAATTCTCCCGCTTTCATGGTGTTTATGGAATTTCCTGACTATTTCCTCCTCCTCGCGCCCCTCAACAAAGAGTTTTTCTTACTGGTTATTGCACAGAACACGGCAAATATCGGACAGATTAACCAGGAGGTGAAAAAGAACAAGGAAGACCTTGTTGCACTCCTATGAAAGCATTGCCTGAGGGAAAAAGCCTGGGATGGATGCAGGCACCGGCGTCGTGGATAGGCTCCCACACGGTACGGTTTATCGGGGTGGTCCGGGTGGTGATCCAGGACGGGGAAGGTTTTATCCTGATAAAAAAAGGAAAGCCGCTCTTCCATTATTTTAAACAGGGAACAATTGAGCTGAAAGGGCATACTGCACTTGATTATTTCAACTCTCACCCCGTCATTGAATTTAATCTCTGTAAATATACTCCTGATGAGTTTGCCTGGGCGCTGAAACTATGCAACATTGAAGACCACGAACCCGTGGTTCCCCAGGAACCGGCTGTTTCCGGACCTGTAGCCAGGGATCACAACCCACCATCCCGCCCGGCAGATCCACCGGTCGCAAAACCTCCCGGGGACACAAGAATAACTGACCCGGTCGTGGTTTCACCACCGGTTCACACGGTTGGCAAAAGAGCAGCTGTTTCTGGACCTGTAGCCAGGGATCACAACCCACCATCCCGCCCGGCAGATCCACCGGTCACAAAACCTCCCGGGGACACAAGAATAACTGACCCGGTCGTGGTTTCACCACCGGTTCACACGGTTGGCAAAAGAGCGGTTGTACCGCAACCTGTGGTCAGTGATGACCCGGAGGTAACCATAATTTCGCAGATCAGGGACCTGGATGGCATTGTTGCCATTGCAGTATTCAATGATAACCGAAATGTCATCATGATAGGTGATGCAGACAGTGAGGTCCTGGTAAAAATTGCCAGGAAGATGCTTGAGACAGCAAAGAAAATTACTCCCCTGCTCACCTGGGGACCTTTTGTACACATGACCCTCCAGGTAAAGGAGGGCAACATGATCATAGCACCTTACCATGAAAATTACCTCTGCCTGCTCACGACAAGGACGATCAACATAGGGCATATTCGGAGGATTCTTCGCGACCTCCAGCAAAAAGACGCACCTCAACGCGTGTCATGAGCCGGGACTGCCCGTTTCCTTCCGATGGGTAATTTCCTTTTTGACCGCATAACGGACAGGAAAATCTTACCCGGCCATCTTTCCTCATCCCGGGGACTGGCGGGATGCAAAAATGAGTATCGTTCGGGACGCACAGGGATTTAGGCTCACCCCTTTTGCGGCTCGATACCTTCACCCCCCCATCACGATCTGCACCGCCGTGGGATACTTCTTCATGATGGCATAGGCAATCGGGCGCGAGACCCAGAACCGGCCCCCCTCGAATGTGCGCAGGGTGCTCACCTCGCCCAGCAGCTGGAGGGTTGCAAGTGCCGTCTCATCAGGGCACATGCAGCTGCCGGGTGTGTCCGGGGAAGCGTAGAACAGGACCGGGAGCCTGAGCCGCCGCTGCAGGTCTTCCGGCAGTGCCTTTCCCAGGGCTGCGATCACCGATAGATCAAAATGGTATATGTCCCCCTTCTTCGTGATCGAAAGGGGATCCTTTTCCGCGAGCAGGACAGCAAGAGACTTTCGTTGCGTAACCACGCCCTCGTTCATCTTCGCGATCTCAAGACCCATCCAGCGGACAAGGACGGATTCATCGGTGATGCGGGGAGGATGGGACATAGCCAGCAGATGATCTCTTCTGTGAATATATTAAACCCGGTGAGGCCGCCCTGAATGAACCGGGACGTACGAACATCCTCATCTGAGATACAACTAAATAATTGAGCAGTGGAGTGACATCTGGTGAGACAATGTTATGCCGACATTCCTGTTGATTTCACGACATGCTCCCGAGAGCTGCTGGATGTTTAATGAAAAAACACGACAGATCCACATAAAACTGCTCAATACGCTGGAATCGCTGATGAAGAAGTATAAAATTACCCTGCTGGGCGCCTGGTTTGCTCTTTCCGAGCATACCCTGTATGAAGTGTTTGATGCACCCACTCTTGAAGCATTTCAGAAGATGGCGATGGAACCCGAGATCGTTCAATGGTCTGCATTCAACACCATGGAAATAAAATTAGTAGCTACCGTTGACGATGTAAAGAGGTTACTGACACAACCAGTACATTAACAATCTTTCCCTACGCGTCCCGGGGAAGGGGTGGAAAACCATGATTGTATGTCCTGGCTGCCGGTTGAACCTTCCCGATCAACATCTTGATCCACCTGACCATATACATGCCTCGGGAGAGTGCTTCCAGGTATTTTCCGACCTCCAGTGTTATACGGTTGCAAAGCAGGATCCGGAATTCATCCACCAGCATGCAGTCAACACGTACGAGGCGCAGCATGCAGGTGGACCAACCCGGAACATCACGGTCGCATTTGGCCTGATCGGGTTGTACCTTGCGCTGGAGAAAGGATATACCGGCAGGCAGGTGCGGCTGGCGCACATGAAACTTGCAAAGACAAGAAAGGACTGGCCCCGGCTGGAACCTCCCGATCAGCCGCCATTCCTGACGGTCCTGGATGTGCTCCGTGCGGGAACTGATGCGGAGAAAGATGCCATGATAAGGAAGTGGATGAACGCGGTATGGGGGAGCTGGGAAGACCAGCATGAGTGGGTCCGCAAAACAACCGATAAGCTGCTGACATTGTACGAGAAAAAATGAAATGATTTTTACGAGTTATCGAGGATTGATACCTGGGTCGGTATAGTCCTGTGCCTCCTGATTGGCCTTCCGGCCATCTTTGTATATCGTGGAAATCCGGGTAAAATGGTGCAAAGTTTTTAAGTCAGGTTGATTATTACCGTGTTCGATGCTCCGTCAATGGTCATTTTGTACCAATGAAAAAAATGAGTGAATATTCACTCATTTTTTAATTCTTTCCGGGCTTTTTCCAGGTTCTTCAGGTTTTCTTCGGGAACTTTGGGGAACTGGAGGTCAAGTGTCTGGATTTTTGAAGAGATGATATCGGCAACGACTGTCCGGGCTACCCATTTGTAGTCTGCAGGTATGACATACCAGGGTGCTGCATCGGTGCTTGTCATGGATAACATATCCTCATAGGCTTCCTGGTAGTCATCCCAATACCGGCGTTCCGCAAGGTCTGATAAGGAAAATTTCCAGTATTTCTCCTTGTCCTCTAAGCGCTCCATGAGACGTTCTTTCTGCTGCTCTTTAGAGATATTGAGGAAAAATTTCAGGATAATGGTACCGTTCTTTACAAGGTGACGCTCAAATGCATTGATATCGTCGTATCGTGCTTTCCAGAATTTGTCACCCCGCTTGCCGGGAGGGAGCTGCTGGTTCTCAAGAATTTCCGGGTGCACTTTAACGACGAGGACATCTTCATAATAGGAGCGGTTGAAGAGGCCGATCTCGCCGCGTGCAGGAAGGGCCCGGGTATACCGCCAGAGGAAATTGTGATCCGTTTCTTCTTCTGTTGGTACTTTGAAACTGGTTACCCTGCACCCCTGGGGATTTACCCCGGACATAACATGCTTGATGGTCCCGTCTTTGCCGGACGTATCCATGCCCTGGAACACAATAAGCACCGAATAGATATTACTTGCCCAGAGCAGCTCCTGCGCCCTGGCTAACGTATTCCTGTTTGCTTCGAGTAATTCTGACGCCCGTTCTTTCACCGCGTCTTTTCCCAGGCTTTTGAATTCCTTGTCCTGTGCCCACCCGGTGGGAAAATCCTTAAGGTTTACTTTTTTTCCGGGTGTTACCATCACTTTTTTTATGTATTTTTCTTTAATCATACACATTCACCTCATCGTATGAACAAGAGCACCATGAGGATCTCTCATCAATCCTTTCCCGATATCAACGTTTGCCGGGTGATACCCGGGTAAGGTAGGGGATTATCCGGATCATGCATTCCATGGATTCTATGATGTAGATGAGAGAGGATAATCTATTTAAAATGAAGGTTCAGGTGAAGAGACCTGATCAAAAAGAGTCTGAAAAATCCGGTATCATCATGGAACATATATATATCCAGAAATACATTTCCATCTAGTTCTATATTAAATAATGTACATAAAGGATCAATAGTTACCTGCAGATAAGGTGGTGATGAAATGGTGACACAGGGAAGGTGTCCGGTCTGTGGAAGTGAAGAGGTGTATTGTCTTTTGGACACCCTTCACTGTAAACGATGCGCAAATATCTGGACAGAGGAAAAGAACGCAAGGTGTACGTTTGATACATGCGACATTGAAACGCCGGTCAGTAATCGAACGCGGACACCAGCGGTAAAGGATAGTCCGGAAAAGAGAATGGAAAAACAACTGGAGAACTATCTCAGAAAATTCAATGGAAAATTCACCACGTCCGTCATTACCTCAAATATCGGGGATATTCAGACGGCAATGTTCAGGAGTTACTTAAAAAAATGCGTTAAAAAAAGGACCCTGGTTGAAAAAAAAGATGACTACGGAAGACTCTGGTATTCAAGACCGGATTAACCTCATAACCTTGCCTTCCCCTCCGCCATCACCGGACCAGTACTACAACTCATCCTCCCCAATCACGGATCCGGCAAAATCCCTCATCGCCTCAGCCTGCTTCACGAAATACCAGAGCCCCACGTTGAACGAAGATCATTTTTTACCCGTGCTCCGGTCCGCGAATTACCTATAAATAGAGGAACACCGAGACCAATCGCATACAGAAATGGAGTGTTGCCTCTATGGAGTTTGCAGAGATTGTGATGTCGCGGTATGCGACCAAGAAGTTTGACGGCAGAAAGGTTCCGGAAGCAAAGATCAACGAGCTTTTAGAGATGGTGCGGTTTGCCCCGTCAGCGATAAACCTCCAGCCATGGAAGATCAAACTGGTCACCGACCAGAAGGTAAAAGAGCAGCTCAAGCCTGCGGCATTTAACCAGGAACAGGTTACGAGCTGTTCGCACCTGCTTGTATTCTGTGCAGATCCCGATTACGACAGCCTCATCCGCAGGCTGGGGACACTGTTAAAAAAGAGTGGTACACCTGAAGAGACGCAGAAGATGGTCATTGGGATGGCAACCCAGTTCACAAAGCCGATGTCACCGGAGCAGAAACTGGCATGGTCGCAGGCCCAGACCTACCTTGCGCTGGGGAATGCCTTGAATGGTGCAAAATCCCTCGGTTTTGATTCCTGCCCGATGGGAGGGTTCGACCCCAAAGAGGTTTCCCGGATCCTGAAGATCCCCCCGCCCCTCGTCCCGACGATGCTCTGCCCGGTGGGGTACGCGGCTGACAAACCGATACCAAAAGTGAGGTATGCAAAAGAGGATATCGTGTTCTGAAACGGGGGAACTGTTTCCCTTTTCACGGACAGTGTTCGATCGTATACCAGCTGTAGTCACAATGCCCGCAGACCCAGGTGTCCGTTTCCTTCCGGTAGTGGACATCCGTATGGCCGCATATCGGACAGGAAATACCATTACCCGACCTTCCTGTGTGTCCGGTTCGCTCCATGGCTCTCCTGTACAATGGTGGGGAATGCACTCGTATGCAATAATCCTTTTTTCAATTTTATTATCTTTTTAAAATCTTTTTGCTTTTCCTTGCAGTCAGGATAAGATCCTGAATCTCTGGTGGCAATTGTTCATCCTGCCATCTTCTTTCTGCATCTGGTGATGTACCTGCATTTTTCACGGCTTTCACAGCATACAACGCTGCTCCCAATGCATGGTCAGCCATATGAGCAGTTGCAACAGCGTGTCCTACAGAACGGGCCACTGCGATTGCAGCCGGATGAGAAGATTCTCTTGCCACAGCATGTGCGGCTGCTGAAGCTTTCATCGCGTCACCAACTGAAGCATTTCCTCCTTTCCACTCGTTACCCACATATAATGCATTTTTTAGTCGTTCATCTGGTATTTCACCGGAGAGATGCAATACATGCTCCGCACAGTTGCAGGCCCAGGTAATTACCAGGTAGTGCTGTTCCTTTTTCAGAGGACCGCCCCGATGTTCTGCAATAAATCGTTTGTCTCGCATTTTTGCCTTTCTCCGCACTGATTCGTTTTGGCATGTCATTTTTACCGGAACGTCAGATTTTTGATATCTCTCATTGTTCATCGGGAAGGTGATCGATCAGGTATTGGACCGGGAAGCGTAAAACCTTATTTCCCGTAACTTCGATAGAGATTCATTCCTGTTAAAACAGGAGGGCATGGGGGGGAATAGTTATGGAAACGAAAGGTATCGTCAGATATGGATGGCTCAAGGCGATATATATCTGGACCATCCTTTGAGCTGGTGGATTTGGTGTATGCCTGCTCCTTCTTCCTGATATGATGAGCAACTAGTGGATATTTGCGGGAATCTTCGCAACGTATGTGATCGGTGACCTTATTGCAATTCCGTTTCCGGTTGTGTTTGAGAGAGAAAAAATAGGTTTCTCTCTTTTTGTTTCATTACCCTGAAAGTATCCCGCTTGTCCTGCTCCTCCTCATTGGCGTTCCGGCCATTCTGTATATCGTGATAATCCGCGGCTCTATTTTCCCAGGTTCCCTTGAATAGCACGGTGTTCAATGGTATACCGGCAGTATTCACCGCTTCCGCAGACCCAGGTGTCCGTTTCCTTCCGGTAGTGTACACCCGTATGACCGCATAACGGACAGGAAATGCCGTTACCCGACCTTCCTGTGTGTCCGGTTCGCTCCATGGCGTTCCTGTACGCGGTAGCAGGACCACTATGTTGTATTTTCACCCTTACAGCCGCTTGTACTTCTTATGAGCCCGCTCGATAGTATCGACATCCACGATCCGGACACCGTCCTTGAGCACGATAAAAAATGCGGTGCAGGACTGGGCGATATGCATGCGGCAGACCCCGTCGCGGATATATTCGACGTCCCGTGCAGTGAGAAGATCTTCGAGCTGGACCAGGTGCTCCTTGATGATCCGGCAATCTTTTTCCGGCAGGCTGTTAACGTACTCCAGCACGTGCCGCTCGATTTCGAGGTGCAGACCGCTTCACCTCGTCCCGTATCCTGATGTATTCTTCGTCACTGTCCATGCGGACAAAATCGCCTTCCTGTGCAACCCGTAAGACATGGGCGATATAGTCCTGCTGCTTCTGGTCCTTTACCAGCCGGGCAACGACATCCCCGTAGCGTTCACCGGGTTGCTTGAGCGTGTTGAGATCCTGCTTTGTGGACGGTGTAACGAGAATTTTCTCAGTGGTTTGTTCATATGCTTTCATCAGGAAGTTTCACCCACCTTTGGATAATTATGTCTTTTTTGACCAAATATACCTTTTTGCCTTTTTGGTCTCAATACACATCGATACGTATAAAAATTCATTCGGTGAGGGTTTAAATCACCACGCCTTGTTCCCCGTTCCCTACTCATCAGAAAATACTCCATGCCCCTCTCCCCTGTTGCCCCATAACCCACCTGTGTTCGATTCGATCCATCCCGCAAACCCTATCGTGTTGTATACGCAAATGGATCGTAAAAGGAGCGAGAAACACCCTCTGCCATGACACTGCAGTTGCCAAAAATACGCTGGAAACTCGTCATCCTGGCTTTCATCCTGCTGGCATTCATACTCTTTACATGGGTCGCCTGGCAGATCGACCAGTCCGCCCGCCAGAGCGAGCGCCACACGTATTTCTATACCATCGACCTCTCCTATACCGCCACAATCGAGAACGTGACCCTCTTCCTCCCCGTCCCCGAACTGAACGAAACTCCCCTGATCATCACACCCCTGCTGAACGGGTCGGCCTATGGCGTCTCCCCGGACTGGAACCTTACGGTTGTTTACGGGAACGGGACCCCTATGCTCGCTATCAGGGCCGACCGGATGGTCCCGGAATACCATGGGTTCCCGATTGCGATCGAGCCCGGGACGAGTGTGCTCCCGACAACGATGGTCCCCGGTCACGAGTATTCCAGCGATACTCCGGTACTCATGCCCGTCACTGTTGCCGTGATGGAAACGAGTGAGTCGGTAATCGACACCCGCTACCCGGTCGGCCATGAACCAGTCTTTTTCCCGGGCGGCAACTTTACCCTGGGATCATGTGTGACCCCGGGCTGCAATGGGCCCGTGTACGACCACCAGGTTCCGGTGTATATCAGTTATACCTCTAAGCGCCCGGTAGTGATATCGCTCCGCGTTTCTGTAGACGGGTCCAATGCGATCTGGCGGGGGGGCTGGGAGAGTAACACCTACTCGGACACCGTCTTCGTTGAGATCGCAAATGGTACTCAGGGATGGATCGCGGGGGAAGGGCAGCTCTTCACGGCAGAAGGGGTCTATTATTAGGGCCCGGTTCCCGGGCAACCCAAAAACACCTTAGAAACATTATGGCACAGTAACCATGAGCATCACCAGTCCGGAATCAGATCAGCTCCCGTTTCCCATAATCCGCAAAAGCCTCGCTGATCTCCTGTGTGTCGCCGGTTCACTCGTAGAGACCGGGAATCTAGGGTATTTTCATCCCCATCCCGGACCTTGGTATCCGATTAAAAACTCGGGCATCTGATGAGATATGTACCTAGGTTCTGGCAGGGGAAATAAAAAAAGGTTCAGAGGGATTTCCTGCAGTACCTTCGAGCGTGACGGCCTGACCTTGTTTGTCACAACGCCGGAGTGAACCATGACTAAAACCAGGACGATTGCATGATGACGATATCAGACCTTGCTTCCATTCGTAAATGATCCCCTGCGGTTGTCTTTCTGCTGATGGTACTCCACCAGCCGCCTCACCTCATCCTGCACCTTCTGTTTATCTTTGAAGCCGGTGAAGAGGATCCTGACATCATCGATGTCGTCTTTCAAGTAGGCTGCTTCGGGATAGAGAATGAGTACGATCTGTCCCTCCGGCCCAAAATGAAGCTCCTCGCTCTCCCCTTTCATATAGCGTTCCCGCTGCTCCTTTGTCGGGGCTGCATACCGTTTCTCGTACCTGAAGACGCCCATACCTCACCCTCACGGTTAATGATTGTGTGCCGGGTGACGTTAAACCTAATTGAGATTGACCATGTCAGAACAGCTGCCTCCATTCCTGTATTCACACACTCTAAAAAACCCCGCCTGACATCTCCGATACCCATGCCGCAGTTCACTCACTCGTCCTGCAGATTGCCATCAGGCAAACCTTGCACTCAAAAAAATACATCCTTCCCGCAATGAGCATTCACCACGATAGCAACAAAAGACTATTGAACACAAAAAAATCACATGAACCTATTGCCATGCGATATTCCAATACAATCCAACCAAAAAAAGGCCGTAGGGGAAGTTCAGGATCTCCCCACCCGACAGCACCCTCACTCGATGAATCCGTCCCGTGCGTGATGAAATCGGTCCCCGGAGCTCCCGGTAACCAGAAGATCGAGAGGATCCTATCAGATATTCTCGTCAAACTCGAACATATCGAAGAAAAAATTGACGAGGCCGTCTACCCTCCGGAATCTGCCATTAAGCCGGCGTTTGTGCAAAAGATCAAAGAATCAGAAAAGGGAATCTCAAAGGGAAAAGGAAAAACGTATCCTTCGATGGACGATTTCATCCGGAATATCAAACAATGAGCTTCACGATAGTTACGGATCCCAAAGTCGAGACCACGTTCAGGAAAATGTGGCAGTAAGACTCCGTGAGGTTCGGCCAGATCGGGAAGAAACTGATTGGACTTGCAGAAAACCAGGAGATCGGCAAGCCCCTTAGAAAGCCGCTCAAGGGATACTGGCACCTGCACATCGGGCATTATGTCCTTATTTACAGGATCGACAGGAAAAACCAGAAAATTACTCTCGTGGATTATGCCCACCACGATGAAGTATACTAAAACTGTTTTCCCCGCCAGCATTCCTTACGTTTTATTTTCTCCCTGAAACATACCCCCCACACCTTTTTTCCCCTTCCCCACCAACATCTCAAATAACCATGTCCCTCTCCCCCTCACAAACAAAAGCCGTCTCTGACACCGGTGTCCAGTTAATCCTCGCCGGTCCCGGCTCCGGTAAAACCCGGGTCATCACAGAAAAGATCCTCCACCTCATCAACCAGGGTGTAAAACCGGAGAACATCCTCGCCCTTACCTTCTCCGACAAGGCAGCGCAGGAGATGCTTGAACGGTTAGAAAAGCAGATCTTGACGAGCGACCTCACTGTCAGCACCTTCCACGCCTTTGCACTGTCGGTGCTGGAAGACAACGTGCTGGAATCGGGGCTCTCGTTCTCATCGGGGATTATCAGCCGGGCAAACCAGCTGGTCTGGGGACTCAAAAATATCGATACGTACGGGTTTGAGCATATCGAGGTGGGCAACAACGCCGTTGAGATCATCGAGTCGGTAGTCGATGGGATCAGTGCGTTCCGCGACGAGCTGATCAGCCCGGATGAACTGGAGGCGTACCTGACGGCAAAGAAGGGCAGGCAGGAGATTGCTGGTGAAGAACGGGAATACCTGGACAAACTTGAGGACCTGCTCAGGGTCTACCGGGCCTACGAGACCTATAAACGGGCTGAGAACCTGCTCGACTTCGATGACATGATCCACGAGGCCGTGCGGCTCTTTGACAAGCGGCCTGCCATTCTCCGCCGGTATCGCTCACGGTTCACCCACATCCTGGTCGATGAGTTCCAGGACACCAACTACGCCCAGCTCCAGCTCATCAAGCAGCTGGCCGGGGACCACCTGTGCGTGGTGGGGGACGATGACCAGACCATCTACCGCTTCCGGGGGGCATACCTGACGAACATGCAGGACTTCAAACAGTATTTTTCGGGCTGCACCAAGTGCCTGCTTGAGGAGAACTACCGCAGCACGCAGACCATCCTCACGCTTGCCCTCCAGCTGATGCAGCATGCCCCCAACCGCCACCAGAAACGGCTGATCACGCAAAACCCTCCGGGCGAGCCGGTGACGGTTGCGGAATGCCAGGACGAACTGAGCGAGGTACTGTATGTAGTCGGGGAGATCCAGCGGCTGGTCGGGACTTCCTTTTACTCCCGCACGGAGGGGGTTACCCGTACCCTGACCTGGAGTGACATCGCGGTCATCTGCCGGCGGAGGATGGAAGGTGCGAAGTTCTATAAGGCGCTCAAAAAGAACGGGATCCCCGCAGAGTTTGTCGGGGAAGTGGACTTCTTTGCAGCGCCGGTCATCCGCGATATCCTGGCTTATGTACGGGCGGTCGATAACCCGCTCACGGCGGGTATTTCCTTAACCCGGATCGAGAAGATCAACGGGGTCCCAGAAACCGTGGTCCAGAAGATCAACGCGGTTGCAAAAAAGATGACGTGGGGGGTGCAGGGCAATGACGGGGTATTTGAAGCAATGCAGACCGCAGGTGCTGTTGTGCCGGACCATGCACACCAGATAGAAGGTATCGTAAAAACCCTTGAACACCTCATCGTACAGAAAGACCGGGTCACATCAAGCGAATTCATCTATGACCTCCTGCGCACTGCTACCGACCTCTACCAGCGGGCACTCACCGAAGAGAGCGGTCAGGACCTCCTCTTACTCAACACGTTCACGAAGATCACGCAGGACTACGAGGCCATCACCCGGCAGGGCACGCTCAAAGACTTCCTCGCGTATCTTGACCTGCTTGCCGGTGTTTCCGTGGAGGTGGGTGAACGCGAGGACAAGGACGCTGTCCGGGTCCTCACCGTGCACAAGAGCAAGGGTAAGGAGTACCCGGTCGTCTTTGTTGCCGATATGGTCAAGGATAAATTCCCGCTGCGGTACCAGACCAAACCGTTCTTTGTCCCCTATGATCTGGCAAAAGGGCTGAAGGTCGGCGAGGATGAAAAAGCCCTATTCTTACAGGAAGAACGCCGGCTCTGTTACGTTGCCATGACCCGGGCTCAGGAGAACCTTACCTTCACGCTTGCCCGTCGTTATGGTGAGCGGAAGACCGATGCCAAACCCTCACAGTTCCTGTTCGAACTCGACTACAAGGAGAACCCGCTCGTTGAGGTCATTAGTATCGTCAGGGGGCAGCAGGAGGGATCTGAGGTACCGGATAACCCGGTCGACACCCTCAAACGGAAGATCAAAGACCAGGCTCACCGTGCGGTCGAACAGATGCACCTGAAAACGGCCATCCAGCGGATCGTTGAGCTCGAAAAGATCCGGCTCCTGGAAGAAGGAAAGACTCCCGAAACATTCGATCCGGCGGCATTCTTTTCGGTTCCGGCAGACGACCCGGCACTGCTTGCAGCATTCGAACAGAAACCCGTATTCCTGGTTGGCGACGACCACCATTTCTCCGCATCAGCCCTCAAAAAGTACGAGGACTGCCCGCTCTGCTACAAGTTCCGGTACGTGCTGCTGGTTCCATCCCTGCCGCAGACTTATTTTTCGATGGGTACAGCAGTCCACACCGTGATTGAACTCCTCTCAAAACACCAGCTGGAGGGAGAGCCTCCGACAAAGGTGCAGGCTATCGAACTGCTCAACTCCTGCTGGTCATCTGAGGCCTATGCATCCCGGACCCATGAGCTGGAGGACCGGGTCAGGGCTGAAGCGATGCTGGACACGTATCTTGCATGGCAGGAGGCAAACAGGAACACGATTGTCGCTGCCGAAAAGAGATTCCAGTTCCCGCTCAACGGGAGGAGAGTGAAAGGCTCCATTGACCGCATCGAACAGACCCCCGAAGGAGAGTATGTGGTGGTCGATTTCAAGACAGGCGTAAAACCATCGTCCCTGACGAAGAATTCGGTCCTCGCCGATATCCAGCTCAACCTCTACTCCCTCGCCATCAGAGAGATGTTCGGCAAGCTGCCACAGCGTGCATCCTTCTATTACATCAGGGACAACAGGATGGTCGATTATTTCCCGACAGAAGAGACGGTCGGGCTCTTTGCAGAAACTGCAAAATCGATCATCTCAGCGGTCTGTGCGGAACGGTTCGGTCCAACGCCCTCGTACCAGACCTGCAGGTTCTGCGATTATGCAGATTTGTGTGAAAAGAAAGAGGGGGGAGGGGAGTGAATGATGAGAAGCGGGTCTAAAAACCCTGGAACACCAGCGCAGAGAAGCTTATTATCTGGAAAAAGAGACCGGGGAATACAAAAAAATCACCCTGTCAGGTCTGCGGGATTTTTGTGAGGGGAGGGAAGTATGACCCGTTTTGTCTGTATCCATGGCCACTTTTATCAGCCGCCACGCGAGAATCCCTGGCTTGAAGAAGTCGAGATAGAGGATTCTGCCTATCCGTATCATGACTGGAATCAACGTATCACCGCGGAATGCTATGCACCGAATGCGGCATCCCGGATTCTCGATGCGGATAAACGGATCATTGATATTGTCAATAACTATGCCAGCATCAGTTTTAATTTCGGTCCCACCCTGCTTACCTGGCTGGAGAGCAACCAACCGGAAGTGTATGCAGCCATTCTCGATGCAGATAAAGACAGCATTAATCGGTTTTCCGGGCACGGTTCAGCAATCGCACAGGTATACAACCATATTATCATGCCCCTTGCCAGCGGCAGGGACAAGCGTACGCAGATAGTCTGGGGAATAAAGGATTTTGTCTCCCGGTTCAAACGACGACCAGAAGGAATGTGGCTTCCGGAAACGGCCGTTGACATTGAAACCATGGAAATTCTGGCAGAACAGGGAATTGTGTTTACGATACTCTCTCCACAACAGGCCAGCCGTACCAGACCAATCAGTGACGACCGATGGACGGACGTGAGTACAGGGAACATTGATTGTTCCCGGCCGTACCTGTGTAGTTTGCCATCCGGCGGGTCGATTGTCATCTTTTTTTATGAAGAAACCATTGCCCGGGATGTGGCGTTTTCCCGTCTTTTGGAAAATGGCGAAGGGTTTGCCAACCGTATGATGGACTATTTTTCCCGGCACCAGAAAGAATCCGGGCTTTTAACTATTGCATCCGACGGGGAAACTTACGGGCATCACCACCGCTTTGGCGATATGGCGCTTGCGTACTCCCTTCATCACCTTGAATCCAGGAATCTTGCCCGGATTACCATCTATGGCGAATACCTGAGCACGTATCCGCCCACCCACCAGGTAGAAATCATCGAAAATACATCATGGAGCTGCCCTCATGGTGTCGAGCGCTGGAGAAGTGACTGCGGGTGCTGTACCAGGGGTTCCGGTATCCAGGTGACTCCTCCTCACCCCCCTGGCCCTTCCCCGGTCCCGGGTACACCTCCCGCTGACAGGAGTTGTGAGATTATCTCAAAGCAGACGTGGAGAGCGCCACTCCGCGAGGCCATGGACTGGCTCTGTCAGAACCTTGCGGTAGTCTATGGTGAAAGGATGGGTTCGTATGTTTCAGATCCCTGGCAGGCGCGGGATGATTATATTGACATCATACTGGACCGATCGCCACAAAACATCGAAGCTTTCTTCTCCAACCATGCAGTACGGGCACTTTCAAAGGAAGATAAGGTCCAGGCACTCAAGCTGCTCGAGATGCAGAGAAATGGCATGCTTATGTATACCAGCTGCGGGTGGTTTTTTGAAGATATTGACGGCATCGAATCCGTCCAGATAATGAGGTACGCCTGTCGTGCAATGCAGCTTGTACGGGAAGTGACGGGGGTTGATCCGGAACCTGAATTTCTCCATATTCTGGAAAAAGCTCCCGCCAACGTGCCGGAACAGGGGAATGGCGCACAGGTATACAAGAATTATGTCCAGACGGCAGTTGTTGAACTTTCAAGGGTTGGATTTCACTATGCCTTGTCCTCATTAATTGCAGGCTCCCCCGAAACCATCCGGATAAAGAATTATACGATCCGGAACGAAGCGTACGAGAGGACCGATTCCGGCGATCTCGGGCTTGCGCTGGGGAAAGTCTTCCTGCGTTCCGATACAACATGGGAAGAAAATACCCTGATGTTTGCCGTTCTGCATCCGGGAAACCACAATTTCATCGGGGGAGCACGAGAATATGTCGATGAAAAGACCTATGGTGCTGTGCGGGATGCATTCATGGATGTTTTTTCAAAAAGCGACATTCCCCGGTTGATTCTTTGTCTGGAAGAGCACTATGGCAGTCATTCCTATACACTCCGGCACCTGTTCAAGGACGGTCAGCGAAAGGTACTCTCTGCTATTCTTGATGCTACGCTCACGGATATGGAATCTGCATTCCGGCACATATACAAACAGTTTTTCCCACTTCTCTCTGCGATGAGAGAGTTGCGGATACCCCCGCCAAAAGTACTCGAAGACCCGGTCTGGTATATCATCAATCTTGATCTCAAAAAAATACTTTCAGCCAGAGATCCCGATACCCAACGACTTGCGGTCCTGGTTGCTGAAATGACCAAAGGAAAATTCGAACCGGAATCGACGCTCAGCTTCACTGCAGGTGCAGCCATCACAGCCCTCATGCAGCGGCTCCCTGAAAGCCCGGATGATACATTCCTGATGGAAAAGATCATTGAGATCTTTGCCATTTTATGCCCGCTCGCCCTGAAATATAATCTCTGGGAATGCCAGAATTATTATTTCCGCCTGGGCCGGAGAGAAGCGGCGGGTATGCTGGACCTTGCAGGATCAGGGAATGCGCATGCCCGGCAGTGGATCCGCCTGTTTGAGGAACTGGGATGCTACCTTGGGGTGAAATTTTTATGAGGTGGTACTGAGTGGGCGGATGGTGGAGCGGAACCGGACAGGTGACCTGGAAACATACAGGGGCTCTTGTATGAAACGAAGAGGAAGCGGAATTCTTTTGCATATCACCTCCCTTTTTTCAGGATATGGCATCGGTGATCTCGGGCCATCTGCCTACCGGTTTGTTGATTTCCTGTCGGTAGCAAAACAGCGTTACTGGCAGATCCTTCCCTTGAATCCCACAAGCCCGGAATATGATAATTCCCCCTATCACAGCATATCCACCTTTGCATTCAATACGAATCTGATCAGTCCTGAAGGTATGGTAAAAGACGGTTTTTTACCCAAACCCGATGTTTCTGAAGTTCCGGAATTTCCTCAAGGTACCGTAGATTTTGATGCAGTAATCCGGTTCAAGGAAACATTGTTCTCCCGGGCGTACGAGCAGTTCAGGCAGAATCAGGTCGACCGTGCCGGGTATGATGAGTTCTGCAGGAACAATTCCCGGTGGCTTGAGGATTTTGCACTTTTCACCTCATTACACCGGCACTATAAAGGAAGTCCCTGGAGCACCTGGCCGGACAGGATAAAATATCGTGATCCGTCAGCGCTGGATGCGATGAGAAAGACCCTTAACAAAACTATCGAAACGGAAAAATTTCTCCAGTATATGTTCTCCCGGCAGTGGCAGGCTTTGAGGAATTACTGCATACAAAAAGGCATCCGGTTGATAGGGGATCTCCCGATGTACGTTACGTATGACAGTGCTGATGTCTGGACGCACCCGGAATTGTTCCGGCTCGACGACAACCTGCACCCGCTTGCTGTAGCTGGCGTACCCCCCGATTATTTCAGCCGGACCGGACAGCTCTGGAAAAACCCGCTCTACTGCTGGGAGGAGCACGAACGATCCGGCTTTTCCTGGTGGATCCACCGGATCGGGCATACCCTCACCCTGGTCGATTATACGAGAATTGATCACTTCCGTGGCCTCGTCGCGTACTGGGAAGTCCCGGCAGGTGCACCCAATGCAATGCACGGGAAGTGGGTTCCTGCACCCGGTGAAAAATTATTAACCCTCCTGAAACACCGGGTTGCCGATCTTCCCCTTATTGCAGAAGACCTCGGCATTATTACCCCGGATGTCTCTGACCTCATTGAGCGGTTCGGCCTGCCGGGCATGAGAGTCCTTCTCTTTGCGTTTACCGAGGATCCTTCCGGCAGTCCGCACGCCCTGCATAACCTGAAAAAGAACTGCATCCTGTATACCGGCACCCATGACAATGCCACTATCCGCGGGTGGCTGGAATCGGAGGCTACACCGGCAGAGAAACACCGGCTCTTCCGGTATATTGGACAGGAAATTTCAGCTGACCTGTTACCTGCCGTTTTAATCCGGCTTGCCATGATGTCGGTTGCAGATACGGTAATGGTTCCCCTGCAGGATATCCTCGGCCTTGGTGCAAAATCCCGGATGAACCGGCCCGGAACCGATGCAGGCAACTGGAGATGGCGGCTGGAAAACGATCAGATAAGCCAGCTCGTGACAGAAAACCTCGGTGATATGACCGAAGTATACGGGAGAACATGAATGCCTAAAAAGGGGAGAGTTCCAGGGATAAAGATTCGTATACCGGTGTTCAGGCCCCTTTAAAAAAAGAAGGGAACACTTCCACGACATTCACAATGTTCATGAAACCGTACGGGTATAGGTATCTGTCAGTCCCCGGACAATCGGATCCCAGAGGAAGAGGCGATCGACTTTGATCCTGCCTCGTTTTCCCAGGGCTCCTGCCGTCTCTGGTTCATCTATCATCATGTTGATGCCCCATGCGAGGGATTCAGGGTCGACATCCACTTTGATACCATTTTCAAATGCGTCAATGTTCTCAGAGAGTCCGCCAACATTGGACGCAACAACACATTTTTCGGCACTCCATGCCTCCAGAAGCACAAGCCCGAAGGGTTCATTCCGGCTGGGAATGACGACGATATCAGCGGCGTTTAATAACCGGACATACTCAGAATCCGGGATATACCCGACAAAGTTGACCGGCAGATCTTTTGCCCGCTCCTCCAGGAACTGCCGCATGCCTCCTTCCCCGGCAACAACGACCTGTGCGTCCCAGTGGTTCTGGCAGACTTTCCGTATCGCCTCGATGAGCAGGTCCGGGCCTTTCTGGTAGACGAGCCTGCCGATAAACAGGATCAGCGGTGCGTAGGGGTGTATACCATACGATCTCTTCACTTCACCCGTATCGATCGCTGCCCGGAACTCGCGGGGGACCACGCCGTTCGGGACCACATCGCATTTCTCATCAGGTAGGTTATATAACCACATCACTTCGTTTTTGAGGGTTGCGGAAACTGCGGTTACCCGTTTGGCAATAAGCCCGCCATACCATTCTTTCCCGGAAATCTCCTTAAACTCCCACCAGTCGCCGAACTGGTTGCCAAACCTCCCGTATTCTGTTGAATGAAAGGATAGGATTGTATTCCTGTCCTGCAGGTGATGGAGAGCCTGGACCGGATGCCAGTCATGAAAATGGAGAAAATCAAACCGGTGGGGTGTATCATAGTGGTGAAACTGGTCCACCATCGAGGCGCTCATGCTGTCGCAATATTCGACTATGTTTTTTCCGGAGGGCTGGCAATAGTGATACCTGACACCTTTGATTGTCTGATCGGGGATATTCCCCCGCGTGAAGAAATGCACTTCATGACTCTGTTTTACCAGTGTTTCTGCGAGATGTGTCGCAGCCCTGGCAAGCCCGCCGACGCGTTCAGCGTACATCGATTCCCAGCAGAAAAAGGCTATTTTAAGTGACTCCACAGCAGTTCCCTCCGTTCTTTTATGACCCTGAGAAGGTCGTGACGTACCGTGAGTCCGTTGATACTCCCTGCAAGCTCTGGATCATCGAGCACATCGGTAATCCATCTGGCAAAATCACCCCGGTCCTGGTGGTAGTTGAGAGAATCCTGGGGCACGAAATAGAGGAGCTCTTCAAACTGGTCAAGGTTGTAGGCAGTATGGCCGATGAACCCGCCCGGATACGCAAAATGAAATGCCTGCTCAGGGGACAGGGTTCGTAATGTCTTTGCCGATCTCCGGTTTTTCATCACCCGGATATTTCGTGACTCGTAGTCCGCAATGACCTTCATATACGTCTGGAACGCATCCTCTGCTTCATGGTGGCTGAAATAGGTGTGGACTTCCCCGCACGTGCCGTATTTGGATGCCATGTAATAGAAATGGTCACTGGTCTGGAGATACCGCCACAGGGGTTTATTGACTGCGTATGCCCGTGCCGACTGCACAGCATGAAACGCTGTCTGCTGGCGATCATTTCCCATCCATGCGGACGTATCCTTCTCGAGATCCGCCCATGATATGGTCTCGTGGACATCAATGTCTCCAACGGGAGAGTACTGTGAAACAACCTGTGATGGCAGGATCATTCCAACGTCCCGTTTGGTGAGTTCATCGGGCAGGGCGCGTAAAAAGTCAAATATACCGGTCTCCTGCCAGAAATGTTCACCAAATGTCTCGTAGTCAAGGAATATAGTAATGACATCTCCGGAAGATGAAGCAATCCAGTGGGCATAGGTGTCAGCAGTCAGTGGATACATGTCCCAGGTACGGTTGGCAAACCGGAAGGCGATGTCATCGGACAACTTCGTATTCCGGAGAAGTACAGGAAGGTCCCTGCAGGTATACAGGTAATCAGGGCTCCTCCAGTCCAGGATGCGATCTACTCCTTCAGTAAAAATCCCGGCAAATCCCATATCCCTGATGGTGGCAGCAACTTCGTTATTAAACGTAAATTCGGTATTTTCAAAGAGGGTCGGACGGACACCGAACAGGTCATGCATCAGATCCGAATGCAACGTAACCTGGTCCCTGAATTCTGATTTATCGGAAAAGCAACTGGCAATGCTGTGGTAGTAGGTCTGCCCGATCATTTCTGTGTTTTTGTGCCGTGCCACTTCTTCAAAAAGCGAGAGAGTATCCCTGCTCCATTTCTCCAGTTGCTCTATGAGAATGCCAGACATCGAGAATGAGCATGCAAATCCTTCATCGAGTTTTTCAAGGATGAGTTTTGTGGCGGGATCATAGCACTTATCTACGACACGTAACAGGATTTCCTTGTTCAGACTGTCGAAATAATGATCAAACAGATCCTTTTTCTTAATCTTCGGATCGGGCGAGAACGTCCGGTTCAGCCGGTAAGGCTGGTGGACTTCAAACCCTATACACATCTTTGGCATGCCTTCATTCACTCCCCCATTTACTACCGACTTAAAGAGCCTTGCCAGAACCCGGGAACGGTCTGATACTCTCGGAACCTGTTTGTAAGGAGTATCAGGAAAAAAATCACCAGAGAGAATCTGCACGAGGGTTCTGTGCGATATGAATCCTGTTCCTTAGTCATAGTGAAAATAACAGTGAGAATATATAAAATTTTTTCTCGCTTACAATTTTTTAAAGAGAGAGAGTTTTTTTTTAATTCTCAGTTCTTTAGAAACGCACATGAGTCATGAACTCAGGCAAAAATGATGAATAACCGTGGGTCTTTCATGGTAATTCCATTTGCCATATATGAAATACAAAGCACTGGTACGATGAAGGAGGGGACAAAAGCCAGTCCCCCCATTCCGCCGCTGCACTTAGCGATAATGACGTATTACCTGTTCGGGGGTTATCGTATTTGGGGGAGGCCACAGCGGCGGGGGTGAAACTTCCGTGAGCGTTCAACTGGTGATTGAGCATTTCCTATGAAAATACACAGTCAACTGTGGTAAATAGTGAAAATGGTTTTAACCATACCTTTTAAATCTCTTCAGTTTGCGCTCTGATTAACTTAACGCTATCGAAATAGTATACTATTCTATGAAGTCCACTTCCCGTCAATGTCCCAACAATTGCGGAAAGATGCACCGCTGCCACATCAAGCTCACAGAAGATAAAATTCAAAGATGGCATGCAGTACCATGGCAGTACTGCGATAAATGCAAAATGATGTTGCCGGATTAACCATTGTGTTGTTGTTCATAGCGCAACAAAAAACCCTGATACTTTTTGATATTGCCCCATAGAAACACGTGAGCATGGGAGAACTGCCAACAGAACACGAATAATAGGTTTACTTATGCGGATTTGAGTTATGGCGGGGAAAGAGAGATGAAGGGTTCCGTCAAATACTTCGAAAGAGAACATGAGAATACGGGACCTGTCTTGGCTGTCAAGGGGGATGCAGGACATTTCGCGGCGTAACACGTACATCCGCATTCTCGTCCCACCCCTTATCGCGGTCATCTTTTTTATACTGTGTTTTCTCATCCTTTCCAAGAACAGGATCCTGATCCTCGGCGGCCTGATGGTCGCGTATTTTATCCCCCCGTCTGGTAAGGAATCGATAATCCCGATCGGGATCGGACTCGGAATCCCGTGGTGGCTGATGGCACTGACCCTGACCCTCCTCGATGTCATCACCGCCCTCTTTATGATCATGAACTTCGCCCTCATGCTCCGGGTTCCGCGACTCGGTCCCTGGATTGAAAAGACAACTGCCACGAGCAGGGAGTTCATAGCAGAACGGCCTTGGATGAACCGGTGGAGGATCCCGGGGCTGGCCTTCTTTGTGATGCTACCCCTCCAGGGCACAGGAGGCGTGGGGGCGACAGTGGTAGGACTGATGATAGGCCTTACTCCCGGGGAAATACTGTTAGCCGTTGGCATTGGAGCGGCTGTGGAAAGTCTGGCATTTGCCCTCGGATGGGGATTAGTCCGAGAACTGATCCTGGCAAATTTTATACTTGGTTTTGCCGTGGCCTTCATGGTCATCATAGGAACGATCCTTCTATTTGTCCTGATCCGGCTACGGTTTACCCAGAGTAAAGGGAAGGATAAAAAAGAGATATAGCGAGAGGAAATGGTATCCGGCCCTCATAATCTGCCAACAGAACGCGAATATGACCCCAGTCTGAAGTTGCGTGGTGACGTTGCAATGGAAGCCAGTGGCACATGCCCGTTTCTACAGCCGGATACTCTAAAAAAACCGGGCGATTTTTTCGATCAGAACGGGTCTGTAACGAACGCAGTGGATGAAAGAATGTCACCAAGCCCGGTTGTCTTTTGAATATGTGATGAAATGTATGTGGGGATGAGCACCACTACCCGTTTATCATCCCTGAAAATCCCCGGGGTCTCATCCGGACCAAACACTTCCCGGACAGCAGCGTACGCCAGAAGACCTTCCCGTGACAGGATCTGTTCTCCCAATCCCGCTGTATCGGCAGTTACCCGTGCGGCAAGGAGAAGGGCATTCCGGGATAATTCCGGCGTTGTGGTTTCGGATTTCAGGATAAGGATATAATACCCGAAGGTATGGAGATGAATCCGGGGTACACCTGTGGCATCTGCAAGGGCGATAGCATCACGCACGCAGGCGACCGGAGAAGAGGGAAGTAAAGCCGCGAACGCCGGATCAGGTTCCCGCAACGCATGCATGAACAACCCCAGTTCCCGTTCATTGAGACCGATGCTGTCAGTATTCGGGATGATATGACGGAGCATCATCGCCAGCACCTTCCGGTCTGCACCTGACACGCATTCCACATGCGTCCGCATGGAGGGATGACCACTGCGGATCATGCTGATCTGCCGTGCTGCAGTCATAAATTCCTGTTCCGTTTTCAGATACTGGTAGCCCGAGAGGAATGCACGCCTGCAGGAGGTAACCTGTTCCAAAAAAGAATTCTCATACTCATTTGGGATGATTACGGTGGAAGGATCGTGGACAGGAGACACGATGAACCGGTTGCTCCGGGGTACAACACCATCAACCACCGGCACCAGGTACGGGGAGTATTCGAAAATCAGATGGATTATGTCAGGACCATCGCCCGCTCCCGATTCAAAGGCCAGGGGAATAACACCAGCATCCTGCAGGAGGGCACATGTTTCCGGGCCGGCACCTGGTGCAGCACAGGTAACTGACGGGATGCCAAGTCTGCGCAGATGAACGGCAGCAATTCCTGCCTGGCCTCCCAGAGAGAGCGTACCGGAACGGGAAAAGGATGCTGAAAGTTTACGGTAGAGTGATTGTTCGCTGATGAATACCTCATCAGCAGAACAGTACCGCATGGATTGTTTCAGCCGGTCGAATATCGCACCGGATCCCTTCACGGCACCCTTTTCCAAGGATCTCAGTATATCGGGGGTCACCGGAATAACCCGATCGATATTGGCATTGAACCCGGTAATCACCGGATCCAGCTGCGGTTTTTGCAGGGTTTGATACAGCTTCTCCCAAACGCCGGTGTTCACAAAACGTCACCTCTCCGCACGCCAGATGGGACGTCAGAAGATTATAATGTTATTATGCGAATATCCTCGCTTTTTTTGCTCCTTTGTTCTCCCAATAGTATTAATCATGACGTTACCTACATTAAAATCAGGGAAGTAACCATACATGACCGACCATTATG
>Ga0209254_10000936_pt1 | contig 25648 bp, 26 predicted proteins | sample FrelakmetDIP11DI_FD_187148 | JGI IMG/M metagenome (GOLD analysis project Ga0209254, IMG submission 187148) | Freshwater lake sediment microbial communities from the University of Notre Dame, USA, for methane emissions studies - DIP11 DI (SPAdes)... | ecosystem: Environmental > Aquatic >...
CTTTGGGTAGATTGGGAAACCCGGAGGATATGGCCGGAGCGGCTGTGTTCTTTGGATCAGATGATTCATCCTGGGTAACCGGAGTGATTCTCCCAATTGACGGAGGATTTACGGCTCAATAAAGATCCCTTATTGGAGGGATTTCCCGACCTTGGAGGCAAGAATGATCGATTTGTTGATTAAAAATGTAAAAAAAGATTATAAGGACCCGATCACGGATATCGCCATAGACAATGGTTTCATAATCGACCATGGTCCTAAATTAGATTATTTTGCGCGCCAGATAATTGATGGAAAAAATCAATTAGTTATTCCAGGTTTAATTGAGAGTCACCTTCATTTAGATATTGCACTAATGAATTCATGGAAAATGCCGGGGAGACAAGAACCTTTTCACTCTATGAAGAGATTAAACGATCTTGTTGAAATTCTCCGCAAAGGTTTTAGCAGGCAAGATATTGAACAGCGTGCAGGGCTTGCCCTGGAAATGGCATCCCGAAATGGAACTGTTGCATTAAGGGCTCAATGCCACCTGGATCCTGAGATCGGGCTCAAGCACATTGAAGCTTTGCAAACCGTAAAAGAAAAATATAAAGGCAGAGTTGACCTCCAAATTGTGGCATTTCCTCAGCAAGGATTACTGCGTAATCCAAAAACAAAGGATCTTTTTCGAGAAGCGTTCCGAATTGGAGCTGATGTAATTGGATGTGCAACCACGCTGGATTATGATGAAAATGGTAACTTTATTCCGAAAGCTCATATTGATGCGGTTTTTGATTTAGCTGAAGAATTTGATATTCCAATAGACGCCCACGTGGATGCAAGTATATTGGAAAATGTAAATTATGATGACTTCGAGATTACCTACCTTGCTGAGCAAACCATACAACACGGGTATTTCGGTCGGGTAGCGGCTGGTCATGTAACCTCATTGGATTCGGCAAAGCCAGATGTTGCAGATAGGGTGATTGAAAAAATTAAAGAAGCAAATATGACGGTTGTTGCTGTTCCAGATCTTTATAGGGTTGGACGTGATGATATACGCCATGTAAGAAGAGGTCTTACGAGAATTAAAGAACTTCTTGCAGCAGGAGTAAATGTTGCCTACGCATCCAACAATGTTCGGGATTGTCTAAGACCAATGGGTAATATGGACTTACTTGAAGAAACCCGATCCCTTGTTGATGCGGGCCATATGGACACAGTTGACCAACTCTATCAATTAATGAATATGATCACTTACAATGCAGCCCGGGCGATTGGATTTGAAAATTATGGATTGGAAATAGGCTGTCGTGCAGATATGGTGGTATTAGCCGCTAGCTCGATTCCTGCTGCAGTTATTGGCCAGGCAGAAAAATCTTATGTGTTTAAAAATGGGCGGATAATGGCATCCAACCAAGTTATTAGCGGTCTTTATAATGGGGACCTGGTTTATTCTAATTTCCACTAATTTATTTATTGATCCTGCTTTTTGGTTTCAAAGAGAAAACGAGGATATTATGGCGCAAGAATCGGGTTTAGATGAACGAAATTTACGATTTAGAAGAATTCGGACATCCATGGAAAATGAAGACCTGGCTGCAATCATACTATCCGGGCACGGAAGCGGTGGAAGGCGGGGAAATATTCGCTATTTTGCTGACTGGCATATTTGGGATGGTGATGCCATCCTTCTAATTCCATTCGTAGAAGAACCTGCCCTGGTGTTTACGGCGTATTCCGGGGGGGATAGGGCAACAGATCGATGGATCAGGGATGTAGATAGTTGTTTGTATCCTCATGAAGGTATAGCTGTGGCTATGCAAAAACGGGGAATTACATCGGGTAAGGTTGGAATTGCCGGGATGAAAGAGGGATTATCTGCTGGAGCATTAAATTTTTTATTGGCAATGTTTCCGGCGATTGAGTTTGTCAGTGCTGATTTAATGGTTGACAGAATCCGGTCTATAAAGAGCCCGTTAGAAATTGATCAGTACCGTGAATTGTGGTCATTAACCAAAAAAGCGATGAATTGTTTTATTGAACAACTCAAACCGGGAAGAACCCAGAGGGAAGTGACAGCAGAATCCATAAAAGTATTAAGGGAGGGCGGCGTCTCGGCAGATTTAGTCCTCATTCAGGAAGGCGGAAGAAGAGGATTGCCGCTGGACGTGCCATTGAAGTGTAATGATGTCGTGCGTTATTACATGGAAATGTGCAGCCAATATGGACACTGGGCCGAAATTGATGTCTTTTGTGCATTCAGGGAACAAGCAGAAATCGAGCATCGATTGATGGTTTCCGAAATAAGCGCCTATGAGCAAATTCGCAAAATCGCTAAACCAGGCGTCAGGCTCAGCGAACTGGGGACTAAATTTGAGGAATTACTCAGAAATGATGGGTGGATGTTCGATGAATCTGAGTTCCACTTTGACTTTCACGGACAGGGGATGGATATTATTGAATGGCCATGGTTTTCACCCAAGCCTGACCATAACCAGGATGTACCTCTAGAAGAAGGGATGGTTTTAAGCTATCACCCGTCGCGGAATACGATCCCCCAGGTAGGTTGGCACCGTTTTGTCCACGACAATATCCTCATCACAAAAAATGGGGCTGAAAGGCTCAGCGGCGATTGGGATTTATCCTGGCGGATCATGAGATAACAACCTGATGAACAATCAAAACATATTTGACGCACACATCACTTTAGGTCCCTCTCAATATTTTGACATTAATCCTGATACGGTGCTTCAATTGATGGATCAAAACAATATAGAGAAGGCTTTAATCAGTCCTTCAGACCAATGGATGGCTGTTGATAATACCATTGGCAATCGGAAGATAGCGAAATACGTGAACGATTGGCCAGAACGCTTTTTGGGCTATGCTTCTGTAAATCCCTGGTATGGAGAAAAGGCATGTTTGGAATTAGAACGAGCTTTAGGTGATGGGCTTTGTGCCATAAAGGTTAATCCGCTTAGACAGGGTTTTATCCTTCTGGAAAAAATATGCGCCCCCATATTTGAAATTGCCAATCAGTACAAATTGATTGTCTATGTGGTCACTGGTATTGGAGTGCTATCCATGCCTCTCCAATTATCTGAAATTGCGCGCAGGTATCCCGAAGCTATTTTTATTATGGGGAGATCCGGGTGGAGTGATTTCCACCTGATGGATTTCATCCCATCGGTTCAACAATCACCAAATATATATGTTGAGACAGCCTATAACTTTCCTGAGACACTCAATACAGTCATACAGACAATCGGGTTAGACAGGGTTTTGTTCTCGAGTGATGCCCCGTTTTCCAACACGAGAATGGAGATTGAAAAAATTAGGAATTTGAACGTAGATGCTTTGGGCAGTCGCAATATTTTTTATGGAAATATTATCCAACTTCTAAATGAAAAAAAGATTTAATGGTTGGTTTCGATGAAAGCCATTGATATGCACAGCCATCTTCCAGGAAAGGCTTTTAATTATGGAAGAAAACCTACTCCTGATTTCCTATATACAATGGATAAATCGGGGATAGATACTGCTGTAGTATTCACAATCGATGGCTTTTTCTACGATCCTATTCAATCGAATAATCTCTTGAACGAGCAGGTGAAAGAGGCCAATGGGCGCTTAATCCCGTTTTGTACAGTTGATCCCAGAAATGAAATGGCACATCTTGAAATCCGACGATGTATTTGTGAACTTGGTTTTAAGGGAATAAAAATCCACCCCTGGTGGCAAGGAGTCTCGCCGCTGGACCCGTGTATGAAAATGGTTGCAGAGGAGGCTGTCCGGTTAAAAGTACCGATAATATTCCATGATGGTACACCACCTTTTTCCTCGCCTTTGCAGATTGCATATTTGGCAGGTGAATACCCGGATTTAAAAGTGATTCTTGGCCATGGCGGAGGCATGGATCTGTGGATTGAAGCTGTCGCTGCGGTAAAAAGATATCCGAATTGCACGATTTGTCTGTGTGGCTCAGCCACACCACCAGCAATTCTGCGGCTTATGATAGAAGAACTTGGTGCAGATAAAGTTACCATTGGCACCGATGCGGGTTTCGGGGATGACTATTATGTGAAGTACCGCATGGAGCAGTTTCATGATCTACTAAAAGATTTCCCATTAATTGACCAAGAACGCATGTATTGGCAGAATGCTGTTGAGTTATTAAATATATGATGGATGAAAATTTCTACGGTAATTATTGGAGGAACCTATGACAGTGCCCATGTCAAATATTGCTGCAGAATATGAGGCTATCAAAGATGAGATTGACGCAGCTTTTCAAAGAGTAATCAAAAGTGGAAATTTTACATTGGGTGAAGAGGTGGATTTATTTGAGAAAGAATTAGCTGAATACATTGGATCAAAACATGCAGTGGGAGTTGGGTCGGGTACCGCAGCAATTGAACTGACCCTGCGAGCATTTAGTATTGGTCCCGGGGATGAAGTAATTACGGTGCCTAACACTGACATTCCAACAACAGCAGCAATCAGTCATGTAGGAGCAAAAATTGTATTTGTGGATATTGATCAATCCACGTATAACATCGATCCAAAAAAGATTGAGGAGAAGATATCCAAAAAAACAAAAGTAATTATGCCAGTGGATCTTCACGGATACCCGGTGGAAAGGGATGAAATCCTTGAAATTGCACGAAAGTATAACCTGATTGTCATATTTGATTCCGCCTTATCCCTTGGGGCAGAATACAAAGGTGATAAAGTGGGATCCTATGGACACGCCACTTGTTTCAGCCTTGCTCCTACAAAGGTGCTGGGTGCATTTGGAGATGCCGGTGTTATTACTACAAATGATGATAGGATCTCCGATAAGATCAAGATATTAAGAAATTATGGCCATTCTTTGGAGATGGAAGCAGGTCAGGAGGGAATTGAAGGTTTTTCAAAATGGGTATTTATTGAGGAGGGATATAACGAACGTTTAGATGCGCTGCAGGCGGCAATTTTGAGAGCCAAAATGCCCACCTTAGAAGGATTGATAGAAAAAAGACGAAAAGTAGCTCAGAAATATAACGAAATTTTCTCCAAACTGGATATAAAAACACCTTATGAATCAGGGTACAGCAAACATGTATTTCGAGCATATACCATCCTGGTTGAAAAAAGGGATACCATTCGCAAATACCTGAAAACGAAAGGTATCGCCACCCATATTTACTATTGCCCTCCCCTCCATTTACAACCTGCGTGTAAATATTTGGGTCATCAGGAAGGAGATTTCCCGGTAAGTGAAATGTATGGGAGGAAAATGCTCAGTTTGCCAATCTTTCCAGAGATGACAAAAGACCAAATCGAAGAAGTTATTTCAGCAGTAAGTGAAGGTGTCCAAGAAACCATGTAATTCGATACTAAAATATTCCGACTTAAGTAAAAGGAGATAATGATTATGAAAAACAAAACAGTAATTTTATTTGATGAGGGAATTTCAGCAGGAGTCATTGAACTGATTAAATCAAATATCCCTGAAGGGTGGATTTTAGATGACACGATAAGGGAGGCAGAGGTGATTATTACCTCAAACCAGGATATTTCAAGCGACATCTTAAGCAAGGCTGGACCAAATCTTGGTTTAATCCTCAAATTAGTTCCCGGAAATGCAACTATTGCAAATACTCAGGCTAAGATTGTGGAAATTGGAGAACCGGCACTATTTGGAGTTGCGGAGCATGCTGTGACCCTGATGCTGGCATTGAGCCGTCATTTGCTTTATGTGGTTAAACAAACCAATGCGCAAAAATGGATTCCGGGATGTGAAACACCCATATTGACTGATCAGAAAAAATATACCTACAATTGGATTGGTCTGGACGATTTTGGCATGATTTTTGGCAAAACCGTTGGGCTGGTGGGTTTTGGTTATATCGGGAAAGAGGTTGCGAAACGGTTAAAACCTTTCGGTACGCGGATAATCTATTACGATCTTATCCGGGCTGATTCTAAAACCGAGGATGAATATGGAGCAGAATACCATGACCTCGATTCCCTGCTTCGAGAGAGTGATTTTGTATCACTGCATCTGAAATTTACAGGTGATAACGATAAACTATTTAGCAGGCGTGAGTTTGGACTGATGAAACCAACGGCTTATTTAATCAACACATCAAGGGGACGAATGGTTGATGAAGATGCGTTGGTAGAAGCGCTGGCATCGAAAAAGATTGGCGGAGCAGGGTTGGATGTATTTTATTACGAACCGTTCCATCCCAACCACCCTATTTTGAATATGGTTGGGGAAAATGTGATCTTAACCCCGCATACAGCTGGTACGCCAAATGCTCAAGCACAGCAAATCATTGCAAACCAGGTGATAGGGCTGATTCGTAGTTATTCATGATTTAACAAAAGGGGAACTATGGAAATCAATGGGGATATCCACCGCTTGGATAAATTGGAGGCATTCAACTTACGTGACCGTGTGGAAAAGGAACTGAGGGATGCAATTCTTTCAGGTATATTTCGACCCGGTCAAAAACTGGTTGAATCTGATATTGCTGAACAATTAGATGTCAGCAGGGCACCGGTCAGGGAAGCATTAACTGCCTTAGAAAGAGATGGGTTGGTAATAGATATCTTCCGGCGTGGATATTTTGTTGCAGAATTCACTGAAGAGGATATTGAAGAAATTTATAGTTTGCGCTTGATCCTTGAAATCGGTGGTTTAAGACGTGCATATCCCTTATTAATTGAAAAGGATTTTAAGTTATTACAGGGAATCATTGATGAGTTAGGTTTCAAGCTATCCAATCATGAATCCCAAAATGAAATTGTCAATATAGATTTATCCTTTCATGAATACATTTTACTTTGTGCAAAAAATAAACGACTTCATGAAATGTGGAATAAATTACGGACTCAATCACAATTATTAATTAGCGTCACCAGTCAAACACGCTATGAATATCCTGGACAGCCGAAAGCAATGCATCAATCCTTATTAGACGCGATCCAGTTTAATGGAATAGAGGGTGCAGAAAAAGAATTAACCTTCCATATCCTTGATGCTCAGGAACGTGCTATAAAAACATTGGAGGAATATAAGTGGTTAATTGACAAATGATCCTTTCGGCTGTCTAGCTGGAAAGTTATTATTTTTGTTCCTGTGATATTCATATTCCGGCATCGGCAGCAAGGTGTTATTTATTCCAATACAATAATGAAGTAATTATTTAACCGATACAACGGAGTTTAATTCAAGAAGGGTGTAAAAAGACTCCTTTGCGTTATTGATGCACGTGTGCAATTCTAAATCAGCCCATTTAACAAAGATTTTCGCCGATTTTCCTTGATACGAAGTGTACTAATAAATGTAAGGGTTAAAAGATTACAGAAGCTTCTATCGTTAGCTAATCATTCGGCCATGTTATTGTCCTTTAAAAGGGAATGGATCGGCGTTTGAAAATAGAAATCTCGCCAATCAGCCTTGGCAGGCATGTTGCAAAATATATTTTTCACTAATAATTCATTCCCCCTTGAAATTAATAATTGGCATGCTATAATATTGTCATACCAATTATACGATGACTACCTATACCCCTATCAAGCGGCAGGACAAGCTCTCCAGCCAGGTGGCTGATACCATCCAGGATATGATCCTATCCAAAAGGCTGAGGCAAGGGGAGCGCCTGCCAACTGAACGCGAACTTGGTGAGCAGTTCCAGGTAAGCCGGACAGTGATCCGCGAGGCAATCCGTATCCTTGAGGCGCGCGGTCTGCTGGATACCCAGACGGGTTCCGGAACGTATGTCAGGGCTCTGCAAGGCGAAGATGTGGTCAATTCAATCGCCATGTATCTTTCCTCCCAGGATCCGGCCTGCACCATAGAATCCATCATGGAAGTGCGCAGGGTGCTGGAAATCCAGGTGGTGAAACTGGCGGCAGAGCGTGCTACCCCTGATAACATCACCGAGCTTGAAGCAATTATGGAGCAGATGTGCCGGTTCAGCAATGATATTGACATCTACGCCAAATGGGACCTTGAATTCCATTTAACCCTGGCGCATGCCAGCAACAATGAGTTGTTCAAAATCCTGATTGAGCCGCTCGGTGGAGCGTTATTTGAATTAATCTGGACTGCCTCAACAACACCGGGGGCCATCGAGGATTCCTGCAGATTCCACAACGAAATCCTGAATGCCATTAAAAACAGGAATTCCGACCTCGCAATGGCGTTAATGAAAGCCCACCTGGACCAGTCTCAACGGGTTGCACTGGAAGGCCAAAGACATCGAAATTTGGAATAAGGAGGATTATGAATACTAAACTGATTTTTCTTGGTTATGGGGGTTATAAGATCATCACTCCGGATAACAAGCACATTGTTATCGACCCTTACCTGACCGGTAATCCCGTGGCGCCATTTACACCGGAGTCTTTGGGACCAGTTGACCTTTTATTGATCACTCACAATGCCTATGACCATTTTGGCGATGCGCCTGAAATCCTTAAACGCTACAAATGCCCGGTAATTTGCGCCAAGGATGTCTCACACCGCCTGACGGAAATTTTCAAGGTGGATCCGGATTTGATCCGGGTGACAATCTGGGGAATGGCGATGACTGTGTCAGGAATCATGGTGCGTCCGATGCCCAGCATTCACTGGTCTTTTGGTGTCACGCCGGATGGGGGGCTGCTTTCCGGCCCTGCCATGGGATTCATCATCGAAACCGAACCCGGTGTACGCATCTATCATCCGGGGGATACGGCAATTACCCAGGATATGAAGCTGTGGGGTGAGCTTTATAAGCCCACCGTTGGATTGATGCACGTGATGCTGCCTGAAAATTCACTGCCGCACATGGAATGTTACCTTTGCGGTGAACTGACAGAGGTTGAAGTGGTTTTGGCCAGCCAATGGCTTGGGCTGGAGCACGTTGTGGCAAGCCACTATGTCGATGCCGATTCTGAAGGCGTAAAATCTTTCGTGCGGGAAGCGGAAAAAGCCAGGGCAAACGGCGAGCTGAACGCAAAAATCAGCGTAGTTAAACCGGGCGAAATCCTGGTCTTGTAATCAAATTTATTTTGGAGGTATGAAATGCCAATAAGCGCTATCAGCATGGACGAATCGTTAGCCAAGCTGGAAAAATTTAAGAAAGAAGTCATGCAGGAAATGAAAGCGCCGCCGGAACTTTCGGTTGAAGACCAGTTGGAAATCTACAGAAAAATGGCGCTCATCCGCGAATTTGATACCAATGTAAAACCCTTATGGAAACAGAATTATATTTACGGACTGGCGCATTCCTATCAGGGTGCTGAAGCGGTGGCGGTGGGAGCCTGCGCGGCGATTAAGAAGGGTGATTTTATCACCAGCACCCACCGCGGGCATGGACATGTGATTGCCATGGGCGGGGATGTGAAAAAGATGATGTCGGAGTTGATGGGTAAAGCCGACGGATACTGTAAGGGAAAAGGCGGTTCGATGCATATCGCCTCGGTGGATGACGGTATGCTTGGCGCAACCGGCATTGTTGGCAGCGGCATGCCGATTGCAGTTGGCGCGGCACTGTCCGCCCAGGTGCTGAAAAAAGATTATGTCACCATCTGTTTTCATGGTGACGGCGGTACAAACCAGGGTGTATGGCATGAATCGCTGAATCTTGCAGCGGTCTGGAATCTGCCGGTGATCTTTTTATGCGAAAACAACCAGTGGGCGATTTCCATGCCCTATGATAAAGCAGCAAAAAATCCGAACATCGCTGACCGGGCGATTGGTTACGGCATACCTGGTGTGACTGTGGATGGATTCAATCCTTTCGCAGTATACGCAGCGGTGCGTGATGCGGCAGTTCGCGCCCGCAAAGGCGAAGGACCCACGCTGATTGAAGCGCGCTATTACCGTTATGTCGGGCATTTTGTTGCAGATGATGAACGCTACCGCGACACAGCAACCAACAATCCATGGGCTGAAGGCATGGATCCGGTAAATCGAATGGGCGAGTACCTGGTTAAGTCAGGCACAGCGGACGAGGAAAGGGTGGATGCGATTTACGAGTCAGCGGCGAAAGAAGTTCAAAATGCCATCGAGCATGCCAAAGCAGCCATAGAGCCTGCGGCTGATACCCTTTATACCGATATTTATTCCCCTGAATTTAGTGCAAGATATGGCGGTGAATGATGAGCAGAACCATCACAATTAAGCAGGCCTTGAATGAAGCCCATATGGAAGAATTTGAGCGTGACCCAACTATTATCATCATGGGGTGTGATGTGGGATTTCGAGGCAACCCGTTTGGTCTGACCAAAGGATTGTATGAGAAATTCGGTGCTGAACGTGTGCGGGATACCCCCATTTCGGAAGCAGCCATTGTTGGAACCTGCCTCGGCGCAGCTGCCACCGGCCTGCGGCCGATTGCTGAGATTCTTTTTTCGGACTGGATCACCATCCCGATGGACCAGATTGTCAATCAGATCGCCAAGATCCGCTACATGTTCGGCGGCAAGATTAACGTACCCCTGGTGATCCGCGCTCCAGTTGGCGCGGGTGGAGGCCAGGCCGCCCAGCATTCCCAATCTTTTGAAGCCTGGTTCAGCCATGTCCCCGGGCTGCAAGTTGTCATGCCGATTACGCCGTATGATGCCAAGGGGCTTTTCAAAACTGCCATACGCGGTAATGATCCGGTACTGTTCTTTGAACACAAGCGCGGCTACGAAATTACCGGTGAGGTGCCTGATGAGGGTGTAGATTATACCGTTCCGTTCGGCGAAGCCGTTGTACGGCGAGAGGGGAAAGATGTGACCATTGTGGCTGTTTCCATCATGGCTCACAAAGCGCTGCTTGCAGCGGAAGCCCTTCACCAGCTTGGTATCGATTGCGAAGTGATTGACCCACGCACCATTTACCCCTTTGACTATGAAACGGTGATTAAATCGGTCAGCAAGACCCACCGACTGATAGTGACCCATGAATCCAACCGGCGTTCGGGTATTGGAGCGGAAATTGTTTCGCAGGTGGTGGATATGGCGTTTGAAGAATTGGACGAGAAACCGGTGATCGTGGCGGGATTGAATGTGCCCATGCCTTTTAATCGCACGCTTGAAAGCATGGTGATCCCAAGCGAAGAAAAAATCAAGCAGGCGGTCCTGCAGATGATGGATAGAGCTTAACGAGGAGATTATGGCAACATTTTTTACAATGCCCAAACTCGGCCTGAATATGGTTGAAGGCCGGATCATCAGCTGGTTGGTCAAGGAGGGTTCCCCGGTGAAAGCGGGGCAGCCGATCCTGGAAATTGAAACGGATAAAGCCACCAATGAGGTGGAGGCACCGGTGAGCGGGATTGTCGGAAAAATCCTGCACGAGGAAGGCGAAAGCGTGACCTGCAATGGTGTCCTGGCGGTGCTGCTGGATGAAGGCGAAGCATTGCCGGCCAGGATCCCGGTGATGATTGGTGAGGATGTGGCTCCAAAATCCGAGGTTCAAACCAAGGCAGGTGGAATTCAGGCAGCTGGCGGGGAAAACCCGGGCGTCCAGCCGGCCAGCGGGCGGATTATTATTTCGCCCTCTGCCAAAAAATTAGCACAGGAACTGGGAGTGGATATCAACAAGGTGACCCCCAGCGGCAACCAGATCAGGCGTGAAGACGTGGAGCGGGCCTACACAGCCATGCAGGAAAAAGCTCCAGCTGCCCGGAAGGAATCCGCGCATGTGACAAAAAAGGCTTACAGTGGTATCCGAAAATTGACCGGGGACCACATGGCGCACTCTGTGCATACCACGGCACGGGTGGCGCTAAACCTGGATGTCAATGCTGAAAGATTAATCAACAAGCGCCAGTCGCTGGAATTCACTGTTGGAAAAATCAGCTTCAACGTATTGATTGCACAGACGGCGGCGAAGGCATTAAAAGAGTATCCAAATATGAATTCCAGATTGGTCGAGGATGAGATCTGGGAAATGGGAAATATCCATGTTGGTATTGCTGTGGATACAGAGCGCGGATTAATGGTGCCGGTGTTAAAAAATGTTGACCAGAAAACAGTAGACGTGCTTCACAGGGAATTCTCGCAGCTTGCTGAACGTGCCCTGGCAGGAAGGGCAACTTCACAAGATTTGGAGGAAGGCACTTTTACCATCACCAATTTAGGGGCCCAGGAGATTGAATCTTTTGTGCCGGTGATCAATTTGCCCGAGTGTGCCATCCTGGCGGTGGGAGCGATTATGCCTAAAGCGGTTGTCATCGATGGGATGGTTACAGCCCGCCCGATGATGTCCCTGACACTGGTTTTTGATCACCGGTTGGTGGATGGCGCTGGTGCGGCAAAATTCCTCCAGCGGATAAAACATCTACTGGAAGATTAGACCTTATTTTGGAGGGATATTCTGTCATGAAAGAAAAAATTGGTTTTATCGGACTGGGAATCATGGGCCGCCACATGGCCGGCCATTTATTGGCAGCCGGATATGAATTGGTAGTTTTTGATGTGGTTAAGGCACTGGCGGATGAGGTGGCAGCCAAAGGAGCCAGGGCCTGCAGTTCATGCAAGGAAGTTGCGCAATTCAGCGATGTCGTTATTTCGATGGTGCCTGATTCTCCCGATGTTGAAAAGGTGGCGCTCGGGGAAGGCGGGATCATTGAAGCGGCGCGTGAGGGATTGATCTACATCGATATGAGTTCGATCGCCCCAAAAACAGCCATCCACGTGGCTGAAGAATTGGGCAAGAAAGGTGTGCTGTGCCTGGATGCACCGGTGAGCGGGGGAGAAGCCGGCGCCATCAACGCTGCTCTTTCGATCATGGTGGGCGGTTCCCAGGCTTTATTTAATCAAGTTCTGCCAATATTTGAAAAAATTGGGAAAACGATCACGCTATGCGGAGATAATGGCGCCGGGCAGACTGTGAAGGCTTGCAATCAAATCCAGGTTGCCATGAATTTTATCGGTATGGCTGAAGCGCTGGTGCTGGGAACCAAGGCAGGCGTTGACCCGGCCATCATTCTCAAGGTATTGAGCGGTGGATACGCCCAAACCCGTGTGATGGATGTGCGCGGGCCAAAAATCATCAAAGGCGATTTTCAGCCGGGTTTCAAGAGCCGGTTTCACTACAAGGATTTGAATATCATCATGGACACGGCTCGGGCGTTAAATGTTCCCCTGCCTGCCACGGCATTGGCCCATGAGCTTTTCAGTGCCTTGATGGCCTCAGGGCGGGGTGAGCTGGATCATTCGGCGGTGATCAATATCATTGAAGACCTTGCCAAAGTTGAAGCGCGAACTTCACTGGTATAAGAGAGCGTTTGATGAACAAACAAATGGAACCGCAATACCTAATCGACCGCTACCGGCTGATGCTGGTTATCCGGCTTCATGAAGAGGCGTTAAAAGTACTTTTCAAGCAGGGAAAGATTGGCGGGACAACTCATCTGTGTATCGGCCAGGAAGCCATTGCGGCTGGTTTGATTGCACAACTTCGCAAAGACGATTATATTGTGAGTACCCACCGGGGTCACGGGCATATGCTTGCAAAGGGTGGCGAATTACGCCCGATGCTGGCAGAAATCCTTGGTAAATCGACCGGTTATTGTAAAGGGAAAGGGGGAAGCATGCATATTGCAAGCCTTGAGGTTGGCAACCTCGGGGCTAACGGAATTGTTAGCGGCGGCCTCCCCATTGCAGTTGGATCCGGTCTTTCAGCAAAAATGCGCGGGACCGACCAGATCACGGTTGTATCTTTTGGAGACGGTGCCTCAAACGAAGGCAATACCCATGAATCGATGAACCTCGCATCCTTATGGAAACTACCGGTTGTCTTTCTATTTGAGAATAACCGGTATGCGGTTTCTACGGAGGTAAAATGCTCCATGGCTGGATGTGACATGATGAAGCGAGCTGCCGGTTATGATATTCCCTCCAGGGTGGTAGACGGCAATGACCTTGAAAAAATTCATTTTGCAGGAATCGAAATTATTGATTTTGTTCGTTCCGGGAATGGGCCTTATTTATTGGAGTGTGACACATACCGGATAGAAGGCCATTACTATGGAGATGCAATGATTTACCGCGAGAAAGAAGAAGTGGATGAATGGCGGTTAAAAGATCCCATTGGCCGAGTAGAGAAGGCTTTATTAGAGCGCGGCGTACTGACTGAAAAAGAATGCCGGGAGATTGAGGCAGAGGTACGTAAGGACGTGGAAGATGCAGTTGAATATGCTGAGAACAGTCCTGAACCTGCTATCGAATCAATTTTTGAAGATATTTTCACAAAGGAAGATGCCTGATGACCAAGCGAATTCTAACTTATCGTCAGGCAGTCGCTGAAGCGATGGCAGGAGAAATGCGCCGTGACCCCACAATTTTTTTGATGGGTGAAGATGTGGGCAGGCATGGCGGCGCTTTTGCCTGCAGCAAAGGATTGGTCGAGGAGTTTGGTGCAGAACGCGTGCGGGATACACCGATATGTGAATCAGTCATTGCTGGAGCTGGATTGGGGGCAGCCTTAACTGGCATGCGGCCAATTGTTGAGATTATGTATATGGATTTTATGGCGATGGCCATGGATTCTATTGTTAACCAGGCTGCGAAAGTTAAATATATGTTTGGCGGCCACGCTGTTGTTCCATTAACGATCCGTACCGCATTTGGGGCCGGACGTGGAAATGCAGCCCAACATTCACAGAGCCTGGAAACCTGGTTCACTTTAATACCCGGGTTGATTGTCGTGACACCCTCTATCCCTTATGATGCCAAAGGACTTCTTATATCTGCCATCAGAAGCAATAACACAGTTATTGTTATTGAGAATAAATTGTTGTATGGAGAACAAGGAGAAGTTCCTGAAGAAGATTACGTGGTTCCGATTGGAAAGGCGGCAATCCGGAGGGAAGGAAAGGATGTCACCCTGATTGCCACAAGCCGAATGTGCAAGCTGGGTGAAGAAGCAATCCAGGTTTTAACTGAGGATGGAATTGATGTTGAATTCATTGATCTGCGAACATTGAAACCAATGGATATGGAAACGCTTGCTGTTTCGATAGCAAAAACCCATCGGGTGGTTGTTGTCAACGAAGGCCACCGCACAGGTGGTTTCAGTAATGAAGTTTCTGCCAGGATTATGGATGAATGTTTCTCTGACCTGGACGCTCCGGTGATTCGCGTGGCGGCAGAAGATGTGCCTATACCGTATAACGGCAAACTTGATGCCGAAGTCATCCCCGCTGTTAAAGATATTGTCGCCGGAGTAAAACAGGTTATGAGTTGAGAAAGACTCTGAAAAGTTATTGTTCTATACAAGAACTGTAATTTTCCAGTTTGACATTTGATTTTTTTGCTCTATAATAATATTGCAAACGTTTGCATAACCATAAGGACAGATGCGATGGATTTCCCGGAGAACTTAATTCAAGATCTAAGAATTACCGCTAACAAAATCCGCCAGGAATCTATTCGCATGGTTTGCACTGCCGGAAGCGGTCATCCCGGCGGGTCTTTGTCTGAAGCAGATATTCTGGCAGCCCTGTATTTCTATGCACTCAGAATTGATCCAAAGGATCCCCAATGGTCGGACAGAGACCGGCTCTTAATATCCAAAGGGCACGCCTGTCCCGGGTGGTATGCCGCACTGGCGCTGCGGGGATACTTCCCGATGGAAGAGCTCAGCACTTTCCGCCAAATTAACAGCCGCCTGCAAGGCCACCCGGACATGAAAAAAACACCCGGTGTGGAAATGACTGCCGGTCCTTTGGGTAACGGGTTGGCAGGCGGTGCCGGTATCGCGCTCGGGGCACGCATCCAGAAGAAGGATTTTCATACCTTTGTCCTGATCGGCGAAGGTGATTTTCAGGAAGGCTGTACCTGGGAGTCCATCATGTTCTCCGGTTTTCAAAAATTATCCAATTTGACCTGTATTTTTGACTATAACGATTCCCAGGTAGATGGTCCTGCCCATGAGATCCTGGATGTGAATCCCATTAAAGAAAAATGGCTGGCCTTCAATTGGGATTTCCGGGAAATCGACGGGCATGATATGGTCCAGATTCTGGAAGCCCTGGTATGGGCGAAAGAATCGAACGAAAAACCAAGCGTCATTTTTGCCAGGACAACCAAAGGGAAAGGGGTTTCCTTTATGGAAAACCAGGCTGCCTGGCATGGCAAAGCCCCAAATAATGAGCAGGCCGAACGGGCTTTAAAAGAACTGCAAGCGGAGCTAATGTGACGGAATACAGGATGCTGCGAGAAGCATTTGGTGAAGCACTGCTGGAGCTTGGAGATGAATTCCAGAACCTGGTGGTGCTGGATGCTGATATCTCCTCCTCATTGAAAACCGATGCATTTGCCAAAAAATTCCCGGACCGCCACATAAATTTTGGCGTTGCAGAGCAAAATATGCTGATGGGTGCTGCCGGATTAGCAACAACCGGATTGATCCCATTGGCCTGCACCTATGCCACTTTTGCCAGCATGCGCGCCTGTGAGCAGATCCGCAGTATGATCTGCTATCCGAAACTTAATGTCAAGGTAATAGTGACCCATGGGGGCATTGAAGTCGGCTGGGACGGACCCACCCACCAGGCGACTGAGGATATTGCCATGATGCGCAGTATTCCCAACATGACTGTGGTTGTTCCAGCTGATGCTCATTCAGTACCCATCCTGCTGCGGCAGGCCATTGAAATGGATGGTCCGGTCTATTTCAGGATGGGACGCAACCCGGTGCCAGTGATTTACCCTGCGCTAGTCAAATTAACCTTGGGCAGGGCTTCCATCCTGCGAAAAGGTGAGGGTATCCTGCTGGTTGTTGCAGGCAGCATGGTGGCTACAGCCCTGCAGGCTGCGGACAGGTTGGATTCAATTGGAATTCATGCCAGCGTATTAGATATGCACACCATCAAGCCGCTGGATGGAGGAACGCTCACCAACCTGGCGGAAAACGCGGACTTAGTCGTTACCCTGGAGGATCATAATATCATCGGCGGATTGGGAGGAGCGGTGGCGGAATATCTATCTGAACATCTCCCCCGGAAAATGAAACGGATCGGGGTGCAGGATATCTTCACGGAATCCGGGGTGCCTGATCAGCTGTTTGCCAAGTATCACCTGGATGCGGATGCCGTTTCGGAAACCATAATCAATATATTGCCTGGTAAATAGTCATTCTAAATAATCATGATGCGAGGGATCTATGGATGAAAAAGACGAAAAATATTTAGAAATGTATCGAAAAATGTGGCTGATACGCGTGTTTGATGAGCAGGCGCGTGATTTATTTATGAAGGATATGATTCGAGGGGCCACACATGTGTATATAGGAGAAGAAGCCATTGCGGTTGGCGTGTGTGCTGCCCTAAAGGATACCGATTACATCACCAGCACCCACAGGGGCCACGGCCACTGCCTGGCAAAAGGCGGGGACCCAAATTTGATGATGGCTGAACTATTGGGGCGCGTGGACGGTTACTGCAAAGGAAAAGGCGGTTCCATGCATATTGCTGACCTCGATCTCGGTATCCTGGGTGCCAACGGCATTGTCGGGGGAGGGATTGGCCTGGCAACCGGGGCTGCATTTGCGTGCAAATACCGGGAAGACGGCGGTGTTGCAGTGTGTTTCTTTGGGGACGGCGCCATCAACCAGGGTGTATTTTATGAATCCGCAAACATGGCAGCATTATGGAAATTACCCATCATCTACGTGTGTGAGCGGAACAAGTTTGCCGAATTCAGCTACTCAGACTGGTATTTTGCAGACCCTGACCTGACCAAGCGCACAGAACCGTTTGGTTTTAAAGGGATAGCGGTGGATGGGAATGACCTACTGGCAGTTTATGAGCTGACCTCTGCCCTGGTTGCAAGAGCAAGAAAAGGCGAAGGTCCATTCTTTGTGGTTGCTGACACCTACCGCATCTACGGCCATACCATTGGTGATCCACTGACCTATAGGACACCAGGCGAGGTCGATTCCTGGAAAGAGGAAACCAAGGATCCCATCCTGCGCTTTAAGAACTACCTTATCCGGGAGGAAATCACATCTGCTGATCAACTTGCTGAAATCGAGAGTGATGTCAAGCAGACCTGTGAAATGGCGGTTAATTTTGCCATGCAAAGCCCGCATCCTTCACCGGCTTCTCTAATGGAAGATTTATACGTTGACGAGGTGGAATAATGGCTGACAGAATCATTGAATATCGTGAAGCCTTAAATGAAGCGCTGTTGGAAGAGATGGCTCATGACCCGAATGTATTTATCATGGGCGAGGATGTAGGACGATACGGCGGAGTTCTTAAAATCTCGCGCGGCGTCCATGAAAAATTTGGAGAAAAACGCGCAATCGATACGCCGATTGCAGAAGCAGGATTTACCGCCATTGGCGTGGGAGCTGCGCTGGCCGGCTTGCGGCCGGTTGTCGAGTTGATGTATATTGATTTCAGCACCCTCGCTACGGATTCAATCATCAACCAGGCTGCTAAAGCGCGCTATATGTTCGGAGGCAAAGCCAAGGTTCCCATTGTCATACGGACCCAGGGAGGCGCTGGACGCGGCAATGCCGGACAGCATTCTCAAAGCCTGGAAGCCTGGTATGTCCATATTCCTGGATTAGTTGTTATTCAACCTTCCACCCCATATGATGCCAAAGGTTTGTTCAAGGCAGCTATCCGCAGCGATAATCCGGTTGTCTTTATTGATCATAAACTCCTCTATAACACAAAAGGTCCGGTCCCGGAGGGAGAATACCTTATACCGATCGGAAAAGCAGACATTAAACGGGAGGGAAAGGATCTAACCATTGTTGCCACTTCAAGAATGGTGCTATTCGCCCTCAATGCAGCGGAAAAACTTGCCAGGGAAGGAATTGATATCGAGGTTGTCGATCCGCGAACCCTCAAACCCCTGGATATGGAAACTATTGGAGATTCAGTAAGGAAGACGCACCGTTTATTGATCGTCAACGAGGGTGTCCGTACCTGCGGGTATGCCGGGGAAGTAATGGCGCGCGCCTATGAAGAGGTATTTGATTACCTGGATGCGCCGATTGTACGTGTTACCACGGAAGATGTGGTTATCCCATTCAGCGGTGTGCTGGAATTGAGCGCCATTCCCAGTGAAGAAAAGATTATCGAAGCGGCGCGTGGATTTTTTAGCTAGGAAAAAGAATTTATACCATGTCAACCACGATTAAGAAAATTGCCAGTGAACTGGGGATCAGTCCATCCACTGTTTCCCGTGCACTTTCTGGCTATCCCTATGTTGCTAAGACAACCAGGGAGAAGGTCTTTACCAAGGCTGACGAACTGACATATTCTCCAAATCTGTGGGCGCAAAACCTGGTTGGATCAACCACAAACATAATCGGGTGCGTGGTACTGGAATTAGCCAACCCATTCTTTGTGCCAATGGTGCGTGCCATTGAGGATATCACCAACCAGCAGGGATATATTACCTTTATTGGAGAATCGAGAAGAGATCTTGAAATGGAGAAGCAGGTTATTGAGCGCCTGCGCAGAATTCGAGCATCCGGCGTGATTATAACGCCTGTCCTCTCAGACCTGTGCCACCTGGAGAGCCTTGAATCCGAAGGGGTACCGGTTGTGGTGGCCGGGCGGGAAGTGGACAGATTCGATTCCGTGAATGTAAACAACATTATGAGCGGGATGATTGCCGGAAAACACCTGGCCGAAAGCGGTTTTATGAGGATTGCATATATCCAGAGTGGAGATCCATTCAACTATCCTGAGAAAGATCGCCAGACTGGTTTGAAAAATGCACTCGTTGAAAGCGGGAAGGAATTGGCAGCCATATATACCGTGGGAAATAACCGCATCACAGGCGGCGAAAAAGCGGGTGAAATGTGGCTTGAAGATATCAATCACCCTGACGCCGTCTTTTGCTCAAATGACCTGCTTGCCATGGGATTTGTGCAGAGCATTGTCCGCCGGGGCATCCAGATACCCGGTGATGTTGCTGTCCTGGGACATGATGACATCCCGTTTTCGGATACTTTTATTATTCCCCTTTCAACCATTGCACTGCCAAAATCCGAGCTGGGTGAAAAAGCGGTGAATTTACTGATGAAACGCATTGTTCATAATGAGTATCCGCATGAACCAAAAATGATCACTCTTGAGCCCGAATTGGTTTTGCGAAAGTCCTGTTTCTAACAGATGAAAAGCATGAGGGAATTTGCGTGAGTGAAGATCCCAGGAGGATGAATGGGTAAATTGACTGAGCGGGTGGCACTGGTCACCGGCGGGGCGAGCGGGATTGGTAAGGCAATTGCCTTAAGGTTTGCCTCTGAAGGGGCCAGTGTGGCAATTGTGGATATTAATGGGCAAGCCGCACAGGAAGCAGCAATGGAGATAGCCTCACTCGGCGGTCAGGCCATTGCGATTGCCTGTGATGTGACGGAAGAGGACCAGGTAAATATGGCTGTACAGCGCACCGTTAATGAACTGGGTGCGCTCCATATATTAGTCAACAATGCCGGGGTAAGCCCCTTAAAACCTTTTAATGAGCTTGGATTGGTGGAATGGAACAAAGTGCTGGCAATAAACCTCACCGGTCCATTCCTGTTTATGAAAGCGGCTTTTCCACATATTGCGGATGCCGGGCAAATGGGGCGCGTGATCAACATGGGGTCGCTGGCCGGACAGATTGGGGGTATCGCTGTCGGGCTACACTATACTGCCAGTAAAGGCGGAATAATGGCTGTGACCAAACAGATGGCTAAGTTACTGGCGCCTTACCGGGCAACTGCCAACAACATTGCCCCGGCGACGACAGATACACCCCTGGTGCAAGCCTGGCCTGAAGAAACCCGCCAGGCATTGATCAAACAGATCCCTCTCGGCAGGCTTGTTCGTGCTGAGGATGTAGCCGGAGCAGCATTATTTCTTGCCTCGGATGAAGCACACTTTATCACCGGCGCAACCATTAATGTAAATGGCGGTATGTTTATTGCCTGAATCATAAAGGAGATTGAAATGGGAAAAAATCTTGCAGAAAAACTTACTGAATTAATGGCTGAAGCGGAGATAGTGGACTTGAGCCACCTGATTGCTGAGGACCTGCCGGCGGCATGGCCGACTCACATGCCCCTGCAGATCCGGGTTTGGAATTACTATACCGAACAGGCAGGAATGCACTACGTGCAGTCCAAAGCGACTTTCCAGACCCGTTGGATGACCATGGACGAACATGTCGGCACACATTTTGACGCTCCCCCTCATTTTATCCCGCCCTCCAATTCCGGGCTGCCCAATGCCAGTGAATGGGGGGATATGTCCGGAGATAAAGTGCCGATGCAACAGATGATCGGTCCTGCAGCAGTCATAGACTGCCGCGAACTGGACGATACGACTGGCAATGGCGTCAGTCCCCTGGTGGAAGTTGAATTTATAAGGGATTGGGAGAAACGCTATGGCGAGATCAAGGCGGGTGACATCGTGGTGTTTTATTCCGGCTGGGATAAACACTACGTAAAGGGTTCCGCGGGAGACCATTTTGGCTACACCGTGATCCATGGAACCAGCCCGGCCTGGGTAGCCCCTTCCCTGGGGACAATCGACTACCTGTTTGATAAGGGTGTGCGCTGCCTGGCTACCGATGGGGCAAGTGTGGGAGCAGCCCACAACGGTGTCGAAACGCATGTTGGCGGGCTTGGAAAAGGGATGGTGTACATTGAGGCGCTGACCAATTTGGCTAAACTTCCACCTAAAGGATCTTTCCTGGTGTTCCTGCCCCTCAAGATTAAAGGTTCAACCGGTGCACCGGGACGGGCTTTTGCGGTTGTTCCAAAATAAATGCTGGATCGGGGCACGGATTATTTTCAGTCCTGTGGCCTGAGAATGGTGGCGAAGGAGAGAAATGGTAACAGAGATTACGATGCCAAAGCTTGGATTAACGATGGAAGAGGGGACAGTGACTTACTGGCTGGTCAAAGAAGGGCAGCCTGTTGTGGCTGGAAAACCTCTCCTGACGGTAGAAACAGATAAGGTCTCCATCGACGTGGAGGCGCCTGCCAACGGAATCCTGCTAAAAATTCTGGTGGAGGAAGGAATTACTGTCCCGATTTCCACAATCATCGCATATATTGGAGAACAAGGCGAAAAGGTCCCGGAAAAAGTGGAGAAACTTGCAGAACCAGAAGCAACGGCACCTGCTATGATCCGAACAGTTGGAAAACAACCGGCTGCCAGCCAGAGGGAGACCGGGAAACCGGTTTCCATTTCACCCATAGCCAAAAAAATGGCTGTTGAAAATCATATCCCCTATGAGAATATCATAGGGTCGGGACCAGGCGGCAGGATCGTTGAAGATGATATCCGCAAAGCCATTCAAGAAAGCGGGCTGGAGAAACCGGAAGTGCCATTTACTGTTGAAAAGTTGTCCTCGATCAAGCGGGTAACAGCCCAGCGAATGAGCGAAAGTTTCCAGACTGTGCCACATTTTTACCTTCGCCGGCAGCTTAATATGGAAAAAATTGCTGCATTAAAAGACCGGCTTGGGCAGGAAGCCAGCCTGGCAGGGCAAGTAAAAATCACCTATACCGATTTACTGCTAAAAGCGCTTGCCGAAGCATTGAAAGCTCATCCTTATCTGAATGCATCCTGGTCCGAGGAGGGAATCCGTCTTTATCAGACCGTTAATCTCGGTCTTGCGATTGCTTTACCGCAGGGCCTGGTGGTTGCGGTAATCAAGGACGCTGGCTCCAAATCCCTTGAGAATATCGCAATGGAGCGGGCAACCCTGGTTGAAAAAGCGGGAGCAGGAAAACTTACCCAGGATGATATTCGCGATGGCACATTCACACTTACCAATCTTGGCATGTTTGATATCGATGACTTTTCGCCCATCATCAATCCCCCGCAGAGCGGCATACTTGCCATCGGGACGATTGCCGAGAAAGTCGTTGCGGAAAATCACCAGGTGCAGATTCGGAGGATGATGAATGTCACCCTGGCGGCTGACCATCGAGTGGTGGACGGAGCGCAGGCGGCAGAATTTTTAAAAAGTTTTGCAGAGTTGGTCGTAGTGAAACCTGAGCTATTGGTGGAATGATATGGAAGGAGAGAAGGAATGAAACTAATCCAACGTGAGGAACTGCAGAAAGAATTTCTTCCCGGGCGGACCATTCAGAAAGCGGTGGGAAAGGATGCACCTTCCCGAAGCCGCCGGATGACCATGGGGTTTGCGCATTACTCTGAGCAAAGCGGTCCGATGGAACCGCATCATCATGCCGAGGAAATTGTCCATATCCTGAGTGCTAAAAATGGCTGGGTGCGGTTGGGGGTTAACCCTGATCAGCTCAGCGACCCCATTCCATTATCAGCAGGCATGACACTCCATTTTCCGCCCCTGGAATGGCATGTATTTGAGTTTGCTACCGGAGGACATGTTGACATCATATTCTTCTACGGGCAAGTGGATAATATCCGGCCAGAGGAGATAATCTCTTCGCAAGCCTGATTTTTAGGAATGAATACAAAAAATGAGGTGATCGATATTAACAATAATAGAACGACATTTTTGGGGCAGCGCGGATGACAGGTAATCAAAGATAAACCTGATATAAAATTATTAAATGCCAATGTCATATTAATTCGTGTCAAAGTAGAAGAATCAAATCAAATGGCTGGCAAGCGGTTGTTAATGAAAATGATAAATCGACACAATAAATAATAAGGAGTGTGATGAAATGATAATTGATGCACATGCTCATTTGGGAATAGATTTGTGCTTTGATGAAGTACGGGAAGAAGATGACATTATCGAGAAAATGGAAACCAACAAGGTCGACGTTACCATCGTGCAGCCGATGTTCGGGGCGGTCTATCTCGAGGATATCCAGGCAATACATGACCGAATATATAAGATGACACAGGCTTATCCAAGGCGGATTTTTGGCCTTGCCAGCATGACACCATTGATCCATGAGGATGATTATTATGAGGAAGCCAGGCGGTGTGTGAAGGACCTTGGATTTGTGGGAATAAAACTCCACCCGGGTACCCAAGGCACCGCCCCTACAACGAAACGGGGAGAGATGGTCTGGAGGGTATGTTCCGAACTGGGAGTGCCTCTCATGGTTCACACGGGAGCGGGCGTTCCAGCATCACTGCCTGCCAACGTTATCGGGCGCTGCAAACAGTTTACAGATGTGAAGTGTATACTGGCCCATTCAGGCATGATCTCTTTTGCCGGCGAAGCCTTCCTGGCAGCAACGGAATGCCCGAATGTGATTCTTGAGACGTCATGGACGGCTGCCCATCATATCGAACACTTTATAGAACTCTATGGAGCCGATCGGGTGATGTTTGCCGGCGATGAAGGGACCAACCAGGTAGTTGAACTGGCAAAATACCGCTCGCTGCATATCACTCCACAGCAGCTGGAATGGTGCCTGTGGAAAACTGCCAATAATACCTTTAAGTTAAATATTTAATGGTTAACAAAAAGGGATTATCAACGGATTATTTGTGACCTTAGATTCCGGATGGAGGAGGTGGATATAGAACGATTTAGAGTGAAATTGCCAAGGTGTAAATCAGATAAAAAAATTGAAAGGAAAGAGAAAATGAAAAGCAAATTGTTCGTATTACTGTCTTTAATTGTAATCGCCAGCATGGTATTTGCGGGATGCGCCCCGGCGCCTGCACCGACTGAAGCGGCAGCCCCTACTGCGGAACCTGCTAAAGTCTTCAAGATTGCCGGTCAGGCTCCCGATCTAGAGAACCCGGCATGGGCAGCCATGTACGGCGGGCTCAAAGATAAAGCCGAAGAATTGGGCATGGAAGCAGATCTCTACAATGCAAGCGGAAGTCCTGAGACCCAGTATGCGAATGCCCAGGACATGGTTGTAAAAGGATACGATGCAGTGGCACAGTCCGGGACGGACAGCTCTACAACCAATGCTGCCGTTAAAGAGTTTAACACTGCCGATATCCCTGTCTGGATATTGCACATCAAGCCAGATGATCCAACTGCAGAGTATGTCGCTATGGTGGACGCTCAAAATGAAGCCGGCAATTATGATGCCGGAAAATACCTGGCGAAAACCTACAAGGACAAGGGTATGACTGGCGTGGCAGGGGAAATCACCATCAGCCTGGCCCGCAGCAACGGTGCTGCCCGACATGCCGGTTTCGAAAAGGCCATGAAGGAAGAAGGCATTGAGCTGAAAGAGGTCAAGGAAGCCATCACCTACACCCGTGATGAGGCTTACCAGTTTGCCCAGGATCTGATCAACGCCAATCCGGACCTGAACATCATCTGGTCTAACTATGATGAAGCTGCGATGGGCGCTTTGAAAGCGATTGAGGATGCCGGAAAATCAGGCGAGATCCTGGTCGGCGGTTTTGACGGATCCCCGGAGAGCCTCAAGGCTGTCAAGGATGGCAGGATGAACGTAATGGCCATCCAGCCGCTTTACAAGCACGGCACCATCGTTGCCCAGCAGATGTTTGACTGGCTGACCAGCGGCAAGAAGCCCGAATCCGTTTCGACAGACTGCCCATTGGTCACTACTGAGAATGCAGCAACCGAGGCGGAGAAATACCTGGCGGACTGCTTTGGTCCAACAGCAAAATTCCCCGAATAAAATCTATATTTCAGTCAACTTGTAATGGAAATTTGGGGGGACAATCCCGTCCCCCCAAATGCCCAAGAGAAAATGCGATCGGATGAGAATACATGGAAACGGTATTGAGTGTAA
>Ga0209254_10000937_pt1 | contig 25640 bp, 37 predicted proteins | sample FrelakmetDIP11DI_FD_187148 | JGI IMG/M metagenome (GOLD analysis project Ga0209254, IMG submission 187148) | Freshwater lake sediment microbial communities from the University of Notre Dame, USA, for methane emissions studies - DIP11 DI (SPAdes)... | ecosystem: Environmental > Aquatic >...
CAACGGTGCTGGCAAAGCCGCACTGGGGGCTGATGCCGAGCCGGTCGAGGTCGATGAACCTCGCCGCCTCCTCGGTCCGGCGGCGCAGCGTGTCGACGGTCTCGAGCTGCGGCACCTTGGAGCTCACCAGCCCGAGCACCACACCCTTGTTCTTCGGCACGAACCGCAGCGGCGCGAAGTCGCCGGCACGCGGCGTGTCGTACTCCAGCAGGAAGTGATTGACATCGGCGCCCTGGAAGAGCTTCTCGGCCACCGAATCGTAGCCGCCCTCGGCCAGGTACTTGCCCTTGAAATTGCCACGGCACATGTGCACGCCCACCACCAGGTTCGCGGGGCGCTTCGCCACCGCCTGGCTGATTGCGTCGACGTAGAGGTCCACGAGACGGTCCGGATCGAGCCCGCCCGCCTTCACCTTCTCGCGCGCCGCCGGATCGCAAAGCATGGCGATCGCGACCTCGTCGAGCTGAACGTACTGCGCGCCCGCCGCGGCCAGCGCGGCGATCTCGTCCTGGAACACCTTGGCGAGGTCGGCGAAGAACGCCTCCGCGCCGTCGTAGAGCCCAGGGTCGGCGTACTCTTTGCCGCGCCAGAAGTGCATGGTCGACGGCGACGGCAGCGTCACCTTGATCGGCTTGTCGGAGAGCTGCCTGAGAAACGCCACCTCGTCGACCGCGATCGGCCGTCCGCGCCGCACCTTGCCGTTCACGTGCGGTGCGGTGAAGTCGAGCTCGTGGCCGTGGTCGTCCTTGAACTTGAAGATGGCGTTGCGCACAGTGAGGCCGTCGGTCAGCTCCACGAAACGGCCCCAGTAGGAGCCGCGCCGGAATTCTCCGTCGTTGACCAGGGCCAGCCCGGCGTCCGCCTGCAACCTCACGACCTCCCGGATCGCCTCGTCCTGGATTGCGCGGAAGGTCGCATCGTCCATGCGTTTCTCGTGCACCTCGCGGAAAGCGTGGCGGAGCTGCGCCGGCCGCAGCAGGCTGCCGATGTGGTCGGCACGGAACGGCGGGCGGCCGGTGGGCTGGATCTGCATGGCGGTCTCCTTCGGGTGGCGCGGAGCGTGCGTGCGTCGCGCGTCTATCAAGCTATAGAATTCTCGCCGGTCCCTGCACCACAACGCAAGTCCCGCGACAATGCGTCCCATGCCCAGCGTACGTTCCCGTGCTGCACCGCCGCGCGCGCGCCGCCGCGCAGGCGAGATCATCGACGCCGCCGCAAGCGTCTTCGCCGAGCGCGGCTACCACGGCGCCTCCACGCAGGACATCGCCGACGTGCTCGGCATCCGCCAGGCGAGCCTTTACTACTACTTCGGCTCCAAGGAGGAGGCGCTCGAGCAGGTCTGCATGCTCGGCGTGGAAGGCTTCGTGGAGCGTGCCACCGCCATCGTCCATGCGCCCGGCACCGCCACCGACCGGATTCGGGCACTGGTCGCCGTCCACCTCGCCCCGCTTGGCGATCGCCGCGACTACGTGCGCGTGTTTCTGCGCGAGCGCGGCCACCTGCCCGACGTCGCGCGGCGCCGCGTTGGCCGCCTGTCACGGCGCCTGGAGCGTTTGATCGAGGAAGTGTTCACGGCGGGCGTCGCCTCGGGCGAGCTGCGCGCGGACCTCGACCCCCGCCTCGCGACCCTGGCGATGCTCGGCATGTGCAATGCCGTGCCCGCGTGGCTGCCGGTGGAGACCGGCCTCTCCATCGAAGCGGTCGCGCAAGCCCTCGCGACCGTCCTGCTCGACGGCGCCCGCGGCAGGGCCGACGCGCGCCGCACGCTGCGCCGGCCAAGGTGACGCGTCGCAGCATGGCGTCGCATTCAATAGGTCGATAGACTGCCGTCGCGATGCGCCCCGCCGCCCTGCCCGCCGCCGATGCTGCCCGCGACGCCGTCGCTGCTGCGGCAGCGCTGCGCTGCAAGAGCGTGCCGCTGCTGCTCGCCGAGCGGGCCCGCGCGACCCCGCTCGGCGTCGCGTACCGCGCCAAGCACCTGGGCATCTACCGCGAGCGGACCTGGCGCGACTACGCGGAGCGGGTGTCGCGCTGCGCGCAGGGCCTCGCCGCGCTCGGCGTGCGCGCCGGCGACCGCGTCGCGATCATGGGCGACGCGGCCGAGGAGTGGATGATCTGCGACCTCGCGGCGCAGGCGCTCGGTGCCGTTTCCTACGGCATCTATCCCACGGCGTCGCCGGCCGAGGTCGAGTACCAGATGCGCGACGGCGGCGCACTGCTGTTCGTCGCCGAGGACCAGGAATACGTCGACAAGCTGCTGCCGCTCGCCGACCGGCTGCCCGCGCTGGCCCACGTGCTGGTGATCGACGACGCGGCGATGTTCGACTACGACCATCCGCTGCTGCGCCGCTACGCGGATGTGCTCGCATCGGCGCCCGCCGCGGGCGATTTCGCGCTCGCGCACCTGGAGGCACTCGCCGCGGCGATCGATCCCGCGCAGCCCGCGTTCATCGTCTACACGTCGGGCACGACCGGCCACCCCAAGGGGGCGCTGGTGTCGCACGGCCGGCATCTCGCGGGCACGCACAACATCGTTTCCCACTACCCGACCCTCGCCGAACGGGAGCACCGCACGGTGGTGTACCTGCCGCTCTGCCACGTGCTCGGCCGCGACGTTGCCATCACCCTGCCGCTGCTGTCGCGGCTGGTGCCTCATTTCGGCGAGGATCTCGAGGATCTGCCGCAGACGTTCTTCGAGGTCGCGCCCACGGTGCTGTTCACCGTGCCGCGTTACCTGCAGAAATTCGCCTCGCAGGTGCTGGTCGGCATGGCCGCGACCTCGCCCCTGAAGCGCGCCGCCTACGACGCGGCGATGCGCGCGGGCCGCGCGAAGGCCGAGCGGCGCTGGCGCGGCACGCGCGACGCCGCGGGTGACGCCGCATACGAGGCCGCGCGGCGCACCGTGTTCCGCCCGCTGCTCGCCAAGCTCGGGCTGGACCGGCTGGAGCTCGCGATCAGCGGCGGGGCGGCGCTACCCCCGGACACGATGACGCTGTGGCAGGTCTGGGGCGTGAACGTCGTCGAGATGTACGGCCAGACCGAAACCGCGGGCGCGATCATCGCGGGCCAGCGCGGCCCGTTCCCGCGGCCCGGCGACGTGGGCACCCCTCCGGCGGGCTGGGAAGTGGCCCTCGGCCGGGACAACGAGATCCTGGTCCGCGGCCCCGACCTCTTCGACGGCTACTGGGGCAATCCCCAGACGACGGCGGACGCGATCGACGCGGACGGCTGGCTGCACACCGGCGACGTGGGAGAGTGGCGGGACGGCGCCCTGCGCATCGTAGATCGCGCCCGCGACTTCATCGTGACCTCGGGCGGCAAGACGCTCTCGCCTTCCTACATAGAGAATGCGCTGCGCGCGATACCTTACGTCGCCGAAGTCATCGTCTTCGGCCACGGCCGCAGGTACGTCACCGCGCTGCTCGAGATCGACTTCGACACGGTGTCGGACTGGGCGCGCACCAACGATGTCGCATATACAGGCTTCACGTCGCTGGCCGAGAATCCGCGCGTGCGGGAACTGCTCGCGGCGGCGATCGACAAGGCGAACGCGCAGCTCGCCCGCGTCGAACAGGTGAAGGCCTTCCGGGTGCTGCCCAAGGCGCTGGATCCGGAGGAGGAGGGCGAGCCGGTCACGCCGACGCGCAAGGTGAAGCGCGGGCAGATGTACGAGCGTTTTCGCGAACTGGTTGAATCCATGTACGACGATGCCGAGGAGCGGCTGATCGCCGCGAGCCTGGGCCGATGAACCGAGACGAGGAGGAGCTGCCGATGAAACTGCTGCAACGGGGACGAAGATTCGCGCTGGCCGCGGCGCTGGCGGCTGGCGCCGCAACGGGTGCACCGGCAATGGCTCAGGATGCCTACGTCGTCGGCATCTCGGCCGCGCTGACCGGACCGGCAGCTGCGACATACGCGCCGGTGATCGACGCGATGCGCGCCTATGCCGACCACGTGAACGGCAAGGGCGGCGTGAACGGCAAGCCCATCCGCCTCGTGATCCTGGACAACCAGGGCGAGCCTTCCAAGGCGGCGGCCGACGCCAAGAAGCTGCTGTCGCAGGACAACGTGATCCTGCTGGTGAACTCGAGCCTCTCGTCGACGTACGCGCCGATGATCGCCGAGTCGCGCCGCGCCAAGGTGCCGCTGCTGTACGCGGGCGCGGTGTGCCCGAAGGAGACCTATCCGCCGGCCGACCCGCTGCAGTTCTGCACGACCTCGTTCGGCGCGCAGTACGACAGCCAGCTCGCCATGGGCTTCGTGAAGGACAACGCCAAGGAGCCGCCGCGCATCGGCTTCTCGGCCATGGCCATCCCGATCTCCCGCGGCGAGATCGAGTTCGCCGAGGAGCTCGCGCGGAAGATGGGCATGGGCACCACGTCGAAGGAAATCATTCCGCCGCCGACGCCCGACTACACGCCATTCGCCACCAAGCTGAAGGACGGCGGCTCGAACTGGGTGTACTCCTGGGCGCCGTGGGTGACGCAGGTGCGCACCTTCGAGGCGCTGCGGCGCCTGGGCTGGAATGGCCGCTACATCGCCTACGCGCACATCCAGGCCGAGGACGAGCTGGCGCGCATCAAGGACCCGGAGCTGCACGTGTTCGGCGCCAATGCCTTCGTCCGCGACGACCTTCCCGTGCATGCGGAGATCCGCGCGGCCACCGTTCGCGCGAACCTGCCGTACCCCGTGACACAGCTCACCGAGGGCTTCATCGCGGGCCTCGCGCTGGAGGCTGCGCTCAAGGCCACGCCTTGGCCGGCGACGCCGGCCAAGGTGCTCGCGGCGATGAACAATCTCAAGGTCGACATGAAGGGGCTGCGCGGCGGGCCGCTGGAATGGACCAAGGACAACCATTTCCGTACCCGCCAGTACTACCGCGTGTACCGCTGGGATCCTGCACGCAACGCCGTCGTGCAGGTCAAGGACTGGACGGCGTTGGACGTCAGGTAGGGATTCTTGAACCACAGAGACACAGAGGCACAGAGAACCCCACAGAGGCTTTTCTCTGTGTCTCTGTGCCTCTGTGGTTCCGACTAGCGTGCAGCTCGCGGTAAACATCGCCGTCCTCGCCGCGATCTACGCGCTGATCGCCTGCGGCTATGTGCTCATCTACCGCGTGAGCCGGGTGCTGAACCTGGCGCACGGGGAGCTGATGATGCTCGCGGCGTACCTGCTGCTCTCCACGGCGTCGATGTTCTCCGGCCACCCCGTGGCGGCGCTGGCCGCGTCGCTGGTGCTCGCCATCGCGGTCGGGGTCATGGTGTACGTGTTCCTGATGCGCAAGATGACCGGCGAGCAGGTGCTTGCGGCGGTGCTTGCGACCGTCGCGCTCGGCATCCTGCTGCGCGGCGTGATGGTGCTGGTGTGGTCGGCGCAACAGCAGTATCCCGCGCAGGCGCTCGGCTGGGTCAACGCGAGCCTGCCGGTGCCGGGCGGCGCGCGCATCTCCGTCGCGGCGGCCGCGCTGGTCGCATGCACCACGCTCGTGTACGGGTCGCTGTTCGCGTTCCTGCGCTTTTCGCGCTGGGGCATCCGCATGCGCGCCGCCGGGCAGAATCCGCTGCTCGCGGCGCAGCGTGGCATCGGGCTGCACGGCATCTATGCGCTCGCCTGGGCGCTCGCCACGTTCACCGGCGGCATCGCCGGGATGCTGATCGCGCTGGATTCCGGCCTCGATCAGACCATGGTCGTCATCGGGCTGAAGGCCTTCCCCGCGGCGCTGGTCGGGGGCCTCGACAGCCTCCTCGGCGCGCTGCTCGGCGCGCTGGTGATCGCGGCGGCCGAGGTGCTGCTGATTCATTACGTCGACCCGCTGCTCTCCGACGTCGTGCCGTTCCTGGTGCTGATCGCGATGCTGGTGGTCCGACCCTGGGGGCTGCTCGGCACGCGCGAAGAGCTCGACCGCGTCTGATGCCTTTCGCGAGCGGATACTTCCGGACGAGCTACGCGCGCGATCTGCGCATGATCGACACGCGCACGCAGGTCGCCGGCGTGATCGCGCTGGCGGTTGCAGCCGGAGCGTTTCCCCTGCTGGCGGGTCCCTTCCTGCTGGACCTCGCCAACCAGTTCTTCCTGGCCGTGGTCGGCGCGGTCGCCCTGATGCTCCTCACCGGCGTGGCAGGGCAGGTGTCGCTCGGTCATGCGGGGCTGCTCGCCGCGGGCGCGTTCACCGCCGGCATCCTCCACAAGGAAGCCGGCGCGCCGATCTGGGTAACGCTGCCCGCGGCGGCGGTGACCGGTGCAATGCTCGGGGTGGTGTTCGGGCTGCCCAGCCTGCGCCTGCGCGGCCTGTACCTCGCGGTGAGCACCCTCGCGCTGCATTTCGTGGTGGTCTACATCGGGCACGAATACGAGACCAGGCGCGGCTTCTCGACCGGGATCCTGATCGACCCGCCGCGCATCCTCGGTTTCATCATCGACGATGCACGCATCTGGTACGCAGTGCTGCTGGCCGCCGCGGTGGCGAGCGTGCTCCTCGCCCTCAATCTGCTGCGCGCGAAAACCGGCCGCGCCTGGCGTGCGATCCATGACCACGAGACCGTCGCCGCGGGCCTGGGGATCAACGTCCCGCTCTACAAGCTCGCCGCGTTCGTGGTGAGCTCCACCATGACGGCCGTGGCCGGGGCGCTGTTCGCCTATTACCGCGGCTTCGTCTCAGTGGAGGCGTTCTCCCTGTTCCTGTCGATCCAGTACGTCGCGATGGTGATCATCGGCGGCATGGGCTCCATCCTCGGCGCCGTGCTGGGCGCGGCGTTCGTCACGCTCTTCCCCTACGCCATCGAGGCGGGGATGGGCCTGCTGCCGAACGCCGAGCGCTACTCCAGCCTGATCTTCGCGGTGAACTACGCGGCGTTCGGCCTGGTGATGGTGCTGTTCCTGGTGTTCGAGCCGCTCGGCCTGGTGGGCATCTGGCGACGCATGCGCGACTGGCTGGTGCTGTGGCCGTACAAGCAGCGGCCGCTCGGCGGCTCCAAATGAGCGCGCCACTGCTCGCCGTCGAGGGCATCGAGGTGGCCTACCACCGCGTCGTCACCGCGGTGCAGGGGGTTACGCTGTTCGTGCCCGAGGGCGCGATCGTCGCGCTGCTGGGAACCAACGGCGCGGGCAAGACGACGACGCTGCGCGCGATCTCCGGTTTCCTGGGGCTGGACGACGCACGCGTCACCGAAGGTGCGATCTCCTTCCGCGGGGAGCAAGTACACAACCGCCCCCCGCACGAGATCACCTCGCGCGGCATCGTGCTGGTCCCGGAGCGCGACAAGGTGTTTCCCAACCTCACCGTCGCGGAGAACCTGATCGCGAACGTCCCGCGGCGCGGCGCGCGTCACGGCGAGAGGCGGCTTGCCGCGCTGGTGTACGAGCAGTTTCCGAAGCTGGCCGAACTGCGCAGCCGCGAGGCCGGCTATCTCTCCGGCGGCGAGCGGCAGATGCTCGCCATCGCCGCCGGCCTGATGTGCGCGCCCGACCTGCTGCTGGTCGACGAGCTGTCCCTGGGTCTTGCACCGCTGGTGGTGGAGGATCTCGCCCGGCGCCTGCGCGCCATCCGCGACGAGCTGCGCATCTCCGTGCTGCTGGTCGAGCAGAGCGCAGCCGTGGCGCTGGCGATCGCGGATTACGCCTATGTCCTCGAGAACGGCCGTGTGGTGCTCGACGGCACGCCCGAGCGGCTGCTCGCGCACCAGGACATCCAGGAGTTCTACCTCGGCGGCGGCGGCGCGCGACGCAGCTATCGCGAGGTCAAGCAGTACCGGCGCAGCCGGCGGTGGTATGGCTGAGCTCGCGCTCACCGGCGTGGGACTGCGCTTCGGCGGTCTCGTGGTACTCGACGACGTGTCGGTTTCGGTCGAGCGCGGCGAGCTGCTGGCCCTCATCGGGCCCAACGGCGCGGGCAAGACCAGCCTGCTGAACTGCATCAGCGGGCTGTATCGGCCGAGCGCCGGCGAGATCCGCTTCCGGGGCCAGGACCTCGTCGGACTGCGGCCCCATCGCATCGCCTCGTTGGGCATCGCGCGAACCTTCCAGCACGGCGAGCTCTTCTCGCACCTGACCGTCGTGGAAAACCTCCTCGTCGGCAGGCACGCCCGGATGCAGAGCAGCCTGTTAGGCGAAGCGTGGTTCTCGCCCGCCGTGCGGCGCGAGGAGGTCGCGCATCGCGAGGCGGCGGAGCGCATCCTCGACTTCGTGGAGCTCGGCCGCCACCGCCACACGCTGGTATCGGCGCTGCCGTTCGGGCGGCAGAAGCTGGCCGGCTTCGCGCGCGCGCTGGCGATGGAGCCGGCAGTGCTGCTGCTCGACGAGCCCTCGGCGGGGCTCAACCGCGACGAACGGGAGGACCTCGCGCGCTTCATCCTGCGCATCAAGCACGAGCTCGGGCTGCCGATCATCTGGATCGAGCACGACATGCAGATGGTGGCCGATCTCGCCGACCGCCTCCACGTGCTCGACTATGGCCGCACGCTCGCCGCCGGGACGGCCGACGAGGTGCTGCGCGATCCGCGGGTGGTGGCCGCCTACCTGGGCGGCGTGGCCGCCCTCTGACGCGGTGCGGGTTGCCCGCGCCGCACGGGCGGGGGACAATCCCGCTTACCCCTGCAATGCGCCCTACAATCGGAGGAGCCCATGTCCGCAGTGATGAAGCCCGAGGACGCCGACCAGCGCCGCGCGTTCTACGACAAGATCGGCGTGGCAAGCGTCGCGCCGCTGTGGGAGGTGCTGCACGCGCTGGTGCCGCCGACGCCGCGCACGCCCTGCGTCCCGCACCTGTGGAAGTACGACCAGATGCGCCCGTGGATCATGGAGGCCGGCAAGCTCATCACGGCCTATGAGGCGGTGCGCCGCGTGTTGATCCTCGAGAACCCCGGCCTGAAGGGCCAGTCGCGCGTGACCCACAGCCTCTACGCCGGCCTGCAGCTCATCCTCCCGGGCGAGGTGGCACCGGCGCATCGCCACTCGCAGTCGGCGCTGCGCTTCATCGTCGAGGGCACCGGCGCGTTCACCGCGGTGGACGGCGAGCGCGTCACCATGCACCCGGGCGATTTCATCATCACACCGTCCTGGTGCTGGCACGATCACGGCAATCCCGGGACCGAGCCGGTGGTCTGGCTGGACGGCCTCGACATTGCCATCGTGGAGCTGTTCGACGCCCAGTTCGCCGAGAATTTTCCCGAGGACTCGCAGCAGATCCAGCGCTCCGAGGGCGAGTCCTTCGCCCGGTACGGCTCCGGCCTGATGCCGCTCGACTTCAAGCCGAAGAGCCGGACGTCGCCGCTCTTCTGGTATCCGTATGCGCGCACGCGCGATGCGCTGGACGAGCTGCGCAAGGCCGACGACCCGCATCCCAGCCACGGCCACAAGATGCGCTTCGTGAACCCCGCGACCGGCGGCTGGCCCATGCCCACGATCGGCACGATGATCCAGCTCCTGCCGAAGGGCTTCCGCGGCAAGCCTTACCGCGCCACCGACGGGTCGTGCTTCTCGGTCATCGAGGGCCGCGGGCGGGTGAGGATTGGCGAGACCGCCTTCGACTTCGGACCGCGCGACCACTTCGTGGTGCCGAGCTGGATGCCTTACGCCTTCGAGACGCAGGAGGAGGCGGTGCTGTTCAGCTTCTCGGACCGCCCGGTGCAGGAGGCCCTGGACCTCTTTCGCGAGTCCCAGGGATAGCGCCTTTCCCCGCGTGTGAAAAAGCCGGCGCGAGCCGGCTTTTTCGTCTCCGGTTCAGGCCCTTCTCAGGCGGGCTCGGGCTGCGCGTCCCGCTGGCGCACGCCGTCGGTCTCGATGAGCAGGCCGTTGCGCCCGCGCTGCCGCACGCGCGCCATGAGCTCGTCGCCGCGCGCGAGCGCCGCCTCGATCGAGTCCACCGGACGCGTGAACACCGCGACCCCGATGCTGAAGGAGCCCGGCCACTGCCGCTCGCGCATCGCCTGGCGGAGTCGCTCGCGGAGCTGATCCACGACGATGCCGGCCGTGCTCGCGTCGGTCTCGGGCAGCAGCAAGGCGAAGGACTGCTCGTCCACGGCAGCGGAAAAATCGGTGCGGCGAAGGTTGCCCGAGATGGTGTCGGCGGCGTGGCGCATCAACTCCCCAGAGGCGCGTCCGCCCTCCTGGCCACGCAGCGCAATCGCGCCGTCGCAGTCGACGCTGACCAGCGCGAACGGGCGCGAGAACCGCTGCAGCCTCAGCAGTTCCCGGCGCAGTGCATCGTGGAACTCCGCACGACCCGGTGGCTTGCCATCGGTCGCGGCAGGCTGGTGCGCCTCGCGGACAGGCCGGCGGGTTGCCAGCAGCACGAGCGCGGCGAACGCGATGCAACGCCCAGCGAGATCGATGACCGCGCCGGCGGCGCCCTGCTGCCACGCGCCGGGCAGGAGCGGCAGGACGAGACCAGCGCCGGCGATCACGAGGAGCGCGGCCGTCGCGTGCGGCGAGGAGAACAGTCCGGAACGCATGCCGCGAGCATAGGTCCCCAAGCGGCGCAGGTGGGGTAAGCCATTGTACGGAATGTGAATTAGGGCCGGTTGCGACTGCGCAGGGGACTTGCGCCCGCGGCTCCGGACGCGTGCGCCCGGCTGAACTTGGGCGCATAATCCGGGCTTTACTTGACACCTAAAACATCATGGGCGAACACCGGATCCTTCAGCCGGCCACGTGGCCGGCGCCGCGCGGCTATTCCAACGGCGTCGCCGCTTCGGGGCGCCAGGTCTTCGTCGCGGGCATGGTCGGCTGGGATGCGCAATGCCGCTTCACCAGCGACGACTTCGTGGAGCAGACGCGACAGGCGCTCGCCAACATCGTCGCCGTGCTCGCCGAAGCCGGCGCCCGGCCCGAGCACATCACCCGTATGTCATGGTATGTCGTGAGCAAGCGCGAGTACCTCGCCGCGGGCAAGGCGCTCGGAGCCGTTTATCGTGAGATCATCGGGCGCAACTACCCTGCCATGACGGCCGTCGAGGTCACCGCGCTGATGGAGGATCGCGCGCGGGTCGAGATCGAGGTGACGGCGGTCGTACCCGAGTGAGAACCGACATGCACAACGACGCCGCCTGGTACGAGCAGCAGTACAACCCGCGCGCCTCCGTCCCGAACTTCCAGGAGATCTTCGACGGCTGGGATGCAAGATCCGCGGCCGCGCTCCAGCGCTTCGACGGCAATGGCGACGTGCCCTACGGCGCACACCCGATGCAGACGCTGGATGTCTGGCGCGCGCGCGGCGAAGCCCGGGCCGCGCTCATGTTCATCCATGGCGGGTACTGGCGCACCCTCGACAAGAAGCCGTTCTCGTTCCTGGCGCCGGCGTTCGTCGACGCCGGCGTGACCGTCTTCAACATCAATTACGCGCTGTCGCCCTCCGTCACTCTCGAGGAGATCGTCCGGCAGGTGGTGCAGGCGGGCGCCTGGATCTGGCGCAACGGGGGCCACTTCGGGGCGCCGCGCGACCGGCTCTTCGTGGCGGGCCATTCGGCCGGCGGCCATCTGGCGGCGATGATGCTGGCGGCGCTGTGGCCGGTGTATGCCTCCGACCTGCCGAAGAAGGTCTTCCAGGGCGCGCTGTCTGTCAGCGGGGTGCACGACCTGCGGCCCATCGTCCATTGCGACTTCCTCCGCGCCGACGTGCCGCTCGACCTCGCGACCGCGCGGCGGCTGTCCCCGGCGCTGCTGCCGCCCGCGACGGACGCGCGGCTGTACACGTCCCTCGGCGGCGACGAGCCCGAGGCTTTCCACGAGCAGGCACGCGCCCTCGCGAAAGCGTGGTCCGGGATCTTCGCCGCTGACATCCCCATGCCGGGCGAGAACCACTTCACCGTGATCGAGCGCCTGGGGGACCCGGCGAGCGCCCTGCATCGGGGAGCGCTGCGCATGATGGGGCTCGAGTAGGCCGCGCCGCGTGCCGGTCAGCTGGCGCATCGCGCTCGGAGTCTCCGTCCTGTGGGCGTCCGCGTACGCGGTCGCAGCGCTCGCGGGGGACTTCGCGTTCGTGCCACCGCCGCACGTCCGGCGCGAAATGACCGAGGCCGCACTCGAACCGGCGTTCCGCTGGGCCAGCATGATCAACGCGACCGTCGCGTTCTTCGCCCTCGCCGCCCTCGCGATGCGCCATCCCCGGCTGCGTGCCGCAGAAAAGGTCGGCTGGATCTTGGCGATGATGTTCCTGTTCCCGCTGGTGGCTGCCCCCTTCTGGTACCTACACGTCTGGCGCGCGCCCGCATGAATCCGCACGAGCTCCTCCTCGAATCCTTCCACGCCGCGGTTGCGGCGGCGGACCCTCTGCGCATGCTCCCGGCGCACCTGCCCCCGCCACCTCGCGGCCGCACGTTGGTCGTCGGCGCCGGCAAGGCGGCAGCATCGATGGCCCTCGCGGTGGAGGGCCACTGGCCGGCTTCGGCGCCGCTCGACGGCCTGGTCATCACGCGCTATCGCCACGGGCTGCTCACCAATCGCATCAAGGTGGTGGAGGCTGGACACCCCGTCCCCGACGAGAGCGGGGAGGCCGCGGCGCGCGAGACGCTGCGGCTCGCGCGTGCGCTCGGTCCCGACGATCTGCTGCTCGCGCTGGTCTCGGGCGGCGGCTCCAGCCTGCTGACCCTGCCCGCGGAGGGGCTCGGCATGGCCGACCTCAAAGCCACCAATCGGGAGCTCCTTCGCTGCGGGGCGCCGATCCAGGACATGAACACGGTGCGCAAGCATCTTTCGGCGATCCACGGCGGGCGGCTCGCCGCCGCGACACGCGCGAGGGTGATCGCCCTGATCGTTTCGGACGTGACCGGCGACGACCCGACGCATATCGGATCCGGTCCGTGCGCCGCCGATCCGACGACGTACGCGGACGCGCTCGAGATCGTGCGTCGCTATGGCGTCGATGCCCCGCCCGCGGTCCGCGGCCACCTCGAACGCGGCGCACGCGGCGAGATCGCGGAGACCCCCAAGCCGGGCGACGGCGTATTCGCACGCGTCGAGAACCGCGTCGTGGCGACTGCGCAGGCGAGCCTGCAGGCGGCCGCGCGCCAGCTGGAGGCGCGCGGGGTCACGGCAGCGGTTCTGGGCGACAGCGTGACCGGTGAAGCCTCGGAGGTAGCGAAGGTGTATGGCGCGCTGGTGCGGCAGATCCGGCGGCATGGTCAGCCCTTCAGGCCGCCGGTCGCGCTGATCTCGGGCGGAGAGTGCACGGTCACCGTCCGCGGACAGGGGCGCGGCGGGCGCTGCTCGGAGTTCCTGCTGGCGCTGGCGATCGACCTGGGTGGCGAGGAGGGAGTGTACGCACTGGCCGCCGACACCGACGGCATCGACGGCTCGGAGGACAACGCTGGTGCGTGGCTCGATTCCGGGACGCTCGGGCGCGCGGCCGCGGCCGGCCTGCGCGCTGCCGCTCACGCGGCGGGGAACGACGCGTACGGCTTCTTCGCGCCGCTGGGGCAGCTCATCACGACCGGCCCCACGCGGACCAACGTGAACGACTACCGGGTCATCCTGATCGCCTAGTCGGGGCGGGGGCGCTCACCCACGAGACCGGCGTGCCTGGCCCGATGCCGAGGCGTTCGGCGGCACTCGCGCCGCTGACGGCGACCTCCACGAGCCCGAGACTGTTCTCGTACCAGAACGGGGTATCGCGAGGGGCCTCGGCGAACACGCGCGCATGGCCGACCACCATGTCGCCGACTGCGAGCCGCGCGGTCTGCGGAACGCCCGTCGCGTGCAGACCGGCGAAGGCGTTGCCGTAGTGGTCCACGTAGATCACCTCGGCGAGATCCTCGTGCGGCAGCGCGACCTGCAGCCGCGTTGCCTGCTCCACGCTCTCGTTGGGGAAGTCGTCGGTCGCCACCGCCGCGGCGAGCGGAGCAAACACGTCGCGGCCATGGAACGACACCGACGCACCAGGCGGCGGGGCCGTCACGCGCCAGAGGGTCCGGGTGGACGCGCGCGCGGCCACTACTGCGAACAGCCCGTTGTCGGGCCCCACGTACCAACGCCCATCGGCCCGCAGCACGACGGCATCGCGGGTGCTGCCGACGCCGGGATCCACCACGCCCAACACCACCGTGCCCCGCGGGATCTGGCGGGCGAGGGCCGCGAGCAGATGCGCGCTCGCGCGCGGATTGAAGGCCGGCGCCTCGTTGAGCAGGTCGATGACCCGGACGCCCGGGGCGTAGCGATCGAGCACCGCCTTGACCTGTCCGACGTACAAGTCGTTGGCGCCGAAATCCGTGAACAGCATGATCGCCATGGCAGCCTCGCGGAGAGGAACCCGGCAGCCGGGGTCGATCCCGCCCGGGCAAGAAAAAAGCCGGCGAGCGCCGGCTTTGGAATCGGGGCGACGCGGCGGTGCTACTCGCCTTTCTTCGCGGCCTCGGCAGACTCCTCGGGACGATCGAGCAGTTCCACCAGCGCCATCGGCGCGTTATCGCCGGGACGGAAGCCGAACTTGAGGATGCGCAGATACCCGCCGTTGCGCTTGGCATAGCGCGGTCCGAGCTCGTCGAACAGCTTCACCACCATGTCGCGGTCGCGCAGCCGGTTGAACGCCAGACGGCGATTGGCGAGCGACGGCTTCTTGCCGAGGGTGATCATGGGCTCGACGACGCGACGCAGCTCCTTGGCCTTGGGCAGGGTCGTGCGAATGACCTCGTGCTTGAGCAGCGAGTTGGTCATGTTCCGCAGCATCGCAAGGCGATGGCTGCTGGTGCGGTTGAGCTTGCGAAGTCCGTGACCGTGACGCATGTTGGGATTCCTTGTTCCTGCCGCGCGCCTAGCCGCGCACGGTCTCGAGGCCGGCGGGCGGCCAGTTCTCGAGCTTCATGCCCAGCGTGAGCCCGCGCGACGCGAGCACTTCCTTGATCTCGTTGAGCGACTTGCGGCCGAGGTTCGGGGTCTTGAGCAGCTCCGTCTCGGTGCGCTGGATCAGATCGCCGATGTAGTAGATGTTCTCCGCCTTGAGGCAATTGGCCGAACGCACCGTCAGCTCGAGGTCATCCACCGGACGCAGCAGGATCGGATCGATCGGCGGCGCCTTCTTTTCGGCGTCCATCGGAGCCGTCGTGGGCTCGATCTTGGCGAACACCTGCAGCTGCGAGACGAGGATCGCCGCCGCGTCGTTGATCGCCTGCTCGGGCTCGATCACCCCGTTGGTCTCGATGTCGATGATCAGCTTGTCGAGGTCGGTGCGCTGCTCGACTCGCGCGCTCTCCACGGCGTAGCTCACGCGCTTCACCGGGCTGAACGAGGCGTCGAGGATGATGCGCCCGATGCCCTTGGACTCCTCCGGCACGACGCGCAGGTTGCCGGGCTGGTAGCCGCGGCCGCGCTCGACCTTGATGACCATCTCGAGTTTGCCGCCGGGCGAGAGATGGGCCACGACGTGCTCGGGATTGAGGACCTCGACGTCGTGGGTGAGCTCGATGTCCGCTGCCGTCACCGGGCCCTCGCCGCGCTTGGAGAGCTTGAGGGTGGCCTCCTGGCCGGCGTGAAGCTTCATCACCACGCCCTTCAGGTTGAGCAGGATGTCGACGACGTCCTCCTGGACCCCCTCGATGGTCGAGTACTCGTGCAGCACCCCGGCGATCTGCACTTCGGTGGGCGCGAAACCGGGCATGGACGACAGCAGCACCCGCCGCAGCGCATTGCCGAGCGTGTGGCCGTAGCCGCGCTCGAACGGCTCCATCACCACCTTGGCGTGGTACGGCGCGACCACCTGCACGTCGATGATGCGGGGTTTCAGGAATGTGCTCTGCATTTGGCGTCCCTTGACTGTTTGGATCCGCGCGACTGCGATCCGCCCGCGCGAGCGCAAGCCGCGCCGCGCGACGTTGCCGGGCTACGCTCGCGCGCACCCGGCTCGTTGCATTACTTCGAGTAGAGCTCGATGACCAGGCTCTCGTTGATGTTGGAGGGCAGCTCGGCGCGGTCCGGCAGCGCCTTGAAGGTGCCCTTGAGCGCCTTGATGTCCACCTCCACCCACTCCGGGAACCCGCGCGACTCGGCGGCTTCCGCCGCGCCCTTCACTCGCAGGTGGCCCTTGGCCTTCTCGGCCACCTCGATCACGTCGCCCGGACGGACCTGGTAGGAAGGGATGTTCACGCGCTTGCCGTTCACCAGGATGGCGTTGTGGCGCACCACCTGGCGTGCCTCGGAGCGCGACGCGCCGAAGCCCATCCGGTAGGCGACCGAATCCAGCCGCGACTCGAGGAGTTGCAGCAGGTTGGTGCCGGTAACGCCCTTGCGGCGATCCGCCTCCTTGTAGGTCTTGCGGAACTGCCGCTCGAGCACGCCGTAGGTGCGGCGGATCTTCTGCTTCTCGCGAAGCTGTGTGCCGTAGTCCGACAGGCGGCCGGACTTCTGGCCGTGCTGGCCGGGCGCGTAGCTGCGGCGCTCCACGGGGCACTTGTCGGTGAAGCACTTCTCGCCCTTGAGGAAGAGCTTCTCTCCCTCGCGGCGGCACTGGCGGCACTTGGCGTCGAGATTTCGGGCCACGGTCGCTCCTCGTTAGATGCGCCGACGCTTCGGCGGACGGCACCCGTTGTGGGGGACCGGCGTCACGTCGGAGATGCTGGTGATCTTGAGGCCGAGCGCGTTGAGGGCGCGCACGGCGGACTCGCGGCCGGGACCCGGCCCCTTGATGCGGACCTCGAGGTTCTTCACGCCGCATTCCTGAGCTGCGCGGCCGGCCGCCTCGGCCGCGACCTGCGCCGCGAACGGGGTGGACTTGCGCGAGCCCTTGAAGCCGGCGCCGCCGGAGGTGGCCCACGACAGGGCATTCCCCTGGCGGTCGGTGATCGTGATGATCGTGTTGTTGAAGGACGCGTGGACGTGCGCGATGCCTTCCGCGACGTTCTTCTTCGTCTTCTTGCGCACCCGCGCTGCCGCGGTTTGTGCCGGAGGTTTGGCCATCAGCTCTGATCCCTGTCGTTAGCGGTGCCGGATCACTTGCCCGGCTGCGCCTTGCCCGCGATCGCCGCCTTGCGGGGGCCTTTGCGGGTGCGCGCGTTGGTGCGGGTGCGCTGGCCGCGCACCGGCAGGCCGCGGCGGTGCCGCAGGCCGCGGTAGCAGCCGAGGTCCATCAGCCGCTTGATGTTCATCGAGACCTCGCGGCGCAGGTCGCCCTCCACCGTGAAGCGGCCCACCTGCTCGCGCAAACGGTCCATGTCGTTGTCCGACAGGTCCTTCATCTTGGTCGTCGCCACGACGTTGGCGGCGGCACAGATCGCCTTGGCGCGGGCGCGGCCGATACCGTAGATCGCCGTGAGCGCGATCTCGGCATGCTGGTGGTTGGGAATGTTTACCCCTGCGATGCGGGCCATCTCTAGTCCCTTGTCCTCAAGTCCGGTTCCCCGGGGCGGCGCCTATCGGGCCGTAAACGGGAAACCGCAAATTATAGCCTGTACGAACGCCCCGGGCCAAGCCCTCAGCCCTGGCGCTGCTTGTGGCGCGGATCCTTGCTGCAGATCACGCGCACGACGCCGTTCCTGCGGATCACCTTGCAGTTGCGGCACATCTTCTTCACCGATGCCTGCACCTTCATCTCGATTCCTTTCCAAACTCCGTCGTCTACTTCGAGCGGAACACGATCCGCGCACGGGACAGGTCGTAGGGCGTCAACTCGACCGTCACCTTGTCCCCCGGCAGGATGCGGATGTAGTGCATCCGCATCTTCCCGGAGATGTGACCGAGGACCACGTGGCCATTTTCGAGCTTGACCCTGAACGTCGCGTTGGGGAGATTCTCCTGGACCTCCCCCTGCATCTGGATCACGTCTTTCTTGGCCATGTGCCTTTGCTACGGACCTCGCCCGCTATCTCGTCGGGAACCCCGCACCGCCCTTGAAGTTGGCCTTCTTCAGAAGGCTCTCGTACTGATGGGTCATGACGTAGGCCTGCACCTGGGCCATGAAGTCCATGGTCACGACCACGATGATCAGGAGCGACGTGCCGCCGAAATAGAACGGCACGTTCCAGCGCAAGATCAGGAACTCGGGCAGCAGGCAGATCAGCGTGATGTACACCGCTCCGATCAGCGTGAGCCGCGTGAGCACCTTCTCGAGATACTTGGACGTCTGCTCGCCCGGACGGATGCCGGGAACGAAGGCGCCGGACTTCTTGAGGTTGTCGGCGGTGTCCTTGGGGTTGTACTGCAGCGCCGTGTAGAAGAAGCAGAAGAACACGATCGCCGCGGCGTACAGCATGACGTAGATCGGCTGTCCGGGCGACAGCGTCGCCGAGATGTCGCGCAGCCAGGCGGTGCCCTCGCTCTGCCCGAACCAGCCGGCGATGGTGGCCGGGAACAGGATGATCGACGACGCGAAGATCGGCGGGATGACGCCGGCCATGTTGAGCTTGAACGGCAGGTGCGAGCTCTGGCCCCCGTAGATCTTGTTGCCGACCTGGCGCTTGGCGTAGTTGACCAGGATCTTGCGCTGGCCGCGCTCGACGAAGCAGACGAACCAGGTGACGACTACGACCGCGAAGAAGATCGCGATGGCCACGAGCGGGTGCATCGCACCGGTGCGCACCAGCTCCAGGGTGCCGGCGACGGCGCTGGGCAGCCCGGCCGCGATGCCCGCGAAGATGATGATCGAGATGCCGTTGCCGAGGCCACGCTCGGTGATCTGCTCACCCAGCCACATCAGGAACATCGTTCCCGTCACCAGCGTCACGACGGTGGTGAAGCGGAACATAAGGCCCGGATCGAGCACCAGCCCGGCCTGCTGCTCCAGCGCGATGGAGATGCCGGTGGCCTGGAACAGCGCCAGGGCGAGGGTTCCGTAGCGCGTGTACTGGGTGATCTTGCGCTGCCCCGCCTGCCCCTCCTTGCGCATCGCCTCGAGCTGCGGGGTGACCGTGGTCAGCAGCTGCATGATGATCGACGCGGAGATGTACGGCATGATCCCGAGTGCGAAGATCGTGAAGCGCGACAGCGCGCCGCCCGAGAACATGTTGAACAGCCCGAGGATGCCGCCCTGCTGGGAGCGGAACAGATCGGCGAGCACGTTCGGGTCGATGCCCGGCACCGGGATATGCGCACCGATGCGGAACACGACCAGCGCGCCGAGCAGGAACAGGAGACGCTTCTTCAGGTCCCCGTATTTCCCGCTCTTGCCGATCTGAGCCTGTTGAGTCGCCACTCGCCCTGTTCCTCGTGCTCGGCGCCGCCCTTAGGCCTGCGCCGGTTCCTCGACCGCGACAGTGCCGCCGGCAGCCTCGATCGCCGCCTTGGCGCCCTTGGTGACGCCCAGTCCAGACACCGCCAGCTTGCGCGTCAGCTTGCCCGCCAGGATGATCTTGGCGCGCAGCGTGTGACGCGGCACCACCCCGGCCTCCTTGAGCGCAGCCAGATCGACCGCGTCGGCGCCGAGCTTCTCCAGATCGGAGAGCCGCACCTCGGCGACGTGCTCGCGCGTGAGCGACGTGAAGCCGCGCTTCGGCAGCCGGCGCTGCAGCGGCATCTGGCCGCCCTCGAAGCCGACCTTGTGGAAGCCGCCCGAGCGCGACTTCTGGCCCTTGTGGCCGCGCCCCGCGGTCTTGCCAAGGCCCGAGCCGATGCCGCGGCCGACGCGCCGGCGATTCTTCTTCGAGCCCTCTGCGGGTTTCAGATCGTTGAGACGCATGTCGCTACTCCTCGACCCGGACCAGATAGTTGACCCGGTTGATCATGCCGCGCACCGACGGCGTGTCCTCGAGCTCGACCACGTGGTTGATGCGGCGCAGGCCGAGGCCGCGCACCGTCTCGCGATGCTTGTGGTTGCAGCTGTTGGTGCTCTTGACGAGCCTGACCTTGATCTTGTTCTCAGCCATGACAGCTCGCTCCTAGGCCAGGATCTCTTCGACCGACTTGCCGCGCTTGGCGGCGACCTCGGACGGGGTACGCATGCTGCGCAGACCGTTGATCGTGGCGCGCACGACGTTGTACGGGTTGGTGGAGCCCAGGCACTTGGCGAGCACGTTGGTCACGCCCATCACCTCGAAGATCGCGCGCATCGGGCCGCCAGCGATGATCCCCGTGCCCTCGCTCGCGGGCTGGATCAGGACCGTCGACGAACCGTGCTTGCCGATCACCGCGTGCTGCAGCGTGCCGTTCTTCAGCGACACGCGGACCATCTTGCGGCGCGCCTCCTCGAGCGACTTCTGCACAGCGACCGGCACTTCGCGCGCCTTGCCCTTGCCCATGCCGATGGCGCCGTCGCCGTCGCCCACGACCGTGAGCGCCGCGAAGCCGAGGATCCGGCCGCCCTTCACCACCTTGGTGACGCGGTTGACCGAGACCATCTTCTCCTTGAGGCCGTCCGAGCGCTCGTCGTTCGGCTGCATCTTGGGCTGCATTCTTGCCATGTTCGTTCCCCTGCCTGGGCTAGAACTTCAGACCGCCCTCGCGGGCGGCATCGGCCAGCGCCTTGACGCGGCCGTGGTAGCGGTAGCCGGAGCGATCGAACGCGACCTGCTCGATGCCGAGGCCCTTGGCCCTCTCGGCGATCCGCTTGCCGACGATCGCCGCGGCGGCGACGTTGCCGCCGTTCGGCACCTGGGTGCGCACTTCCTTCTCCGCGGTCGAGGCGCTGGTGAGCACCTTGCCGCCGTCGGCCGAAATCACCTGCGCGTAGATGTGCTGGTTGGTCCGGTGCACGGCGAGGCGCACGGCGCGCAGCTGGTGCTGCTTCGCGCGGGTGGCCTTGGCGCGGCGGAGGCGGGAGCCGTTCTTGTCGATCATGTTCCGTGCTCCTTACTTCTTCTTCGTTTCCTTGATCACCACGACCTCGTCGGCGTAGCGCACGCCCTTGCCCTTGTACGGCTCGGGGGGACGATAGGCGCGAATCTCCGCGGCCACCTGGCCGACCGCCTGCCGGTCATTGCCCTTGATCAGGATCTCGGTCTGGGTCGGGGTCTCGACCTTCACGCCTGCGGGCATCTGGTGCACCACCGGGTGCGAGAAGCCGAGCGTCAGGTTGAGCTTGTCCCCCTGCGCCTGCGCGCGGTAGCCGACGCCGACCAGGTTGAGCTTCTTCTGGAAGCCCTTGGTCACCCCGTTCACCATGTTGTTCACCAGGGCACGCAGCGTGCCGGACATGGCGTTCGCCTGCGAGGAGTCGTTCGCGGCCTCGAAAACCAGCTTGTCGCCGTCCTGCTTCACGCGCACGTCGCCGTTCAGGCGCTGCGAGAGCGTGCCGAGCGGGCCCTTCACGGACACGGCGTCCGCGGCAATGGTCACCTCGACGCCCTTGGGCAGCGCGACCGGAGCCTTTCCAACGCGGGACATGTCTCGCTCCTTACGCCACGATGCAGAGCACTTCGCCGCCGATGCCGGTGGCGCGCGCCTTGCGGTCGGTCATGACGCCCTTCGGGGTCGACACGATAGCCACCCCCAGGCCGTTCATGACCTTCGGAATGTCGTTGACGCCCTTGTACACGCGCAGCCCGGGACGGCTCACGCGCTCGATCTTCTCGATCACGGGCTCGCCGGCGTAGTACTTGAGGCTGATCTCGAGCTGCGGCTTGCCGTCGTTGGGGCGCACCATGAAGCCGTCGATGTAGCCTTCGTCCTTCAGCACCTGGGCGATCGCGCCCTTCAGCTTGGAGGCGGGCATCGCGACGACGGTCTTGCGACAGGCCTGCGCATTGCGGATGCGCGTCAGCATGTCGGCGATGGGATCGGTCATGCTCATCTTGCGCGTCTCCTTACCAGCTCGCCTTCGTCATCCCGGGCACCTCGCCACGGAACGCGATCTCGCGCAGCTTGTTGCGCGACAGGCCGAACTTCCGGAACACCCCGCGCGGCCGGCCGGTCAGCTGGCAGCGGTTGCGCAGGCGCACCGGCGAGGCGTTGCGCGGCAGGCGCTGGAACTTCGCGCGCGCCTCCGCCCGCTCCTCGTCGGAGGCCTGGAAGTTGTTGATGACGGCGAGCAGCTCGGCGCGCTTGGCCGCGAACTTCGCGACGGTCTTGCGGCGCTTCAGCTCGCGGTTCACGACGGATGTCTTTGCCATGGTGCCGTCCTAGCTCTTGAACGGGAACTTGAAGGCGGCGAGCAGCGCGCGCGCTTCGTCGTCGGTCTTCGCGGTGGTGGTGATGCTGATGTTCATGCCGCGCAGCGCATCGACCTTGTCGTACTCGATCTCGGGGAAGATGATCTGCTCCTTCACGCCGAGGTTGTAGTTGCCGCGGCCGTCGAACGAGCGCACGGAGATGCCGCGGAAGTCGCGGATGCGCGGGATCGCGATGCTCACCAGGCGGTCGAGAAACTCGTACATCCGCGCGCCGCGCAGCGTGACCATGCAGCCGATCGGGTAGTCCTTGCGCACCTTGAAGGTGGCGATCGACTTCCGCGCCTTGGTGATCACCGGCTTCTGCCCGGCGATCTTCTGCATGTCCGCGACGGCGTTCTCGAGGATCTTCTTGTCGCTGGTGGTCTCGCCCACGCCCATGTTGAGAGTGATCTTCTCGATGCGCGGCACCTGCATGACCGACTTGTACGCGAACTGCGTCATCAGGTCGGGCACGATCTTGCTGCGGTATTGTTCCTGCAAACGGGCCATGTCTGGTTCCCCTACTTGGCGTCGACCATCTCGCCGTTCGACTTGAACACGCGGACGTGGCGCCCGTCGTCGAGCGCCTTGACGCCCACGCGGTCGGCCTTCTTGGTCTGCGGGTTGAACAGCGCGACGTTGGAGATGTGGATGGGCATGTCGCGGTCGACGATGCCGCCCTGCAACCCCTTCATGGGATTGGGGCGCTGGTGCTTCTTCGCGCGGTTCACGCCCTCGACGACGAGGTGCTCGCCGCCCACGCGGCGCAGCACCGTGCCCCGCTTGCCCTTGTCGCGGCCGGCAATGACGATCACGTCGTCGCCCTTGCGGATCTTTTCCATGGTCTCTCGAGGCTCCTTACAGGACTTCGGGCGCGAGCGACACGATCTTCATGAAGCGCTCGGTGCGCAGCTCGCGCGTCACCGGCCCGAAGATTCGCGTTCCGATCGGCTCCAGCTTCGCGTTGAGGAGCACCGCGGCGTTGGAGTCGAACTTCACCAGCGACCCGTCCTGGCGGCGCACGCCCTTCGCGGTGCGCACCACTACGGCGTTGTAGATCTCGCCCTTCTTCACGCGGCCGCGCGGCGCGGCGTCCTTGACGCTCACCTTGATCACGTCGCCGATCTGCGCGTAGCGCCGCTTCGAGCCGCCGAGCACCTTGATGCACATGACTGCGCGCGCACCGGTGTTGTCGGCGACGTCCAATACCGACTGCATCTGGATCATCGTTCTTTCTCCAACTTCTCCCGGCCGCGCCCACGTTGGCGGGCTGCACCGGTCAGTCTTGGAGCCCGTTGTTCGGGCCGGAAAATGGCTTTCGGCCGGGACCGGCCGAAAGCGAAACAGCCGATGATTATAAGCTGCCGGGGCTAATTGGCGCAAGCCCCGATCCGGGCACTCAGATGGTGCGCGCCTTCTCGACCAGCTTGGCGACCTTCCAGGACTTGGTCCTGGACAGCGGCCGGGTCTCCTCTATGGTGACCAGGTCGCCTTCCTTGATCTCGTTTGACTCGTCGTGCGCGTGGTACTTCTTCGACCGGGTCACGATCTTCCCGTAGAGCGGGTGTGTCACCCGGCGCTCGACCAGCACCGTCACGGTCTTGTCCATCTTGTCGCTCACCACGCGTCCGGTCAGGGTCCGGCCGGCGGCCTTCGGGGCCTCTTGGGTCTCGCTCATTTGGCGCTCGCCTTCTGGTTCATCACCGTGCGCACGCGCGCGATGTCGCGGCGCACCTTGCGGATCTGGCTCGTGTTGGAAAGCTGCTGCGTGGCCTTCTGCATGCGCAGCGAGAACTGCGCGCGCAGGAGATCCTCCAGCTCCTTCTTGAGCCCCGCCTCGTCCTTCGACCGGAGTTCTGCGGTCTTCATGTCGTCACGCTCCCACCATCCGCTGCACGAAGGTCGTGCGGATCGGCAGCTTGGCCGCCGCGAGGGCGAATGCCTGCCGCGCCAGCGCCTCGTCCACGCCGTCCATCTCGTAGAGCACTCGGCCGGGAGTGATCTCGGCCACGAAGTACTCGGGGTTGCCCTTGCCGTTGCCCATGCGCACCTCGGCCGGCTTCTGCGAAATCGGCTTGTCCGGGAAGATGCGGATCCAGATGCGCCCGCCGCGCTTGATGTGGCGGGTCATCGCACGGCGCGCCGCCTCGATCTGGCGCGCCGTCAGGCGGCCGCGGCCCAGGGCCTTCAGGCCGTACTCACCGAAGGAGACCTTGGACCCGCGGGTGGCGATGCCCTTGTTGCGCCCCTTCTGCTGCTTGCGGTACTTGGTTCTAGCTGGTTGAAGCATCGTTGCCTCCGGTCGACTTCTTCACCACGCGCTTGGCGGCGGGCTTCTTCGGCGCCTCGGCGGGCGCAGCTGCGGCAGGCGCGGCCTCGGCGGGCTTCGCCTCGGCTTCGGGCTTGCGCCCGGCGCCGGCACCGCCGCCGGCGGCACGCGGGCGTGCCGGGCCGCGGCGGTCGCCGTCGGGTCGGCCTGCACCGGGGCGTCCGGCGCCCGGCGCGCGACGCGGCCGCTTCGGCTGCTCCGCTTCCTCCGACGGCGTCGCGCCGGCCTGTCCCTGCTCGTGCTTGGCCAGCACGTCGCCCTTGTAGACCCACACTCGCACGCCGATCACCCCGTAGGTCGTCTTGGCCTCGGAGAAGCCATAGTCGATGTCGGCGCGCAGCGTCTGGAGCGGCACGCGGCCCTCGCGGTACCACTCGGTGCGTGCGATCTCGATGCCGTTCAGCCGGCCCGAGCTCATGATCTTGATGCCCTGGGCGCCGAGGCGCATCGCGTTCTGCATCGCGCGCTTCATGGCGCGGCGGAACATGATCCGCTTCTCGAGCTGCTGGGTGATCGAATCGGCGATGAGCTGCGCGTCGATCTCCGGCTTGCGGATCTCCTCGATGTTCACGTGCACGGCGTTCACGCCGAGCAGCCGCCGCAGCTCCGACTTGAGGATCTCGATGTCCTCGCCCTTCTTGCCGATCACCACGCCCGGACGCGCGCTATGGATGGTGATGCGCGCGTCCTTGGCGGGGCGCTCGATGATCACGCGGCCCACCGAGGCGTGCGACAGCTTCTTCTTCAGATAGTCGCGGACCTTGAGGTCCTCGTTGAGCATGCCGCTGAAGTTCTTGCTGTTCGCGAACCAGCGGGAGTTCCAGTCGCGGTTGAAGGCGAGCCGAAAGCCGGTCGGGTTGATTTTCTGTCCCATGTCGACTCCTTAACGCTTCGCCTTCGGCGCGTCGCCGACGGTCACGAAGATGTGGCAGGTGGGCTTGGAGATGCGGTTGCCGCGGCCCTTCGCGCGCGCCGTGAAGCGCTTCAGGGTCGCGCCCTGCTCGACGAGGATGCGCGTGACGCGCAACTCGTCGATGTCGGCCCCGTCGTTGTGCTCGGCGTTGGCGATCGCGCTCTCCAGCACCTTCTTGATGATCTGCGCGCCTTTCTTGGGACTGAACTGGAGGATGTTCAGTGCCTTCTCCACCGGCAGGCCGCGCACCTGGTCCGCAACCAGGCGCCCTTTCTGCGCGGAGAGGCGCACGCCCCAAAGCTTGGCATTGGTTTCCATGTCGGCTGCTCTCCTACTTCTTGCCCGGCGCCGCTGCCTTCTTGTCGCCGGTATGGCCCTTGAAGGTGCGCGTCAGCGC
>Ga0209254_10000938_pt1 | contig 25619 bp, 23 predicted proteins | sample FrelakmetDIP11DI_FD_187148 | JGI IMG/M metagenome (GOLD analysis project Ga0209254, IMG submission 187148) | Freshwater lake sediment microbial communities from the University of Notre Dame, USA, for methane emissions studies - DIP11 DI (SPAdes)... | ecosystem: Environmental > Aquatic >...
GCGGCGACCGCAGCGGAACAGGATGCGGCGGCCGCAGCGGCCGCGCGCGAGGCAGAACTGAAGGCAAAAGAAGTCGAGATGCAGTTGCGCGAGCTGGCTGTCGCGGACCGCGAGGCTGCAGCAGCGGCCAGCGCTGCGGCGGCCAGGAAGGCGGCGACGGCACGGCCGGCCACAACGCCGAAACCGGTTGCAAAAGCGTCGGCACCGGCACCAGCACCTGTTGCGGCGCCCCCACCGCCACCGGTGACGGTGCCCGCCGGCACGCAGGTTGCCGTGAAGCTGAACTCGGACTACTCGACCAAGACCACGGCACTGGGCCAGGCAGTCAATGCCGAGCTGGCTTCTGACCTGGTGGTGGGTGGGCGCGTCGTCGCCCGGGCAGGCGCGCCCATCAGCGGCACCATTACCGAGGTCACCTCCGGCAGCCGTAAGATCGGTGCCGTGCCGGCGCTGAAGATCGACTTCACCCAGCTGGTGGCCACGGACGGCAGGACGCTGCCGGTTGCGATCCGCATCAACCAGAAAGGCCAGAGCGAGAAGGGGCGCGACACCGCCAAGATCGTCGGCGGCACGGCCGCCGGCGCGATCATTGGTCACCAGGTCAACGACAACACGGGCAAGGTCATCGGCGGCATCATCGGCGGCGCCGCCGGCGCGGTCGGCGCGCAGAAAACCGGCACCGAGGTCGAGCTCGCCGCGGGGTCGGTCCTCGCGGCGAACGTGCGCACAGCCTTCACCTACGACGGGCGCTGACCCGGCCGCGGCGGTGAGCGGTTACGCGGCCGAACCGCCCGGCTCGTAGCCGATCACCGGTGCGAGCCAGCGCTCGGCCTCGGCGAGCGGCATGCCCTTGCGGCGCGCGTAGTCCGCCACCTGGTCGGCGTCGATCTTGCCCACCTGGAAGTACCGCGCCTCGGGGTGCGAGAAATACCAGCCGCTGACGGCAGCCGTCGGGTACATCGCGAAATTCTCGGTGAGGCGGATGCTGGCGTTGGCCTCAGCCTCGAGCAGCCGCCACAGCTGCGCCTTCTCGGTGTGGTCCGGGCAGGCCGGGTAGCCCGGCGCCGGGCGGATGCCGCGGTACTCCTCGCGCACCAACTGGTCGTTGCTGAAGCGTTCCTCGGGGGCATAGCCCCAGAACTCGCGCCGCACGCGCTGGTGCATGCGCTCGGCGAGCGCCTCGGCGAGGCGGTCGGCCAGTGCCTTGAGCATGATGCTGCCGTAGTCGTCGTGGCGCGCCTCGAACTCGTGCACCTTGTCGTCGAGGCCGAGGCCGGCGGTGACGGCGAACGCGCCGATCCAGTCCGGCACGCCCGAGTCACGCGGCGCGACGAAGTCGGCGAGTGCAAAGTGCGGCTGCCCGGCCGGCTTCGGCTTCTGCTGCCGCAGGTGGTGCAGGCGATGCACCACGCGGCTGCGTGACTCGTCGGCGTACACCTCGATGTCGTCGTCGACTGAGTTGGCCGGGAAGAAGCCGATCACCGCACTGGCATGCGTCCAGCGACCGGCGATCATCTCCTTGAGCATGCGCCGCGCGTCGGCGTACAGGTTGCTGGCCGCCTCCCCCACCACGGGGTCGGTGAGGATGTCCGGGAACTTGCCGGCAAACTCCCACGCGTTGAAGAACGGCATCCAGTCGACGTAACGCACCAGTTCCTCGAGCGGGATGTCTTCGAAGCGCCGCAGGCCGGACATGCGCGGCACCGGCGGCCGGTACGCCGCCCAGTCACAGCGGAAGCGGTTGGCACGCGCCTCGGCCAGCGTGAACGCCGGTGCCTTGGCCTTGCGACCCTTGTGCTGTTCGCGCCGCGCCGCGTGATCCGCCTTCAGGCGCTGCGTTGTCGCCGCACGCTGCTCCGGCGTCACCAGCGACTGGCAAACGCCAACGGCGCGCGAGGCGTCCTTCACGTAGGCCACCGCGCCTTCGTACTCGGGGTCGATCTTGACTGCCGTGTGCGCCGGCGAGGTGGTGGCGCCGCCGATCAGCAGCGGCACCTCGAATCCCTGCCGCTTCATCTCGCGCGCCACGTGCACCATCTCGTCGAGCGACGGCGTGATCAGCCCCGACAGGCCGATCATGTCGGCGTTCTCGCGCCGCGCGGCGTCGAGGATGCGGTCGGCAGGCACCATCACGCCCAGGTCGATCACCTCGAAGTTGTTGCACTGGAGCACGACGCCGACGATGTTCTTGCCGATGTCGTGCACGTCGCCCTTCACCGTCGCGAGCACGATCCGGCCGTTCGAACGGTTCGAGCCGTCCTGCGCCTTGTCGAGGTACGGCACGAGGTGGGCGACGGCCTTTTTCATGACGCGCGCCGATTTGACCACCTGCGGCAGGAACATCTTGCCGGCGCCGAACAGGTCGCCGACCACGTTCATGGCGTCCATCAGCGGCCCCTCGATCACCGCCAGCGGCGACGCGAGCTCGTGGCGCGCCGCCTCGGCATCCTCGACCACGAACTCGTCGATGCCCTTGACCAGCGCGTGCTCGAGGCGCTTCGTCACCGGCCACGAGCGCCACGCCGTGTCCTCGACGCGCTTCTGTCCCGCCTCGCCCTTGAATCGGCCGGCGATCTCGAGCAGGCGCTCGGTGGCGTCGGCGCGTCGCGCCTGGATCACGTCCTCGACGCACTCGCGCAGCTCCGGATCGATCTGCTCGTAGATCGCCAGCTGCCCCGCGTTGACGATGCCCATGCTCATGCCGGCACGGATCGCGTGGTACAGGAACACCGAGTGCATCGCCTCGCGCACCACGTCGTTGCCGCGGAACGAGAACGACACGTTGCTCACGCCGCCACTCACCAGCGCGTGCGGGCAGGCGACGCGGATGCGCGCCGTGGCCTCGATGAAGTCCAGCGCGTAGCGGTCGTGCTGTTCGATGCCGGTCGCGACCGCGAAGATGTTCGGGTCGAAGATGATGTCCTCGGCCGGGAAGCCCACCGTCTCGGTGAGCAGCCGGTAGGACCGCTGGCAGATCCCGACCTTACGCTCGACGGTATCGGCCTGGCCCTGCTCGTCGAAGGCCATCACCACCACGGCGGCACCGTAGGCGCGCACCAGCCGCGCCTGATCGAGAAACGCCCGCTCGCCTTCCTTGAGGCTGATCGAATTGACGATGCCCTTGCCCTGCAGGCACTTGAGGCCCGCCTCGATCACCGACCACTTCGAGGAGTCGATCATCACCGGCACGCGCGCCACGTCGGGCTCGGCCGCGACCAGGTTGAGGAACCGCACCATGGCGGCCTCGGAGTCGAGCATGCCCTCGTCCATGTTGATGTCGATCACCTGCGCGCCGCTCGCGACCTGCTGGCGGGCCACGTCGAGCGCGGCGGCGTAGTCCTCGGCTTCGATCAGGCGACGGAACTTCGCCGAGCCGGTGACGTTGGTGCGCTCGCCGACGTTCACGAACAGGCTGTCAGACCCGAGGTTGAGCGGCTCGAGGCCGCTCAGTCGGCAGCGCGGCTCGGGCACTGGCGGACGGCGCGGCGGCAGCCCGGCAACCGATGCGGCGATGTGGCCGATGTGGTCGGGCGTGGTGCCGCAGCAACCGCCGACGATGTTGACGAAGCCGCTCGTGGCGTACTCGCGCACCAGGTCAGCGGTCTCGCAGGCGGTCTCGTCGTACTCGCCGAACGCGTTCGGCAGGCCGGCGTTCGGGTAGGCGCAGACGTAGGCGTCGGCAATGCGCGACAGTTCCTCGACGTAGGGCCGCAATTGCTTTGCGCCGAGCGCACAGTTGAGGCCAATGACTGTCGGGCGCGCGTGGCGCACGGAGTTCCAGAATGCCTCGACGGTCTGCCCGGACAGCGTGCGACCCGAGGCGTCGGTGATGGTGCCCGAGACCATCACCGGCAGGTCGAGGCCGAGCTCGTCGAGCACGCGGCGCACGGCGAACAGCGCCGCCTTGGCGTTCAGCGTGTCGAAGATGGTCTCGACCAGGATCAGGTCGACGCCGCCCTCGACCAGCGCGCGGGTCGCCTCGTCATAGGTCGCCACCAGCTCGTCGAAGCTGATGTTGCGGAACCCCGGGTCGTTGACCTGGGGCGAAAGCGACGCCGTGCGGTTGGTGGGGCCGAGCGCGCCCGCGACGAAGCGCGGCCGCCCGGTGCGCGCGGCCACATCGTCCGCCGCGCGCCGCGCCACCTGCGCCGCCGCCAGGTTCAGCTCGCGCACCAGTGCCTCGGTGCCGTAGTCGGCCTGCGAGGTGGCGTTCGAATTGAAGGTGTTGGTCTCGACGATGTCCGCGCCCGCCTCGAGGTAGCGGCGATGAATCTCGCCGATCACGTCCGGCCGGGTGAGCACCAGCAGGTCGTTGTTGCCCTTGAGGTCCTGCCGCCAGTCGCGGAAGCGCTCGCCGCGGTAGTCGGCCTCACCGAGCTTGTACGACTGGATGACGGTGCCCATCGCGCCGTCGAGCACCAGCACGCGCTCGCCGAGCAGGCGGCGGAACTCACGGATGCGTTCGGGTCGCAGCATGGCTCAGCCCTCCGCCGCGGGCCGGGCCGCGGGCGCGCGCACGCCGAGCGCATGGCAGATGGCGTAGGTCAGCTCGGCGCGATTCAGCGTGTAGAAGTGGAATTCCTGCACGCCGTGCTGCTGCAGGCGACGCACCTGCTCGATGGCGAAGCTGGCGGCGATCATGCGCCGCGTGTCCGGGTCGTCGTCGAGCCCGTCGAAGCGGTGCGCGAGCGACTCCGGCACGCTCGCGCCGCAGCGCTTTGCGAAACGCAGCATCTGCGGGAAGCGCGTGATGGGCAGGATGCCGGGCACGATCTGGGCCTCGATGCCGGCGGCGGCGCAACGGTCGCGGAAGCGCAGGAACGCGTCGGTATCGAAGAAGAACTGCGTGATCGCGCGATGTGCACCGGCATCGATCTTGGCGCGCAGGTTGTCGAGGTCGAACTCGGCACTGCGCGCTTCCGGGTGCATCTCGGGGTAGGCTGCGACCGAGACGTCGAAGTCGCCGACGGTCCTGAGGCCACGCACCAGGTCCACCGCGTAGGCAAAGCCGTCGGGATGCGGCAGGTAGCCCGCCTGCCCGGCCGGCGGATCGCCGCGCAGGGCGACGATGTGACGCACGCCGACGTCCCAGTAGGCACGCGCGATGTCGAGGATCTCGCCGCGCGACGCCCCCACGCAGGTCAGGTGCGGCGCTGCGGTCAACGGCGTCTCGCGCAGGATGCGGGTCACGGTGTTGTGGGTGCGCTCGCGGGTCGAGCCGTCCGCGCCGTAGGTGACGGAGACGAAGCGCGGCGCGAGCGGCGCCAGCCGCTCGATCGACGACCACAGCGTCTGCTCCATCGTCGCGTCGCTGGGCGGAAAGAACTCGAAGGATACGGATACCGGCGGCATGTCAGTCACTCTGTTGCGGGATTACGGTCAGCGATTCAGGCGGCCGCGACCTCGGCATCTACGGCGGCCACCGCAAGCAGCAGGTGCGCACCGCTCACGTCGAACGGTCGCAGGCGGTCGCAGCCGAGGCCGGCGTCCGCGAGCCACGAACGCAGCAGCGCGAGCGGGTTGCTGTCGGGCGCGCGCCGCTCCAGCGCCTCGAAATCCTCGACCAGGACGATGCGGCCGCCGGGCCGCAGCACACGCGCCGCCTCCCGCAGGCCGTCGGCTGGCCGATCGGCGCTGGCCAGCACGCGATCGATCAACACCACGTCGAAGCTGCGCGAAGGCTGGGGCAACGAGGTGATCTCGCCCTGCTGCAGCACGCAGTGGTTGAGCCCGGTCGAGTGCAGCACGGCACGGGCACGCTGCACCGCGTGACGCGATGAGTGCATGCCCACGACACGGCGCGCCCGCGCGCCGAGGCCGGCCAGCACGGCGTCGGGCGCCTGGCCGAAATACAGCAGTGCCGCGCAGCCCTGCTCGCCGAGTTCCGCCGCCACCAGGGGCACGAGTTCATCTGCGGAAGTTGCCGCGGAAACGCCCTCGCCCGCCGCACCGCGTCCGCACCGCGCCGCAAGCACGCGCTGCACGCGCTCGCGGTCGCCCGCGAGAACCCGGTCGTCGGCGTCGAGCTGCTCGAGCAAGAGGCGCGCCAGGCGTCCACCGTCGGTCTCGATCGGCATGCGGTAGTACATCCAGTGCTGCTCGCGGAAATGCTCGAGCAGCCCGCTGTCGTCCAGCAACTTGAGGTGGCGCGAGACCCGCGGCTGGCTCTGACCGAGGATCTCGGTGAGCTCCGAGACCGAGAACTCCCCGCGCGCAAGGACGGCCAGCAGGCGCAAGCGCGAAGGCTCCGCGATCGCGCGCAGGCGGGGCAGCAGCGTGTCGAAGGACTCGGCCATGAATCGCAAATATAAAGATGTCTTTATTATTAGTCCAGACCTCATCATGTCCTGTCACGATGCCTGCACGGTCGAGGCAACCGCTCACCGAATGGCCACATATCATATACATACGTACACACTTTGTGGCAGTATCGGCCGACGACGGAGGTCTCGGCAGAACAGGCAAATGAACCGATGAACCCCCTGCTCCCTGCCCTGTTTGGCAGCCAATCTGCGGCGCAGGCTCTGCTGTTCCTGCAGAACTATGGCGAGGGTCACGCCCGCCGCATCGCCACCACGTTCGACGTGCCGCACATGGCGATTCAGCGTCAGCTCCGTCGACTTGAGGATGCTGGCGTACTGGTGAGCCGCAAACTCGGCAACACTCGCGTGTTCACCTGGAATCCGCGCAGCGCCACTGTCAAGGATCTGCGCGCGTTCCTCGAAGCCGAACTCGGACGCCTGCCGCGGGAGGTGACCGATGCGTATTTTCGGCAGCGACAACGGCCGCGGCGCACCGGCAAGCCGCTGTAGTCCATGGCAATTACAGCAAACACCTCCCCTGTCGAGCTCGCCGCGCTGGTCAGCCAGGCGCTCGAGGCCGCAGGGATCAAGGCAACCCTGTCGGGTGGCGGCGCCGTCAGCGTGTACACCCACAACAAGTACCAGTCGAGCGATCTCGACTTCGTAACCGTAGCGCGGCGCGATGTCTTGAACGCGGCACTGCGGCCACTCGGATTCACCTTGACGAAGGACCTCCGGCATTTCACCCACCCGGGCACGGCGCTGTTCCTGGAGTTCCCGGCCGGACCGCTCGAGTTCGGCGATCGAGTCGTTCAACACGACGATGTACCGCGACTCGAGACCCCTTGGGGACCGCTGCGCGTGATAACGCCGACTCAATGCGTGATGGACCGGCTCGCTGCCTTCTGGCATTGGCGCGATCGGCAGTCCTGGGACCAGGCAGTTCTGGTCGCAGTGCATCAGGTTATCGACTACGACGAACTGGCGGCGTACGCCGCATCGGAGGGCGCCGATTCGGGTGACATCTCGCGACTGCGTGAGCAGGCTGGCCGCGAGGGATGAAGGCGGCTCGCGTCGTCGCGGCCCGGGGCGTTTAGAATGCTGGAGCGCGCCGTCGCGACGAGTCCGAACGGAATTGCACAATTGCCCCAGGCATCCCAGGATTCACACGATGCGGCACCGGTTACGACGATCGGGCTGCAGCCCTTCGCCCGGGCGGACCTCGAGCATGGCTCGCCCCGCCTGCTGGCCCGGGGTCGCTGGGCGAATGCCGTGGTGAACCTCTTCGACCACGGCGGCACGACCTGGGTGGTCAAGGACTTCCGCGAGCGCTCCTTCCTGGTGCGCAACCTGATCGGGCGGCTGCTGGTGCGCCGCGAAGCGCGGTCGCTCGCCCGGGTGAACGGCCTGCCGCACATGCCGCAGGGTGTGTTTCGCATCGACGCGCACGCCCTCGCCTACCGCTACGTGCCCGGTCGCAGCCTGCGCGGCAAGCCGCCGTACGTCCCCGGGCCCGAGTACTTTCCGGCCCTGGAACGCGCGCTCGCGACGCTGCACCAGCAGGCTGGCCTCGCGCACTTCGACCTGCGCAACGCCAAGAACCTGCTGGTCACGGACGCCGGCGAGCCGCTGGTGCTCGACTTCCAGTCGGCGTTCGGCACGGGCTGGATGCCTGGCCCGCTGCGTCGTTTCGCGGAGCAGGTCGACTTCGCCGCCATCTACAAGCACTGGCAGAAACGCAGCCCGGAATCGCTCGGCCCGGAGCGGCTCGCTGCACTCGGCGTCATGAACCGGCTGCGCCCGCTGTGGGTCGTGCGCGGGTATATTGGCGCGCCGGGCCCCGGCAAGCCCAGGACCTGACCATCGGTCGCCACGCGGCCTGCGGAGAACGCATCGTGCTCGACGCCGTCCATCGCCTGTTCAACCACCCGACCCTGCGCAAGGTGCTCGTCAAGAGCCGTGTCCTGATCGGCCTCGTCGCCGTCGCCGCGCTCATCTGGAACATCGAGCCGCGCTGGCTGCTGCCGGGCTTGCTGGTGTCGATGTTCGGCGAACTGATCCAGCTGTGGTGCTTCGCCTCGCTCGACAAGGGCCGCACCCTGGCCTTCAACGGGCCGTACGCGCTGGTGCGCAATCCGATGTACCTGGGGCGCTACTTCATCCTGCTCGGCGGCGTCATGCTGCTCGGCCACGGGTGGGTGCTGCTGCTGTTCACCGTCGTGTACTACTTCTACATGGTGAACCGCGTGCAGCGCGAGGAAGAGTACCTGCGCGGGCCGCTCGGCGCGCCCTACGAGGAGTACCTGCGCACGGTGAACCGCTTCCTGCCCGGCGCACCGAAGCCCGGCAGCCAGCTCGCGTTCTGGGACTGGAAACTGCTCAAGCGCAACCACGGCACGACCAACCTGGTCGCGACGCTGGCGTTCTGGGGGATCGCCTGGGCCCGCGTGCGCTACGGGCTGCCCTGATCGCAGGCTGCGCGCCTCAGTGCACGCCGCCGCGGTGCGCGTCCGCGCCTGCGGCAAACAGCGCCGTCGCATCAACCACGTCGTAGCGATAGGCGCGGCTGCAGAATTCGCAGCGCACCTCGACGTGGCCGAATTCCTCGAGCACCGAATCGACTTCCTCGCGGCCCAGGGCCCGCAGCATGTTGCCGACCCGCTCACGCGAACAGCGGCAACGGAAGAACACCGGCGCGGACTGGAACATGCGCACGTCGTCCTCGGCAAACAGCCGCCGCAGCAGGTTGCGGTCGTCGAGCTCGGCCAGTTCGTCCGCGGTCACCGTGCCCGCCACCAGCTGTACGCGTCGCCACGCATCCTCGATCTCGTCCTCCGGCAGGCCGCCCGCACCGGACTCCGTGACCCCCGACGGGCGCGACGTGACGGGCAGCCGCTGCAGCAGCAGACCGCTGGCGCTGGCGCCGTCCGCGCGCAGCCACAGTCGCGTCGGCAGCTGCTCGGATTGCTCGAAATAGGCACGCAGGCAGTCGCTCATCGACGCGCCGGTGAGTGGCACGATGCCCTGGTAGCGATTCTCGGCGTGGCCGCTCTCGACGGTAACGGTGAGCGTCCCGTTGCCCGACAGCGTGCGCAGGTCGGGCGTGTCCGGCACGTCGCGAAACCGTGCGACTGCGCGCATCGCAAGGCCGTCGGTGCACTCGACCAGCATCAGGTGCATCGGGCCTTCGCCGCGCAGCTGCAGCGACAGCAGGCCGTCGAACTTGAGCGTCGAGGACAGCAGCGCGGCGGCGGCGACCGCCTCGCCGAGCGTGTCGCGCACCTGTGGCGGATAGTCGTGATGCTCCATCATCGCGGCCCACGCCGGCCGGAGGTGCACCAGCTGCCCGCGGAACGGGTAGCGCTCGAACACGAACCGCCGGAGGGTGTCGTCCTGCGCCATGTCGCTCAGGCGACGCGCACCGGGATGCCGAGCGTGCGGATCTTCTCGGCCCACTCGGCCGGCGCCGTGTTGTGCACCGACGTGCCGCCCGAGTCCACCGCGACCGTCACCGGCATGTCCTTCACCTCGAACTCGTAGATCGCCTCCATGCCGAGCTCGCCGAACGCGACCACGCGCGCCGACTTGATCGCCTTCGACACGAGGTAGGCCGCGCCACCCACGGCCATCAGGTAGGCCGCCTTGTGCCTGCGGATCGCCTCGATCGCCACCGGGCCGCGCTCCGACTTGCCGATCATCGCGATCAGCCCGGTCTTCTCGAGCATCATGTCGGTGAACTTGTCCATGCGCGTGGCGGTGGTCGGGCCCGCCGGACCCACGACCTCGTCGCGTACCGGGTCGACCGGACCCACGTAGTAGATGACGCGGTTGGTGAAGTCGACGCCCGGCGGCAGGCCCGCGCCACTGGCGTACAGGTCGGCGATGCGCTGGTGGGCGGCGTCGCGGCCGGTGAGCATCTTGCCGTTCAGCAGCAGCGTCTCGCCCGGCTGCCAGCTCTCGACCTCGGCGCGCGTCAGCGTGTCGAGATTCACGCGTCGCGAGCTGGCGCCCGCGGTCCACGTGACCTTTGGCCAGTGCTCCAGCGACGGCGGCTCGAGCACCGCCGGGCCGGTGCCGTCGAGCACAAAGTGCGCATGCCGCGTGGCCGCGCAGTTCGGGATCATCGCCACCGGCTTCGAGGCGGCGTGCGTGGGATAGGTGCGGATCTTCACGTCGAGCACGGTGGTGAGGCCACCGAGCCCCTGGGCGCCGATGCCGAGCGCGTTGACCTTCTCGTACAGCGCGATCCGCAGTTCCTCGAGCTTGCTCGACGGCCCGCGCGCGATCAGCTCGTGCATGTCGATCGGGTCCATCAGCGCTTCCTTGGCGAGCAGCATGGCCTTCTCGGCGGTGCCGCCCACGCCTAGCCCAAGGATGCCCGGCGGGCACCAGCCCGCACCCATGGTCGGCACGGTCTTCAGCACCCACTCTTCGAGCGAGTCGCTCGGGTTCAGCATCACGAACTTCGACTTGTTCTCCGAGCCGCCGCCCTTGGCGGCCACCGTCACCTCGACCCGGTCGCCCGGCACCAGCTCGACGTGGAACACCGCCGGCGAGTTGTCCCTGGTGTTCTTCCTCGCGAAGATCGGGTCGTCCACCACCGAGGCGCGCAGGCGATTGTCCGGGTGCTCGTAGGCGCGGCGCACGCCCTCGTTGATCATCTCGGCGAGGCTGTGCTGCGCGTCCCAGCGCACGTCCATGCCGACCTTGAGGAACAGATTGACGATACCCGTGTCCTGGCAGATCGGGCGGTGGCCCTCGGCGCACATGCGCGAATTGGTGAGGATCTGCGCGATCGCGTCCTTCGCCGCCGGGCTCTGCTCGCGCTCGTAGGCGCGGCCGAGGTGCTCGATGTAGTCGATCGGATGGTAGTAGGAGATGAACTGCAATGCGTCGGCGACGCTCTGGACGAAATCGTCCTCGCGGATGACGGTCATGGCGCGACTCCTCAGCCGTCCAGCTTGCGCTTGAGCAGCTCGTTCAATTGGGCCGGATTGGCCTTGCCCTGGGTGGCTTTCATCACCTGTCCGACGAAGAAGCCGAACAGCTTGTCCTTGCCGGAACGGTAGTCGGCGAGCTGCTGGGGATTGCCCGCCATCACCTCGTCGATGGACCGCTCGATCGCCGAGGTGTCGGTGATCTGCCGCAGGCCGCGCGCGTCGATGATCTCGTCGGCGTTCCTGCCCTCGGCCCACATCGCCTCGAACACTTCCTTGGCGATCTTGCCGGAGATGGTGCTGTCCGTGATGCGCGCCAGCAGCTGTGCGAGCGCCGGCGCCGCCACGCGGCTCTGCCCGACGTCGAGGCCGTCCTTGTTGAGGGCGCCGGACAGCTCGCCCATCACCCAGTTGGCGGCGAGCTTGTGCTGCCCGCCCAGCCCTGCTGTGACGGTCTCGTAGTAGTCGGCCAGCTCGCGGCTCGCGGTGAGCACGCCCGCGTCATAGGCGGAGAGGCCGTGGTCGGCGACGAAGCGCGCCGCCTTCTCGTCCGGCAGCTCCGGCAGCGTGGCGCGCACCGCCTCGATCAACGCTTCGTCGATCACCAGCGGCAGCAGGTCGGGATCGGGGAAGTAGCGGTAGTCGTTCGCCTCTTCCTTGGAGCGCATCGAGCGCGTCTCGCCGCGGTCCGGGTCGTACAGGCGCGTCTCCTGCACCACCTTGCCGCCGCCCTCGAGCAGCTCGATCTGGCGCTCCACCTCGTAGTTGATGGCGCGCTCGACGAAGCGGAACGAGTTCAGGTTCTTGATCTCGGCGCGCGTGCCGAATTTCGCCTGGCCGTGCGGCCGTACCGAGACGTTGGCGTCGCAGCGGAACGAGCCTTCCTGCATGTTGCCGTCGCAGATCTCGAGGTAGCGCACCAGCGTGTGGATCTTCTTCATGTACGCCACGGCTTCCTTGGCCGAGCGCATGTCGGGTTCGGACACGATCTCGAGCAGCGGCGTGCCGGCGCGGTTCAGGTCGATGCCGGACAGCCCGTGGAAGTCCTCGTGCAGCGACTTGCCCGCGTCCTCCTCGAGGTGGGCGCGGGTGATGCCGATGCGCTTCACCGTGCCGTCCTCGAGCACGATGTCGAGCGATCCCGACTGCACCACCGGCAGCTCGTACTGGCTGATCTGGTAGCCCTTCGGCAGGTCGGGATAGAAATAGTTCTTGCGCGCGAACACCGAGCGGCGCGCGACGGTCGCGCCGGTGGCGAGGCCGAAGCGCACGGCCATGCGCACCGCCGCCGCGTTCAGCACCGGCAGCACGCCCGGATAGCCAAGGTCGACGAGGTTGGCCTGCGTGTTCGGCGCGGCGCCGAACGCGGTCGAGGAGCCCGAGAAGATCTTGCTGCGCGTCGCGAGCTGCGCGTGGATCTCGAGGCCGATGACGGTTTCCCAGTTCATATGCGGATCGTGCGTGGCAGTCTGCAGCGAGGGGATAGGGGATGGGGGATGGGGGATAGGGCCGGAGGGCGGCCATACCCGGCATCAAGGTCACACCGCAACATCAGCAAACTCTCCTTCCTCACTATCCCCCATCCCCTATCCCCTATCCCCTCTCAGGCGTACCCGTCAGGCACGCGCCGGTGCCAGTCCGTGAGCTGCTGGTACTGGTGCGACACCGCCAGCAGCCGCGATTCCGAGAAATGCGGCCCGACCAGCTGCAGGCCGACCGGCAGGTCGCGGCCTCCTTCCTGCACGAAACCGCAGGGGATGGAGATCGCCGGCAGCCCGGCCAGGTTGGCGCCGATGGTGTAGATGTCGTTCAGGTACATCGTGATCGGATCGCTGGTCTTGGCGCCGAGGCCGAACGCGGCCGTGGGCGACGTTGGCCCCACCACCACGTCCACGTCGCCGAAGGCGCGCGCGAAATCCGCTGCGATCAGCTGCCGCACCTGCTGCGCCTTGAGGTAGTAGGCGTCGTAGTAGCCCGCCGAGAGCACATAGGTACCGGTCATGATGCGGCGCTTGACCTCGGCGCCGAAGCCCTCGCCGCGCGAGCGCTTATAGAGATCGAGCAGGTCGCGCGGCGAGTCGCAGCGGTGGCCGAAGCGCGCGCCGTCGAACCGCGACAGGTTGGACGAACACTCGGCCGGCGCGACCACGTAGTAGGTCGGCACGGAGAGCGGCAGCGCCGGCAGGCTCACTTCCTTGAGCGTGGCGCCCGCTGCGCGCAGCGCTTCGATCGCGCCCTGCACCAGCGCGCCGACCGCCGGGTCGAGGCCCTCGCCGAAGAACTCGCGGATGATGCCGACACGCACGCCCTTGAGCGGCTGCGCCAGCTCGGCCGCGTAGTCCGGCACCCGCGAGTCGACGCTGGTTGAGTCACGCGGATCGAAGCCGGCCATCGCCGCCAGCAGCAAGGCCGCATCCTCGGCGGAACGGGCGAGCACGCCGGCCTGGTCGAGGCTCGAGGCGAAGGCAATCATCCCGTAGCGCGACACGCGGCCGTAGGTGGGCTTGATGCCGGTCAGATTGGTGAGTGCGGCGGGCTGGCGGATCGAGCCGCCGGTGTCGGTGCCGCTCGCCGCCGGCGCCAGGCGCGCCGCGACCGCCGCGGCCGAGCCGCCGGAGGATCCGCCGGGGACCCGGGTGTCGTCCCAGGGGTTTTTCACTGGCCCGTAGAAGCTGGTCTCGTTCGACGAGCCCATGGCGAACTCGTCCATGTTGGTCTTGCCGAGCAACACCGTGCCCGCCGCTTTCCAGCGCTCGACCACGGTCGCGTCGTAGGGCGCGACGAAGTTCGACAGCATCTTCGACGAGCAGGTGGTCAGGATACCGTCGGTGCAGAAGATGTCCTTGTGGGCAATCGGCACCCCGGTGAGGGGACCGCCCTCGCCGCGCGCCAGGATTGCGTCGGCAGCCCGCGCATCGGCCAGCGCGCGGTCGGCCGTGACGGTCACGAACGCGTTGAGGGCCGGGGCCAGCCGCTCGATGCGACCCAGGAAATGCAGCGTCAGGTCGAGGCTCGAGTAGCGGTGGGCCTTGAGGCCGGCGGCCAGCTCGGCGACGGTCAGGGTGTGCAGCGACATGGCGGGGGGCGTCACTCGATGACTTTGGGCACGAGGTACAGGCCAGCCGCGACCGCCGGGGCGTTCTGCTGGTACTTCTCGTGGCGGTCGGCCTCGGTGACCTCGTCCGGGCGCAGGCGCTGGACCTGGTCGGCCAGCGGGTGGGCCATCGGCTCCACGGTGCCGGTGTCGGCGGCCGCGAGCTGCTCGACGAAGTCGATGATGCGGGAGAGGCTGTCGACGTACACCGGCATCTGCTCCTCGGTAATCTCGAGGCGGGCGAGATGGGCGATGCCCTCGACCTGGGCGCGCGTCAGGCTCATGGCGGAAAAGCTCGATCCAATAGGGAAAAAGCCGCTGGAAATGATACACGTCGCCTTGCCGAAAGTCCTGACAATGGTTAAATTGTCGGGCTTGCGCGCACGCCGGTGCGTCCCCCCTTCCGCCCGCCTCCCCCCCTGCAGATGTTCAAGAAACTCCGCGGCTATTTTTCCAACGACCTCTCGATCGACCTCGGCACGGCCAACACCCTGATCTACGTCCGCGGCAAGGGCATCGTCCTGAACGAGCCTTCCGTGGTCGCCATCCGCGAGGAGCCCTCGCGCGGCGGCAAGAGGATCGAGGCGGTGGGCACCGAGGCGAAGAACATGCTTGGCCGCACGCCGGGCAACATCACCGCCATTCGGCCGCTGAAGGACGGCGTGATCGCCGACTTCACCGTCACCGAGAAGATGCTGCAGTACTTCATCGAGAAGGTGCACGGCAACCGCCTGATCCGCCCGAGCCCGCGCGTGCTGGTGTGCGTGCCCTACGGCTCGACGCAGGTCGAGCGGCGCGCGATCCAGGAGTCGGCCGAGGGTGCCGGCGCCCGCTGGGTGCGCCTGATCGAGGAACCGATGGCCGCCGCGGTCGGTGCCGGCATGCCGGTGCACGAGGCGCGCGGCTCGATGGTGCTCGACGTCGGCGGCGGCACCTCCGAGGTGGCGGTGATCTCGCTGAACGGCATCGTCTACGCCGCCTCGGTGCGCGTTGGCGGCGACCGCTTCGACGAGGCGATCATCAACTACGTGCGCCGCAACTACGGCATCCTGATCGGCGAGGCCACCTCCGAGCGCATCAAGATCGAGATCGGCTCGGCCTACCCGGGCCAGCAGGTGCGCGAGATCTCGGTGAAGGGCCGCAACCTGTCGGAAGGCGTGCCGCGCAGCTTCACGCTCAACTCCAACGAGATCCTCGAGGCGCTGCAGGAGCCGCTGCAGGGCATCGTCGGCGCGGTCAAGGCCGCCCTCGAGCAGACCCCGCCCGAGCTCGGCTCGGACGTCGCCGAGCGCGGCATCGTGCTCACTGGCGGCGGCGCGCTGCTCCGGGACATCGACAAGCTGCTCATGGAGGAAACCGGCCTGCCGGTGGTGGTCGCCGAGGATCCGCTCACTTGCGTGGCACGCGGCGGCGGCAAGATGCTGGAGCTGATCGACGAGCACGGCCCGGGCCTGTTCGGGCTCGATTGACCGCGGGCGCCGCTCCCGCCCCGCCGCCGTGGTCGAACTGAGCCACGATTCACGCCCGATCATCGGCCGGGGCCCGCCGCTCGGGGCCACGTTCCTGACGCTCGCCGTGGCCTCGATCGCCCTGATGGTGGCCGACAAACGCTACGACCAGCTCGCGCAGGTGCGCGAATGGCTGTCGTCGGCCGTCTATCCGGTGCAGGTCGCGGTCGACCTGCCGTTCCGCGCCTGGGACTGGGTCACCGGCTCGTTCGCCGACCGCAGCCGGCTGCGGCAGGAGAACCTCGAGCTCACCGCACGGGTGCGCCTCGCGAACCTGCAGCTGCAGCGCTTCGCCGCGCTCGAGGATGAGAACCTGCGCCTGCGCGACATGCGCGAAAACTCGGCGGGCGTCGCCGAGCGCGTGCTGGTCGCCGCGATCCTCAACGTCGACCTCGACCCGTTCCGCCACCGTGTGCTGCTCGACAAGGGCGCGGCCGACGGCGTCTTCAAGGGCCAGGCGGTGCTGGATGCCGAGGGCATCTTTGGCCAGGTCGCGCAGGTGCACGCCCGCACCGCCGAGGTGATCCTGATCAGCGACGCGGAGCACGCCATTCCCGTGCAGTCCAATCGCAGCGGCCTGCGCACTATCGCGGTCGGCACCGGTGACTCCAACCAGATGTCGCTGCCGTTCGTCACCGTCGAGTCGGACCTCAAGGTGGGCGACCTGCTGATTTCCACCGGCATCGGTGGCGTATTTCCGCGCGGCTACCCGGTGGCGGAAGTGACCCGCGTCGAGCGATCGCCCGCGGCCACGTTCGCGGTGGTGGACGCGCGCCCCACGGCGCGGCTCGAGCGCAATCGCGAGGTGCTGCTGGTGTGGTTCGACCCGCCGGTGACGGTACTCGACGAAGAGCAGGCGCGTGTCGACGCGGCGGCGGCAGCAGCCGCGGCAGCCGAAGCCGCGGAACCGGCTGCTGCCCCTGCTCCGAGACCGCCGCCAGCAAGCCCTGCGGAGCGGCCGCAATGAGACACGGCACGTTCACGCGCCGCCTGCTCTACTGGCTCAGCGTCGTCGCCGGGCTGGTGTTGGCGATCGTGCCGCTGCCCGAGTGGTTGAGTCCGGTGCGTCCCGACCTCGCGTTGCTCGCGGTGATCTACTTCATCCTCACCAGTCCGCGCATCGCGGGCCTGGGCTCGGCGTGGCTCACCGGCCTGCTGCTCGACGTGCTGCGCGGCATGACCCTCGGCCAGCACGCGCTCGCCTTCGTGCTGGTCGCGTTCCTGGCGCATCGCGCACAGCTGCGCATGCGCATGTTCCCGATCCCGCACCAGGCTGCCGCCGTGATGGTGCTGCTCGCCGTGTACCACTTCGTGATCTTCTGGACAGACGGGCTCACCGGGCACGGCTACACCGGCTGGAACCGCTGGCTGCCGGTGCTGTCGGGCGCGTTGCTGTGGCCGGTGATCGTCGCCGCCGGCGACACGCTCACGCGCCGCTCGCGCTGACGGTCGCGCCATGGCGGGCACGAATCGTCTCAAGGACCACTGGGCCGAGCAGCGCCTGTTCGGCCGCCGCATCCTCGCGGCATCGGTCGTGATCCTGGTGCTGGTGGCCGCACTCGTCGCGCGACTGTTCTACCTGCAGGTGATCCGGCACGACTATTTCAGCGACTTGTCGCAGGGCAACCGCATCCGCATCGAGCCGCTGCCGCCGAGCCGCGGGCTGATCCTCGACCGCCACGGCGAGCCACTCGCGCTCAACCGTCCTGCCTACCAGCTCGAGCTGGTCCGCGAGCAGACGCCCGACGTCGAGGAAACCCTGGCGCGCCTCGTGAAACTCGACCTGCTCGCGGCCGAGGATCTCGACCGGGTGCGGCGGCTGATCCGTGCGCGGCGCAGCTTCGACGCGGTGCCGATCCGTTTGCAGCTGTCAGAGGAGGAGCTGGCGCGCTTCGCCGTCAACCGCCCCGACTTCCCGGGCGTCGAGGTGCGGCCGCGCTTGACCCGCCACTACCCGCGGTTCGGCACCGGCGTGCACGCCATCGGCTATGTCGGCGCCATCAGCGAGGCGGACCAGGAGCGCATCGACGTCGCGAACTACGCGGGCACCACGCTGATCGGCAAGCTCGGCGTGGAACGCGCCTTCGAGGACGACCTGCACGGCGAGACCGGTTACCAGCAGCTGCTGGTGAACGCGCAGGGCCGGCGCGTCGAGCGCGTCGGCATCAGCACCCCCGACCTGGTGCGCAAGGAACCCGTCGCCGGCAACGACCTGTACCTGGCCGTGGACGCCCGCCTGCAGCAGGTGGCGGAGGACGCGCTCGCCGGCCATCGTGCCGCGGTGGTGGCGATCGATCCGCGCAACGGCGACGTGCTCGCCTTCGTCAGCACGCCAACCTTCGACCCGAACGGCTTCGCGCGCGGCCTCACCTACGCCGAATACGCGGCGCTTTCCAACGACGTGGACGTGCCGCTCTACGACCGCGCGCTGCGCGGCGTGTACCCGCCCGGCTCCACCATCAAGCCGCTGGTGGCGCTCGCGGCGCTGCAGTACGGGGTCGCCACGCCCGAGGCCCGACGACTGTGCCGCGGCGCTTTCCAGCTGCCGGGCTCGAGCCACCGCTACCGTGACTGGAAGAAAAGCGGCCATGGCAGCGTAGACATGCACATGGCCATCGCGGTGTCGTGCGACGTGTACTTCTACGGCGTGTCGGCCGAGCTGGGCATCGACCGCATGCACGACTTCCTCGCCCAGTTCAGCCTCGGCGCCAAGACCGGCATCGACATCGCCGGCGAACGCGCCGGGCTGCTGCCCTCGACTGCCTGGAAGAAGGGCGCCTTCAAGAAGAAGGAAGCGCAGATCTGGTTCCCGGGCGAGACGGTGATCAGCGGCATCGGCCAGGGCTACATGCTCGCCACGCCGCTGCAGCTCGCGCACGTGGTCGCGACCGTGGCGATGCGCGGGCAGCGCTTCGCGCCGCGCCTGGTGCGCGGCATGCGCGACGCCCGCACCGGCGAGGTGCGCGAGTTGCCGCCGACGGCGCTGCCGCCGGTGCAAGTGGCCGACCCCAGGTACTGGGACGTGGTCATCGGCGGCATGGTCGGCGTAACCAACGACCCGTGGGGCACCGCGCGGCGCAGCCAGCAGGGCGCGCCCTTCAGGATCGCCGGCAAGACCGGCACTGCGCAGGTCTTCAGCATCGGCCAGAAGGAGCGCTACAACGAGAAGGACATCGCCGAGCGCCTGCGCGACCACGCGCTGTTCGTGGCGTTCGCCCCCGCCGACGACCCGCAACTTGCGGTCGCGGTGCTGGTCGAAAACGGACGCAGCGGCAGCGGCACGGCGGCACCGATCGCCCGCAAGATCTTTGACGCCTACCTGCTGCCGCCCGAACACCCGGCTGCCGTGGCGCCGGATGCGCCACCGGCGCCGGTCGTGGGGAGCGAGGAATGAAAGTAGAAATCGCAGGGCCGGGCTACTCCAGCCGCGCGCAACGAACGCTGACGGTGACCGGTCGGGTGCTCGAGGCGCTGCACCTCGACGGACCGCTGCTGGTGTCGGTACTCGCCGTTTGCGTTGCCGGACTGGTCGTGTTGTTCAGCGCCGCCGGCGAGGACGTCGGCGTGTTCCTGCGCCAGGCCGCGCGCGTCGGACTCGGGCTCGCCGTGCTGATTGCGGTGGCGCAGGTGCCGCCGCGCATCCTGCGCGCGGTCGCGCCGTGGCTCTACGCGCTCGGCGTGCTGCTGCTGCTGGCAGTGGCCCTCGTCGGCGACGTCGCCATGGGCGCGCAGCGCTGGCTCGACCTGGGCTTCATCCGCTTCCAGCCCTCGGAACTGATGAAGATCGCGGTGCCGCTCGCCTGCGCATGGTTCCTGCACGACCGGCCGCTGCCGCCCGATCTCCGCTCGCTGGTGGTGCTCGGCATCGCGATCCTGGTGCCGGTGCTGCTGATCGCCGAGCAGCCCGATCTCGGCACGGCATTGCTGGTGGCCGCGGGCGGCGGCCTCGTGGTGCTGCTCGCCGGGCTGCAGCTGCGCTACATGGCGGGCCTCGGCGCGATGTTCGCTGCCGCCGTGCCGGTACTGTGGCACTTCCTGCACGACTACCAGCGCCAGCGCGTGCTCACCTTCCTCAACCCGCAGAACGACCCGCTCGGCGCCGGCTACCACACCATCCAGTCGCAGATCGCAATCGGCTCCGGCGGCGTGTTCGGCAAGGGCTACATGAATGGCAGCCAGGCCCACCTCGAGTTCCTGCCGGAGCGCTCTACCGACTTCATCTTCGCGGTGATCGGCGAGGAGTGGGGCCTGGTGGGACTGTCGGTGCTGATCGTGCTGTACCTGTTCGTGCTGGCCCGCGGCCTCTACATCGCGGCACAGGCGCAGGACACGTTCTCGCGGCTGATCGCCGGCGCGCTCACGCTCACCTTCGCGGTGTACGTGTTCGTCAACAGCGGCATGGTGGCCGGGCTGCTGCCGGTGGTGGGCGTGCCGCTGCCGCTCGTGAGTTACGGCGGTACGTCCATGGTGACCCTCATGGCCGGCTTCGGTATCCTCATGTCCATCCACTCCCGCCGCAAGCTGGTCGCCACGTGACCGGCTCGACCCCGAGGCAACGGATGCCCCACGCACCGCTCAGCGCCTGCGCCGCCGCCCTGTTGGCGATGAGTCCTGCCGCCGCCCTCGCACTCGACGAGCAGCGCGCCGAGGTGCAGGACTTCATCCGGCACATGGCCAAGCAGCACGGTTTCGCCCCCGGCGAGCTCGGCACGGTGTTCCGCCAGGTGGAATCGCGGCCATCGATCGTGGCGGTCATGAAACGCCCGGCGGAGAAGACGCTGGCGTGGCACGAGTACCGCGCGATGTTCATGACCGACCGACGCATCGCACGCGGCGTCGCCACCGGGCTCGAGCAGGCCACAGCGCTGCAGAAGGCCGCGGTGCACGGCGTGCCGGCCGAGGTGATCCTCGCCATCACCGGCGTCGAGACCTTCTACGGCGAGATGACCGGCAAGCACCGCGTGATCGACGCGTTGTCCACGCTAGCCTTCGACTATCCGCCGCGCAGCACATTCTTCCGCGGCGAGCTCGAGCAGTTCCTGCTGATGGCGCGCGAGGAAGCGCTCGACCCGCTGCTACCGGCCGGTTCCTACGCGGGGGCGATGGGCATCCCGCAGTTCATGCCGTCGAGCTTTCGGGCCTGGGCCGTGGATGGCGACGGCGATGGCCACCGCGACCTGTGGAGCGACTGGGCCGACGTGTTCGCGAGCGTCGGCAACTACCTCAAGGGGCACGGCTGGCGCCCGGGCGAGCCGGTGATGGTTGCGGCCGACGTTGCCGGCGCCGATCTCGCAGGCGTCGAAGTCACCAAGGTGGCGCTGTCGGAGACGGCGGGCTCGCTGCGCAGGCGCGGAGTGAAGTTCGACGCCGCCCTGCCCGATGATGCGCCCGCGGTGCTGCTGCAGCTCGCTGGCGCCGCGGGCGCCGAGTACCGCGTCGGCTTCACCAATTTCTTCGCCATCACTCGCTACAACCGCAGCATGCTGTACGCGAGTGCCGTCAACGACCTTGCCGTCGCGATCGCCGCGGCCTCCGCACTTCCGGCGCCCGTGGCCGCACCCGTCGAATAACCTTGCCCGGCGCGGCACGCGCCCCCAACTTACGCCATCCAGACGCCAACATGAGACGACCCAACCCCCTTTTCACCGCATCGTTCCTGACGCTCGCCCTCGCGCTTGCCGGCTGCTCCAAGAAAGCCGACGAGGCCGCGGTCGCGCCCGACGCCGACACACCCGCGGCAACACCGACTGCCGCGACACCAAGCCCAGTGCCGCCGCCGCCCGAGCTCAAGGCACGCAGCTACATCGTGATCGACCACGACAGCGGCCGGGTGCTCGCCGCACTCGAGCCCGACTCGCGCCAGGAGCCCGCCAGCCTCACCAAGCTGATGACCGCCTACGGCGCATTCCGGGCGCTCAGGGAAGGTCGCATCAAGACCACCGACATGGTCACGATCAGCGAGCACGCCTGGAAGCAGGAAGGCTCGCGCATGTTCGTCGAGGTGGGCAAGCAGGTCTCGGTGGAGAACCTGATCCTGGGCATGATCGTGCAGTCGGGCAACGATGCCACGGTGGCGCTCGCCGAGCACGTTGCCGGCACCGAGCCCACGTTCGTGCAAATGATGAACACGTATGCCAGGGAGCTCGGCATGACGGGCTCGCACTTCACGAACACGGCCGGCATGCCCGATCCCGAGCATTACGTGACCGCACGCGACATCGCTGTGCTGTCGAGTGCGCTGATCCACGAGTTCCCGGACTACTACCGCTGGTACTCGCAGCGCGAGTTCACCTACAACGGCATCACCCAGCAGAACCGCAACGGCCTGCTGTGGCGCGACCCGACGGTGGACGGCGTGAAGACCGGCCACACCGAGACAGCGGGCTACTGCCTGGTGGCCTCGGCCAAGCGCGACGGCATGCGGCTGGTCTCGGCGGTACTCGGCACCGAGTCGATGAAGGCGCGCGAGGACGCCAACATGGCGCTGCTCAACTACGGCTTCAACTTCTTCGAGACGCGGCGCCTGTACGCAGCAGGTGAACCGCTCACCACGGCACGCGTCTGGAAGGGCGCGAGCAGCGAGGTCGGCCTGGCACTGAAGCGCGACCTGTTCGTCACCGGCCAGCGTGGCCAGGTCGGCAGCGTCAAGGCCGAGTTCGAGCTGCCCGAGCGCCTCGTCGCGCCGCTCTCGACCAGTACGCCGCTCGGCAAGGCGAGCATCGTGGTCGACGGCGCCACCATCGCTACCCACGACCTGTACCCGTCGCAGGACGTGCCGGCCGGCGGCATCTTCCGCCGTGCGATCGACACGGTGCGACTCTGGTTCGACTGACGTGGCCACGCCCTGCCCCACCTGCTACCTGAACGGGGAGTGGCTGCCGCTCGCGTCGGCACGCATCTCCCCTCTCGATCGCGGCTTCCTGTTCGCGGACGGGGTGTACGAAGTGGTGCCGGTGCATCGCGGGCGACCATTCCGCCTGCGCCAGCACCTCGAACGGCTGGATGACAGCCTCACGGCCATCCGCCTGCGCAATCCGCACGACCACGCCGGGTGGCACGCGATCCTCGAGCAGCTGGCGAGCACGGCCGGCGAGCACGAGTTGCTGCTGTACGTGCAGGTCACGCGCGGCGCGGAATACGGCCGCAACCACCCGTTCCCGGCGGCCGCGACGCCGACGGTATTCGCGTTCGCGAGCCCGTACCCGGTGCCGGCGGCCGCGACGCTCGAGCGCGGGCTGCGCGCAGTCACCCTGCAGGACATCCGCTGGGATCGCTGCGACATCAAGTCGATCGCATTGCTCGGCAACGTGCTGCTGCGCCAGGAAGCCACTGACCGCGGCGCCGACGAGGCGCTGCTGGTACGCACCGGCCTGCTGCTCGAGGGTTCATCGAGCAGCGTGTTCCTCTGCATCGGCGGCACGCTGGTGACGCCACCCAACGATCACCGCATCCTGCCGGGCACCTCGCGCGACGCCGTGCTCGAGCTGGCGGACGGCTGGCTGCCGAGCCAGATCTGCCCGGTCGAGGCGCGCGAGATCTCGAATTGCGACGAGGTGTGGATCGCCTCCGCCGGCCGCGGCGTGCTGCCGGTCACGAGCGTCGACGGCGAGCCCGTCGGCGAGGGAGCCCCCGGACCGCTGTGGCAGGAAATGCATGCCCGGCTACAGCGCCACCTCGACGACATCGCGGCGACACCCGCCCTCTGAACCATGGCCGAAGAAACGCTGTTCGAGTTTCCGACCGACTTCCCCATCAAGATCATGGGTGCCGCGACCGACGAGTTCCGCAGCCTGGCGATCGGGATCGTCACGCGCCACTTCGGCCCGCTCGCCGCGGGCAGCATCCAGGAGCGCCCGAGCAGCGGCGGCAAGTACCTCGGACTGACCATCACGGTGCGCGCCGAGAGCAAGGCACAGCTCGACGCCGTCTACACCGAGCTCACGTCCTGCCGCCAGGTGCTCGTGGCATTGTGAACTCCGGCCGCGAGGCCGAGTTCCTCCAGCAGCCGCGGCGCCAGTACGTCGGCTACCTTGCCCAGGTCGGCGGGCCCGCCGAGATCGCTCACCTGGGTCATCTCGAGTCCTGCGTAGCCGCACGGATTGATGCGCCGGAACGGCTCGAGGTCCATCGCGACGTTGAGCGCCAGCCCGTGGTAACTGCAGCCCCGGCGGATGCGCAGCCCGACGCTCGCAACCTTGCGGGTCCCGACGTAGACGCCGGGCGCGTCACGCCGGCCGAACGCCTCGATGTGCCACTGCGCCAGCGTACCGATGATCGCGCGCTCGATGCCCTCGACCAGCGATCGGACGCCGAGCCGCGCGCGTTCGAGGTCGAGCAACGGGTAAACCACCAGCTGGCCTGGACCGTGGTAGGTCACCTGCCCGCCGCGATCGATCTGCACGACCGGGATGTCGCCGGTGCCGAGCAGGTGCTCAGGCCTGGCGTTCATGCCGAGCGTGAACACCGGCGGGTGTTCGAGGAACCAGATCTCGTCGGCGGTGTCCGGCCCGCGCTGGTCGACGACACGTTGCATCGCCCGCCACGTCGGCTCGTAGGCGACGTGGCCCAGCCAGCGCAGCGTGACGGGCGCGACCATGGTCCGCGCGCAGGGCGTCAGCGCGTGGCCACGCCGCCGGCGCCGAGGCCGGCGTTGTTGCGCGCCAGCGCCTGCTCCGCCCGATAGCTCGAGCGCACCAGCGGGCCCGCCACGCACTCGACGAAGCCACGCGCCAGCGCGGCCTCGCGACAGCTCTCGAACTCGGCGGGTGTCACGAAGCGCTCGACCGCGAGATGGTTGACCGTCGGGCGCAGGTACTGGCCAAGCGTGAGGATGTCGACGCCGACCGCACGCAGGTCGTCCATGGTTGCCAGTATCTCGGCCTCAGTCTCGCCCAGGCCGAGCATGAGGCTGGTCTTGGTGAGCACGCCGGGCCGGTGTTGCTTGGCATGCGCCAGCACCGCCAGCGTCTGCTCGTAGGAAGCACGCGGGTCGCGCACCGGGTGCGTCAGGCGGCGCACGGTCTCGACGTTCTGCGCGAACACGTCGAGGCCGCTGTCGACCACCGTTGCCACGTCATCGAGCGCGCCCTGGAAATCCGGTGTCAGGGCCTCGACCGCGGTCTGCGGACAGAGACGCTTGATCTCGCGCACGCAGGCCGCGAAGTGGCCCGCACCGCCATCCTCGAGGTCGTCGCGGTTCACCGAGGTGAGCACCACGTAGCGCAGGCCCATCAGCTGCACGGTGCGCGCAGCGTTGACCGGCTCGTCTTCATCCAGCCAGCCTTGCGGATTGCCGGTGTCAACGGCGCAGAACCGGCATGCGCGCGTACAGACCTCGCCCATCAACATCAGCGTCGCGGTGCCCGCGTTCCAGCACTCGCCGATGTTCGGGCACTTGGCTTCTTCGCAGACGGTGGCGAGGCGGTGCTCGCGCACCGTCTGACGCACGGCGTCGAAACGCTGGCCGGCGGGCATCGGCGCACGCAGCCACGATGGCTTGCGGCCGGCCGGCAACGGCACCGTGGCAGCCGCGGCCTTGATGCCATCCTTGATCGCCGTGATGCCCTGTGGCGTCACGTATTTCTGGCCGCTGCGCGCAGCGCCCGGGACGACGGGGATGCCTTTGAAATCGGTCATGGCGGGTCCGACTGACGGGGAGCACATTGTACTGTGTTGGTCGGGCAGCGAGGTCTGCCACCCGGCCGCGGGGCCACATCTGGGCGCCGGGTGGTGCGCCCCGGCATTCTGTTCGACGCCGAGAGACCGGCCGGTTTCGGCC